>Ga0126335_1000012_pt1 | contig 109662 bp, 110 predicted proteins | sample OlaspJWI45metaG_FD_108409 | JGI IMG/M metagenome (GOLD analysis project Ga0126335, IMG submission 108409) | Marine gutless worms symbiont microbial communities from Oahu, Hawaii - Olavius sp. 1 OAHU.JWI-45 metaG | ecosystem: Host-associated > Annelida > Digestive system > Unclassified | place... | reverse complement strand
TCCTGAAATAACGCGTGTGTACCAATAATCAACTGGGCCTGGCCACTTTCCACTGAATACATGGCCTGCTGTCTGGCCTTGCCCTTCTGCTTACCGGATAACCAGGCCAGTTCGATACCCATTGGCGTTAAGCAGTTATCTAAATTACGAAAATGTTGCTCGGCAAGAATTTCTGTTGGTGCCATGATGGCGGCCTGGTAGCCACTCTCAATCGCCTGCAATGCAGCCACCGTGGCGACCACGGTTTTACCAGATCCAACATCCCCCTGTACCAGTCGCATCATCGGGTGCGGATTTTTTAAATCACCCATGATTTCAGCAATCACACGCGCCTGCGCACCTGTCAGATCAAAACCAAGTTGTTGGGTGAGCTTTTCATATAATCCTTTGCCACCACTCATGACGGGCGCACCATGTTGTTGAATACGCCTGCGCATACGTTGCAAACTGACGTTATGCGCCAACAGCTCTTCAAAGGCGAGCCGCTGTTGACAGGGATGCTGCCCATTTTTCATGAGTTCCAACGATGCATCAGCTGGTGGCCGATGTAGGTACTGCAGGGCCTGCGCCAACGTGTAACCGCTGTTATCTTCATGCAGGCCTGGTGGTAACAGCTCTTCAATTACCGTGTCTTCATCGATTAAGGCCAACGCCTGGTCAGTCAACTTACGCAAGGTCAGCTGATGCACGCCTTCGGTAGTGGGATAAATCGCCGTGAGTGACTCCTGCATAGGTATCTCGTCGCCATCAGCAATGCGCTGATACTCAGGATGTACCATTTCAAAACTACTGAGATTACCGCGGACTTCTCCGTAACAACGTATACGCGTGCCTCGAGACAGCCCCCTTTGCTGTTGCTTGCTAAAATGAAAAAACCGCAAGTTAATCGAACCGGTTCCATCGGCAAGACGCGAGACCATCATTCGTCGACGCCGATACACGACTTCGGTCAGTTCGATCTCACCTTCAATGGCTACACGGTCCCCTACACGTAAGGATCCCAAAGGCACCAATCGCGTGCGATCTTCATACCGCATGGGCAAGTGAAACAGGATGTCCTGTACGGTCTCAATGCCCAGGCCTTTGAGTTTTTCGGCAACGCGGTTACCTACACCATGCAGGGCGGTTACCGGTGAGTTCAGGCTTGTGGACATAACTTCCAGCTGGTAACTAAAACCTTGCCGGGATGACAAGCAATATTAATTTAGCCAATCACCATCACCGCATCCATTTCCACTGGAACGTCTTTGGGTAAGGAGGCAACTCCTACAGCAGCGCGTGCCGGATAGGGCTCCTCAAAATAAGTCGCCATGACTTCATTGACCAGTGCAAAATGAGAAAGATCCGTGAGAAAGATATTCAATTTGACGATATCGGCCAGAGAACCGCCCGCCTCCTCACAGATTGCCTTGAGATTATCAAATACACGACGAATATTGACCTGCATATCTCCCTCAACCAGTTCCATGGTCTCAGGCACCAGTGGTATTTGACCAGAGATATACACGGTATTACCCACTCTAACAGCCTGTGAATAGGTTCCAATGGCCTGCGGTGCCTGCTCAGTGGCGATAATGGTTTTTGACATATTGAACTCCTTTTACTGTGTAGCGGCATTTTATCGTGACTGTATACGAAACAAACATTTTATTAGGCAGAGCTATTGCAGAGAAATTATTTACCGGTTTTGTTTTTGTGAACAACTTCACATCACTGATTTCTGTAACGTGACCCTCTTCACATCAGTATCCACGATATAGGCCTATGCTTACACACAAGATAGGAGTGGATATATAAGATTCAACAGGATTGTGTAATTACCTACAGACTGAGGGTAACAAAATGAAAACATCTGATCATTCTTCTCAACTCAGGGCGTTCCTGCTGATTTTCGCCGCCCTATTTCTGAGCGGTTGTTTACCTGAAGAAAAAATCTTCGCCAGCGGGCTGGCTAAGGAATGGTTAAAAGAACAATCGGTCAGTCGTGAGCAGCTCATTATGGAGCCGATGTATTATTTTAGCCATCTTGATCATGATCTGGACCGCGCCACCTGGTTATTCATCCCACAGGGGCAGATTCTGCACAAGCGGCTAATGCGGAATGAGTTTTCTAGAATCTGCAAATTACTGGAAGGTTATATCGGCACACTGGACAAATTACTCAATAGCAAACAATTACCAGAGCGACAGTTGGCCACAGTTTACCTGGGGCTGTTCAGCGATCTGGATGCTTACCTGGAGGGTAATAAATCAATGCACGAAGTACATGCAAGCATCAGACAGCTTGAACCTTATATCCGAAATCTGGAAATTGTGCTGGAAGAGGCTGTCAGCCGTCGGCTCAATACGCTGGTGCAGACCATCGGCGAACACAATAGCGGGATATAATTACCTTTAGAGTTAGTATCGACTAACCCTCCCCCAGGCAACCGGGCTTATTGAAAGCAGGCCTTGCTATTGCCGATAGTGTGGATCTATCCAGCACTGAGGCAATGCTTCGCCAGACGGGAACAGCAGGTCTGCTTTGGCGAACTTTTCTGGGTCCTGAACTTCTTCGCCTCTTTGATAGCGTCCGACAATATCGCCAAGGTAAGGGTCAAACAAGTCTTTCGTTGATAAGACTTCTACCAGGTCATTGTTCGCTTTTACCTTTAAAAACATATCTGCCTCCTTAGTATTATTATTCCTATATAAAAAGCTTAGCTCATTGCCAGAAATATATTAATTGTAGATAAATTAAATAATGATGTGGATCAGCTTTCTCTCAGGCCAAGTGCAGCGATCGCCTCAGCACGGGCATCATCAATGGCGATTTTCACTGCCTTACCCTGCAGACCTTTGATCAGTGGCTGAACATCAACTTCCCGGGCTGCATCAAAACATGCCTGCATTTGGGCAGTTTGCACTGGCAACTCATCCTCATACCCGGTACGCCCCCGCGCATCCGCTTCACAGGCCAGCAGGAATTGTGCAAAACGCTCGGGACGTCGAAAAGCATCAAGGCTAGTAAGTGTTCTAACAATCGTCGACGCCTTCATATCCGCAATTCGATGATAATGACCATGGTATTCAGCGACAATGACCGCCAGGTCACGATAATGGTTGGGTACTCGCAGCCGCTGACTGAGCCCCTTGACCAGTTTCACACTGCGTTTCTCGTGGCCATGATGAGATGGTAATACATCACTGGGCGTCGTGCCCTTTCCCAGATCATGAACCAGGGTGGCAAAACGCACCTGCACATCACCGGTCAGTTTCGCCGCCTGATCCAGCACCATCATGGTATGCACACCGGTATCAATCTCCGGATGCCAGCGCTCCGGTTGAGGCACACCCCAGAGTCGATCAATTTCTGGAAATAATTTATCTAGCGCACCACAGGAACGTAACACCTCAAAATATACGGATGGCTTGTCCTCTGATAATGCCTTGTGTGTTTCTGCCCAGACACGTTCTGGTATCAGCGCGTCGACCTCACCTGCCTCTACCATCTGTCGCATTAACGCCTGGGTTTCTTCAGCCACGGTAAAATCAAACGCGTGCAATCGTGCCGCAAACCTTGCAACCCGTAAGACGCGTACGGGGTCTTCAGCAAAGGCTTCCGATACATGGCGAAGGACCCTGGCTTCCAGGTCTGCCACGCCACCATAGGGATCAATCAGGTCACCTGCCTCATCTTTGGCAATCGCATTAATCGTCAGGTCACGGCGCTTAAGGTCCTGTTTCAACGTTACGTCAGGTGCTGCGTGAAAGTTAAAGCCGTGATATCCCGGCGCAGTTTTACGCTCGGTACGTGCCAGTGCGTATTCCTCATGGGTATCCGGATGCAGGAAAACCGGGAAGTCCTTACCTACCGGTCTGAAGTTGTCCGCCAGCATTTGCTCGGGTGTCGTGCCAACCACTACCCAGTCACTTTCGCTATGCTCGATACCCAGTAACCGGTCTCGCACCGCACCGCCAACCAGGTAGGTTTTCATATTGAGGTATGCGGGCTAGAACCAGTCGACATCTCGACTGGCCTGGCGACGAAACTCATCGTAGCGCGCCCGCTCATGGCGTCCGATAAGATAGGAAGGCACAATCGCCTCCACTGGAGTCTTGTCTATACCCAGCCTCTGCAAACCATCCTTTTTACAGGCACCTGCCGTTTGTAATGAGTGATAGTTATCCAGCGTAAACGGTTTGCCCGGCGCCATCCCCAGAAAGAAGGCCTGTGCAACATCACCCACATACACTGGTGACAACTTTGCTTTACCGGCAGCCAACGGAAATATCCAGGGCGCATACTTCAATAAAGTCGCAAAGCGGTTAAAAAACTGGTCATGTGGACCAAAGATGACTGAAGGGCGGAAACGAGTGACCTGCAGGTCATCACCGGAATCAACGTGCAATAACTGTTCGGCCTCACCTTTGGTACGCAGATATTCACTCATGCCAGTGCCAGCGTCAGCATTCAATGCACTCATATGCAATAAACGAGGAACGCCAGCCTTCCAGCAGGCACGCATAACGTCACTGGGCAATTTAACATGCACATCACGAAATTTCTGGTAACGAAATTCATTCAGGATACCAATCAGGTTAATGGCCGCATCCATACCAGCAAAATGCTTTACCAACTCCGCTTTCTGGTGGACGTCTGCCTTCACCAGTTTAACGCCTGGGGTAGTCAATAGGTGACGTCGACGTTCTGGACGACGGCTGAGTACCGTTACCTGTCGTCCACTGTCAGCGAGCTGCTGAACCAAAGTGCGTCCAACAAACCCACCACCACCTAAAACACAGACTTGTTGAATACGAGACATGTTAACTAAATTGAGTAATGATTAATGTTAGGGCCTGTTAGCACTATTTGCGCTAACAAGTCCTAAGATAACTCAGTCTTGCCAAACCCTACAACCCAATTCGTTCATTCTGCTAGAATCCTGCGACCTTAAAATTGGAAGCATTGTCTTGAAAGGTTCCCTATACATCATTTCTGCGCCTTCCGGGGCAGGGAAAACCAGCCTGGTTAAAGCCCTCATTGAACGTGACCCTGGCATCACCGTATCGATTTCCCATACGACTCGCAGCATGCGGCCCGGTGAGGAAGATGGTGTGAACTACCATTTTGTCGATAAAGCTACCTTTCAACAGATGATCGATGATGGTGCTTTTCTGGAATATACCAAGGTCTTTGATAATTTCTACGGCACCGCTAGCAGCAGTATCGAGCAGCAGCTCGCCAGTGGCCAGGATATCATATTGGAAATCGACTGGCAGGGGGCTCGTCAGATTCGTGAATTGATGCCTGAGCACGTCAGCATCTTCATACTGCCACCGTCAAAGGATGCCTTACATGAACGACTAACCGGTCGCGGTCAGGATAGTGAGGAAATCATTAATCGCCGTATGCGCGACGCCATTAGCGAGACCTCTCACTATAATGAGTATGATTTCCTGGTTGTAAACGATGATTTCGATACTGCACTGGATGAGCTGGACACAATTTTTCGTGCGCTACGCCTGCAACAGGAACCCCAGGTGCAACGATATGAGGCCATGATCGAAGATTTAATCAGTAATTAACGGGGTTTCAGACTGGCTTATCGACTCGCTTTTGATTAAACTGCGCCGCCCTGTGGGCTTTTCAACACATCTGGAGTGAAAAAATGGCACGCGTAACTGTAGAAGATTGCCTGGAAAATGTAAGCAGCCGGTTTGACCTGGTGACCAAGGCCGCCAAGCGTGCGCGCGATATATCTATGGGTTCAGAGCCCCTGGTCGAATGGGAAAATGATAAACCCACAGTTGTTGCCCTTCGTGAAATTGCTGAAGGACTGGAACCCGTCGCTCCTAAAACTGATGAAGAAGCACTCATGGATGCCTTTTCAGATGGCGAAGAATCTGAGGAAAATAGCGAAGGCGCCACTACTGAAAGCCCAACTGAAGCCGCTTCAGAATAGCTCTCTTATCCAGGGTATTGCAGGCCCGTCCGCCTAATACTGCTTGCTAAAATCGCTGACTGTTTCTACTCTAGCGGGCCCAACCCCGTAAATGAGTCAAACATTGGGCGCCAACCCTTCACCATCCGTTGAAAAGACTCCTTCCCCGGTCGATGCTGAGGGAGAGGATATGCTTCGCATCAGTGATCTATGCAAGGTGCTTGATGAGTACCTGCAACCTGATGAAATCAGCAAGGTCTACGATGCTTTCCTGTTCAGCGCAGAGGCACATGACGGCCAACACCGTTTAACCGGTGAACCCTACATCACCCACCCCATCGCGGCCGCCCACATACTGGCTGGCATGCGCATGGATTATCAAAGCATCATGGCGGCTACCCTGCATGACGTTATCGAAGATACACCCACAGCCAAGAAACAACTGGAAAGCCTGTTTGGCAAAGAAGTGACGGAACTCGTTGATGGGGTCACCAAGCTAACCCAGATCGATTTTAAAAATCAGGCCGAGGCACAGGCAGAAAACTTTCGCAAAATGGTCCTGGCCATGGCACACGATATTCGTGTCATCCTGATCAAACTCGCAGACCGCTTACACAATATGCGGACTATCGGCATCATGCGCCCGGAGAAAAAGCGCCGCGTTGCCAGGGAAACACTGGAAATTTATGCGCCGATCGCTCAAAGACTGGGCATTAATAGTATGCGTCTGGAGCTCGAGGACCTGGCGTTTGAGGCCATGTACCCCACGCGCTATCGAGTCCTGAAGGCCGCGGTATCTAAAGCACGCGGTAATCGAAAAACCATTCTGGAGAAGATTGATACCGGTATACGCCGCCGCCTGCATCAGGAAGAAATGGAAGGCGAAGTCATTAGCCGGGAAAAACACCTGTACAGCGTGTACAAAAAGATGAAAAACAAGAACCTGATGTTCTCCGATGTGCTGGATGTTTATGCCTTTCGCATCATCGTTGACAAGGTCGATACCTGTTACCGGGTGCTGGGAGCAATACATAACCTGTACAAGCCTATCCCGGGTGGCTTCAAGGACTATATTGCCATCCCGAAGTCTAATGGTTACCAGTCATTGCATACTTCTCTGTTTGGCCCACATGGTATTCCCATTGAGGTCCAGATCCGTACTCAGAAAATGGATACCGTAGCAGAGAAAGGCATCGCCGCTCACTGGCGCTATAAGGCTGGTGAGACCGCCGCTGGCAGTAACCAGGCAGAGATCAAGGCACGCGAATGGCTAAAAGAATTACTCAGCATGCAAAGAGAGGTGGGCAGTTCCAAGGAGTTTATCGAGAACGTCAAGATCGACCTCTTCCCGGATGAGGTTTATGTCTTTACACCCGCAGGGGAAATTAGAGAGTTTCCACGCGGCGCTACCGTGGTTGATTTTGCTTACGCCGTTCACTCCGATGTTGGACATACTTGCGTCGCTGCGCGCGTCAACCGCCGCCCGGCACCGCTGTCAACTCAACTGCGTAATGGTAATACCATAGAAATTATTACCGCCAAGGGCGCAGATCCAAACCCGTCCTGGCTGGATTTTGTTACCACGGCACGAGCGCGTTCACGTATCCGTTCTTATTTAAAGAACCTGGAAAAAAAGGAAGCGGTAGAGCTTGGCAAACGCCTGCTGGACAAGGCACTGGTCAGTCTGTCGTCGTCACTGGACGAAATTACCACAACCCAAATGCATACCCTGCTGAAGACCATGGGTATGAAATCCAAAACATCGTTGTTGGAACAGATCGGTCTGGGTAATCAGGCACCATTTATCATCGCTAAACGCCTGTTGCCTGATGCCCCGGTACCGAAAAAAGCTGGCTGGCTCAGCCGGAGGATCAAGAAACCCAATGCACTGCCTATCAAGGGAACCGAGGGGGCACTGGTCAGTTTTGCCAGGTGTTGTCTACCTATCCCCGGCGATAACATCGTTGGTTTTACTACTGCCGGGCGCGGTATCGTCATACATCGCGATGACTGTCCCAACGTGGTCGATCAACGGTATAGCCAGGATAAATGGCTCGATGTGCAATGGGATAGCCAAAGTGAAAATGAATTTAGTGCCAGTATCCGGGTAGAGGTCGCAAATAAACGAGGCGTGCTGGCGATTATCGCCACTGAGATTTCTGATTTAGATTCCAATATTGAAAATGTACAACTCGAAGAACGAGACGGTCTGACCGTCGCTATTAATTTTCAAATCACCGTTCATGACCGTAAGCATTTGGCTTCCGTTATGCGTGGTGTCAGGCGTTTAAAGCCGGTAACACGCATCACCAGAAATCAGGGATAAAAATGAAAAGATTGAAATTATTAGTTATCACAGTATTCGCTAGCTTTTCAGCTGCTTTAACGGCTGCCTCAGGTTTACCTGATTACAAAGCCGATCAGGTCGCATCCCATACCTGGGTGATACACGGTCCGATTGGGCTACCCAACCCAGAGAACAAAGGGTTCATGAATAACCCTGCTTTTACGATTACCGATAAAAGCGTGGTAGTTTTCGACCCGGGTTCAAGCAAGCAGGCAGGAGAAATGGTATTACGACAGATCGGCAAGCTGACCAAAAAACCAGTGACTCACGTGTTTAACACTCATGTACACGGTGACCACTGGCTTGGTAACCAGGCAATCCAGAACGCTTACCCTGATGTCAAAATCTATGCTCACCCAGAAATGATCAAACAGGCAAAGGACGGTGAGGCTGATAGCTGGGTTAGCTTCATGGAACAGATAACCGAGGGGGCAACCAAAGGCACTCAAGGATAAGCAGGAGGTCGTTGTTGATGGCATGATATTTCGTTCTTATCTAACAGACCACGCACACACCAAAACTGACGCCATGATAGAAATTGTAGGCGATAGTGTATTGGTGACAGGCGATAACGTCCTGAATCAGCGCATTGGACGAATGGATGACGGTAGTTTCCGAGGCAACATCGAGGCATGTGAAATTGCCAGGGCAACCCCCGTGAAAACCTTTATACCTGGACACGGCCCTAGCGGCGATGCTACTTCAACGTTAACTTTCTGCGATTACCTCAGCATCCTTTATAACGAAGTGGGCACACAGGTAGAGGAAGGCCTATCTGATTTCGAGATGAAACCATTGATACTGAAAAAACTAGCCGCTTATGAAAAATGGAACGGCTTCGAAGGCGAGCATGGCAAACATATTTCACTTGCCATGCTTGAGTACGAAACTGCCTCGTTTGAGTAACAAGTCACTAGTCGTCACAGCCGCAGGTCTGAACCTTTTCAGGCAACTTCAACGCACCGGTTAATTCACTTACCGAATTAATCTGGTGCTGTTCAAGGTAATCAATCAATCCGGCATTTACTTTTTTACAGACCATGGGGTCATAAAATAACGCCGTACCGAGACCAACCGCGGTGGCACCTGCCAGCATAAATTCCACGGCATCTGCCGCACTGGTAATACCGCCCTGACCAATGATTGGAGTATTATATTCCCTGGCTACCTGATAGACCTGGTGCACCTTTAATAAAGCGACTGGCTTAATCGCTGGACCAGATAATCCACCCTGCACATTACCAATAACAGGCTCCTGTTTATTGATATCGATCGCCATGCCCATAAGGGTATTAATGACGGCAAAGCCATCGGTACCCGCGTCAATACAGCGTCGCGCGTTCTCGGTGATGTCCGTCTGGTTGGGCGAAAGCTTGGTAATTATCGGCTTGGAAGTCACCGCGCGACAGGCAGCAACCACACGTGCAGACATATCGGGATCATTACCAAACGCCGCCCCGCCTTCCTTCACGTTCGGGCAGGAAATATTGATCTCAATAGCATCTATTGGCGAGTCATCAAACTGTCGAACAACGTCAACGTATTCCTCAACAGTAGAGCCGGACGCATTGGCAATAAATCGTGTCTCTTCATAATCCAGGGTTGGCAGTATGTCTTTGACAACGGCTTTTACCCCGGGATTTTGCAAACCAATGGCATTGATCATTCCCGATGGGGTTTCTGCCAGGCGGGAAGGTGGGTTTCCCAGGCGTGCCTCACCGGTGGTGCCTTTCAGGCAGATTGCACCAGCGTCCCGGTTACTAAAGCCTTCAACACGAGTATATTCCTCGCCAAAGCCCACGCAACCAGAAAGCAGTACAATGGGACTGTTAAACACCACCCCGCAGAAGTTAACGCTCAATCGTGGATCCAGTTCATGCTTCATGTCGTTCTCTACCAACCTGAAATTCCTCCCAATACGGGCAACATTATACGGCTATGTGCCAACACGGGCGCGACTTTACACTTGATTCACCCGCTTGGCTTTAGCCTAGAAGAAAAACAGTTACGTCGGGCGGGCCTCGACTACCATGAGTGGTGCGATATTAATCAGCACGATTCGTGGGATGATTACCTGCAAGAAGCTAAACCATCACGTTTGCTCGCCTTCACTACCAAGGGGAAGATCAATTATTCCAGCCATTGTTTCCAGCCCGGTGATGCACTGCTATTTGGACCCGAAACCCGCGGTTTGCCCGACGCCATACTGAATTCATTAACAGCCGAACAACGCTTGCGGATACCAATGCTTGAACATAGCCGTAGTCTAAACCTTTCCAATACAGTGGCCATTGGGCTGTATGAGGCCTGGCGGCAACTAAATTTCAAATAATTCCAGAAATTCTCGGCAGGGGTTGTGAACCCAGCCAAATAATTCAACTAATAAGATTGAACTTTCTTTTTCGGTACCCATCTTATTAGGTACACGTCATAGATGACGTTCCCGCGTTCCTCCCTGAGCGGGATCTTACCCGGCTCCCCCCAGCCGGGTTATTCTTCGCCCCGGTATTTATCCCCAAATATCGGGGCGCTTTTCTTTACGAATCCCTCCCCAGCTGAGACACTAGGTCTACCCTCAAAAAAACAGCCTAATTCCCCATGTCTGAAGTATTTTTTCTTGCGGTTATCGCCATGCTACTAGCCGCCTTTTCGCTGTCCTATGCCTTTTATCTGAATAGCGAACTCAACCGACTTAAACGCGACCAGCAAAGGGGACGCTTGTTGAATCAGATGACCGAATGTACAACCGTCATAGGTAAGATCATGCAGGATATGAATCAATATGAGGAATACAGCCGAACTGCCTTTGGTGACAATCCTCAGGATATCCCCAATTTGACTGAAACACTCATCAAAATTGAAAACCTACGTGCTAGTTTTTCTGACTACACGCAGGAAACATCAATGGAAAAACTGCAGGAAGCGACCGGTCAAATCGATAAGGTGCTCGCACTGATGAAAAGCATTGCAGCCAAGAGCCCTAGATTACAGGCAGGAAAACACTAGGGTTTGTTAACAAGCCCTGGATTACTTACGAAATCAACCATTGCCTGATCTTTTCCTGGGCCTCATTCAATCCCCGATGATCCACTGCAGAAAATGGCTGCACACTGATTTCCGGATCAATCAGGGCCAACAGGGCCCTGGTCTTTTGCAGGGCAGATGCCGCCTGCCCCTTACTGAGCTTATCCGCCTTGGTTAACAGGCAATGTACCGGTATACCGATGTCAGCTACCCATTCGATTAACTGTTGATCCAGCTCCTTCATTGGATGCCTGGCGTCTATGATCACCAACAACCCCTCAAGGCTTTGACGGGATTCAAAGTAGGCGCTTAATGTTTCATCCCAGTGTTGTCGTACCTTGGGCGGCACTTTCGCATAACCATATCCCGGCAAATCAACCAGATACTGCCGCTCACCTAACTCAAAGTAATTTATCTGCTGGGTTCGTCCCGGCTGTTTACTGGTACGAGCCAGCCCTTTGCTCCCCGTAATAACGTTCAGTGCGCTGGACTTTCCGACATTTGACCGGCCGGCAATAGCCACCTCTCGCCCAGTATCAGGCAGGCATTGCTGGAGCGTGTGTGCGCCTTTGATAAATTGTGTATCGGAAAAATTAATCAAGACCTATTACCCGTTAAATTATAGGGATGTTAGCGGATACTAATATTGGGCTAATGCATATATTGATATATACTACGCCGCCATTCGTAAGGACAGACCATCGCCAGTCAGCGATATTATCAGGAGTTTAAATTCATGCGTCATTTGATTGCTGTGCTTGTAAGTACAACCGCCCTAATCGCCACCCCGATGGCATTTGCTGGAGGCGATGCCGCCAAAGGTAAAACCACCGCTATGGAAAAAGCTTGCCTTGGTTGCCATGGTATGGATGGAAATAGCCCGGCCCCAACCTGGCCCAAAATCGCGGGTCAGGGTAAATCATACATAGTTAAACAACTGCGAGCCTTTCGAGATAACGACATGAAAAAATCTGGCCGCGTCGACCCGGTCATGGCTCCAATTGCAGCAACCCTGAATGATGAACAGATCGACAACCTTGCGGCCTTTTATGCAGGCCAGAAGCCATCCACTGGTGAGTCTACTAACGAAAATGTGAAATTAGGACTACAAATTTATCGTGGTGGTGACAGAACCCGGGGTATTCCCAGCTGCATGGGCTGCCACGGCCCGACTGGTGCAGGTAACCCAGCCAGCGGACACCCAAGGCTAGCCGGACAATGGGCTGCATATACTGAAAAACAGCTGCTGAACTTCAAGGCTGAACTACGCTAACGATCAAAACAAGATGATGCAGGACATCGCGTCTAAAATGACCCGCGAAGATATCAAAGCAGTTGCTAATGTCATCCAGGGTCTGCAAGACTAGTTTCACCAATATTGTCGCTTGGCCCGCCTATACTTGGTTAATTATAGGCGGGCTGGTTTACATTAAACCCGCTTTTAAATTGAACCTTGCGCACCGATGTCCATCTAAACCTGATCAAGCCATAGCCTACTTTGAGTACCAATATGCCAATCAATAAGATTCTACTTTTACCTCTCATCGCTTTAGTTATTACCTTTAGTGCCAATGCCGAGGTTTCGATAAAAGGTGCGATGGAGGGCGTACACTATGATGTGATCAAACCCGCCCAACCTACCTCAGCAGGCGCTGGAAAAGTCGAAGTGCTTGAATTCTTCTGGTATGGGTGCCCTCACTGCTATCGATTTGAGCCATACGTAAAAGGCTGGCTGAAGAAAAAATCTGACAAGATCACTTTCAAACGGGTACCTTCAATGCTTAATCCTAAGTGGGAAAGCCACGCGCGAGCTTATTACGCTGCGGAGGTACTTGGCATCACTGATAAGATTCATGAACCATTTTTCATTGCCCTGCATGTCGAAAAAAAGCGCATATTTAAGGAAGAGGATGTCATTGATTTTATCGCCGGCCTGGGTGTAGACAGGAAGAAATTCACCAACGCCTATCACTCGTTTGGCGTCAGCGCAAAAATTCAACAATCCAGAAAACTCGGACAGGCATTTAACCTCACTGGAGTTCCCTCTGTCGTCATTAACGGCAAATACCTTACCAGCGCCTCTCATGCAGGTAGCTACGAAGATCTGGTTGTTCTAATGAATTCATTAGCTGAAAGTGAATTAAAGGCTATATCGGTTACCAGCGGCGCACAAAAATAATACCTGAGATAACAAACTGGTAACCGCACTGGCTAGCCATTTTCCCGCCAATGCTACACTTTTCTCGATACCGTTTATCTCAACTGTTCATACTGACGAGTCTGTTATTCACCGCTGCATTTGTGAATGCAGGTCAGACTAATCAACCACTTACTACAACCGATCAGCTGTGTAAGCTCATTGGTAACAAGCTAGCCAGTGTAAGCGAACAGGAATGCCTGGACCTGGAGTTAATGCCTTCTGGACATTCCTCGGTAAAAGATCAAGTTATCAGTATTCGCGAATACCCCCCACTAGGTAAACGCAAACCGCTTGGCAAAGTACTGTTTGTCAGTGGAATACACGGCGATGAATTTGCAGCTGTCAGCGTTACATTTAAGTGGATGCATATCCTCAAAAAACATCATTCCGGTTTGTTTCACTGGCGCTTTGCCCCTCTAATGAACCCGGATGGACTCTTACAGAAAAAGTCACAACGCATGAACGCTAAGGGTGTCGACCTGAATCGAAATTTTCCTACAGTTAGCTGGGATCAGGCACTGGTTGACTACTGGGAAAAAAGAACAGGCAAGAACATGCGACGCTATCCTGGCCCACACGCGCTCAGCGAACCTGAATCTCGCTGGTTATTTACCGAGATCTCAAACTTTCAGCCGGATGTAGTTATATCAGTACATGCGCCACACGGGATTGTGGATTTTGACGGCCCTAGAAAAACTGCACCTGAAAAATTGGGCAATTTAAATTTAAAGCTACTTGGTACCTACCCGGGATCATTGGGTAACTATGCCAACATATACGGCGGTATGCCGTTAGTTACCCTGGAATTGCCCCACGCCGGCATTATGCCAAGCGATAAACATATTCGTGCTATCTGGACTGACCTGGTCAGGTGGCTGATAAACAAAGTAGAGTGGAAATCATCCAGGGAAGTCCTTCAGGCCTGGGAGGTGGGAGAGGATAAAGAGCCGGTCTAACTCTATTCGATAGGCGCAACTAGCCTTTACCCTCATAGATTATACGCCATTGCCCATCGCCCTCTTTCTTCCAGTACTGACGCTTTTTTGCAACACTGTTGAAATTGTTACTACAATAGTCCTGCTCATAAGACACCACAATCATGTCTGATTTTTCCGGGTAGCGTAAGATACTAACGTTATTCAGCTTCACGTCGATAAATTGCTTATGCTTATTTACCCGGCGCTTATGCTGCCCCCAGATCTTGTAATTTTTATTATCGCTACGAAAATCTGTTGAGTAATATTTTAAATAAGTCTCAACATCTCGGCTTTGCCAATCACGCAACCAGTTATCCAACCGTTGATTGATAACTTCAAGTTCCTCTTTCTGTTGCTGAGGGGTTACCCAATTCAGACTGCTGGCAATAATGACTGGCGTTATACCGGCTTGCATAAATGGTTTGATCGAATCCAGTTCCGGGTTACTCATCGCTAAACACCCTCGTGTCGCCAGAGGGGCGCGACTGTAGGTATTACTGGGCACGCCATGCAACCAAATGCCATGGCCTGTTCTCCCCTGCCTACGGTCCCATGCATTGGGGTAATCAATAGGAAAAGCCCCTGTACCGTAAAGGTCCGGCAGTTTTTTGGTATCAAGCGAGCTAGTTACAAAATAAGCTTCCAACGGGGTTTTACTATCGCCCTCGACATGCTTGCCCTTGCCATTTTTCCCCTGGGTAACATAAAAATCTGTTAATAGGCGGGTACCTGTGTATGATCACGTGTTTCCTGGTAACGTTGCCAACGAACCTTCGCCTCGTAGCGTAGGTCATTCATTTTATCATTCTCAGAAATTACCGGCGAAAGCCCCAGTTGTCTGGGTAACCCGGCCTTTGCCATCAATACGCTCATTATTAATATTGTCGATTGCATTAATCAGACGAGGCTCAACACCCTGTGATCCCTCAGCAAACGATAACGCCGAAAACATAACCATGGCGAATAAAACAGCAAGTTTATACATCTTCATGCTGGTGACTTACCCCACAATGATTAAATACTAACCTCACGTCTGATTTTCCATTGACCATTTCTAAATACGAGATCTATCCGCTTACGGGTCCTGTCCTTGTAGGTATTCGACTCATACCTTTGTACAAATTCAATTGTAGCGTTATTTTCAGCTAGATTTATCAGCTTGATATCATCCAGGTCAATGCGAATGTATTTGGGTTTTTTTAGCCTGATCGACCCGGGGTCCTGCTGAAACAGGCTTACTAACTGGTTTTACTTTAGATATTACCGGTGGTTTTTCAACTAACTTTGGCAGTGGTTTACTGGGCGGCTGAGTTACTACAGGCTGTGCTGCTGCAATATCAACGGGCTTTGTTTCGCCTAGAAACAGGTTACTAATAAGTGACAATTTTACCTTTAATTTACCCGGGTCACGTTTCTCAAGATCAAGAGCTTGCTGATAAGCTTCAGACGCAAGTTTGGCGTAAATGTCGCCTGCAATGCCAGGCGAGCACTATCATAGTCACCCTCAGCGGCATGTATTACAGCAATATTATTATAGGGTTCAGGTAATTCCGGATAATCCCTGGTTAGAGCTGTGAATACATCTATGGCGGAGCCAGTATCCCCCTGCTCCACCAGGATCAAGCCTTTGAGAAATCTTGCCTCAGCGCTTTTTGGCTGACTCTTTAGATGCTCATTGACCTTTGACATCGCCTGATCATGTTTACCGGATGCAAACAAAGTCTGAGCATCGCTTAACGCGTTAGCCCACAGGTTACCAACTGAAAAATAGATGAGTACCAGGACGACTGTCAGCTTATACATCTAAAAATTTAACCCCTATGTAAAAGCCGTTATTTTTCCAGAAAGTCTGCAACTAAACCAGTCCAAACCCTAAAGATTTGGAAGGATAACTGACAGTTATCCTTCGGTATTACACTCCCCATCCGTACAACCCAGGTTATCTCCAAGCTCTTGATCGTGCTCCTGATCAAGCTCATAGGCATCTTTTTGAGCTTTCGCTATTTCTTCCTTAAGCTTATTACGCTCAGCAATTTGTTCCTTGCGCTCTGCAACCCGTTCCTCGGCAGCCCCTTCTCGCAGCGGAATACTATGCTCACCAAATAGAACCTGCTTCAGAAAATCGATCCCAAAGTGCATCAGGATCACATCATCGGAATTCAGATCCGCCATGATTTCGTCCGTTAAATCAAAGGTCTTCTGAAATGATGGGCTGTTGATGAATTCACGAAACTTGTCATGGTTATAGCTCGCCATGAACAACAACTGCAGACTCTCCGGGGTTGGCTTACCCAGTACCGGACCTGAAGAAATTTTCTTTAACATTAACTGGCGCCAACCGCGGCTATTTTCATCATATTCTACGACGCCCTGGTCCTCACGGTATTCATCAATCGTCTGGGTCTGGTTTTCAAGATGACCCTTGCAATGATTTTCCTGCACGATGACATAAGACTGGCGATCAAAGTTCTCATCCTGACGGCGCAAGGACATCAGACCCGCCGGGTAATAACGACATGAAGCCGGACGGTCTTCATAAACTGAGCATCCTTCATCGGTCATAAACTGGCATTGCGTCGTGCCCTCGACCGGCATCATCTTGACTCCGGGTACACCATCTTTATCTACTTCATAAGGGTAGGTGTACTGCTTGAGAAACTCTTCTGAGGTTATCCCCAGGCGGTTCTTCAAACGCACAATGTCGTAGGGTGTCAGTTGCAGGTCAATTTGCTTGCAGCAGGCATTAAAACATTCGATATCTTTATGGCAACGAAACTGAATCTCAGTATCCCCATCGTACTGTACCGGCTGAACCGGGCTGGCAGGAATCGGTGAGTCTTTAATATCGATATCGGCCATGATGAATACCTCTTGAAAACAAATCTGTGGAAATTAACTATAGACCAAATCTATCTGGTCTCTAAGATCGTCGCTCCGGCGTCCCGCCTCTCGCGACATACGACGACCACGGATGGTCTAGTGTCGTGGAGAATAGGACATTCGAAAACGACCGCTACATCCTGTAGATAAAAAAGTCCGGGTGCCTTTCGACACCCGGACTTCCTTGTACTACTTATAGTAAGTAAAACTTACTTGAACAGCTTGGACTTATCTACCAGATCAACGTGTGCACGCTTGAAGCATGTCCACTCTTTGGTCTCTTTGTTGTAGATAGAGTTTACAAAGCAATGCCAGTTCTCTTCGTCAACGAAGTTCTTATCCATACGGTAGTAGAAACCAGGATAACGAGACTCTTGACGGAACTCAATGTGCTTCATGTGAGCTTCAGCTGTCAGGATACGGTGATAATTTTCCCAGGCACGAAGTAATTCGTGAAGGTCCTTAGCACGCATCTTTTCAGCATCTTCTTTCAGCATGTCCAGCTTCTCACCAGCTACTTTCATCATTTCTGCGTTAGTAGTGTAGTAAGTTGCAACACCCGCTACGTACTCGTCCATGATTTTCTGCAAACGGAACTGCAGCATCTTAGGCGTGATGTAGTTAGGGTTAACATCGATTGCTGTTGAGTAGTCTTTGAACTCCATGTAGGTCTTTACTGGCTTGTAGATCTCTTCAACCAGTGTGTCTACATCAGTGTCCAGCTCAGGTGTCCAGTCCTTGTTGTCGATGCAGTACTGAACCATCGCTCTAGCAGCCATACGGCCTTCAGCATGTGAACCAGAGGAGAACTTGTGGCCAGAAGCACCAACACCATCACCAGCTGTGAACAGACCGTTAACAGTGGTCATACCACGGTAACCCCAGTTCCAGCCTGAAGGCAGATGCTCAGGTACACCAGCTTCAGTCTCTTCAGTTGGCGCGCCTACATCAGTAGGACCAGAAGTCCAGATACCACAGCAACCAGAGTGTAAACCTAGCAGGTACGGCTCGGTAGGCATCAGTTCTGAGTTCTTCTTCTCAGGCTCGATGTTCTCACCAACCCAGATACCACACTGGCCAACACACATATCAAGGAAGTCTTCCCATGCTTCTGCTTCCAGGTGCTTAACTTCACGTGGAGTCAAAGTTTCACGCAGACGTGCTAGAGCAGATACGGTGTCCATCCAGATAGGACCGTTACCGTCTTTCATTTCTTTAAGCATTAAGTGGTTACGAAGACATGAAGCTGGAACCGCTGCCTGACCATACGGAGGATAGTCATCCAACATCTCTTTGTTTTTAACCATGTAAGCTTCGCCATAAGCGTTAGTAGCCTGAGACTTGAACAGCAGGAACCACGCGCCAACAGGACCGTAACCGTCTTTAAAACGGGTAGGAACGAAGCGGTTTTCCATCAGTGTCAGCTCAGCACCGGCTTCAGCAGCCATGGAGTAAGTTGAACCTGAGTTCCATACTGGGTACCAGGCACGACCTGTACCTTCACCAACTGAACGAGGACGGAAGATGTTTACACAACCACCGGCAGCCAGCAGGCAAGCCTTGAACTTGTAAACAACAACTTTGTCTTCACGAGTTGAGAAACCAACAGCACCAGCAACCTTGCTAGGATCGTTCTTGTCGTTAACCAGCTTTACGATGAAGATACGCTCTTGAATACGCTCGGTACCCAGGGCTTTCTTCGCTGCTTCAGCAACAATCCACTTGTAAGATTCACCGTTGATCATGATCTGCCACTTACCAGAGCGTACGGGCTTGCCGCCGTCCTTCAGAGGAGTCATACCTTTTGAACCGTCGAAACGCTCACCGTTCTCGTCAGTCTTCCAGATTGGCAGACCCCACTCTTCGAACAGGTGTACAGATTCGTCTACGTGGCGGCCCAGGTCATAAGCCAGGTCATCACGGGTGATACCCATCAGGTCATTAGAGACCATACGAGCATAGTCAGCAGGATCCTGCTCAGAACCAATATAGGTATTGATTGCAGATAGACCCTGAGCAACCGCACCGGAGCGATCCATCGCTGCCTTATCAACCAGCTTAACGCTGATATCTATGCCTTGCTCTTTCTTGGCAGCTTCAATCCAGCGCATGATTTCAAAACCAGCACCGCAGCATGCCATACCGCCACCGATCAGAAGAATATCTACTTCTTCTTCGACGACATCAGGATTTCCAAATTCAGCCATTATCATATCCTCCTGATATTAAAGGTTGATCAGTTCAGAGCGATCGCCATCACGGTAACCATTCTGTTCATTGTGATTGAAGAAACCATTGTCCTGGATCTTCGCCATTTCCGCTTCCGGCTTACCTGCATAAGGATCAATAGAACCTTCTGGAGTAGTACGGATTGGGAATTTGAAACGCTTCATGGTGCCGTTACGGAACTTGATAGTCCACATAATGGAGTCAGAACCACGCAGGGGCTGTACAGAACCACCTAAAGGTACAACGTCCGCATAGTGACGGGCTTCAATAGCGTTTTGAGGGCAAATCTTCACACAGGAATAGCATTCCCAGCACTGCTCGGGCTCCTGGTTATAAGACTTCATTGCATGACCAGTGTCTGAACCGTCTTTGTCCAGTTTCATCAAGTCATGTGGGCAGATGTACATGCAAGCAGTCCTGTCTTGACCCTTACAGCCATCGCACTTTTCGGTACGTACAAACGTAGGCATGGTTTTACTCCATTGTTTTATTACTGTCAGTAAAAGTTTTTCTCATCTGGCGAAGCAGCACAACAAGCAACTGCTAGCGGAAACCTGTTGGTAATCAACATGTTACGGTTATTGTTCGCTAAAACATTAACCCACCGCCCCCCAGTGGAAGGCGTACCTTAGCGCCGCGGGGACTAAAAGCAATTCAGAAATATCATTTCGAGTATAAGAAACCCTTATATACGCTTTTTATACCCACGTAATAAGAATCATTCTCATGCCAATAACGGCCAAAATCAGGGCAAATACCTGCCTCAAGCGATGGGTATCCATTCGATGGGCCGTTTTAGCGCCTAGTGGCGCCAGAATCACGCTACCAGAAACCAGTACGGCCAGGATGAGTATGTCGACATATCCTAACTGGCCATTTTGCCAACCGACGCTTAGGAATCCGGTGACCATGTAACCGCCTGCACCAGCAACAGCAATTGGCAACCCATTGGCTGCGGCAGTTGCTACCGCACGCCGGATATCCACCCCATGCCACATCAGGTAAGGCACGCTCATTGTGCCCCCACCAATGCCAACGCAACTGGACACAATGCCAATGATTAGCCCGGCCAACGACAGGCTTTCAATATTAGGTAACCCCGCATGGGCGTTCACACGCCATGCGGTTGCCATTTGCAACGATACCAGCAAGGCAAAAACACCAAATATCATCTGTAATATTGTCGTATTTAACTGATCGACCAGTATCGCACCGGCAATCGCACCCAGGACAATCCCAGGCGACATGCGTCGCATTACTGGCCACTGTACCGCCCCATGGCGATGGTGGGCAGTCACCGAAGATATTGAGGTAAATACGATGCTGGCCAATGAGGTCCCGAGCGCCACATGCATTACGCTGGATGGATCATGGCTACTTGATACCAGTAGCCAGGCAAGTGCTGGCACGATTACCAACCCACCACCTATCCCCAGCAGGCCAGCGAGAAAACCCGCTACACAGCCGGTCAACAAGACCAACGAATAAAACGTCACATTATCAATTGGCAACATCTCGCCATAATATGTCATCCTTCAAAGCAATCCAGAAATTAGCGCCTGATTTATTTTGACAAAAGACACTACCAGCTTTCAGTTTTCTGAACTCATCCGCTATGTGACACCCTACCGACAGACGCTTTTGCTGGCCATGCTGCTCATGCTGGGTGCCAGTGTGATTTCTCTACTCAGCCCATGGATCGCCGGACAGTTCACCTTGCTCCTGTTAAATGACAAAACCACTATTGGCTTATCCCTCGAACAGCTCCTGCTGGTGTGGCTCTCCATTCTGGCGGCTCAAGCTGCTCTCAGTTTTGCCAATCAGTACCTGCTCAGCAATACCTCAGAGAAAATGCTCTCCAACTTGCGAATACACGTGTACGACCACCTGCAGTCATTACCACTATCTTATTTTCATGAACGCAAGCGTGGCGCCGTACTAACGCTATTAACTCATGATGCCGATATGATCAGCGGGTTTGTCACTGGCACACTGCTCAGTCTACTTCCGCAACTGCTCACACTTATTGGCGCATTGGGCATGATTTTCTGGATTGATCCAACTATCGCCATCATTGTTAGCATCCTCATCCCGCTATTTTATTTCATTATGAATATTGTTGGTCGTCGGCTGCGACCACTGACGCATCAAATGATGGAAGAGTACGGCAAGACTTTCGCTATTGCCGAAGAAAACATAGGACTGCTTCCGATTATTAAATCCTTTACCCGCGAGGCACTGGAGTCCGAACGTTTTAACCAGGGTAATCAGCGGCTGCTGGTACTGTACCGGCGTTACTATCGTATTCAGTCTTTCATTTCCCCGATAATCCAGTTCCTGGCGGCTTCCGGCATCCTGTTATTGCTCTGGATCAGTAGTCATAAACTACAGACGAACGAAATATCTACGGGCGGTCTGGTCAGTCTGTTGCTGTACGGCATGCTACTGACTCGCCCGATCAGCGGGCTGGCCGATGTCTATGGGCAGATACAATCGACCCGTGGAGCTGCAACTAGATTGATAGATTTATTTTCTAACCAGCCGGAACCACTGGATAAAGGTACTAACCATCTTGGACGCGCTAAAGGCCATATCCAGTTTCAGGATGTCAGCTTTTCCTACCCAGGTCGCGACAGGATACTAAACAAATTTAATCTGGAAATAAGCGCGGGCGAGACCATTGCCATTACCGGCGTCAATGGCTCAGGCAAAAGCACCCTAATACATTTACTGCTGCGTTTTATTGCAACCGATAGCGGACAAATCTTGATTGATGGCTTTCCTATTGAAGAAATCAACCTGACTAACCTAAGAAGACAAGTCGGCCTGGTACAACAAAATGTACTGCTACTGAACGGCTCTGTTCGAGACAACGTTACCTATGGCATACTCGATGCTCCAGATAAAGATGTTCTGACTGCCGCAACAACCGCGCGTGCACTTGAATTTATTCAACAACTACCTGATGGCTTAGACACCATCATCGGTGATCAGGGCATAAAACTCTCAGGGGGGCAAAAACAGCGGCTGGCACTGGCAAGGGCGTTACTCATGGATGCGCCCATATTAATTCTCGATGAAGCCACAACCATGTTCGATCCTGAGGGTGAGAAAAGCTTTATTGAAGAATGTCATGACGTACTGTCACAACGTACAGTGATAATTATTACGCATCGCCCTGCGAGTCTGGCATTAGCGGACAAGATAATTAAACTTTCCTAAAATACCTTCAGCCAGTCTTGATAACGTGTTCAATAATCGCTTCCCTAACCTTGGGCAATATCTCATATCTACGCGGGTAATCCAGCCGGAAGAACTGGATTTCATTAGCCAGACCTGATAATTCTTCAAAATGGTAGGTCAACATTTCACGCTCTTTAATATCCAGTAAAAAGCAGTTTTTGACCAGGCCCATCATTGCTTCACCCCCGCTTATCGGCTCCATCCGTAGAGCATCGACGCATGAATTGCCCAGAAAAAACAGACTGTGGAGCCTGCGTGGCTGATCGCAATAAACGACAGCACCGCCCGCCACCAACCGAATCTTAGGTGTGTAAACAACAGGCATCACCTGTTGCACATTTTCTGGGATTAAAGCCTGGCGGGAATCATCCCACAGACGGATTGAGGCGTCACTGGGCAACACAAGATAATCGTCACCTTTTTTTTCTAGCTGCAACCCATCATCGGTCAGGAAACGATACCCACTGGTAGAAAAGCTGGCCGCAAGCGTAGACTTGCCCATCTCTGACTCTCCCAGAAATGCCACCGCGTATTGTTCTATTTCTACTGCACTGGCATGCAAAACCAGTTTGAACTGGCGACTAAGCGCCAAAGGTAGTACCTGGTTCAGATACAGGTGCTCAATCGTATCCAAGGGCACTGCGGGCATCGGATATGCTTCTATATCCTGACCATCAATGGAAATAGTAAAGTCCGCCAGCTTGGGAAAGCGCAACAGGTAACCATCTTCAGCGTGATAGAAACTGGCCCACAGGGTTCCATCTGGAAAAATCCATTCATTAAACGGCGTAGACTCGATGGGGCGTCGTAATTGAGGTGTATGTGTGATCAAAGACATAAAGGAAATTTAAATATAACTCAAAACCACGCCATAACTATCGACCTGTTGTCTTACGTCAATAAAAAACCCTCAACCCATAAACGCTTAACTCTAATAGATAACTGGAATTAGCAGGCGGCCACAGATCGACCCTGATCAACAAGTGAACTTTCAGCCTGGTTTTCTCTCTTCGATGAATCTGTAGAGCCTCGCCACACTTTCATGCCGTTGTTTACCATCCGACCTGTCGACATAATTCCTGCTATCCGTAAAAGCCCAACTGAACAGGCGTTTATGCTCATCAGGAATCTTGTTGAATTCATCTTGTGAAATAACCAACGGGTCTTGGCCAGCGAAATTTGTATAATCTCTAAACCACGGCCGATTATAAACCAAATACAGGGCAATCCTGGTATATTCAAGATTGTTCATGGTTCCACCATGTACCAGCCTGTAATCCATGAGCAGGCAATCTCCAATTTCGAGTTCGGCAACCACCCCTTCCTGATTATTCAGATGCTCTGCATCCAAATGGCTTCCGGGCCAAACTTTTGTGGCCCCGGATTGCTGGTTAAATTCTGTAATTGGGACTATGACCGTTATTGCATACGGTAAGTCCAGAGATTTCTCTTTTTTATTCCCGGCAACCAGATCTGACGTATAAATATTTTCTAAATCACTGTGTATATGCTGAGCTTCGGCGCCAGGCATCGCAGCCACCACACCAAAGCTTCCCAGGATCAGGTTTTGGCTGAGCAATAACTGTAAAATTGGTGCCACCAGGGGATTTGCATAAAGTTCAGTCGAATTAAACGGTCCCTCAATCACAACAGATCGCATGATTCGACTGTCCCCTACAGACAGGCCGTCAGCACTGGAAACGGATGAATGTTGCTGCCCATCCTTTTGACTAAATTGCCCGGCAAGCAACCTCAAATAGCCTGGGTTGAAAATATTTTTTAATCGCAGACAACCATGTGACAAAAAACACTCTAGGGTTGACTTTAAGCTCTCGTGAGAAATCTTTTCGGCATCCTTTCCCAGAGAAATTTCTGGTAATAACGAGAAATCACTGTCCATTTATTTCTAACCGTACCTGTTAACAAGCTCGCTGATACGCCCCACGGCTATCTGTGTACTGGTAAATCTGTCAGGGAACTTAACCCGCAATGCGTCAGCAATCTCGACTGTGGATTTTTTTCCGTCAATCAAGCCCAGGATAAAACAATCAACACCACCTTCTTCATTTAGTTTCGGAACGTGATCCATATCATTAGGCCGTAAACTTTTCAGAGATAATGGTGTGCCTAAAAATGTTGATTGATTAAAGTCAGCCTTAAGCTCCTCGCTTTTTCCTGAGGTGTGAATACGCGTATGCCAGCTCCAAGTGTAGTCGTTACCGGTAAGATCAGCACGGATGTCTACGGATACTTCATCGCCCGTTACCAATGAGACAGGATGTGTAAACGGAAAAAATGCCTGCCCGTAAATCTGGCTGGGCTGGCCTGGGGCATTAGAAAAACAAGCATCTTTTCCAATAGTGGCATCAAACCAAAAAAGCAGGCCATGTGATACCCCCGAACGAGGCACTGTCCACTTTACGTTAGAAGCAATGTTTGGCGTCGTTATATTCATGTAGTCCAGCGTTGCGAAATTTTGTGCCGGAACCAGCAACTGTTCTTCCTTAATATTGGCTTTAATCCAAGAATTGACTACACGCTGGTGGCCCGCACTCAGGTCAATCTGATAATCATTGCGAAGCCACGGTGCTTCGTACTGCCAATAAATTTCCGGGGCCTGAACAAGTGAAACGTAAAGTCGATCTGACTGGGGAATCAGTACCCCCCCAGGGGCCAAAAGTCTTTCTCGCGCATCAATAATTGATGGGATATGTTGCTGAAACAATGGCAGGATGCTGCGAAGATCAGAAATGATGACATCGGCTGGCCGTTCTAGCGCTAACCCGGTTGAAAGCATTTGATGAAAAGTTATTCGATCCTGGTAGCCATTGGCTTCAGCTAATGTGGAACCCAGGCTAATCGCATTACTTGGCTCAACCGCATGGACTTCTGCTGCCCCGTACTGGCAAGCAAGCAAGGAAAATATTCCTGTTCCAGCTCCAATATCCAGGACAACGCATCCCGGGGTAATTGCCTGTTTTAACGCCATCGCATAGGATTCCATGCGTGGCTTGTCGGTAATCATATTACCGTACATCAGAAACGAGTAATCAGTTGCTTTAGGCATGACACTCATACCTGTGCAACCGACACAGGGAAACCCATTCCGATTGAGGGGCTTTTATACGCATGGGGTACGAATAAGATGATGAGCCCTCAGGGGAAACGTAGTTGGGTAATTCATGTGAATCAATTGCTATCGGCTGGCTGCTTAGGTCTTTGTCCGTACACTTGGAATTAATCCAAACTCTGAGCTTATAATCGGACAAACGAATATCGCCAAGAGATAAATCTTAGCTGGCTAAAGCAAAGGGGATTGGCCTCGTCATCAATACTTTCCTCTAGCCCTGGAAGCCCCGGTTATAGCGACTTTTTCCACTCATCAGCAGGAGCTAGAACCTGAATAATCAAAAGTTGGTCCGCACAATCCCTTACCATTATTTTCTTTCGTCTTTCCTGAACCATTTTGCGTCAGCTCTGGTAATGCGCCGTAAGTGATTAGCTTCGGCGAATGATACTCACGTTTATCGTTATTACTCTTAATTTCCGCTTTGTTACTAAACATCACCATCTCCCTGATAAAAAAGCCGAGGCTTTCATCAACAAATCCGCTTTAGCTATAAGGCGAGCGTCATTATATCGTACAGACTTTCCTGCTCATCGCTACCCTCAGTCGCGCTATATTGGGCATACCGCGCACGAACGTCTTCAATATTCACATATTTAGCTACTGTTTCCAAATCTTGCCCCAGTATTTGTGCAACAAAATCTTGATCGATGCTCATAAGGTGACTCCAGAAATGCCACCCCAGGTTCTCTTTCCCCAGGCGCCATCTCACTTCGGGTGCCAGGTCAGGCACAAAAGCCTTGCGCACGAGATGTTTTGTCCAGCCATTGCGCACTTTATATTCAAGAGGTAAGTGTAAAAAAAATCCACCACTCTACGATCCCCCCAAGGGTCACGCAGTTCAATGCCGTATCGTCCGGCCACACGGTCATAACCAGAAACCCCGGAAGTAATACCATGAGGTGGCTGCAAAGCCTGCAGCGACGCCTGCTGGATATTCAGCCAAAGCCCCTGTTCCCGTCGTTCATCCTGCGCTCGAATTCGCCTGCCAAGCTCAAGTTTCTGGGCAAACTCTCTATTAACCAGACTCTGGTTCAGGGAAGACCTCGCTTTCAGGCCTCGCAATCTGCGAGCCATACGCTCGACTTTACGCAATCCAACAGCAGATCTTGCACTCCTAAAAAACAAGTTCAAAGGTGTGATACCCCTGAGGTAGGTATTATTGCGGCTTGCCGCCTGACACTCTTTCCAGGCATGCCACCATTGTCCCGTCCTCAACCACCAGGATATATAGTTGTAAGGCGCATACATAGCAAGATCGCCACTCACACCGTGCAACATCACCCGGTGACCATCGCGGCTGGCAGCCAAACACAACATGGACTGCAACAAAAGCGATCCATCTACTGGGTGAGGCCTGGACCAGGCGACATTGGTCAGGTCTTCGACGTTAAGCATGCCCCTAAAGGAAGGTACTGAAACATAGTGGGCATGCTCACCCAGACTCCTGGTCAAACTTTGGATACATCGACTTTCAACGCAGGTGTCGGGATGATCCGAAAGCGCCGAATACGAATGGAATTGTTTACCTGACATCCCGGGTATTAATCGTTTAACCATCGCTGTAATGCTGGCAGAGTCCAAACCACCGCTGACCATGGCGGAAACATCACCTATGGTTCTCATCCTGCACCTGACAGCCTCTCCAAATACCTCGAGAAAGCTTTCCTGGCATTCCTCAACCGATGCATACCTGGCCGCTTTCCCCGCCTCCAGTTGCCAGTAACTTTTCTTCCTCGCTGTCCGATCAATCGTAACCAGAATGAACTGACCCGATCCAAGTGCCCAGATGTCATTAAGCCATGAGTCCGTATAACCAAAATCCTGGAATGATGGCAGTAGAAAATAGGCTATCCGCTCCTCATTTGGTTGCACGGACACGCCCGGCAGTTCAAGCAAGGATTCCTCTTCAGAGGAAAAAGCAAAAAATTGTTCATTCTTTACATAATAAAAAGGGCGCGCCCCCATATGATCCCGCGCACAAAATATCTGTTTATGTTTCGCATCCCATACCGCAAAGGCAAAGTCTCCAAGTAATTTTTCCGGACTTTTCTCTCTCCATTGTATATAGCTGCGTAAAACGAGTTCAGCATCTGAGATTTCACTCTGTAATGCGCCTTTAATATTCAGGCTACGACTTAACTCATCTCGGTTATCAAGCCTTCCGTCCCAGACCATAGCCAGATCATTAATTTCACTAATCAACGGCTGGTGCTCATTTAGAGACTCGGGGGTGGTACGCAGCATACAGTGGCCCAAAGCTACAGAACCGCTCACCCAGTGAGTCTGTTCATCAGGCCCCCGACTAGCCATGACGCTCGTTAACCGTTCAATCAGCTTGTGTTCAACAGGTGCATCGTCGAAATACAGGATACCCGCTATCGCGCTCATTCTTTAATTTTAGCTTTTGTCCGACTAGAGATAATGAATACTTAGACTAGCCAAATCCAGCATCAGCGCGAACATGATGAGTTAATCTCATGGGGCTCGAAAGCCTGGTAAATTATCCCGGTTCCAGCGGTCTCACTCAAAGCCCCCCTCTGAACTCGACCCATGCATGCGCTTTAAATACATCATCCTTATTTACGCCGATTTTAATTTCCGTATTGATACCCACCCTTAGCAGTAACCACCAAATCACAAGAGATTTTTTCAGACAGTTTGCATGGTAGGGTCCATAATTAGCCGCAACCAAAACCATTCTTGCTATTTGAATTGCGCTCGCCATCTGGCCTTGCTCATTCAGTACACTTTCAGGTTTATTACCAGCAAGCAGCTTAATGAAGGATCGTGTATTGCGGAAACCAACAACTTTTAAAGAGAGCGCCACCATCGGTAACAGAAATATAGACAGGAACAGTGTCCACTGTTCCTGCAAGGATAAATTAGCTAACCGCTTAAGCTTCTTCGCGGTCATCTAAGGTTACCAGTCCAGCTTTGAATAATTCACCTAACAGGTCCTGCATATCTCCCCTCAACTGGCAAGCTTCTACATCAAACTCTTGCAACATGACATCGTAAACTTTTTGCAACTCCTGGTGCTCTTTCATGAGTTGCCAGATTCTGGCACCGACCTCATTCAGCCCGAAATAAGATTCGCTTTTCAGATCAAGGATAACGATTTCCCCACTGACCTCCTGGAATAATGCATCAGAAGAGATGGTAACTTTTTGCGATAAATTTATTTCCATTGGTAGCTTTCTTGACTATGGGTCTCACTCTACATTCTGAACCTGCTCACGCATCTGTTCAATTAATACCTTTAGATCCACACTGGCGCGAGTCGTTTCAACGTGCGATGACTTGGAACCTAATGTATTCGCTTCACGGTTGAGTTCCTGCATCAGGAAATCTAGTCGGCGGCCAATCGGCTCATTGCGCCCCAGCACATCACGTACCTCGACCAGGTGGCTTTCCAGTCGATCTAGTTCTTCGTCGACATCCAGTTTCTGCGCCTGAAACACCAGTTCCTGCTCCAGTCGATCCATATCGGGCTTTTCTGTCAGTTCCTGCAGGCGAAGATTGAGTTTCTCACGAATGGCTTCGATAACTTGCGGCCTATTCTCCCTGACGGTTTTTACAATCGCGTCAATTGAATCACAGCGTTGCAATAGCATCTCTTTCAGACGCTCACCTTCACCAGCCCGCATGGCAACAAGCTCTTCCAACACACCATCAAACGAGGACAGTACAGCGCTACCCAGCGAGTCCATTTCCAGTTCGGGCTCCTTAACAACGCCCGGCCAGCGTAAAATATTTAATGCATCCAGGGATGAAGAATGAGGAAGGTGATTCTCAATCTCGTGACACATATGAATCACCTGCTTTGCCAGGCCTTCATCCAGCTGCAAGGACTGTTGCTCAGACAGCTGCTTTTTAAATCGCAACTGGCAGTCGATTTTGCCGCGTTTAAGCTTTTTGGCTGCAAGATCGCGACACTTAACCTCAAATGCCCGCAGCTCTTCGGGCATACGAAAAAATGTCTCCAGGTAGCGATGATTGACACTACGAACTTCCCACACCAGTTCGCCCCAGTCTTCTCGGTCTTCTATCCGGGCGAACCCGGTCATGCTGTAAACCATTGATGCACTACTCCTTGCTATGCGTATAATCGCGCGCCTACTAAACCCCAGATCAAATAGAGAGCTTCCATGAGACCCAGCCATCGCGCACCAGATGAAATGCGCCAGATCAAACTCACGCGTGACTTTACCATGCATGCAGAGGGATCGGTGTTAATTGAATTCGGCCACACTAAAGTTATTTGCACCGCCTCGATTGAGGAACGGGTACCTCCTTTTCTTCGCGGTAAAGGCCAGGGCTGGGTAACGGCTGAATACGGCATGCTGCCACGCTCTACCTCCAGCCGCATGCGCAGAGAAGCCTCCGGCGGCAAACAAGGTGGCCGCACCCTTGAGATCCAGCGGCTAATAGGCCGCTCATTACGCGCCGTGGTAGATATGGATAAACTGGGAGAACGCACCATCGCTATCGATTGTGACGTCATACAGGCCGATGGCGGTACCCGCACTGCCTCCATCACAGGCGGATATGTCGCGCTGGCGGATGCCATTAATCAACTCATCGATGAGGGCAAGCTGGATGAAAGCCCCTTAACCGGTAGTGTAGCGTCCATATCAGTAGGTATTTATCAGGGTACAGCCATGCTCGATCTGGACTACCCGGAAGATTCAAATGCTGAAACCGACATGAATGTCGTCATGGATGATGCGGGGCACTTTATTGAGATACAGGGCACTGCCGAGGGTCACCCCTTTTCGCGTGAAGAATTAAACACACTGCTGGATCTTGCGGCCAAGGGCATCAATGAACTTTCCACCTTGCAGCATGAAGCACTGAACTCATGAGTACACAACGTATCGTCCTGGCAACAGGTAATCCCGGTAAGGTTCGCGAGCTTCAACAATTACTTGCCGATATGGACTTGGAAATAGTGCCGCAATCCGAATTCAATACTCCAGAGGCGGTCGAAGATGGCCTCGGGTTTATTGAAAACGCGTTGATTAAGGCACGTAGTGCTGCACGTCATACCGGGTTGCCAGCGATCGCTGATGACTCGGGTATTGCGGTAGATGCCCTGAATGGCGCTCCAGGTATCTATTCTGCACGCTATGCAGGCGCGGGCGCCTCTGACGAGCAAAACCTTAACCACCTGCTGGAAAACATGCGCGATGTTGATGAGACTGATCGCACCGCCCGGTTTATCTGCCTGATGGTTTATGTGCGCCACGCTGATGACCCGACACCCATCATTTGCCAGGGCAGCTGGGAAGGGCGGTTATTGACCTCTCCGCAGGGCGAGAATGGCTTTGGCTATGACCCGATTTTTTATGTGCCCGAAAAAGGCTGTACCTCGGCACAGCTCAGCAGCGATGAAAAAAATGCCATGAGTCACCGCGGTAAGGCCCTCCGATGTTTGGTCGATCAGTTACACAAACTGTAGGGCACTCCTATAAATGCCTTTTGACAGCATTGGCCTATACATCCACCTGCCCTGGTGCGTGCAAAAATGTCCTTACTGTGATTTTAACTCACACGCGATCAAGCAAGACCTGCCAGAAAGCGAATATGTAAAAGCCCTCCTTGCTGACCTGGAATTTGAGGCTGAGTCACTCAACGATCGCAAAATACAAAGTATATTTTTCGGTGGTGGTACACCCAGCCTGTTTTCTGGCCCGGCAATTACCACCATTCTTGAGGCCACCGGCAGGCATTACAGCTTTGCCGACGATATCGAGATCACGCTGGAGGCCAACCCAGGCACCGCAGAAGCTCAGCATTTTAAAGACTACCGTGCCGCTGGCGTGAATCGCCTTTCGCTCGGCATGCAAAGCATGAATGACGATATGCTCAAGCGACTCGGGCGTATTCACACAGTCTCGGAATCACGACAGGCCTACGACATGGCCCGAAGCGCGGGTTTCGAGAACATTGACCTGGACCTGATGTTTGGACTACCCGAGCAAACAATCGAGCAGGGCCTTAATGACCTCGAGATAGGTCTATCACTGGAACCTGAGCATCTGTCCTGGTACCAGCTAACACTTGAGCCCAATACCCGGTTTGCTGTTCATCCACCGCCAATGCCAGACGACGATAATTGCTATGAATTACAGCTAACAGGTATCAGGCGGCTTGCCGTACAAGGCTATGCCCGCTATGAAGTCTCCGCCTTTTCCAGGCCTGGCCTTGAGTGTCGGCACAACCTGAATTACTGGCAATTCGGTGACTATCTCGGTATTGGTGCAGGCGCCCACAGCAAAGTAACTCATCAGACACCCATCCGGACTGCTCGGTATAAGCACCCTGATGAATATATGCGCAAGACTGGATCAGCGGATGTGTACCAGCAGAACAATGAAATTGCATCAGATGAACTGCTTTTCGAGTATCTGCTCAATCAGCTCAGATTAACCGACGGCTTCTTGCTCGAGGATATGCAGTCAGCCACTGGCGCGTCCCTCTCCAGGCTCAGAACAATCCTGAAAACTCCGATTAGCCAGAGACTAATTTACCTGGATGACAAGACATGTCGCGCCACTAGCAAGGGTTTCCATTATCTGAACGAAATATTGGTCGCCTGTTTACCTGCAAAAACAGTATAAGTTGCTGTTTTATAGGGGGTTGGCAATGCATTTATTCACAGACATGCGCTTTTTACGAATATAGCAATAAATACGCACCTCATTACAATCCTATTACACAAGAAAAAGCCATATCTTATTGATATTTAAGCGAATAATTTTATGTTTAGTTTTTATACAATCTAACACTCACGCTCCATAAATACCGCAAAATTGCTTAATCCTGATTTAATTAACAGAGTTATCCACAGAATATGTGGATAACTCACCGGACGCAAAAAGACGCTTGTCAGACCCCGTAAACATGGGTACGATACGCGCCCTTTTTGGCCTTGGACGGAAAACATCCGGGTTTACTGACATGAAACCAGACATTCATCCTGCTTACACAGAAATTACCGTTACCTGCAGCTGTGGGGAAAGCTTTAAGACCCGCTCAACATTGGGTGAAACCCTGAACGTGGAAGTCTGCTCGCAATGCCATCCTTTTTATACTGGCAAGCAAAAGATCCTTGATACCGCAGGCCGCGTTGATCGCTTCAATAAAAAGTACGGTATGAAATAAATCGCCAATGCGAAGTTTATTCCTGAAAAGGGCGTCAATATTTGGCGCCCTTTTCTTTTTGGCGCTACCGATACAGGCTGCCAGTTACTGTGAGCCACAGCAAACACTACAGTGGCATCAGGTCGATTACGTCCATGATGGCGATAGCCTGAGGCTTTCAGACCAGACAAAAATTCGCCTGATTGGCGTCAACACGCCAGAACTGGCCAGAGACGGCCGCGATGAAGAGCCATTTGCTGCTGCAGCAAGGACATTCCTTAAAGAGAAAATTAACCAGGCCGGCGGGCGAATCGGCCTGGCCTACGATGACAGCCGCAAAGACCGCTATGGCCGCACACTCGCGCATATCTTCCTGCCGGATCACTCCAACCTGACAGAACAACTGCTGTTAAATGGCCTGGGTTCCCATATTGCCATTTCACCCAATCTGGGTTTCAGCGAATGTTATGCCAGGGCTCAGCAGGTTGCTCGGGCAAACAAGCGCAACTTGTGGGAGCCCAATCAGCAATTAATCAGGAACCTTGACCAACTCAACACCCTTGCTGGAGGTTTTCAGCATGTTCAAGGTACTATTACGCGCATTGGCCAGGGGCGAGATAATATTTGGCTGAATTTTGGCAAAAAACTGGCGATTCGGATTACTCGAAATGACCTTAAAAACTTTCACCAATGGCACCCTACAACCCTGTTAAATAAAACCGTCGAGGCCAGTGGCTGGGTCTATACTGCTAAAGGCCAAAAACGACTACGCATTTACCACCCCTCTGTGATCCATGTGCTTGATTAACAAACTCCATCCAGAAAATATTTTCCGCTTACTCATTATCGTGCTGGTAACAGGATTACTGCATGCCTGCTCCGTCAACCCAGTGACCGGTGAACATGACCTGGTTCTCATGAGTGAAGACCAGGAGCTATCTATTGGGCGCACCAGCCACGCAGTGATTCTTAAAAAATACGGGAAATATGATGGCCCTGAATTGTCAGAATATGTGCAGGAAATTGGCGAACGTGTAGCCAACTCCAGCCATAGAAGCAATTTAATCTATCGTTTTACCGTACTAGATACACCTGAAGTTAACGCCTTTGCACTACCTGGTGGTTACATTTATGTCACCCGTGGGATACTGGCTTTTTTGAATTCAGAAGATGAATTAGCCGCCGTTCTAGGACATGAGGTCGGTCATGTCACTGCACGACATGCCGTACGACGGCATAGCACCTCGACCTTGACCGGTATCGCCGGCGCTATCCTGGCAAGCCAGTCCGGAGTACAGGGTGCGGGAGATATCGCCAATATACTCGGTACAGCGTTAGTCAGAGGCTATGGCCGAGAACACGAACTGGAAGCTGACCGCCTGGGTGCCGAGTACCTGGCACGTACCGGTTATGAACCCGACGCCATGCTCAGGGTTGTTCGCATACTAAAAAACCAGGAGGTATTCGAACAGGAGCTAGCCAGGCTGGAAGACAGGAAACCTCGCACCTACCATGGATTGTTTTCTACTCATCCAGACAATGACAAGCGCCTGCAGTCCATCATCAATGCAAGCAAATCCATTAAACCCACCGGCAAACATTTAAGCCGGGGTAAGGACACTTACCTGAAAATGATTGACGGTATTGACTACGGTAGTAGTCAAAAAGAGGGGGTAATCCGGGGACAACGATTTTTCCATGAAGACCTGGACTTTACTCTGAAGCTTCCTGAGGGCTGGCGCATTGAAAATGAATCAGATCGGGTTCTCGCAACCTCTACTACAAACGATGGCCTGATCGTACTCACATTACAGGACAGAAACCGTAAGATCTCACCCAGACAATTTATGAAGCAACGACTTAATCTTAACGACCTGAAATCCGGCGAGTCTTTTGACCACAACGGGTTGGAAGGTTATACAGCCATCGTCAGGACAAGCACTGATTATGGGCAACGACTAGCCAGAGTTGTTGTGCTTTATTACGATTCACGCGCTTATGTGATCGCCGGCGTGGCGAAAAACAGCAGAGCAAGGCTCGAACGTTAGCCGTCCAGTCTTTTAATAAACAACGATACAGTGACCTCGCCAGGCAGTCCGGGCTCAATCATCTGGCAGAGTCACAAATACGACTGCTCAATGGACACTACCCCAGTGGCAAGCCATCCCCAGGCGATCTAATCAAAACAATAGAATAATCGTTACCGCCTGAGACTTACCCGACAACCTGCTAGAATACACTGGGCAGAAGGAGTGGATTATGAGTGATAAAACAATAAAAATTATTGATAATAGTACGGGCGCAGAGGCTGAATTTCCCCTGATCAAGGCAAGTGAAGGTCCTGCCACGATCGATATATCTTCGCTGTACTCGAAACTCGGTTACTTCACTTATGACCCCGGGTTTATGTCAACCGCGAGCTGTGAAAGCACCATAACCTATATTGATGGCGACAAGGGCATTCTGCGCTATCGTGGCTATGCAATAGAAGATCTCGCAGGGCAGTGCAAATTTCTGGAGGTCGCTCACCTGCTACTGTATGGCGAACTCCCGAATGAGGCTGAATTAGCCGCATTCCAAACTCAAATAACACACCACACGCTGATCAACGAAAATTTGCGTGGCTTTTTCTCCGGGTTTTATCATGATGCCCACCCGATGGCCGTTATGACAGGTGTTGTCGGATCACTTTCAGCCTTCTATCACGATGAGATCGATATTTATAATCCTGAGGATCGCAATCTGGCGGCTGTCAGATTAATCGCAAAATTACCCACCATAGCCGCCGCCTGTTTCAGACGACTGCGTGGTGAACCTTTTATCTACCCGCGCAATGATCTGGATTATTCCTCGAATTTCCTGCGTATGATGTTTGCCCAACCGACAGAAGACTATGAGGTTAACCCGGTTATCGCCAGGGCAATCGACCTGTTATTTATCCTGCATGCCGATCATGAACAGAATGCCAGTACCTCAACGGTCAGGTTGGTCGGCAGTTCTGGTGCCAACCCTTTTGCTGCCGTCGCCTCTGGTATCGCCTCACTATGGGGACCGGCCCACGGTGGTGCCAATGAAGCAGTGCTCAACATGCTTAACGAAATCGGTTCGGTCGACAACATTCCCAAATACATAGAACGCGCAAAGGACAAGGATGACTCCTTCCGATTAATGGGATTCGGTCACCGTGTATACAAAAATCACGACCCTCGCGCGACCATTATTCGCAAGACCTGCTATGAAGTACTTGACCAATTGGGAGATTACAATGATCCACAGCTTAGACTTGCCATGAAGCTGGAAGAGATCGCACTGGAAGATGAGTACTTTGTCGAACGTAAGCTGTACCCGAATGTGGATTTCTATTCTGGCATTATCTACCGGGCATTAGGAATACCTACCAATATGTTTACCGTTATGTTTGCCATTGCCCGCACAACCGGCTGGATTGCACACTGGATGGAGATGATAGCTGATCCAGGCCTGCGTATTGGGCGTCCACGTCAACTTTATACCGGACTGAACTCAAGGCCATTTAAACCTGCCGGTGAACGCTAAAACAGGTTTTCTATCAGATCCGAATCGGCAGAAGATTGTGACGGGGAAGCATTATCTGAAGTAGAAGACCCCTGCACTCCAATATCAGGCACTAATTCTTTTCTAAAGGTTTCAAATATCCCGCCCGTTTGGCCAGGCGCCAAAGCCAGCCCCGTCACAGGGTCTATTTTGATGGTTACCATTGCATCAGGCTGAACCAGGGCATGCTGGGGCTTACCCTTTAACGCCTTCTCCATATAACTAATCCACATCGGCAGTGCTGCCCTTCCGCCAGTCTCACGTCTACCCAATGTTGTCTGATCATCAAAACCAACCCAGGCAGTTGTAACGAGGTCAGGATTAAAACCATTAAACCAGGCATCCCGCTGTTCATTCGTCGTGCCCGTTTTACCCGCAAGGTCATTTCGACCGAGTTTCATTGCCTTACGCCCCGTGCCCCGCTTAACCACATCCCTTAGAATGGAGGAAATCTGATAGTGTAATTGTGGTGAAAGAATCCTGTCCGCCAACCTGACTTCGTGCGGCCCCTCCATGTCCTGATCACTATCTTCCGGTTTTATGTACTGACTCATCGGCATCATGAGTGCTGTGTTTTCCGGTGGTTGCTTAATTATCTCGCCTGAAAGCAAACACTCTTTACACACAACGAATGGGTTCGCTTTTAACGCCAACTCTCCATTGATGGTTCTAACTTCATCGATTAGATAGGGTTTGACCCGGAATCCGCCGTTGGCAAATACTGCATACGCGGATGACATTCTCAGCGGAACTGTCGTACCACTACCTAGCGCAATCGTCAGGTTGTTCGGTACTTCATCAAGCGAAAAACCAAACCTTTGCGCCATTGATCTTGCTACCGGTACACCGATAGCATCCAGCAAGCGAACAGAAACCAGGTTTCTGGATTTATATAGCGCTTGTCTAAGTCGTGTGGGCCCAAAAAATTTACTACTGTAATTTTCTGGGCGCCAAGCACCTCCTTGCATGGAGTCATCCTCAAATACAATAGGCGCATCATTAATTGTAGACGCAGGTGTAAATCCTTCTTCAAGCCCCGCGGTGTATAGTACCGGCTTAAAGCCCGACCCTGGCTGACGCTTTGACTGTACCGCGCGGTTAAATTTACTTTGAAAAAAGTCATAGCTTCCTACCAGGCTCAAAATGGCTCCATCAGCTGGATTTAAAGCAATAATGGCACCAGACACCTTGGGTACCTGTGAGAGCTGCCACTTGCCCTCTTCTGACGGTTTAACGTAAATAACATCGCCTTGCTTGATGACATCATCGACTTTAGCTGGTTTATTCCCACGCTTATCTTCATCGATATAGGGCCTTGCCCAACTTATCGCATCCCAGTCCAATGCTATCGTGTTGCTATCGCCCAGATAGACACGCGCTTTTTTTTCTTCAGTCTGAACCACGATACCTGGCACTAACGCGCCAACTGTTGGGTAGCCCGTCAACGCAGAATCCATCACTTCGACTGACAGGTCATCAAGTGTAGTCAAACTTGATAATGGTCCACGATAGCCATGGCGGCGGTCATAATCATCCAACGCCTTTCTCAGAGCATTATTCGCAAATGTCTGCCCATCACTATCCAGCGTAGTAATGACTGAATAACCCCCTGTATAGGCGTCATCACCAAAGGCCTCAACCATCTGTGCGCGAACCATTTCGGCAATATGCGGTGCTTCCAGGATGACGACTGGGGCAGACTTGCGCGGTGACAGGCTGACCAACCTCTTCGTTATAAACCTCCTGACTAATAAACCCCAGTTGCAACATCCGGTCTAATACGTAATTGCGCCTTATAATGGCTCGTTCAGGATTCGCTATTGGATTAAACCGGGAAGGCGCCTTGGGCAGACCAGCAATCATTGCTATCTGGGCAATACTCAGATTCCCTAATGTCGTGCCGTAGTACACTTCCGACGCTGCACCGACGCCATAGGCACGCTTACCCAAATAGATTTTATTTAGATAAAGCTCAAGAATTTCTTTCTTACTCAATGATCGTTCAATCTTCAGCGCCAGTAATATCTCTTTAATCTTGCGTTCATAGGTTTTTTCCTTCGTCAGGAAGAAATTACGCGCCACCTGCATAGTAATGGTGCTGCCACCCTGAGTTTTACGACCTGTGAGTATTAATTGCGTTGCTGCGCGTATTATTCCCTGGTAATCCACCCCTGGGTGCTCAAAAAACCGGTCATCCTCAGCTGACAGAAAAGCCTGTATAACAGTTGGCGGTATCTCTTCATAAGCCACAGGCGATCGGCGCTTCTCCCCAAATTCAGCGATTAACTCATGATCACGGGTATAAATCTTAAGCGGAACCTGTAAATGGACATCTCGTAATACCTCAATTGCTGGCAACTGTGGTGCATAATAGCTATATATACCTATTAGGGAGAGTAGTCCGATTAGAAAGGCGCTAAAGCCTAGCGCTACGAACCAGCGCGAAAAACGGTAGATTAACCTCAAAGTATTTATGGTATATAGTGTGAAATTGGATGCAATTATACGTATAACTATAAATAATTAATAAATATTTGACTAAAGATAGTGTTGATATATAGTTGACAAAAGTATTTAATGTTATAACTTACTAAAAACACGCAACCTACAGTAACCAAAGGAAAAAATTGTGGCTGGACTGTTTGGAAAAAAATCGATTCCGGTAATTGGCATTGATATTAGCTCTACATCGGTCAAATTGATCGAATTGAGCAAGGCAGGCCTAAGGGCCGGACTTGAATTTGATTTAATCAAGCCGGGCAATGAATCAGCTAAAGAATTCTACGTAGAGTTTCCTATCAATATTACCGTAGCTGGAAGGTACCACGAGTTTGGGGACTTCGTTAGCGGCTTATCTGAACTAAATCGTATTGTTAGCGTACACAACGTCAGATTAGTTGGCGGTAAAGCAGGAAAGGCTAGTAGCAAACTAACCATGACAATGGTGGCAAAAACCTATCGTGCCAAAAGAGAAAATGAAGATGAGGGATAACAATGCCATATCGTACAACTATACCGCCATGTGATAGCAAGCAGACCAGGGGGACTTCGCGCCTGCTTGTAACTGTTGCCATTAGCATGTTGTTAACCGCTTGTGCGGGTTCTGATCATTCTGACCTTAAAGCCTATATTGATGGCGTTACTGCGCGGCAGAAACCTCAAATTGAACCGTTACCAGAATTTAAGCCTTATCCAATTTATGTCTACGAAGCCGGAGAATTGCGAGATCCTTTTGAGGAATCCGCATTCGTTGAACAACAGGTAGAAGTAGCCATTGAGGGAAGCGGTATCCGACCACCTGAACGTGACACCAAGGAACCACTTGAAGAATACCCACTAGATACATTGAGAATGGTCGGCACGCTCGAACAATCTTCAACAATGTGGGCCTTGATTAAGGATGGTGAAGGATCGATACACCGCGTTAAAACGGGTAATTACATGGGCAAGAATTACGGGAAAATTCTTTCCATTACGGAGCACCAGGTAGAGATTCTGGAAATTGTACCAAATGGCTTAGGGGCCTTTATCGAGCGCCCGGCAATCATCGCACTAAGTGAATAGCGCACAGGAGAGCAAGTAAAATGAAATCAACTAACTGTCATAACATACCTGCATCAATAGCGGGAGGCGCTTCACGAGTAAAGCCTTTCATGCTCGCATTGTTCAGTATATGCCTTCTTGCCTTAAATTCTGGCAATGCAATGGCCAATTCACTACAGGACATCAGCTATTCCAGTCTGTCGGGTAACGCGGTGCAGGTTACGCTGCAACTCGCTGAACCAGCCGCTGAACCCATGATTTTCACTCATGATTTTCACTATTGATAATCCGGCGCGCATTGCTCTCGACCTTCTTGACACCACTAATACACTGACAAATAAAAGCGATAATATTGGCGTAGGTGTTGTCAATGGTTATAGTTCAGCCGAGGCTAAAGGCCGTACGCGTGTTTTCTCAACCTGAGCCAGATGACAACATACGAAGCCAAGGCTGATGGTAATGTGATTGTCCTTACTCTGGGTGGGACTCAGCAACAAACCATTGATACCTATTCAAGCCCCGTTGTTAGTAGCCACGCGACAAACGATAAGCAAATTAAAAATGTTGACTTTAGACGCGGTGAAAATGGGGAAGGACTGGTTCAGGTAACCCTGCCCTCGCCCAAGACATCAGTCGATATGCGTCAGGAAGGTGACAAGCTGGTAATCGACTTTATCTCTACCAATATTCCTCTGTCATTACAGCGCAAACTGGATGTAAAAGACTTTGCTACTCCCGTCTTCGAGATTTATACCTTCAACCGGGGCGAGAACGCACGCATGGAAATTAAGCTGGATGTAGAAAATGAACATCTTGCTTACCAGTCAAATGAAGACTTTATTGTAGAGGTTAAGCCACTAAGTGTTGCGCAGGAAGAAGCCGCAAAACGTAAAGGCAATGAGTACATCGGCGAAAAACTTTCTCTAAACTTCCAGGACATTGAAGTCAGATCAGTTTTACAGTTACTAGCCGATTTTACCGGGCTCAACGTTGTGGTGAGTGACACTGTCGCTGGCAACCTGACCTTGAGATTAAAGAACGTACCATGGGATCAGGCGCTGGATATCATCCTGAGAACCAAAGGACTTGCGCAAAGGCAGACAGGCAACGTTGTATTGATTGCACCGGCTGCTGAAATTGCAAACGCGGAGCGCCTGGAGTTAGAAGCAGCACAGCAAGTGAGAGAGCTGGAACCACTTACCGCTGAATTTATTGCCATTAACTATGCTGATGCTAACGATATTTCCACCATCATCAGTTCAGAAGGCAGTACCTTGCTAACTGAAAGAGGCAGCATTACCGTTGACCCCAGAACGAATACTCTGCTGGTAAGAGAAACAGCCTCGCAGATTGCTGAAATTCGTTCGCTTATTGCTGAGCTTGATATACCTATCAAACAGGTACTTATTGAGTCACGCATCGTGTCAGCTAGCAATGATTTCAGTAAAAGCCTTGGTGTTCGGTTTGGCTTTGGTAAAACAGATATAATCAATGGCCACCCAGGAGATGTTGCTTTTGGTGCTGACGCAGACGGTCATTACACAACCTCCTACTCGATCGGCGGCACCCAACCGGGTAACAGAACATATACCCCGACTACATCATTCAACAGCAACGGCAATGAAGACCTGATAATTGACCTGCCTTCAACCCTGAGTGGTGGTTCAATTGGTTTAGCCATTGGTAAGCTTGGCTCACATATACTCCAGCTTGAGCTTTCAGCCATGCAGGCAGAAGGCAAGGGTGAAGTCATCTCAAGCCCACGGCTCGTCACCGCTGACAAGAATGAGGCAGTCATTGCATCTGGTGTACAGATTTCCTACCAGGAAGCTTCTTCTTCTGGTGCAACGACAACCGAATTCCAGGATGCCGTGCTATCTCTTGGTGTAACGCCACAGATTACACCTGATCACCGCGTCATCATGGATCTGGAAGTTAACAAGGACGCTGTGAGCACGACCACAGTCAACGGTGTACCCGCTGTTAACACTCAGAGCATAAAGACACAGGTTATAGTCGATAATGGAGAGACTGTTGTGCTAGGTGGTGTCTATGAAAGAACTTCCTCAGAAGCTGTCAACAGAGCTCCTTTCTTTAGCGACCTGCCCTATGTTGGCTGGGCCTTTAGAAATAAACTCACTACTGATAACAAGTCAGAGCTGCTGATTTTCGTAACGCCTAGAATTCTCAAGGAAGAATCACAACTCAACTAATACTGGCACTGCAATTATAAAGGCACCATGGAGCTAACCATGGTGCCTTTTTTTATTCCTACCATATGGAAAACAACAATCTTTTTTTAGTCGGCCCTATGGGTGCAGGCAAAAGCACCATTGGCAAACGACTGGCCAAATCTCTGAACAAGGTATTCATCGACAGCGACCATCAAATCGAGGCACGTACTGGTGTCGATATTCCAACAATTTTTGACATCGAGGGAGAGTCCGGTTTCAGGAAACGCGAGTCCGCCATGATTGATGAATTGACGAAATCAGACAATATTGTTTTAGCCACTGGCGGTGGCGCCATACTGAGTGAAGCCAACCGCCAACACCTGATGTCCAGGGGAGTTGTTATATATCTGAGAACTTCCGTATCACAGCAACTCGCAAGAACAAAACATGACCGCAACCGGCCATTACTGGCAACTAACGACCCGGAGGCTAAGTTAAACGAGCTCATGCGAATACGTGCGCCACTCTACCAGGAAACCGCAGATATCATCGTTGACACCGACCACAGGCATTCCAACCAGGTCGTAAAAGATATTCAAAAAAAACTTCAGGAATTTCTGGGTAAATCCTTATAATCCACCCCATCGATTTTCTTTGGCACTGTAATGAAGACCCTGACCGTAGAGCTTGAAGAAAGAAGTTACCCCATATACATAGGAAGCTCATTGTTAGGCAACAGTGATTGCTTCCTGCCGCATATCCCTGCCAGGCAGGTATTAATTGTTAGCAATGAAATTGTCGCTCCGTTGTATCTTCAGCAAGTAAAAACCACCCTGTCGTCCCTTGATGTGCATGAAGTTATTTTGCCCGATGGTGAACAATACAAAACGCTTGATACCGTTAATCTGATCTTTGACAAGTTATTACAGGAACGACTCAACAGGAACTGCACGTTAATCGCTTTAGGCGGTGGTGTCATTGGTGATATCACGGGATTTGCAGCAGCAAGTTATCAGCGCGGCGTTAATTTTATCCAGGTCCCCACCACGCTACTTGCCCAGGTTGATTCTTCAGTTGGTGGTAAGACCGGCGTCAATCATCCGCTAGGCAAAAATATGATTGGTGCTTTCTATCAGCCCAGAGCCGTTATTGCAGACACGGATACCTTAAACACGCTGGATGACCGGCAACTCAGTGCCGGCATCGCCGAGGTTATTAAATACGGCTTAATACACGATACCGCTTTTCTCGACTGGCTTGAAAAACATATGCCGGATTTATTAGCCCGGCAGACTGACGGCATGACTGAGGCGATCGAACGCTCTTGCCAGAACAAGGCCGAGGTCGTTGCCGCGGATGAACTGGAATCTGGCCAGCGCGCATTACTGAATCTTGGACACACCTATGGCCACGCGATCGAAACCGGCATGGGTTACGGAGAATGGCTACACGGGGAAGCAGTTGCCGCGGGCATGTGCATGGCCGCTCGCCAATCAGAAAAACTTGGCTGGATCACCGCAGATGAGGTTCAACGTGTCGTCAAGTTAATCGCCAGCGCCAACTTGCCAACCACCAGGCCCGATACAATAAGCGCTGAAGAAATGCTCCAACACATGCAAGTCGATAAAAAAGTCCTTGATGGCACGATTCGTCTGGTTCTCCTTGAGGCCATCGGCAAAGCCGTTGTCACGGGGGATTATCCTCACGAGACTTTACTGGCAACACTGGAAACACCGTAAACCTTCCTCACGATGTTAAACAGCTAACAGCCTGGTAACAGATCAAGCCAAGCATTGTTAATTTTAATTATAATAATTGCCACATTAATTGCTTTAATTATCAATAAGTTATGCTGTAGCCAGATCACCTGGCCCATACACTCAAGCTAATTGAAGACAGGGGCGTCTGCCGCTATAATCGCCGGCCGCCCAGGGATTGCTCACGGCGGATCAATACAATCACCTGAAGATCCTGGTGGATAAGGGCTTATGGATACTCTCGAAAAATTGGCAGCGAACGGGCTATATCGGCCTGAATTTGAACGCGACAATTGCGGTTGGGGCCTTATTGCACAAATGGACGGCAAACCTAGCCACTGGCTGGTTTCGACCGCCATTCACTCTCTCGAGCGATTGACTCATCGTGGCGCCGTAGCTGCCGATGGCAAGTCTGGTGATGGTTGCGGCCTACTCATCAGTAAACCCGATGCCTTCCTCAGGGCAGTGGCTAAAGAGTCCAATATCGAGCTTGCTGACAATTATGCCGTCGGCATGGTTTTTCTAAATCCAGATAAAAAGCTGGCTGACATCGCCCGCAATACACTGGAAAAATTTGTCGTCGAACAGGGTCTCACCATAGCTGGCTGGCGCATCGTCCCCATCGATAAATCTGCACTGGGTGAACAGGCAACGCAGACATTACCCTGTATTGAACAAGTGCTGATTAACTGTGATCCACAAGATGACGAGAGCGATATTGAACGAAAGCTTTATATTGCCCGCAGACAAACCGAGAAAGAGCTTACAGCAGACCAGGTTTTTTATATCTCCTCCCTCTCTTCTCGTGTCCTGTCTTATAAAGGGTTGGTCATGCCCGCCTACCTGCCCGTCTTTTATAAGGATATTGCAGATGAACGCATGCAGGCAAAGCTGGCGGTCTTCCATCAACGCTTTTCAACCAACACTCTGCCACAATGGCGGCTGGCTCAACCATTTCGCTACCTGGCCCATAATGGTGAAATCAATACAGTACAGGGCAACCGTAACTGGTCTATCGCTCGCAGCCATGTATTTGATACCCCGTTAATTCCAGACCTTGACCAGGTTCGTCCACTGGTCAATACCAGCGGATCTGATTCGATGAGCCTGGACAATATGCTCGAGGCACTGGTAGCAGGCGGCATAGATCTGTTTCGTGCCATGCGACTGTTGATCCCACCCGCCTGGCAAAACATCGAACATATGGATCCAGACCTGCGTGCATTCTATGAGTATAACTCGATGCACATGGAACCCTGGGACGGTCCGGCTGGCATCGTCTTTACTGATGGGCGTTATGCCGTTTGCACCATGGACCGCAACGGCCTGAGGCCTGCACGCTATGCCATTACTGAAAATGATGAGCAGGGTCGCGTTATCACGCTGGCGTCAGAGATCGGTGTACACGATTACGCCAATGAAGAAGTCGTTTGTAAGGGCCGTCTGATGCCTGGTCAAATGCTGGCTTCTGACACTGAAACCGGCAAGCTCCTGCTACCCGAAGATATTGATAATGATCTTAAATCACGTAAACCCTATAAACAGTGGTTAAAGGACTACATGCTAGAACTTTGCGATGTTTGCGAAGAAGACGAAAACCCGGGTAACTTTAGTGATGCCGATGACTATGGCATCTATGAAAAGCTATTCCAACTCAGTTTCGAGGAACGTGATCAAGTCGTTCGTGTGCTAGCAGAAGCCGGCCAGGAGGCCATCGGTTCAATGGGTGATGACACACCCATGCCAGTATTGTCCTCACGTGTTCGTTCACTGTATGACTATTTCCGCCAGCAATTTGCCCAGGTTACCAACCCACCGATAGACCCCTTACGAGAAAATATCGTCATGTCCCTGGAGACCTGTCTTGGCAGGGAACAAAATCTTTTTCAGGAAACACTGGAACACGCCTCCCGCCTGGTGATTAACTCACCGGTACTTTCACACGACAAATTCCAACAGCTAGAGCAACTTGATACCGCTGTATATGGTCGGGAATACATTGATCTGAATTACGATAGCGATACTGGCCTGACTAACGCACTAGATCAGATATGTCAGCAGGCTGAAGATGCTGTTACCCAGGGCAAGGTTATGGTTGTCCTGTCGGACCGAAAAATCGCAAACGGACGCCTCCCCGTTCATGCATTACTGGCCACAAGTGCCGTTCATCATCGCCTTACTGAAAGAGGATTACGCTGCCAGGCCAACATTATCGTTGAAACGGCAACCGCGCGTGACCCCCACCATTTCGCCTGCCTGCTGGGCTATGGCGCTACGGCCATATACCCATACCTTGCCTTCGAAACGTTGCGTGACATGATCCGTACCAATGAAGTTACGGATCACGATATTTCAACTTTAAGTGCAAACTATATTAACGGCATTAATAAAGGCCTGAAAAAAATTACTTCCAAGATGGGTATCTCTACCATTGCCAGTTACCGCGGTGCTCAATTATTTGAAATCGTTGGCCTGCACAATGAAGTCGTCGATATCTGCTTTCGAAATACGACCTGTCGTGTTCAGGGTTCACGTTTTACCGACCTTGAAGAAGATCAGGCGGCATTGGCGAAACTTGCCTGGAACCCACGCAAAAAACGTGAGCAGGGTGGCTTACTGAAATACGTCAATGGCGGTGAATATCACGCCTTTAATCCTGATGTCGTCCACGCCATTCATAAAGCCGTCGAATCTGGTGACTATGCCGACTACCAGACATTTACCAAACTCGTTAATGAGCGTCCGACGGCTGCCATGCGAGACATGATGAAGCTGCGTGATACCGATCAGGTAATTTCAATCGATGACGTAGAGCCCGTTGAAGATATCATGTTACGTTTTGACACAGCTGCAATGTCTCTGGGAGCCCTGTCACCGGAGGCACACAAGCATTAGCAGAGGCTATGAATACCATTGGTGGACGTTCCAACTCTGGTGAGGGCGGTGAAGATGTGGCGCGCTACGGTACGATCCATCGTTCCAAGATCAAGCAGGTTGCATCTGGACGGTTTGGTGTCACCCCAGATTACCTGGTAAATGCAGAAGTGCTGCAGATCAAAATTGCCCAGGGTGCCAAGCCCGGCGAGGGCGGACAGCTGCCGGGTGATAAGGTTAATCACATGATCGCAACACTGAGGTATTCAACACCGGGTGTTGCGTTGATTTCCCCACCACCGCATCACGATATCTATTCTATTGAAGATCTGGCGCAGCTAATTTTCGATCTCAAGCAAATCAATCCCGATGCATTGGTTTCAGTTAAGCTGGTCGCAGAGGCGGGCGTTGGTACAATCGCTGCCGGTGTTGCCAAGGCCTATGCTGATCTAATTACCATTTCTGGCTATGACGGTGGCACCGCCGCCTCACCATTAACCAGTGTCCGTTATGCCGGGTCTCCATGGGAGCTGGGACTAACGGAGGTTAACCAGGTTTTGCGGGCAAATAACCTGCGAGATAAGGTTCGCCTGCAGACCGATGGTGGCCTTAAAACAGGCCTTGATGTCATTAAAGCGGCCATATTGGGCGCAGAGAGCTTTGGTTTCGGCACCATCCCGATGGTGGTACTGGGCTGTAAATACCTGCGCATTTGTCACCTGAATAACTGCGCCACGGGCGTTGCCACACAAAATGACACCCTGCGGGACTTACACTTTAAGCCGAATGGCCCGCAAAAAGTGATTAATTATTTCCGCTTTGTCGCCCAGGACGTTCGTGAACACCTGGCAAAACTTGGTGTCAGTAAACTGACAGACTTAATTGGGCGCACAGATCTACTTGAGATCATTGAAGGTGATACCAATAAAAAATCCCAGCTGGATTTATCACCGCTATTGTCTGATGGCGGGGTCGATGCCAACCAGCCTCGTTACTGCATTGAACCTAAAAATGAACCCTTTGACAAAGGTGAGCTGGCTGAACAAATGGTGTCAGATGCCATGGCAGCGATCGATGCCAAAGCTGGTGGTGAGTTTAGTTATCAAGTACAGAACAACAATCGCTCCATTGGTGCACGCCTGTCTGGCAAGATAGCCAAGCGGCATGGCAACCAGGGCATGGCAGAGCAACCAATTAAGATTAATCTACAAGGCACTGCCGGACAAAGCCTTGGTGTATTTAATGCCGGAGGTCTGCACCTTTACCTGGAAGGCGATGCAAATGACTACGTTGGCAAGGGCATGGCTGGCGGCCAGCTAATCATCACGCCACCCGCGGATAGCCAGTTTAAATCCAATGAAAGCACAATTATTGGCAACACTTGCCTGTACGGCGCAACCGGAGGTAAGTTATTTGCCGCCGGACAGGCCGGAGAACGATTCGGCGTACGTAACTCAGGTGCCAAGGCAGTAGTTGAGGGTGTTGGTGATCATGGTTGCGAATATATGACTGGCGGTGTAGTTGTTGTACTGGGAGACACCGGTGTTAACTTTGGTGCCGGTATGACGGGTGGTTTTGCCTTTGTGCTGGATATGAATGATCAGTTTCAACACCGCATTAATCACGATGTTGATATTCACGGTATTCAATCTGAAGACATGGATCACCATCGTCACTATCTGCGAAACATGATTCAAGAGTTCGTTGATGAAACCGGTAGCGCCTGGGGTCAGGAAGTGCTGGATAATTTTGATGACTGGATGGACCGCTTCTGGCTGGTTAAGCCAATGGCAAGCGAAATCGATTCCTTGATTGATTCACTGCGTGATGCAGCGTAAGGAAGGCCGAGCAAATGACTAATCCAGCAAAAAATATCTTTCAGTTTCTTGATCTACCACGTACTGATCCACAGAAGGTTGAAGCTGATGTACGCATCCATGAATTCAAGGAAATTTACCACCAGTTTGATACAGATAACGCCGCGCACCAGGCTGGCCGTTGTCTAGCCTGCGGTAATCCATATTGCGAATGGAAATGCCCGGTACATAACTTCATCCCTAACTGGCTAAAACTGGTTGCAGAAGGCAACTTGTTCGAGGCCGCCGAGATGTCTCATCGTACTAATTCTCTGCCTGAAATCTGTGGTCGTATTTGTCCACAAGATCGTCTGTGCGAAGGCGCCTGTACGCTAGAGGACGGGTTTGGTGCAGTAACCATTGGTTCGGTTGAAAAATATATTACAGATGAGGCGCTTAAACAGGGCTGGCGCCCTGATATGTCTGCGGTATCAAACACGGGCAAAAAAGTCGCTATCATCGGTGCCGGTCCCGCTGGCCTCGGTTGTGCCGATGTGCTGGCACGAAATGGTGTCAAGGCCATCGTCTATGACCGTTACCCGGAAATTGGTGGCCTGTTAACTTTTGGTATCCCTCCGTTCAAACTGGAAAAAGAAGTAGTACAAACCCGTCGCCAAATACTCGAGGAAATGGGTGTTGAGTTTGTTTTGAATACCGAGGTAGGTAAGGACGTCCCGTTACAACAGCTGATGGATGACTACGATGCAGTTTTCCTCGGCATGGGCACCTACAACTACATGAAAGGTGGATTCCCGGGTGAAGATAAAGCCGGCGTATATGAGGCACTGCCTTTTCTGATATCCAATATTCACCGCGTCATGGACTGGCAGGAAAGTGCGCCAGAGTTTATTGATATGAATGGATTGAACGTCGTTGTATTAGGTGGTGGCGATACTGCGATGGACTGCGTGCGTACTTCACTTCGTCATAAAGCCAATAGTGTCACCTGCGCCTACCGTAGAGATGAAGCTAATATGCCGGGCTCCAAACGTGAGGTTGCCAATGCCAAGGAAGAGGGTGCGGAATTTTTATGGAATCGCCAGCCGATAGAGATCATTGGTGACGACAAGGTTGAAGGCATCAAGGTTATTACCACACAGTTGGGTGAACCCGATGAAAGAGGTCGCCGCCGACCTGAACCCATTGAAGGCTCTGAAGAAATCATACCTGCAGACCGGGTAATCGTTGCCTTTGGTTTTCAACCCAGCCCAGCTGACTGGCTTGCTGATTTTAATATTGATCTGGATGAACGCGGCCGCATTGTCGCACCGGCAGACGGAACTTATAAGTTTCAGACCAGCAATGAAAAAATATTTGCCGGCGGGGACATGGTACGTGGGTCTGACCTGGTCGTAACGGCTGTATTCGAAGGCCGTGAAGCAGCTGAAGGCATTCTTGATTATCTGCAAGTATAATACCGGCTGAATAACTTTAATTATTAATAATTCACCACGAAGGACACGAAGGGATAACATCACTATCTCATATGATATTCGCCGCATGGCAACGGCTTATTCTTTCTTCGTGCTCTTCGTGAGCTTCGTGGTAAACAAATGACTGAATTAAAAAACGACCGCTTCCTGCGCGCTCTACTAAAACAGCCCGTTGATAAAACCCCTGTCTGGATTATGCGCCAGGCAGGACGTTATCTGCCTGAATACAGGGCAACCCGTAAAAAGGCAGGCAGTTTTCTCGATCTATGCAAGAACCCAGAACTGGCCTGCGAAGTGACCTTACAGCCACTGGATCGTTTTGACCTGGATGCTGCTATCCTGTTTTCAGACATACTCACCATACCGGACGCCATGGGCCTGGGCCTTTATTTCACCGAGGGAGAAGGTCCTGCCTTTGAACACCCGGTACGTTCAAAAGCCGATATCGACAAAATAGGCATACCGGACCCAGAAGCGGAGCTGGCCTACGTTCCCGCGGCGGTACGAACCATTCGTCAGGCGCTTGATGGACGAGTACCCCTCATTGGTTTCTCCGGCAGTCCGTGGACATTGGCAACCTACATGATTGAGGGCCGTGGATCGAAAAACTTTTCCAAAGCCAAAGGCATACTCTATGACAGTCCAGACTTGTTACATCTGTTATTGGACAAGCTCGCCCAATCTGTCACCAGTTATCTCAATGCCCAGATTGCTGCCGGTGCGCAAGCTGCAATGATCTTTGACACATGGGGCGGCATGTTAACCGAGCCTCATTACAAGGAATTTTCCCTCCAATATATGCAGAGAATTATTGAAGGCCTTACCCGGGAAGCTGACGGCAGAAAAGTCCCGGTCATCTTATTCACCAAGGGTGGCGGACTACGGCTTGATGCCATGGCAGATACTGGCTGTGATGCCCTCGGACTCGACTGGACTCAACCAATCAGTAAGGCACGCGCTATGGTTGGTGACCGTGTTGCATTACAGGGTAATCTTGACCCCTGCGCTCTATATGCCGGGCCTGACCAGGTACGCAGCCAGGTTAAAAACATCATTGAAGACTATGGGCAGGGCACAGGCCATGTCTTTAATCTTGGTCATGGTGTGACACCGGATATCGATCCAGAAAACGTAAAAGTACTGGTCGATACCGTGCATGAATTCAGCACACAATTTCACGAAAACGATTAATTACCCGCTTTACTTGATTCCAGGCGCTATCTAAAACAAACTTTAACCCAGGTTATACTTGGGACTGATATTGTGATGAAGCGCCTGTGCATTTGTCTAACGCTACTATGCTGTCTGCAAATACCCGCTACGCTAGCTGAACGTATTACCGGTCAACTACCGAATGGAATCTGGGTCAATGCCGAGTACCGTGCTGCAGAAGAGGGCAAGCCTACCATCCTGTTAATACACCCTCTACACCAGACAAACCAGTTCTCTATCATCATTAGTCTTGCTGATAATCTGGCGGACAGTGGCTATGGGGTATTAACACCGAACCTCTCTCTTGGAATCAGTGATCGTCGCCTTAGCATGGCGTGTGAAGCCATACATATGCAAAGCCTTGAGCAGGACATTGAAGAAGCGAGCTTCTGGATAGACTGGCTAGCTGATAATGCCAGCTCTTCTGTAATTGGTATGGGGCATTCCACGGGCGCCCTCCAGATCCTGGGCTACCCTGATTCTAACAAGCTTTCCTCCATGGTTTTAATCAGCCTGGTTGCTGTCGAACCTGAAGGCGCTGCCTCGATTAACCCGGCACAACTTGAACAGGCACGTCAGGAGAAGGCTAGCGGTCTAGCCGATACGTTGGGACATTATCAATTTAGTTACTGCATGGACTATGTTACCTCCAGAGACACCTATCTAGCTATAGCCTCATGGGATGCAGAAAAAGTAAGCCAACATCTCAACAAGCTTGAGCTCAATACCAGCATTATTCTTGGCGACCCGAATTATTCCCTGAATCAACCTTTGCTATCTAAAGTTAACAATTCACGTGTTCAGATACATCATATTTAAGGCGCCAACCATTTCTTTTCTGGTCCGCAGGAATTTGACTTACACGACAAGATACTGGAAATCCTGGATAGCACACAGTGATGTACAGACCCAGTATTATTCAATATTCGCTGGCCTTTCTTGCCATTATCACACTGGCCTTCTCCGCACTCGGTTATACCATCTATCATCAATTTGTTGAGCTTGAGGATGAGTTAAGAGATAAACAGGCCGCCCAGGCAGCGAGCTTACTTAGACAAAACCTGGCGTTGCTGGATCAATTAATACATTCCACTGGACAAGAGATTGCTAGCTGGCAGGAGACACGTCAACAGCTTGATCACCCAAGGTATTACCCATACTGGAGAGACTCAAGGGTCACACAACAGGCTTTTTACCTGGAAACCTTTGAAGCTATAGAGCTCTATGATGATACAAGGCAGGCTCTGTATGAATCTACGCTTGAAGGTATGCCCCCATCACTTGAACGCACGTCCGGGTTTTCTATTGTCGTCAATGAGAATGGTCACTCTATTCTTCATGTATCACCAATTAGTTCTACTGAAATGGGTCTTAGAGGATATGTACTACTGAGGGTTAACCTTGAACAAAGTTTGAAGCAACTATTCCCAATCCGTGAAATTGACATGAATAGTCTGCGCTTTGACGTGGATACTCGCCACCTTGCCTCCCTTAGTCATCTCATACTCGTTGCAAATTATAGCACCTCAAAAAATGAACAGTCTGAAGCCCTGCATACACTCGTTAATGACAATCTGTACAGGACTGCCATGCTAATACTGGTCCTGTCCATCTTGTTCATTGCATTTAGCAGCATTCTGATCGTTAACCCAATAAGGAAGCTTGCTCGGCATATCGTTGACTTACAAAACTTCCATCAACACCCCGAAAAGATCAAACCCTGTGACTTCTCACTAAGCGAACTGCAGATGGTTTGTAATTCGGTAGACGATTATCACATGAAGCTGTCAGAGATGAATGCTGACCTGGACGAAAAAAACCAGGAACTCTGGTCACAGGCACATCATGACCCATTAACGGGGGTATTTAACCGTCGAGCCTTTGAACTGGACTGGCAACATATTGAAACAGCTATTCAGGGAAGAAGGATTAATGTCGCCTTTATGTTAATTGACTGTGATCGTTTCAAGACGCTCAATGATACCTATGGCCATGATAGAGGTGACAAGGTACTCATTGAGATCTCCAGCAGTATTCAGCACTGTCTGCGAACAAGTGACAAGCTTTACAGGCTTGGTGGTGATGAGTTTGCCGTGCTATTTATCGATGCAACCGACGAAGAATCTATTCTTGTTGCACAACGTTGCCAGGAACAGGTTACCGGTATTGATATTAAACAGCTTGGTATTAGTGAGCCACTACAGATCAGTATTGGCCTCGCTTGCACTCCCGCCACCAATCTTGAAAAACTGCATGAACCTCATCACCAGGCGGATACTGCAATGTATCACGCTAAAAGGCCCGGCAAAGACAAGATTGCGGTTTACGATGACAGTATGCTGAATGACTCACTTGTCTTGCTTAACAACAGAATTACCAGTGCTGTTCATAACGCCGTCACGATTGGCGATACACTGGAACTACATTTTCAAGCCATCGTGGATTGTAAAACCAAACAGCCCACTTGCTATGAGCTGCTCTCGCGAATCCGTGATGATAAAGAACTTATGCTACCCAATAAAATTTTTCCTGTCGTTCATGACCGCCGAATCGAGGTTGAATTTGATACCGCAATTATTGCCAAGCTCAGCTTACATCTGTCTGAAAATAAATTACCATCATGCTGTGGAATCGCTATGAACTTATCTGGGCTGAGCATTGTATCTTCTCTCATTATCGATCGACTACTAGCTTTGATAAAGAAACACAAACAATACAATTTTTGTATTGAAATTACTGAAACTGCACTCATTACCCGGTTGCAACAGGCTTCAGAAAACCTGCAGTGCCTTAGAGATGCAGGCTACAGTATTATGCTTGATGATTTTGGTAGCGGCTATTCCTCCATCCGTTACCTTACAAGAATGCCTATAGACGGGATTAAATTTGATATCTCACTAGTCCAGACATTATCCAATAACAACAAAGACGCTATGATCATCGAATCGTTAGCCAAAATGATTATCGAGGCTGGCTATCAACTAGTCGCTGAAGGCATAGAAAGCCAGGCGTTATTAGATAGAGTGATAGCCATTGGCTTTACCCATGCTCAGGGCTTCTATATACATAAACCAGGCATATCAAACAGTCTTACCTGAAAAATGCATACCGAAGCCAAAAAGTTAACCGATAAACATCAGAAACTTACGCATACTGAAATGATGAAAGTCACCTCCCATGTGCAAAGACAATCGGGAGAGTGGATCATTAATACATTAATGATTGAAGGCTGCGAGGTGCCTTTCAGATTCAAGCGCAAGACAGCCTATAAGAACATCAAGGGACAGAGAGTTAATTTAACTTATTATCCAGTAACAGAGACGGTTGCCGGCCTGGACTTTGAGGTAATGAAAGTAGTCAGGATTAAGGTTAGTTAAGTTTGGCAAGGTCACTCATGCAGCGCCAACTATATTTTGGTTGAATTTTTACTCGGCGCTTCGCTCACTTTTGTTATGGAAAAATTAACCTCAAGTGATTATTCCAGTTGATTGAAGCAACAGCTACTCTGCCAGCCACTCAGCCACCTGCTTCGCATAATAAGTTAAGATGCCATCTGCACCCGCTCGTTTCATACTGAGCAGCGCTTCAAGAACAACTGCCTTTTCATCTAGCCAGCCATTTTGCGAGGCGGCCTTAAGCATCGCATATTCACCACTAACCTGGTACACGAAGGTTGGCGCACCAAATTCATCTTTGATACGCCTGACAATATCGAGATAAGGCAACCCCGGCTTGATCATGACCATGTCGGCACCTTCCTGCAGGTCCATGGCAACCTCGCGAATGGCTTCATCTGAATTCGCCGGATCCATTTGATAGGTGTATTTATTGCCGCCGGCCAGGTTTGTGGCTGATCCAACAGCATCACGAAACGGGCCATAAAAGCTGGATGCATACTTGGCTGCATACGCTAGAATTTTAGTATTTGTATAACCCGCTGATTCTAACTGCTCACGAATTTCACCCACGCGACCATCCATCATATCGGATGGCGCCACGACATCAGCGCCGGCCTCTGCATGCGATTCAGCCTGCTTAACTAACACCTCAACCGTTTCATCGTTCATGACATAGCCACTTTCATTGATCAGGCCATCCTGCCCATGAGTGGTAAATGGGTCCAGTGCAACATCAGTGATAACACCGAGTTCGGGTACCGCCTTTTTAATGGCACGAACTGCACGCTGCGCCAACCCCTCTGGATTATAGGCTTCAGCAGCATCATCAGATTTAGCCGAGGCCGGGGTAACAGGGAATAAAGCCATTGCTGGTATACCAAGTTTTGAAACTGCCTCGGCTTCTTGCACCATTAAATCAATCGACATCCGCTCGACGCCAGGCATAGAAGGCACAGCCTCCCTTTGCTTGCTACCCTCAAGTACAAATACCGGGTATATCAAATCATCCGTGCTCAATTGGTTCTCCCTCATCAAGCGACGGGAAAAATCATCCTTTCGCATACGACGGAGCCGGGTAAAGGGGTAATTACTGTCGGTTGTTTTCATCTCTTGCTATCTCGGTTAATACAATGCTTTATACCACACTCTATCACTGTAAAATGCACAAATAGACTGGTGGACCGGAGGTTAAGTGGCAAATTGTCAAGCAGGCAACATTGCCGGGCAATTCCTGACCTGCAGCACTAAATACTGAATGCTTGAAGCATTTTATAGTCTATTCAATACGTTACTGATCTGGGGATCAATCATGAAACAATTGTACCTTTTCTTTCTGTTGGCAGTGCTTGGTATTTCCATTGTGCACGCCAATGGTATTTACAAACAATCTGCCACCATGGACTACGATACCGCGTATAAAAAAGTCTACCAGGCACTTGAAGAGAATCGCTTTTTTGTCATTGATGAAATCAACATCGGTAAGAGCCTGTCTCGCTTCAAGGATAAGTGGAAAGATTACAATCTAAACAAGCTCGAGAACTTGCAGGTCATGATTATTTGCAATGGCTGGTACACAAACCAGATTAGCAATGCGGATACTGACATGCTGGCGCTCTGTCCATTGACTGTTACGCTTATAGGTAAAGAAGGTGTAACAACCGCCTTGTTTGCCAAACCCACTACTTTTGCGAAAAACAGCAAGGCGATGCCTACACTAAAAGAAGCAGAAGACACGGTGATTGAAGCGATTAGCAGGGCACTTAAATAAACTAAATAACATGCATGCAACATTACCACTACTAAAGGATAGCGATTTCCCGACGATCACCCGTCGTAAGCTCTCCACCCTGCAGGCTAATTTGGGCTATCAATGCAACCAGACCTGTCTGCACTGCCATGTAAATGCCGGGCCAAAACGCAAGGAAGTCATGGATAGGGCGACCATTAATAGTTTGCTGGAAGTACTGGAGAATTCCACGGCCAACACACTGGATTTAACCGGCGGTGCTCCAGAATTAAACCCGCATTTTCATTACCTTGTCAGTGAGGCGAATAGGCTTGGTGCACATATTATAGACCGCTGTAATCTAACCATTCTCTCTGAGCCCGGGCAGGAAGGCCTGGCAGAATTTCTATCTGAACAGTACGTTGAAGTTGTTGCCTCCATGCCCTGCTACCTGGAAGAAAACGTCAATGCTCAACGTGGTGATGGCGTTTTTCAACGTAGTCTGGAAGGTCTACAAAAGCTCAACAAGCTGGGCTATGGCAAACCGGGTAGTGGCCTTACCCTGAACCTAGTATACAACCCACAAGGCCCAAGCCTGCCACCCCCACAAGCCTCACTGGAACAGGACTATAAAACACACCTGCAAAAAGAATATGGCATCCAGTTTAATCAGTTACTTACCATTACCAATATGCCGATACAGCGTTTTGGTAGCACGCTTGTTTCCAAGGGAATATTTAGAAAATACATGCAACTGTTAAAGTCTAGCTACTCGGAACATAATCTTCATGGTGTCATGTGCCGCGATATTGTCAGCATTGATTGGCAAGGTTATATCTATGACTGTGATTTTAATCAGATGCTAAATTTACCCATGCAGCTAAATAACAAGCCTCGGGCTTCACATACGTGACCTCTTGGGCATCGATATTGAAAAACTACCGATCATTGTCGCTGATCATTGCTATGGCTGTACTGCTGGACAAGGCTCATCCTGTGGTGGTGCACTGGATTAAACCAATCTAATATTCTTTATATCCACTTACTGGAGTCTGTTGATGAAATCCCCGCTTGAAGCCTATGAGTCGGTTTCAGTTGATACCATAGAAAATTTACTCAAATTCATGGAAGACGCCTGGATGCATGGTTTCCCCATCGTTCGCAAGGAGGACGAGCGCAGTAAACGTCAGCTGGAAATACATGCTGCACTCTTGTTGTTATCGGCAACGGGTTGTATTAGCAGGGGAGAAGTCAACAGTCTTGAAACCATCAATGCTATCAAGGAGCAGTTAGATTCCGGCGGGCGCCTGGCAGATGACACAGCGTTTTTTCTGGAAAAAGTCCGCTCTCCGGCCCGCTATACCAAAGAGTCTGTTGAAAAGAGAAAAAATGCCCCCTGAAATATAACGGGTGTCAGGGCACTTTGATTAATCATAAACCAGGCCTACGGCTTTGATCGATTATCGAAAAACTAATGGCCTCTATATAGTTAATAAAATAAAGCCCCTGTGGTGTATTCACAGGGGCTTTTTATTTTTATCGTGATTAATCACATACGAGGCCGCGGAACACTAATGCGCTGTACCGCACGTAGCGATTGCATCATATTACGGATCATTTGCATCTTCATCCGTCTAGGCGGAGAAGGCGGACTATGGGCATCCGGGACTTCAGTACCATAGCCAGGCTCATCAATCGTCACACTACCAAACTGGTTACTAACATCAATCGCCGTAGGATGAGGCTCACCTTCAGGCTCCAGTAAGATGACCTTGGCGGTATCACCCTGGAATTCACCCACCACATGGGTACCGCGGATACCGATTGTTGCAACCGCACCCCTAACCTTCATTGCGTTTGGACTTTCCTTGGCGATCAGACCTGAGACAAAACGAAAGAGACCAACGGATACCTTTGAAACAAAAGAGGGCTCCTGCTGCTTTTCCTTGTTTCCTGTCCTGAACTCTGAAACACTCATTTCAGCCTTTGATCCCAGCTCAAAACGACTTTTATCAGTAAACTCCATCACAACCTGTGAGCGCTTACCCGTTTTAATCGTCTCGCCCAGTGCTACCTTATCTCCCTTTTCCAACTTCCGGGACTCACCTGTGGGGGTAATGGCCGTGACCTTGCCGACTGCTGTCGTAATGGATGCAATATCGGCTGCAGCATATGAAACACCCGCTAACAGGAAATTAGCCAATAAGAAAAAAATCATAAAGATCTGCTGGTATCTAGGCATAGTGGTATCCTTACAATAAAAAGTCTCACTACATACATGCTAGCATAGCGCACGACAATAAATTTGTGAGAAATTACCGTATTTTGAGATAAATCATGGAAGTTAATACATCCGTTACCCAGCGTTATTCAGAAGGAGCCAAGGCAAGGCAGGAAGACCTTTGTTGTCCAGTGGATTATGACAGCAGCCTGCTTGAGGCCTTACCACAGGAAATCATCGAGCGAGATTATGGCTGTGGAGACCCTTCACGGTATGTGCAACCCGGGGACACTGTGCTGGATCTCGGCAGCGGTGGTGGCAAGATTTGTTATATGGCTGCCCAAATCGTCGGAGCGCAAGGTCGTATCATTGGGATTGATATGAATGATGACATGCTCGGGCTAGCCAGACAGTATCAGGCTGAATTACAGGAAAAATTCGATGTACGTATAGACTTTGTCAAAGGCCAGATTCAGGATCTTAAGCTCGATGTTGAAGTTATGGAAGCTCAGCTGGCCAGGTCACCCATTAATTCTGCTGACTCGCTGCTTGCTTTTGAATCGTGGAAAAACAAACAACGTAACGATGCGCCACTGATAGAGGACAACAGCATCAGCCTGGTGCTTTCCAATTGTGTACTGAACCTTGTCAGCGATGAACAAAAACGACAACTTGTTGAAGAAATATGGCGCGTCACCCAGCCCGGCGGACGCATCGCCATTTCTGACATTGTCAGTGATCAGCCAATACCCCAGTCCATGAAAGAAGACCCCGAGTTATGGAGTGGCTGTATATCCGGTGCCTTTGGTGAAAAAGAATTTCTGGATCACTTTGCAGCTGTTGGCTTCCAGGGTGTACGCTATGACAAATGGGACCACGTACCCTGGAAAGTAATCAATGATATCCAGTTTCGCTCAGCAACCCTCGTCGCCACAAAGCCTGATCTAACTAATCGAGTTGCTGGTCATGCTATGTATGCGGGCCCGTATGACTATGTCTCCATTGACGGGAAAATATTTGAGCGAGGTATACGTGAACAGGTTAGTGCTGAAGATAAAAATAAATTACTCGCTGCCGACCCAGCAAACTTTATTGACATTGACGAGGGCACTGATCAGCCCGGCTCTTGCATACCAACTTCTGGCTCATCCTGCTGCTGTTAAGCGATGATTCTCTACCTGGCACAACACGGCCTGGCCGTTGATAAAAATATTGACCCTGATCGGCCTTTATCAGAGCAGGGTCGCCTGGAGGTTACTAACGCTGCGCTTTACTTCAAACAGTCCGGTATCACCGTAAATAACGTTTACCATAGCGGCAAGCTGCGTGCCGCCCAGACTGCTGATATTTTTGCTGATGTATTGAATATCGAACACTGTGAAAAACTTGATGGTATTAACCCCAATGATGATGTTGAACCTGTTATCGATATCATCCATAGCTGGACAACTGATTCGATGGTCGTTACCCATATACCGTTTCTGCCACGCATGGTATCCCACCTGCTTACCGGCAAGCCGCCTTCAGATTCCAGTCACCTGCCTGGCAATATTATCTGTCTGGAAGAGGATAATAATGGTGAATGGCTACTGGCTGAGAGTAGCACTTACTCTAGTTTCGGCTAATTTTTAAAGTAATCAAACGTAAAGCCAATGCCAATATTCAAACTTATTAGGGCCTTCACCAAGCCACTGATCCTGTTAGCGGAAAAGATGTTTAATCCGCCACCGATTATACGTGAACCAATGGTTCAACAGATGATCGACAGGGAAACTGCCAACATGGCAATCTATGAATATAGAGGTTGTCCTTTTTGCATGCGGACTCGCCGTGCCCTGCGTCGACTAAACCTGCATATCGAATTACGCGATACACTAAAGAACCCCCAGCACAAACAGGATTTACTCGAGCAGGGCGGTAAAGCACAGGTTCCCTGTCTACGCTACACCGATGACAACGGCAAAGAGAAATGGATGTCTGAATCACTGGACATCATTCACTTCCTGGAAGGTAAATACGAAAGTCGAACCTGAGCTTATGACATATAGGCATAGGAAAGCACTTTGAAGCTATTACATTTTATTGCTAACCAGTTAGCCCCGCTCACCCTGCTAGGCGCAATCATTGGCTACCTGTATCCACCTGTATTCATGGTTTTTGCAACGCCAGTGCTCGGCATGAAACTGGTACTGTGGATGTTTGCGATTACCATGTTTGCATTGGGCCTGGTACTTGAAACCGATGACCTGAAAACTACACTGCGACAACCGTTATCAATCGGACTGGGACTGGCAACACAATTTACCGTGATGCCCACACTGGCTATTTTGGCAGTCTGGCTGGGCGACCTACCGCCCGCATATGCCCTCGGTCTCATCATTGTTGGCTGCGCACCCGGCGCCATGGCAAGTAATGTAATTGTTTACCTGCCTGGTGGCGCACTGGCATTTTCTATTACGCTGACCTTTATTGCGACACTGCTGGCGCCTGTACTCACACCTACATTAGTACAGTGGCTTGGAAGCGCTTACTTTGAGATTCCCTTCTGGGGGCTGATGCTAACGATTACCAAGATACTGGTTATCCCACTACTACTTGGCATGCTGTTGCGACATACCGTTATTAAAGAGGTTCACATGGAATGGGTAAAGGCAATGGCCCCGGCTATGGGGGCCATTGCCATCATTATTATTTGCAGCCAGGCAGTTGCGGGTAACCATGATCGAATTGCCAACGTTGGACCCATGCTTTTTGGCTGGGTTGTTGTGATTAATGCTTCAGGTTATTTAATCGGCTGGCTGCTAGGCAAGGTCTATCGGTTTAACCATCCCTACCGGGTTACTCTGGCAATAGAAATCGGCATGCAAAACGCAGGACTGGGTGTAGCCTTGGCTCTGGCTCACTTCAGTGCAGAGACCGCATTGCCTGGGGCGCTATTTGCCTTCTGGAGCGTTATTACGGCAGCGATCGCGACAAAAATACTTAAACGTAAAGAACTAAAACCACTGGAACCACAAAGTCTTTTTGCAGATTAACTTTTTGTTGCTATTACCATGCAGAAATTGATCTGCCTGTCATGGCTTCGCTAGCCACCTTCACCAAACCAGAAATCCAATCCCTTATCCAGAAACTCCTGCCAGTGGATATAGTGTGAACCATCACAGGAAAAAGTAAGCCCGATCATGCCATTCACAATATTGATGGAGCCGGTTCTCAGATAAATTGTTTTATCAGCAAATCGTAAGGCTCCAAACTGTCGCAAAATCGGCATAATTTTATCCGGCGGTATTGTAGCCCGCTCAAAGTACGGCCGCCGCGGATAGGCAAGACAGGTATCGGGGTCAATTAACTCTTCTACAGTCATAATACGATAATCATATGGGTCATCCACATGCCAGATGGTGGCTCGACTACTGGCGAAGTGTAATTTACCGTGAAATACGCCCTGTTCAGTAATAAGTTCATCCATCAGGGAAAATACATCCTCTAAATGATCATCCATGACACTTTGTGAACGCGACTGCGTAAACAGGGCACTGCGAATTGCCGGATCGCCTTTAATTTGTTGCCACTGCCTGTCCTGTTGATACAACCCTTCTGTGTGCGGCAACTCACGTAAATCGTAATCCACTCCCAGGAAACCCAGCCGTTTGCCGTCAGCATCCCGGATTTTGCGCATGGCGGTAAGCGAAGGACGCCGTTTTCGCCGACTGATATATGCATCTGATAAACGGAAATTAGTTTTACCAAACATGCCCGACATATAAGGGCGTAATGAGCGGTCTCGACCAAACTGGCTATTATCGATATCCTTTCTAGAAATGGTCGCAGTAAGTTGCACACCATCAGCATCAAGTACGTATATATACTTACAATCTGTTAGTAATTCACATGACTCGCTTAAAATATTTTCTAATGATTGTCGGTCAGCCATAACCGAGGCAAGCTGGTCGGCTAACTTGCTTAACGGCTCATTCAGTTTTTCTTTAAGCCGTTTTTTTTGTTTCGCGACTATCTCTTTTAATTGTTCACTCATACCATTCAGTATAATAACCTGTGGTTGCTATTTTATTTCAACCACTCTCTCGGCTTTAGATAACCTTCGTATAATTTTGCTTCCTCGCTGCCTGGTTCTGGTTGCCAGTTATAACGAAAGCGAACATTTGGTGGCAGTGACATCAAGATAGATTCCGTGCGGCCACCTGTCTGTAATCCAAAGATCGTGCCGCGATCATAAACCAGGTTGAATTCAACATATCTTCCCCGCCGGTATAGTTGAAAATCTTTTTCACGCTCACCATATTCGCGATTTTTACGCCGCTCTACAATCGGTAAATAAGCCCTGGTGAAATGATTGCCCACACTTTGTTGAAAGGCAAAGCACTTATCAAAACCCCATTCATTCAGATCATCAAAAAACAGTCCGCCAACACCCCGAGTTTCACCACGATGTTTCAGGTAAAAATAATCATCGCACCATTTCTTATATCTTGCATAAACATCCTCGCCATATGGTTCGCATGCATCCCGCGCCGTTTCATGCCAGAAAATAACATCCTCTTCAAAAGGATAATAAGGCGTTAAATCAAAGCCACCCCCAAACCACCAGACCGGCGCCTCGCCATCTTTCTCCGCAATAAACAGACGCACGTTCATATGAGTCGTCGGTATATATGGATTATGGGGGTGAAAAACCAGTGACACACCCATGGCCTGGAAGGACCTTCCCGCTAATTCAGGACGCCGCGCAGTAGCCGCGGGCGGTAAACTATCGCCGTATACGTGAGAAAAGTTAATACCGGCCTGCTCAAACACCGCCCCGTCCGACAACACACGTGAGCGGCCACCGCCACCTGCATCCCGATCCCATTGGTCTTCCATAAACCGGGCCTTGCCGTCTGTTTCTTCAACTGCCTGCGCAATCGTATCCTGCAACCCCAGCAAATAATCCTTCACTGCCTGACTATCAATCTCACTCATTATTAATAACCTTGTGATCCCTTCAATAAACTAACGAAAAACTTTGCCCGAAGCTGCATCGATGATACGACTAGGTCGTTGTTGTCCCCCGGTTGCTCCTACCAGTAGATAATCCAGTTCATCATTAAACTCCTGCCTGACTTTCATTGCCGTTCTTAGTGATGCATGACCCGTCCGGTTGGCACTAGTTGAAACGATTGCTGAACCAGTATGATCACATAACTGCCTGCATTGCTCATGATCGGTTACACGAACAGCTACTGTTTTATGTTGACCCCTTATCCATACAGGACAACTTTTACTGGCTGGCATCAGCCAGGTTGTCGGTTCTGTTTGCCTTGACTGCAGCACATTACGTAATGCTTCATCTGAGTCATCAATGAAGTCTGAAAAATCATGGAAACTGCGTCCTATTAATATCAGGCCTTGTGAAACATCCCGATTTTTTATCTGCAGCAAACGCATCACGGCCTGTGCATCATATGGATTACAGCCCAGTCCATAAACGGCCTCTGTTGGATAAGCGATCACTCCACCATTAAGCACCGCTCTAGCGGCCATACGCACTGTCCAGTAACTCACTGCACAGACACCTTACTGGCTTGATTATAATCATCCTTACCTTGGCAAGCCTTTGGAATAAATTCAGCGGGTTTACCCTGGCATGACCAGTTCACAACTCCATCCTTGAGGGATGGCTTGAATAACAACTGAATGTGATAAGTCGGATTAAACATCTCGATGTTGCCATCACGGCTAACCGACAACTTGCTAATCAACTTGGGACAGGTATTTTCATATTCCGTTTTAATAGTATTGCCTTGCTGCAAGTCAGCACTAATCGCCTTCTTGATTTTGACTACACACATCGCCATAGCAGCACTGGCCATTCTTTCTTCAGGTACTTCCTGTATGTCCGGTAGTAATATCAGCAAGACCCCAATGAAAAAGATAATGCTAACAAGCGATATCAGCATACGTCTGCTCATACAGGCACCTTACTCCACAATGTCTGCGGAAAGATCATACTCATCACTGTCCTTAATCATCACCTGAACAAACTCTCCTGCTGGCAGATCGAGATCAGTATCAATAAAGACCAGGCCATCAATTTCCGGTGCATCCGCCGCTGATCGAGCAACGACCTGACCCGTTTCTTCGTCCTCCCCATCAACCAGCACTGTCATCCGCCTGCCCACCTTTCTTCTTAAACGCTCCTCGCTAATGCGGGCAGACAGGCGCATAAAATGGTCGTAACGTTCCTGCTTAACGTCTTCGTCAACATGGTCAGGTAGCTGGTTTGCCTCGGCCCCTTCAACCGGCGAATACTGGAAGCAACCCACTCGATCAAGTTGCGCCTCTTCCAGAAAATCCAGTAGCTGTTCAAAATCATCATCGGTTTCTCCGGGAAAGCCGACGATAAATGTACTGCGCAAGGTAATGTCTGGGCAAATCTCACGCCATTGTTTAATACGATGAAGAACTTTCTCACTGGCAGCAGGCCGCTTCATCGCCTTTAATATCCTGGGGCTGGCGTGCTGGAAGGGGATATCGAGGTAAGGCAATATTTTACCTTCCGCCATCAATGGGATGACCTCGTCTACATGCGGATAAGGGTAGACATAATGCAAGCGGGTCCAGACATCCAGTTCACCCAGTGCAGATGCCAGGGCTGCAAACTTTGTCTTCAAAGGACGGCCATTCCATATATCGGTACGATATCTGGTATCGATACCATAGGCACTGGTGTCCTGCGAGATAACCAGTAATTCTTTCACTCCGGCATCGACCAGGCGCGTCGCCTCATCCATGACTTCACCAATCGGCCTGCTCACCAGGTCACCCCGCAGGGATGGAATAATGCAGAAACTACAGTGGTGGTTACAGCCTTCAGAAATTTTCAGATAAGCATAATGCTTCGGGGTCAACTTAATGCCCTGGGGCGGCAATAAGTCCATATGAGGGTCATGCTGAGCCGGTAAATGCTCATGCACAGCCTGCATCACTTCTTCATAGGCGTGTGGACCACTGACCGCCAGTACATTCGGGAATTCACTGATAATATCGTCCGCGTTCGCCCCCATGCAACCGGTAACAATGACCTTACCATTCTCGTTTAAGGCTTCCCCAATTGTCTCTAGTGACTCTGCTTTCGCCGCATCAATAAAACCACAGGTATTCACTACCACCAGGTCGGCTCCACAATAATCAGATGACAGGCCATAACCTTCAGCGCGCAGCCGCGTGAGGATTTGTTCGGAATCAACCAACGCCTTGGGACAACCAAGGCTAACGAAGCCAATTGTTGGTACATTTTCAGTCATATGAAGTCAGATCTACAGAAAGGGCGCAGTTTAACCTAATTAATTTAGCTTAAACCCAGAATCTATGGGTAAACGGCGGCCAGGAACCTGTTGGATTTAGTTGATCGTCACGAGGTAAATCCATTTTGAGATAAATTTACCGATTCATTGAGTCGAATATTTAGCATATTTAACGAATTGAATCGGGAAATCTGGCCAAAATGGGTTTCCACAGTAGATTCATACTAAGTCCAACAGGCTCCTAGAGCAGATTTTATCGGTAAACATTCGGTATACTGCGCGACCGCTTTATCTGTAAATATCAGGAAATATGTCTGGATTTATCAATACGCCGGATTATCAGCATGGTACTGCCTCTAAAACGGGTATTTTGCTGACCAACCTGGGCACCCCTGACGCGCCAACAACAGGTGCTTTAAGGCGGTACCTGGCCGAATTTCTTTCCGATCCCCGCATTGTGGAAATGCCCCGCCTGTTATGGATGCTGATACTGCATGGCGTCATCCTCAACATTCGCCCCCCACGAGCGGCCAAAGCCTATCAAAAAGTCTGGACTGAAGACGGCTCTCCATTTCTGGCATTTTCCAAAAAACAGGCCCAGGCAGTACAAACGGCTCTCGATAATGCATACCCCGATCAGATGAAAGTCGCCCTCGGCATGCGCTATGGCAACCCATCGATACGCCAGGCGCTGGATGAACTACGCCAGGCCCGCTGCACTCGGCTAATCGTGCTGCCACTCTATCCACAATATTCGGCCAGCACGGGTGCATCCACCTTCGATGCCGTTGCTGACGTATTAAAAAAATGGCGCTGGATACCTCAATTTCGCATGGTGATGGATTATCACCAGCATGATGGCTGGATTACAGCGGTTGCCAATTCAATTAAAGAGCATTGGGATAAGCACGGCAGGAACCAGAAACTGATGATGTCTTTTCATGGCCTACCCGAGCGATTTTTACTCAATGGTGATCCCTACCATTGCCAATGCCATGCGAGTGCCCGACTGATTGCGGAAAAACTTGGTTTACAGCCTGATGACTGGCAGCTCACCTTCCAGTCGCGTTTTGGCCGGGAAGAATGGCTCAAACCATACTGCGACAAAACGCTAGAAGAATGGGCTCACAACGGGACTGAAAGTGTGGATATGGTCTGCCCCGGTTTTTCTGCTGATTGTCTTGAGACACTGGAGGAGGTTGCCATGCAAAATCGTGATATATTCCTGTCTGCGGGAGGCAAGCAGTATACCTATATACCAGCCCTTAATGACCGGAAAGATCATATAGAAGCCCTGGTCAACATCATTGAGCAAAACCTGCAGGGATGGGAACTGACAGAATCTGAAACAGAGCGCGAGAATTCTCGCCAGCGGGCGTTAAACATGGGCGCCACGCAATAACTTGATATCAGGTAGAACTATGAACAGCGAAGACAAAATTAGTGCCAGTGAAATGCGAGATGATTCCGACATAAAGGAGTTTCATCCATTACTTAGCGCGCTGGACCTGAGAACGGGCTATAGCAATAACATACTGGTCAGGATGGTGATTATTGGTCTTGTTATAGGCGGCGCAATTTTCTGGCAGCTAGATCTGATCAGCGATATCTACTTTCGCAATCAGGTTGAGGGTATTGGCCCCATGATCAACGGCGGCATTATCGTCCTGTTCATCGCGGGTATTCTCAAACTGATCGTAACACTCCTTCGCTATGCCGCAGAAGAGGCCGCATTAGCACGCTTTATCAAGAATGTGGAAAGCAATGCCATGGATCCGATTAAACGTGTACCCATGAACTCCATCATCTCTCGCCGCTACCTGCTGATGCAGGGAATGCATGAACAAAGAGCGTTAATTAACCACAGTGCGCTAGCCTCCATGCTGCTTGCCAATGAAAGTACTCGCACCAGCCTGGCAAAATTTATCAATAACATTCTCATTCTTGCTGGTGTATTTGGCACTATTGTGTCGCTATCCATTGCCCTGCTAGGTGCTTCAAATATTCTTGATGCATCTGCAGCTACTGGTGGTATGAGCCAGGTGTTATCGGGTATGTCTACAGCACTTTCGACTACCATTACCGCTATTATGTGTTATCTCTATTTTGGTTACTTCTTTCTAAAACTTAGCGATGTACAAACCAATGTAATCAATAACGTAGAACAAGTGACCGCGGCACTGTTAATTCCGAAATTCAGTATTCAGACCGATACTGTCATGCAGGACGTAGCAACTCTTGCTCGCAAGATGCAGAAACTGGTTGGCACCTTAGAAGAAGCGCAGGCGCGTTATTCCGCATCCGGCCAAAAGCTACTAGATGCAGTCAGTAGCTACAGCATCCGCGGTCAGAACATCTCCAATGACATCAGCATCATCAAGGAATTATTACGCTCCGGGTTCCGTCTTTATGAAGATGATGATGACGAAGCCTAAGATATAGCCTACCTGCTAACAACGGACAACGATTATGTTTTCAGACGGCTTTACTGACCTACGCATGAATCACCAGCATGGCCAGGGTGATGATAGCTTCTGGCCATCCTTCACGGACATCATGACCGTTATCGTGATTATCTTTCTGTTAGCCATGGTGGTTGTCATGATGCGTAACAGTGAACTGATTCATCAACTACAGCTAACGGTTGAAGCCGAGCGCGCTGCCGCAGAACTGGTTCGTACCACTGCCCAGGAAAAGGAAGGCCTGGCGATCCGCTTAATTGATACTGAACAGAAACTATCCATGCTACGTGTGGAAATGATGGATATGACCGAGCGACGAGACAGGTTAAAAAATAGTCTGTCCGTGCGCGATGCCGAACTTCGTCAGGTAAAATCCGATTATGCTGAAAGTCAGTCCAGTTTGCAGTCGACACGTAGCGACCTGAGTCGTACCAATGAACTACTTGAACAAACCAACATACGTCTTGATCAGATCATTCAGCAGCGTGATGTATTGACGGCACAGTTATCTGACAGCCAGGACAAGTTTGCTACATTGCAGATCCAGTTTGACAATCAGGGCGACAAACTCCGATTAGCCATGCTTGAAGCAGAGGAAGTCAGCAGCAAGCTTGCGGTACTGGGTGGTGAGTACGATGAACTCAAGGTCAAGTATGACAAACTCGTTCGGCCAACTCGTACGCCTCGTGGAAAATACGTCGTAGAGATTCGTAGAGCCAAGATTGATGGAAAAATCAAATTATCGATAAAGTTACCGAACGAGAAAGATTTCAAGGTCGTTAGTGAAACTAAAATGCATCAGCAGCTGGACCAGGCCAAGAAAAAATATCCAAAAACGCTCTACGTGAAAATCATATTTCCTGAAAACAGTGGCCTGTCCTATAACGAAGCGTGGGGCTTCACCAGTGAGCTCCATAACAAGTACGACTACTACTATCAAAACTGATTGTTGCCTACACTGATTAATTCATAAACAAGGATGCTTTATGAATCTGTCTAACCGTGTTATTCCGTTATTATTCTTTCTGGCATTCATTGTCGCCTTACTGCTGTTTTTTACTCGGCCCGTGGCGCCACCAACTGAGGCAAGAGAAAAAGTACGCACTATTGAATATCTTACGGTAAAAACCGGAACATACTCTGCCTCAATCACTGTTTTTGCGCAGGCCTCCACACCACTTCATGCACAGATTAAATCTGCTGTCACAGCAGATGTTACTCAGCTCCATAAGCTTGCTGGCCAGTCAGTTACAAAAGAAGAACTACTTATTCAACTCGATGACCGTGAAGCCAAACTCACCGTTGAACAAAGGCTGGCTGATGTAAATGATTTACGTGCTCAAATTGAAAATGAAAAACTGCAACATGAAAATGAGCTTTATGTCATTGGTAACAAGCAGGATAAACTATCCAAACATAACCGTGCACAAATCATTAAAGGGCATGAAATTCGCCTTGCCAGCCTGGTCGCCAGACGTCAGCGTGCCGATGCGCTGCTAAAACTCGCTCGCCTTGATCTGAGCCGGACAAAGATAACCGCGCCATTTAATGGTCGAATTACAGCACTGCATGTTTCTGTAGGTAACCGGGTAAGAACTGGCGACGCGCTCATCGATATCTATGACGAACAATCAATTGAATTAACCGGCCCCGTGCCCACACGCTACGTCAGCATCCTGAAAAATTCGCTGAAAAATAACATTCAACTTAAAGCCAGGGCCAGCTTTGATGGTAGCGTAATAAAGGCACACCTTAATCGCCTCTCAGGCCAGGTTAGTGAACGCACCGGCGCTATCGAGGCAACATTTACCATAGACACGCCTACCGACAATATATCCCTGGGCCAACAATTAGAATTATCACTTAAATTACCCTCGGCAGAACACGCGTTTATTATTCCGACGACCGCGCTTTATGGTACCAATCGCGTCTATAAAATCATCGACAGCCGACTGGTTGCAACCAGGGTGAATATACTGGGCGATTACCAATCGGATAACACAGGCCAATACCTCGTTGCCACCAGTAAGGATATTGTCGACGGTGAGCTTATCATGACGACGCAACTACCAGACGCCGTCGAGAATCTGCTGGTTAAATTAGCCTCCATCAATGACAACTGATTATAGACATCATCAAGGTCTAATCGGCCTGTTTGCCCAGCATCGTGTAGCGGCCAACTTGATGATGATCATCATGTTGCTATCTGGCGCATGGGCATTGCTCTATCTCAATACCCAGTTTTATCCTGACTATACGTTGGAACAGATATCGGTACGTATTATATGGCGCGGTGCCAGTGCTGAAGATATAGAGGACGGTATTACCAACCGGGTAGAAGAATCGTTACGAACCCAGCGAAATCTTCGAGATTTAACCTCTACATCTGCAGAAGGTGTTGCCGCCATTACACTTGAATTTGAACCTGGTACCGATATGTCCCAGGCGATGGATCAGGTCAAGGAAAAGGTTGCCTTAATTCGGGATTTACCAGCCGACATTGAGGAACCTGAAATTACCCGCCTTACTCGATACGAACGGGTTGCTCGCCTGATAATCTGGAGCAAGCATGATGCCCTCGCTTTGACACACCTGGTGCATCAATATGAGCGTCAGTTACTAGACCGTGGTATTGCCCATATTGAGCTTGTCGGACTCGAGAAACAGGAAATTGCCATTGAGCTAGATATTCAGGAAATGCGCGCGATGTCCTTATCCCTCAATCAACTTGGCCAGCATATCGCAGCTTCCAGTCTTGAATCACCTGCCGGTAATATCAATCGCCAGCATCTTAGCAAGCAATTGCGTAGTCCCGGCCAACTTAAGACGGTTGATCAATTTGGCGATATTCCGATCACCGTAAATGGGAATATTGTCAGACTCGGCGACGTTGCTGATATCAATCGTCGCGCCCGTGATAAACAGACCACGGTGACTTACCAGGGATTTCCTGCAATTGAAATGCGCCTGTCACGCCTGGAAGGAAAAGACAGTCTGGTATCCGCTGAAATTCTAGATAGCTGGCTACAGGAAACTCAACCAACATTACCGCCTGGCTTCGGCATCAAAGTATATGACCAACGTTGGCAGTTTATTCAGCAGCGCATCAACCTGCTGCTTGAAAATGGTGCGTCTGGTCTTGCCCTCGTCATCATTATCCTGTTTATATTTTTACGTGGTCCCGTAGCATTTTGGGTTGCGGTTGGCATACCTATCTCATTTATGGCAACGCTGGCAGTTTTATATCTTGCTGGAGGATCCATCAATATGGTCAGCCTGTTTGCGCTGATTATGGCACTTGGCATTATCGTTGATGACGCAATTGTTGTTGGCGAAGACGCTATGACACATTATCAGATGGGTGAACCACCATTGGCAGCAGCGGAAGGCGGCGCCTGGCGAATGCTGACCCCTGTCATGTCATCTTCCCTGACAACAGTCTCTGCCTTTGTGCCACTCATGATGCTAGGTGGCTTTATCGGAAAGCTGCTATTTACTATCCCCCTGGTTATTATCTGCGTCATCCTTGCATCCCTGATAGAAAGTTTTCTGGTGCTACCAGGGCACTTGCGCCATTCATTTACACATATGCATCGAAAAACTTCTGTTGCACCACTCCGTGTAAAAATCGACACATGGTTTGATCATTTTAGAAACCGGCGTTTTCGTCGATGGCTAACTGTGTCACTAGCACACCCCTGGCAAACATTAGCTATTGCTGTAATGGTAAGTTTAATCACATTAAGCCTGCTACTAAGCCAGCGTATACCCTTCACCTTTCTGCCCGCAACCGAATCCAGCCTGATCTCTGTAAACGCACAGTTTGCTGCTGGCACCCCCAGAAATGAAGTGAATACTTTTGTTACCCACATGGAATCAGCGCTGGATGAGCTTTCAGATAAATACCCTGGGCTGGTTCATTTATATTCAAGCCGCCTGGGACAAAACATCAGCCGTCATACCGGAAGTTCACAAAAAGGTGACCGCTACGCCAGTATCGTAATAGAACTGAGCCCCTCAGATGAGCGCGACATCCGTAACCCTCAATTTATACGCGAGTTACGTAGTAAGCTGCATATTCCTGCAAACATGGAAAACCTTAGTATTACCAGCCGACGAGCTGGGCCAGGTGGGCGCAGCCTTACCTTTCGCTTAACCGGTCAATCCGCGCCGAAACTCAAATTGGCAGCCGAAGCACTTGCTGCTCAACTTAACAATGAACCCTCAATCATTGGTGTTGAGGATGACATGCCTTATGGACAGGCACAGTTAGTATTTGAATTAAGCCCGCAGGGAAGAGCAGTGGGCATAACGTCACAGGACATCGGCCAACAAATCCGAGCCGCTTATGATGGGTACCTAGTTCAAATCTTTCAGGATGGTTATGATGAAATTGAAGTCAGGACCATTTTGAGTGAAGCGCAACGCAATAGCTTTACCAACCTGGAATCATTACCTATTTTGTTGCCCAATTCAGCACAAGCACCGCTTGGCTCCCTGGTTGATTTCAAACACCAACGCGGCTTTGAAATTCTGCGCCATGAAGATGGTCGGCTGGCGATTGAAGTCTCTGCAGATATTGATGAAAGTCTGGGTAACGCTAACCAAATTAGTCGCAACCTGGAAAAAGACTTCTTACCTACATTAGCCTCACGTTATCAAGTTCAGTACGAAACAGCCGGGCAGGCAACTAACCAACAGGAAACCTTTTCTGACATGGCTATTGGTTCATTGTATGCGTTGGCATTGATCTATCTCATCCTTACGTGGGTTTTTTCTTCCTATGGCTGGCCATTAGTCGTCATGGCCATCATACCCTTTGCTATTGTCGGTGCCATATTGGGACATTGGATTACCGGCATAAACCTGACAATCCTTTCAATGTTTGGACTTTTTGGTTTGGCTGGAATCGTCATCAATGATTCCATCATCCTGGTTACCTTCTATCGCCGTCTAAGACTGGAAGGCATGGCACGACAGGAGGCAGTGATCGAAGCCTCCGTTATGCGAATGCGTGCGGTGTTATTAACTTCATTAACCACTATCGCTGGTCTTACGCCATTATTATTTGAGACATCACTACAAGCGCAGTTTCTGATACCAATGGCAACATCGATTGCCTTTGGCCTTGGCTTTTCAACGATGCTGGTGTTGTTCCTTGTACCGTTGTTGCTCAACGCGTATGAGGCCACGGCTGAAAAACTCAGCCGTGGCCATTCAGGTATCGCACAACAAACTCAGGCAAATTCGTAACGATCTATCAGCTGGCGAACCAGGCCGCTACGTACAATATCTTCGTAATCAAATTCATGGATATAAACATTCGGTAAACCGGCTACTCGTTCAACAGCATCGGCAAGTCCGTTTTTACTACGAATATCGCTCTGTTTAATGTCGCCATTAATTACCACCTTACAGTCCTCACCGATGCGCGTGAGGAACATTTTCATCTGTGTGAAACTGGTGTTTTGAGCCTCCTCTAATATAACAAATGTCTTCTCATTAAAGGTCTTGCCGCGCATATATGCCAACGGCGCAGCCACAATACGATCATGACGAACACAGTAGTCGACCGCGCCACGTCCCAGACGCTCATTCAGAATATCCCTAAAGGCATCAATATAAACAGAGAATTTATCATCCACGGCACCAGGCAAATAACCTAACTGTTCCCCAGCCTCTACTGCCGGTCTAGCCAGGATAATCCTGTCGATTTTGCCTGCTTCAAGATACTCAGCAGCCAGCGCTACAGCACAATAACTTTTGCCGGCACCTGCTGGGCCCGTACCAAAAGTAAGGCAGTGGTTCCTAATAGCAGTGATGAAGCGTTTCTGGGAGGGATTTCTGGGTTGTAGCGGTTTGATGGAGGGGCGGTGACTTCGCGAGGCCTCTGCGGGGCTCGTATGCGCATTTAATTCAACGATATCTGCGCCGGGTTGATCGTATCTTTGTGCTCTATTCTTTCTTTTCGCTCGTTTATTTCTGGTCTCTGGTTGCTTTAAATGGTGTTGGTGTCGTCTTGCCTGAGACTTTTTCGCCATAGTTAAAGTTTCCCCTTCAGGTTGTGAGTAAATGTTAAAAAATGCTTACTTTTGGATCCTTTATATGTGGTTGTTGATAGTCAGGTTTAACTAAACATAGCACACATTTTAGATAATGCATGGAATTCATTGAAAACAAAGGAATCTCTAATTAGATTCCTCAACATTTACCAGCGACCACCCGCGACCTGCATAAAGCGAGATTCCTGCTGGCGTTGTTCCTCAGTCAGATCACGGCTGGCAAACATAGGGTCCATCCTCATGCACCGTCGATATAGCTCCCACTTAATTTCGTTCACACTCTTTCCGCAGGGACCTGCAGGCAAGTCATCACTAATGATTGATTCAATCGGTTTACCATCATATGTGCCGTAAATAATGACGGTTGGCCCGGTTTCATCGTCGCTACCACGTCGAGCATTATCAAATGCCACGCAGGTCTGTAAAAAATTTGAGCGATTACTCAGCAAGGTGCTGAGGCGAAAAGGCATTTTCTTGGACTGGCGTAAATATTCATAGACGACAAGGATTGCCCCATGTTCATCACGCGCCAGATCATCTGCAGGCCCAATATGAAGTCGAGCTTCAGAATCCAGAATATAAGGTGTATTCTTAAATTCACGCTCATCCACAGTTCCTGTAGTTCGCGTTACAAAGTTCAGGTTTCCCAATAAGACTTCATCAGTCATTTCTTGTTCTCCTCGGCCCAACCCTGACAATACTAGCATTTTTAGATGCTGAAATAGATATGCCCATCATATATTCGCTTTAACCTGCTACGCAAGTAACCGGGTTGGAACCAAACCAGAACGACAAATCTTTTTCCAGAAAGTCATCGGAAGACATGTAGTGTGAGCCATCGCATGAAAAGTTCAAGCCCACCAGCCCATTCATGATATTTAATGATGCCGCCCTGAGATATATGGTTTCATCTGCCTCCCTGAGAGACTTAAACGTGTTAAGTATAGGCTCTATCTGTTCTACAGGTATCAGTGCATCTGCAGGATAATCCTGCTTTGCATACACCAGACAAACTCTAGGATTAACAATTTCATCCAGCACATGAATCTTATACCGATAGGGGTCGTTGTATGTCCAAAGTGTTGCACGTGAACTGGAAAAATGTAATTTCGCATGAAAAATTCCCTGCTCGCATACCAGAGACTCAATCACTGGTAACACGGTATCCAGTTCATGGTCCATTGCGCTGACTGTTCTGGTTTGTTGAAAAAGCGTTCCGCGAATTGATGGGTCACCTTTAATCTGTCGCCAGTGATCAAGTTCAGTTTTTTCTACATCCTTCAGCGGTAAATCGCTAAGGTTAAAATCAGCGGCAACGTAACCAAGAATTGCCTCGTCCTTTTTGACCCGGTGAAGCGCAGTAATACAGGGCTTATGCAATCGTTTATCAAGATAGACCTTACTAAGCACAAAGTCAGAACTCATATCCTGGGCTAGACCAACATAGGGGCGAGCTGATAAATCCTGGCCAATATTCCTTTCGTCCTGATCAGCCCCTGTCATATTGCTACTGAGCTGCTTGCCATCAGCATTAATCACGTACAACAGGCGGCAGCGATGATTGCTCGAATTATCCAGAAAGTTTCTTAGAACGCTATCGAGTTGCACCTGTTTGCCCCATTCTGGGGCGCACCGTTCAGCAATGGGCTGAAGCGGCTGCTTCAACATCTCTGAGATACAGTCAAGCTGCCGTATAACAGCCTTGTCTAACCAATCCAAGGTTGGTTACCTCATTGGTGGCAATAGATAATAAATTTAAAGCAATCTTTATGCCTTTAATGCTGGCACACCAAGTAACATATCCAGCATGGTTAACAACGATTGAAATACATTTCCATTCTGTACCTCACCATTAATAGTTCCGCTTGATAAAGCATTGCTGAACTCAAGCGTGGCATTTAAATTATTCTCCGCTGACAGAGGTTCAATATAAACCCGGTATGTTTCAATAATATGATTAACGCCTGATAACTGATGCTCATTAAGCTGTACTTCGGCCATTACCTGTTCAGCCTGGTTTTCTTCCTGGCTAAACACGGTCAACATAATTTGTCCCGCATGAAAGCTTATTGCATACCGTCGTTGTTGCAGTCGATCACTTATCGTCAACTGCATTAACACTGGCATTGTCGAGTTATATTGGGGCTCGGCCTGGTCTTCTTTGTTAATCTTTATATCTGCCTGATACTCTTTGTGCTCCAGACCTCGATCCCTTAACCATTGTCTTGCTTGCAAGGCATAAAATTGCTCTTTAAAAGCATACCAGTTATCTTCACAGTCAGGGACGCTCGCCAGGGCTTTTTTGAAATGCCATATCGGTTGTTGACGTGACAATGATGCGTACAATGATTCACTAAGCTCAACCTGCTCTAGCGTCGCAACAAAACTCTCCATCAACTCGATATGTATCTCATCTTCTATTGGCTTGATGTCGATATAGCGATCAGGCGAACGTTCTTTTTCTTTGAGCAGTTTTTGTTCTACAGCATCGCCATCAGGTTCCGGCGCGGGAATTACATTGCCATTGTGCGTATCCAGCCACCAGCCAGTCTCCAGATCACCTGCCTGCAATGCCATAGTGAGCATATCAATATCAATAGCTGGTGGCTTGTATGCCGATTCAGTCACGAAAACTCCGCTACCACCGGGGCATGATCAGATGGTCTTTCGAGTTGCCGGGGTGCTTTATCAATATAGCTCGCTAAACAGGATTTCTGCATTGCCTGGTTTGCCAGTATCAGATCTATACGCAGACCACGGTTTCGGCGAAAGCCTGCAGCCCGATAATCCCACCAGCTAAAGAGATCGGGTTCCTGATCAAATAGTCTAAACGTATCTATCAGCCCCATATTCAGCAACCGCTGCAAAGCCTCGCGCTCGGGCACACTACACAGAATACGATCTTTCCATTCTTCCGGGTCCCAGGTATCCGCATCCTCCGGGGCAATATTAAAGTCCCCTACAACAACAAATTTTTCATATTCAGCGAGCTGACTCTCAATATAGTCAGATACTTTTTCTAGCCAGTGCAGCTTCCATTCATATTTTTCAGAGCCAACCTCTTGCCCATTCACCACATATAAATTTAATAAACGAACGCCATCAATAGTCGCCGCCAGAATCCGACGTTGAGGATCATCAAGATTGGGGACATCGGTTACGATATCCTGCTGATTTTGCTTACTGATAATAGCCACGCCGTTATAGGTCTTCTGACCAGCGTAAGTGACCTCATAACCGGCTCCACGAATATCATCCAATGGAAACTGATCATCCGTCATCTTGGTTTCCTGCAGCGCCAGCATATCGGGCTGATTTTCTTCCAGCCAGTTCAGAACATGGGGCAGACGCACCCGTAGAGAGTTGACATTCCAGCTAGCAATCTTCATGTAGCGAATATTATCTTATAACGTCGTAACAAAGTGCCACATAAGATTTCAAAGTTCATGTTTTGCTAGACCCTTGATAGGGCATTTCAGCGAATACACTAAAGTGGGTTATAACCACCAAAGCGTGATTTTATTTTACCTTCAAGATATTTAAAGCCGACAAAAAACCCGCTAATAAGGGTGAGCAGCGGTAGAATTACCCATAGGAGTACCTGCTTTGTCTCGTTTTTCTCACTAACCTGTTGCTGTAATCCGCGAAGCTCCTCGATATGCATCATCCGCTCTGACTCCAGCTCTTTCATGCGAAGTTTCATGTTTTGCACAGATGCTTCAGCCACTTCGGCTCGCGCGATTAGTTGCTCGTCTGGTTCTTCAATTGCGGCCGGCTTTTCAATTAATAAATCGGTATGTTTGGAGCGCAGCTCATCCAGCTCTTGTTGTACCTCAACCAGGCGTAAGGCTGCTGGTTTTTCTTCTACTAGATAAGTTGCTTTCACCCAGCCAACTTTACCATCGTCTTTCTTCACCTGAGCATAGCCTTCGTCCCGCTTTAATATCTCAAGGCGATCACCAGACTTTAATGATGGCATCACCACACTAAGCGCTGAGTCTTTATACATCTTTAAAGTCAGCTCGTCAGAGACATAACGTATATCGGCGGCTTGCAAAACGCCACAGACCAGCAGAAGTAAAGCGCCAACCACCTTAACCACACAGTATTTATGGGCAAATAGCATACAGAAGAGTAGGTTTCAAAAAAATATTACATGTATCTTAGTACATTTGCCTCATAACTGCATGTATTATAAGTAATTATTTGTTCGATATAGTTTATAAATCGCTGTTATCACTAATACATATTGATTCCGCTACCAAGTTTCTATGCAATAGCCGGAATTTCTCATTTGGACAGGTACTCAGGTATGGACAATCATTTTGACTTAATTGCCATCGGTGGTGGCAGTGGCGGACTTTCCACGCCTGAATGGGCGGCCCGATATTACGGGAAAAAATGTGCCGTAGTTGAAAGCAAGGCACTTGGTGGCACCTGCGTTAATGAGGGCTGCGTGCCAAAGAAGGTAATGTGGTTTGCTGCACACCATGCACATAGCCTGGAAACGGCCAAAGATTTTGGTTTTGATGTGGTAAACAATGGGCATGACTGGAAAAAGCTCATTCAGGGCCGACAGCGATACATCGACGGAATTCATGAATGGTATGACACCTTTATGGACGACCTGGGCATTACCCATATACAAGGCCACGCCAAATTCATCAATTCAAATACGATTGAAGTTGCTGGTCAACAATACACGGCCGACCACATTTTGATCTCTACGGGTGGTAAACCCTTTGTGTTACCAGTGCCCGGCGCCGAGCTCGGTATCACCTCAGATGGTTTTTTCGAGTTACAGGAACGTCCGGAGCACGTCTGTGTCATTGGCGGTGGTTACATCGGTGTTGAACTAGCTGGCGTACTCAATGCACTCGGTTCAAAAGTCTGTCTTACCATGCGGACCTATGATGAAGACTTTATCCCGCATTTTGACTGCACCCTGCGTGAAGTGTTGATGGAAGAAATGGTCAAGGCCGGGGTAAGAATTGAACCCGGTAACAGTACTATCGAGAGCCTGAGTAAGGAAGATGATGGCACGCTAACTCTGCACTGGGGCAATGGTGAAAAACTGGATGGCTTTGACACCATCATCTGGGCAGTAGGTCGCAGCCCTAATATTGATGGCCTGGACCTGGATGCTGCCGGGGTAAAGTATGATGAGCGGGGCTTCATTCCCACTGATGAATATCAGAACACCAATGTCGATGGCATTTACGCTGTCGGTGATGTTACCGGCCGCCTGGCTTTAACCCCGGTTGCAATTGCCGCAGCACGTCGACTTGCCGACCGCCTGTTTGGTAACCAGCCGGATAGAAAGCTTGACTACGACCTGGTTCCCTCGGTTGTATTTTCACACCCACCCATGGGGACGGTTGGCATGACCGAACAAGAGGCCATGGAAAAACATACTGCAACGGCGAAGATCTACCAGTCTCGCTTCTCTCCTATGGCTTACAGCCTGTCACAGCATAAAGTCGATATGGCGCTAAAACTCGTCTGTATAGGGCTCGAAGAAAAAGTTGTTGGCTGTCATATCATCGGTGATAGCGCAGATGAAATGCTGCAGGGCTTTGCCGTAGCCATCAAGATGGGGGCAACCAAGAAAGACTTTGATAACACGGTGGCGATACACCCGACAAGCTCGGAAGAGCTGGTGACGTTGCGTTAATGGAAAGAAACTCTATCTGACCTGCCCCTTACGTTTTACCGAATGCTATAACCAGCATGGCAGGCTACGCAAGCCGAGGTGACCTCAGAAAGGGCACGATAAGCCGGCAAGCTTTCTCCTTCCTGTGCCTTTAGTGCAAAGCGACTTGCTGCCCTGTGCATACTCGTTCCAGTCTGACGCATACCTTCCGGCATGAATCTGGCCATGTGACTTGCGCCATGTGATTCAAGAGAGCTCATTCCAAGACGTGATTCCGCTACTTCAGCTGCCTGATCAAGGTGTCCATTCGCCATACTGATGAGTATTTCATTGATCGCCACCAGATGATCACGCATATTCGACATCATGTGATGCTGCATCATTTCAGGTAGCTCCACCGACTGTCTCGTATCCTCTTCGGCAGTTGAGATATTGTGTGAAAACACCAATAGAATCGATGCAATTATATTTATTGCTTTGCTCATGATTTCTTTCTGCTATCCGATTAAGTGCTGTTAACAATATATGCAAGCTTATCGTGAGATAACAGGGCCGGAATATCTTTTCGCCTTATTCCATTGATGATTTTGCCTTAACCTGATCCAACAACTTATCCAAAGCTTCTTCACTTTCAGCGGTTATGGTTATGTGGCCCACTTTCCTGCCTTCACGTGCGGCTTTACCATAATCATGAACGGCAACACCGGGCAGCTTAATTATCTTACTGACATCTGGCATGTCACCGATGCAGTTCAACATCACTGAATAGCCGTTAAGACTGATTTCTCCCAATGGCAGACCAGCGACAGCCCGCATATGATTTTCAAACTGGCTACATACAGTGCCTTCAATCGTCCAGTGCCCGGAGTTATGTACGCGGGGTGCAAATTCGTTCGCGTATAACTGATCCCCAACCTGAAATAGTTCCAGTGCCAGCACACCGACATAACCAAACTCATCCATTAACCGACCAATGTATTGCTCTGCCTGCGAGAAAACGGGATCAGCTTCTCGACTGTAAGACTGGTCCAGAATACTGTTTTTGTGGATATTTTCTGATAGCGGATAGGTCTGGTGATTACCCTGCTGATCTCTAACCGCAATGATGGAGACCTCCCGATCAAATGGCATAAAGGCCTCGAGTATGGCAGGGGCCTTGTTTATCGCTTCCCAGGCCTCCGTCACTTCATCCGCTGAGCGTATGACAAACTGTCCTTTGCCATCATAACCAAAGCGTCGGGTTTTCAGTACGCAGGGCACTCCAAGATCTGTCACCGCCTGCCGTAAATTACCCAGGCTATCGATTGCCCGGAGCGCAGGTACCGGGATATCCAGCGCCACCAGCTGGTTTTTTTCATTCAGCCGATCCTGTGCTGTCGATAGGGCATTACCAGCGGGGAAGACGTCGAGCTTTTCTGATAATTGCTTAACCGCCCGGTCAGGAATGTTCTCAAATTCGTACGTGACCACATCACACTGGCTAGCCAGTGATTCCAGGGCCTCCGGGTCATCGTAATCAGCGAGTATCTGTGTGGCCACCCGCCTAGCACAGGCATCAGGTGCAGGATCGATAAATACAACCGATATGTTCAGCGGACGAGCCGCTTCAGCCAGCATCAATGACAGCTGGCCACCGCCGAGCATGCCGACAATCATGATCCTGGAATCCGTGGCTGAACGGCCTGCAAAGTGCGCCGTGTTATGTAGGCTGTAGCGATTTCAGGCGCCAGGAAAAAGCCCAATTGGTGTACTTGTCTATTTAGTTCCATCACGAAAATCTGCTTCGTAGCAATCAGCTACGGAATCCAGAATTACACTTCTCTTGGATCGGGTACGGCCAGTACCTTGTCGGTCTGCTGCTGGCGAAACTTATCCAGCGCTTGCTGGGTTTCGGGATATTTATTGCCCAAAATAGCAGCCGCCAGCAAGGCCGCGTTAACAGCACCGGCCCGACCAATCGCCAATGTGCCCACCGGTATACCTGCTGGCATTTGTGCGATCGATAATAATGAATCCATGCCATTTAATGCCTTGGACTGAACCGGCACACCCAGCACTGGCAGAAAGGTTTTAGCGGCCGTCATACCCGGCAGATGCGCAGCGCCACCTGCGCCAGCGATGATCACTTCTATACCTTTGCCAGCCGCAGATTCTGCATAATCAAATAATTTATCTGGAGTGCGATGTGCAGACACTACCTCTACCTCAAATGGTATGTTGAGTGATTCAAGTGTTTTTGCTGCATGCTCCATGGTGTCCCAGTCTGAAGTTGAGCCCATGATAATACCGACCTGTGCTTGCATCTTTCCTGTCCCTTATAAACGCAGAAGGCCGCGATAAACACGGCCCGTTCTGTAAAACCACTATATAGCACAGAATGTTTAGCTAATCATCTCCACTGTTCTACGTGCCATGGGCGTTTGCAGGTTCACTAAATAATCTGAGCCAGACATAGCCTGCAGTCCCTGCAAATATCGAAGCAAATAAAACCCCGGTTTTTGCCATTAGCAGGGCATCGTCCTGCCCGGAAAAGGCCAGTTCAGAAATAAATATCGACATGGTAAAGCCAATACCACCGACCAGGCCCACGCCAACCAGATGCCGATTATTCATACCTTCTGGTAATTTACCCAAACCCAGTTTTACGGCCAACCATACCACGCCAACCACCCCGACCAGCTTACCTAGCACCAGGCCAGCAATCACGCCCAGGGTCACCGGGTGACCAAGCGTAGAACCAAGCGAACCCAGATCAATGGGTATACCTGCGTTAGCTAATGCGAATAAAGGAATGATCAGAAATGCGACCGGCATATGCATACTATGCTCGAGTCGTTGCAACGGGGATTCCACCGCGTAAATACCATTACCTAATGTCTGTAGCAGACCTCGTGCGCGACTATCGTTAATAATACAAAATTGTTTATCTGCATAAGTTTCACGTATATCCTTTAACTCATCCAGTAATACGCTCATGTGATCAACAAAAACATGTGGGTTAAACTTGGGCTTGACTGGAATCGTTAATGCGACAAAAACACCCGCCAGTGTTGCATGTACGCCAGACTGCAACATGGCAAACCAGATTACCATGCCCATTAGAAAATATGGCTGTGGTTTACGGATACCCATACGATTAAAAGCCACCAGTAGTAACAAAAATACGCCCGCAATAATTAACCAGTTCATATGTAGCTGGTCGGTATAGAACACGGCAATAACTACCACCGCACCCAAATCATCAACGATGGCCAAGGCGACCAAAAAGGTTAAAACCGTCTTCGGTACACGCGAGCCCAATAACGCCAGCACACCGATGGCAAAGGCGATATCCGTTGCCATTGGTACACCCCAACCATTGATACCTGTGCCCGAAAAGTTAAAAGCTACATAAAACAACGCCGGAAAGACCATACCGCCGACAGCCGCCAATATCGGCATCAAGGCGGCTTTTGGGTCTGATAGTTCTCCTACAATCACCTCACGCTTGATCTCCAATCCAACCACCATGAAAAACAATGCCATCAAGCCATCATTAATCCAGTGATGCACGCTGTGACTTATCTGTGCTCCCGCCAGGCTAATCGCCAGCTCGGTGTGCAACACATGCTCATACCACGGCTGTAAGGTGCTATTGGCCAGGAACATGGCGATGACGGCACAGGCCATTAGAATTAGGCCAGAGGTCGTAGCCTCATGTATAAACGAATCAAAAGGCGTCATGACCCGGTCAAATACCTTTTCCCAGGGCTGGTAGTTAGTTTGTTTAGCTTCCATCGATTAATTTACTTCTTTTTGATTAAAACAATTTAATCATGATTGTCTTCAATCACAAAATATCGCCTCACCGAGTACTGTAGACAACATGCCTTTCGTGAAATAATGCGCGTCTATTCAAACTCGTATGACAACCATGACAGACACTCAAGACCTTTTGTTCGAACTGGGCACAGAAGAACTCCCACCCGTAGCCTTGAAGCGGTTATCTGAGTCGCTGACCACTGAGTTTAAGGCAGGCCTCGACAACGCTATGCTCGAGTTTAGTGATTTTCAAACCTTTGCCACTCCACGACGGCTGGCAATCATTGCCAAAGACTGTAGCCGACAACAACCAGATCGGAATATTCAACGACGCGGCCCAGCCGTCCAGGCCGCTTTTGACGCCGATGGAAATCCGACCAGGGCAGCAGAGGGTTTTGCCCACTCCTGTGGTACCAGCGTAGACCAACTTGACCGGGAAAAAACGGAAAAAGGCGAATGGTTGTGTTATAGCATCCAGGAAACGGGAAAACCTGCCTCTGAATTATTACCAGGCATCGCTGATAAGGCCCTGAGCCGATTACCTATCCCCAAGCGTATGCGCTGGGGTGATGGTGAGGCCCAGTTTGTTCGTCCGGTGCACTGGCTACTGTTTTTACATGGTCAGGATGTCGTGCCTTGCGAACTACTGGAAACAACCGCTGGAAAGGTCAGCTATGGTCATCGTTTCCACCACCCAGATGCCATCCCTATTCAACACGCCAGTGAATACGTCAGCAAGCTGGAAGACAATAAAGTCATTGCCAACTTTTCCAGTCGTCGCGACAAAATTCGCGAACAGGTAAATCAGCAAGCCGAGATACTGGGTGGTAAAGCCGACCTGGACGACGCGTTACTGGATGAAGTCACTGCATTGGTTGAATGGCCAGTACCTATCACTGCGGGTTTCGAAGAAAAGTATTTGGATGTGCCAAACGAGGCACTGATATACACCATGAAAAAGAACCAGAAATATTTCCCAGTGCTTAATGACAAGGGCGACCTCATGAATAATTTTATTACCATCGCCAATATCGAAAGCACCAATCCGGATGTTATCCGTGACGGTAACGAGCGCGTGGTACGCCCACGCCTGGCTGATGCCATGTTTTCTGGCATCAGGGTGGCAAAAAGAAGCTAGAAGATCATCTTGAAGGAATGAAATCTGTCATCTTTCAAAAAGATCTTGGATCGATGTTTGATAAGTCTCAACGTGTTGCCAATCTTGCAGGCGATATTGCCCAGCATATTGATGGTGATGTTGAGCTCGCCAGACGTGCTGGCCTGTTGTCACGCTGTGACCTGATGACAGAAACTGTAGGTGAGTTTGCGGAAATGCAGGGCATCATGGGTCGCCACCAGGCTCGCCGGGATGGTGAGCCAGAAGAGCTGGCGCTTGCCATGGATGAGTTTTACATGCCGCGCTTTTCAGGTGACGATCTACCACAAACCAAAACTGGCATTGCTATATCACTGGCTGAAAAGATTGATACTCTGGTCGGTATCTTTGGCATCGGCATGAAACCCACCGGTGATAAAGATCCATTTGCCTTGCGCCGTGCAGCGCTTGGCGCACTACGCATCCTCAAGGAACATGCCCTGACTATTGACCTGCATGACTTACTGAAACAGGCCAGCGAAGCACTCAGCGACAAAATTAATACGAAAGATGTTATTGATGATGTGTATGACTTCATGCTCAATCGCTTGAAGGGTATCTATACCGATGCCGATGTACCGATAGAAACCTTTGTTGCCGTTGCCCAGCGACGCCCTGGTAATATTGCCGACTTCGACCAGCGCTTGCAGGCCGTTATTAGCTTTCAACAATTGCCTGAATCGGAGTCTTTGGCTGCAGCCAATAAACGTATCAGCAATATTTTAAAGAAAGCCAGGGACTTTAAACCTAGTGAACCCAGAATTGATCTTTTACAGCAAACGGAGGAAATCGCACTACATGACAAGATCAATGAAATGTCTGAAAAGGTCACACCTTTATTACTTGAAGGTGATTATGAAGGTACGCTCAGGGCGCTGGCAGCATTGCGCGAACCGGTTGACACCTTTTTTGACGAGGTAATGGTCATGTCAGATGATGAAACTATTAAGGCCAATCGCCTATCATTACTGACCCGATTACAACACCTGTTCCTGCAGGTAGCTGATATATCACATCTATAAATGCCTACCGACAAAAATAGCTGGGCTGAAATGATGCAAACTGTGCAGGCCTTCCATGACAAACATCGTTTCAAGGAGACCGGCGGTGAAGAATTAACCTACCGTATTGCGCTGATGGCAGAAGAGCTGGGTGAAATTTCATCCTGTGTGAGTAAAGGTAAGCCAATAGAAGAACTTGCAGAAGAGGTTGCTGACCTGCTGATTCTGTTAATGGGTACAGATATCGCTGCAGACTTTGATCTGAATGATGCCTTCTGGAAAAAAATGGATAAGCTCATGCAACGAAAATCCCGCATGGTTAATGGTCGTATTCGGGTCTCTGAATTTCGAGGTGTTAACCACCCTGATGAGAGTTCGGTGTGAAAAAATTAATCGTACTGGATCGCGATGGTGTGATTAATCATGATTCAGATGAATATATAAAATCACCGCAGGAGTGGATTCCCATTGATAACAGCCTGGAAGCTATCGCCAGGTTGAACCATGCTAATTATCATGTTGCTGTTGCTACCAACCAGTCTGGCATTGCCCGTAAACTTTTTACTATGGATACCCTGGTCGATATGCATAATAAAATGTACCGCCTGGTGGAAGAGGTTGGTGGTCATATCGATATGATTGCATTTTGTCCACATCTGCCACGTGACGACTGCGACTGTCGTAAACCCAAACCGGGGATGTTAATCGAAATCGCCAAGCGCTTTAGCACTCGACTGAGCGATATTTATGTTATTGGTGATTCATTACGCGACCTTCAGGCGGCAGCAGCTGTTAATGCCAAACCCATCCTGGTAAGAACTGGTAAGGGTGAAAAGGTAGTCGAACTATTGAATGAATCAGGGCTGGGAGACATACCTGTATTTGATGACCTTTCTGCTGTGGCTGATCATTTACTTGTGTCCGACCAGTGATGCTGTTTTTACGTTCTTTACTTTTCTGGATTGGGATGACGGTTTCTACCCTCATTATTACGCCCTTTATACCTTTCCTTTATCCAATTCCCTATTCCATACGCTACCGATATGCTCACCAATGGACGCGTTTTAACCTATGGTGGTTAGAAGTTACCTGTCGACTGAAGTACAGAGTTGAGGGTACTGAAAATATCCCTGATACGCCCTGTATTGTTATGGCCAAGCACCAGTCAGCCTGGGAAACCATGGCCTTACAAAAAATGTTTCCCCCTCAGGTCTGGATTATGAAGCGCGAAATATTCTGGATACCATTTTTTGGCTGGGCTATTGCCGCTATGGAACCAATAGCGATAGACCGTTCATCTGGTCGCAAGGCAGTTGCACAAATAGTGGAACAAGGAATAAAGAAGTTACAGGAAGGTCGCTGGATCGTGGTTTTCCCTGAAGGTACTCGCGTCCCCCCTGGCAAAAAAGGCCGTTATGGGCAGGGTGGTGCTATCATGGCAACTGAATCAGGGTTTCCTGCTATACCTGTTGCACATAATGCCGGCGAATTCTGGAAACGTAATGACTTTATTAAAAGACCAGGAACCATTGATGTCGTAATTGGTAAGCCCATTGAAAGTAAAGGCAAAGAACCATCAGCACTTAATAAAGAGGTAGAAGACTGGATAGAAGAGCAAATGCATGAAATTAGCATCACACCCTACACAGGTGAATTACACAAAAGAAAAAAATAAATTTGAATACTTAGATATCGATATTCACCGCTGACAGCGCATTACTCTCTATAAAATCTCGCCTAGGTTCTACCTGATCACCCATCAGGGTAGTAAATATTTCATCAGCAGCAATGGCATCTTCTACCTGTACCTGCAGTAAACGACGGGTTTCAGGGTCCAGCGTTGTTTCCCATAGTTGGTCAGGATTCATTTCGCCCAAACCTTTATAACGTTGTATGGATTGACCTTTACGTGCCTGATCAAGAATCCAGGTCATCACTTCATCGAATGACTTAACCAGACGTGATTGCTCTCCACGCTGAATAGTTGCCTTTTCACCTAACAGACCCTGTAGATTTTCACTTAACTGATGAATGTCGTGAAATTCAGGTGATTCAAAAAACTCGTGAGACATTGTTTTACTACTAGTCACTCCATGGCGGGTAATCTGTATGTGTATATCAAATTCATCATCTTCATTTGTATCAAACAGATAACCATAACGATCACTACTCTTGCTGTTCAGGGTATTGATAAATCCTTCCAGCCATTGCTGTACATCGCCATTTTCACCCAGCGGGCTATGTATCATTTCAGACAACACTTCTGGTGGATAACGATTTTGCAGGCGCTCAATAATTGACATCACATTCATGTACTGTGCCGCCAAATTCTCTAATGCAACTCCCGTGATATCACCATCATCCGTACCTGTATGTAAGATGCTATTTTCCAGCGCAATTTGTAACAGATAACGATTTAACTCAGCATCATCTTTTACATAGTGCTCCTGTTTACCTTTTTTCACCTTGTACAGCGGCGGTTGGGCGACGTAGACATGACCTTTTTCGATTAATTCCGGCATCTGACGGTAAAAGAAAGTTAGTAAGAGGGTACGAATATGAGAGCCATCAACATCGGCGTCAGTCATAATGATCAAGCGATGGTAACGAAGCTTTTCAATATTAAATTCATCTTTACCAATGCCGGTACCCATTGCTGTGATTAGCGTGCCAACTTCCGCCGATGAAAGCATCTTGTCGAAACGTGCTTTTTCAACATTCAGAATCTTGCCCTTGAGCGGCAAAATTGCCTGATATTTACGGTTTCTCCCTTGCTTGGCAGAACCGCCGGCTGAGTCACCCTCGACAACAAACAGTTCACATTGCGTTGGGTCTTTTTCCTGGCAATCCGCCAGTTTTCCTGGGAGGCCAGCAATATCAAGCACACCTTTACGGCGTGTCATCTCTCGAGCTTTTCGGGCTGCTTCGCGGGCACGGGCTGCCTCAACGATCTTACTGGTAATGGCCTTGGCTTCCGCGGGGCTTTCCAGCAGAAAATCACTTAGTTTTTCTGCAAACGCAGATTCCACCGCACCTTTTACTTCAGAAGAAACCAGCTTGTCTTTGGTTTGTGAAGAAAATTTAGGGTCGGGCACTTTAACAGATAAAACAGCAGTTAAACCTTCACGGGCGTCATCCCCCATAACTCCGGTTTTATCCTTTTTAGCTGACCCATTATTTTCCATATAATTATTAAGGGTTCTAGTCAGGGCGGCTCTGAATCCTGCTAAATGCGTACCACCATCGCGTTGCGGAATATTATTCGTGAAGCAAAAGATATTTTCCTGATAAGAGTCATTCCACTGCAGTGCTACTTCAACCCCAATCTCATCCTTTTGCGTTGAAATATTCACGACTGTTGGATGTAGTGGTGTTTTATTGCGGTTCAAGTGCTCCACAAAGGCCTGGATACCACCCTTATATTCAAATACATCTTCCTTATCGCTACGTTCATCCGTAAGCCGTATACGAACCCCAGAATTGAGAAAGGATAATTCTCGAAGACGCTTTGCCAGAATATCGTAGTGATAATGGACATCCGTAAATATCTCTTCGCTGGGTTTAAAGCGAATTTCTGTCCCGGTGTTTTTGGTTTCACCAACTACTTCTAATGGGGCCTGGGGTTCACCTAGTACATAATCCTGTTGATGTTTCTTGCCATGGCGACGGATAGTGAGCCGCAAACTCTCTGACAACGCATTGACCACAGAGACACCCACACCATGTAATCCACCAGAAACCTTGTATGAATTGTCATCAAATTTACCACCGGCATGCAAAACCGTGAGAATGACCTCGGCAGCAGAACGGCCTTCTTCCTCATGAATATCAACAGGAATACCGCGACCATCATCAGTAACCGTAATCGATTCATCACTATGGATCACTACGTTGATTTCAGAACAATGGCCCGCCAGTGCTTCATCGATCGAATTATCAACGACCTCAAATACCATATGGTGTAGACCAGTCCCATCATCGGTATCACCAATGTACATACCGGGACGCTTACGAACAGCTTCAAGGCCTTTCAGAACCTTAATATTGGAGGAATCGTAGTTATCCATAGAAGAATACAGACCAGGCAAAAACAGGGCGTAATAGTAACATCTAATGTAACTGATTGCTTGGAATCAACTAATGCAACTGATTGATCTATATAGTGGTATCCAGACTAAGTCGATATTTTTCAGGCTAAATTTCTATCCATTTATTATCGGCTATTATTACCTAACTACTTCCAGGCAATTGGGGTTATTTATTCTTCACTAGCTTTACCCTGTTTCACGTGAAACCTTTTTTTCGTGACTCCCTGTGACATCTCCAATAATTGATAATCGATACAAGAAATTACCACCTGCATAGGTAATTCTTGCAATATGTCCAGTACAAGCGATTGGTGCTCCACATCAAGTTCACTTGGGAGATCGTCTATCAATAACAAGCCAGAATTTTTACCGCTTTCCTGTAATAAACTGGCCTGTGAGAGAAATAGCGCGAAAGTAACTAATTTCTTCTGGCCACGAGAGGCAACATCTTTTGCTTGTTTATAATCTAGACGTATTGATAGTTCGGCTCTTTGAGGCCCGTAGAATGTAAAGCGTCGTTCCTGGTCCTGTTTAAAATGCTTTTCAAGAACTTCATTAAGTTCTTCATTTTCATCCCATCCACGATGACATTTTAATGTAACCCTCGAGTTAGGTAGAAATCGACGAGAAATATGATCGACTATCGAACTGAGTTGCTCGACATAATTTGATCGAAATTCATCTACTTGCTGGGCTAATAATATATATTCACGGCTCCATGCAGATAGCGTACGCTTATCAACACCCTGTAGTAACATCGCATTTCGTTGGCTTAAAGAGCGCTGGAATCGTTTCCAAATATCGACATATTCGTGTTTCACGTGAAACACGCCCCAATCCATGAAACGGCGTCGTATGCCGGGCGAATCGTCTATCAGTTTGTAGCTTAATGGTGTAATAGCCTGAACAGGCTGTATCACGGCATATTCGGAGGTCTTATTAGTCGCATGTCCCCCCTGTGTGAGGCTAATCTGTGAATCCTGCCATCGATATTGCATCTTAAGAGCTGGATGTTGATTTTGAGAAACTTCTCCGTTTAGCGAGAATTCATGGCATTCAAATCGTTGCATTTTTCTCGGTGAGGCGCCGAGAAAAGATTTCGCGCTGCAGAGCACGTGCATTGCATCTAGTAGAGAAGATTTTCCTGAGGCATTGTCACCATAGACAATTTGCAGACCAGCATCTAGCTCTATACGTCCAGGCTGTAGATTTCTAAATTGATAGGTGTCCAGACTGCATAGCGGCATAATAATCCAACATAGTCTGCAAGACTGCTAGAGCCTCATTGGCATAACAACATACCGTGATGAGTCATCATCTGCAGCTTTAATAACACAACTACTGTTTGAATCAGATAACACAACCTGGACTTGGTCGCTCTTTACTGCATTGACAGCGTCAAGTAGATAATTGGCATTAAACCCAATTTCGAACTCATCGCCCTTGTAATTAACTGTAATCTCATCCTCAGCCTCTTCCTGCTCTGGGTTGTGGGCCATAACTTGCAATTTATCCTTACCCAGTATCATGCGAATCCCACGGTATTTTTCATTGGAGAGTATCGCAACTCTAATTAAAGTCTGTCGTAGCGGGTCTTTTTCAGCAGAAATAATGTTATTTCCACCCTCTGGCATTACTCGCTCATAATCTGGGAAGCGTCCATCGATTAACTTGGAAGTGAAAACCATATCATTGATATTTAACCTGATATGGCTACTACCTACAGTAACCAGAACGTTATCGTCTGATTCAGATAATAATCGCATTAGTTCCTGAATACCTTTCCTGGGTACGATGACCTGTCTTTTTTCTTCATTTACCTGTATCTCAGTATTAATATCCTTCATTGCCAACCGATGCCCATCAGTGGCCACACTTCTTAGTAGATTTGAAGACACTTCCATCATGAGACCATTTAAGTAGTAACGGACATCCTGTTGCGCCATTGAAAAATGTGTTGCGTCAAAAATATCTTTCAATACAGACTGGGAAATTTCATAAGTTGTCTGTGCACTGATTTCTTCTATAAGAGGAAATTCAGTTGCTGGTAAGGTTGATAGTGTAAATCGACTACGGCCGGCCTGTAATGTGATCTTATCGCCACTAGAAACAAATGAGATGGTTGCGTCTTCTGGAAGGTTTTTACAGATATCAAGCCATTTTCTTGCCGGGATAGTGACTTCTCCTGTTTCATCAACTACACATGAAAGATTAACTATCAGTTCAACCTCGAGGTCAGTAGCTGCCAGAGTTATTTCATTATCATTGGCTTTAACCAGAATATTACCTAGAACGGGTAATGTCTGTCTTCTTTCTACAACACCTGAAAGTTGTTGTAGAGATTTGAGTATCACATCACGTGGTATCTGAAATTTCATGGTGGTTAATTAATCCTTTTTATTAATTAAGTTTATTATAGTTATTAGTTCATTGGATATGTGGATAACCTGATAATTCATTTAATATTCAATGGGTTATACGTATTTTGAGTAAAACATGCCTGTGGTTTAAATGTCTTGGCTATGTGAATGAATTGTGGATAAATGCCTGAATATTATTTTTTTCGTATCTTATACAAGTTATTCACATTATGTCGTTATAGTTCTTAACAGGTTATGGTAATCCTCTCGAATACGATTATCTGTCTCTTTAAGTTCTTCGATTTTTCTACAGGCATGAAGCACGGTTGTATGGTCACGGCCACCAAAGGCCTCACCAATCTCAGGTAGAGAATGATTCGTTAAACTTTTCGCAAGTGCCATAGCCAGTTGTCTGGGACGAGTAATTGACCGGCTTCGACTTTTCGAATGTAGGTCAGATACGCGGATCTTATAGTACTCAGCAATGGTCTTTTGGATATTATCGATGCTGACCATACGCTCCTGCATAGCAAGCAGGTCACGAAGTGCTTCCTGTGTAAGATCCATAGTTATTGGACGATTGGTAAATTGTGCATGGGCGACTAAACGCCTCAGTACACCTTCAAGCTCACGTACGTTGGACTGGATTCGCTTTGCAACAAAGAAGGCAACCTCATCAGGTATTTCAATTTGTGCATTCTCTGCTTTGCTTTTGAGAATTGCGGCACGGGTTTCAAGCTCAGGAGGATCGACCGCCACTGTTAAACCCCAGCCAAAGCGGGATTTTAACCGATCTTCAAGCCCCTCCACCTCTTTAGGGTAACGATCGCAGGTGAGAATAACCTGCTGCTGAGATTCCAGCAGAGTATTAAAGGTATGAAAAAATTCTTCCTGGGAACGTTCCTTGCCAGCGAAAAACTGAATATCATCGATAAGCAAGGCGTCGACATTACGGTAAAAACGTTTGAACGAGTCAATTGTATTGTGTTGAAGTGCCTTGACCATATCCGAGACAAAGCGCTCTGAATGCAGGTAAACAATTTTGGCATTGGGTTTTTGCTCAAGCATTTTATTGCCAACGGCCTGCATGAGATGTGTTTTTCCCAATCCAGTACCACCGTAAATAAACAGAGGATTGTATGCACCACCCGGGCTCTCAGCGACCTGTAAAGAAGCTGCTTTGGCGAGTTCATTAGATTTACCCTGTACAAATGTGGTAAAGGTAAAACTGGTATCCAGATTACTTCTGGTAGGTTCCGAGGTTTGCGGGCGGGATTTTACAGGAATTTCGGTGTTCGTCGGTTTAGGGGTCGTCGATTTTAAAGATCCAATCTCGAGTGAAACCAGTAAATCGGTATTTTGTAAGAGGACGATTTCTCGAATTCTGGATAGAAAATTTTCTTCTACCCAGTCTTGCACAAAACGATTAGGTGCCAATAGCCTGAGTGTTTCACTATCCTCAATGGCGTGTAATGGTCGGATCCAGGTATTGAACTGTTGTTCAGGCAACTCAGATTCCAGGCGATTAAGACAATGATCCCACATACCGATTGATGATAGATTTCCTTATATAACAGGTGATAAAAATAGCAGCCGCACATAGAGGCAGGCTGAATGTAATATTATAAATTTGTGCCGCGATTCGTTACAGCGGGCCAGCAGTCTATAATGGTTTATGGTGTGATTCCATAGTGTAATATAAATGTCGCGAGATACGATAGATATTGATTGTTTAAGGCCTTGAATGAGCAAGAAAAATCAGGGTAATCCTGTTGACACCAACGCAGGGCTTACGTATCCTGCGCGACCCTTATGCCTGCCATCAGGCGGCATGTATTTAAGAACAGAGTTAAGTGGGTAGTTATCATGAAAAGAACATTCCAGCCAAGCGTACTGAAGCGAGCTCGTACCCATGGTTTTCGCGCGCGGATGGCCACCAAGGCTGGCCGCAGGGTAATCAAGGCACGTCGTGCAAAAGGTCGTGCTCGTCTGGCGCCAGTATAGCCCGTTTACCGACAAGCGGTATTTACCTCAGTGATAGCATCTGGGGATATATTAATGGCTCGTTTTCCCAGGCACCAGGTCAGTTTACGTAAGTCTGATTTTCGGCGGGTTTTTAATCAAAATACAAGGTCAGTAGATAAACTGCTCATTGTATTAGCCAGACCAAATGGTTTGACAAGATCAAGGCTGGGATTAGTAATAGCAAAAAAAAATACGACCCGAGCTGTAGACCGCAACCGTGTCAAGCGCCTGATTCGTGAAAGTTTTATGCACCATCAACCATTCAATGTGACTTTCGACGCAGTCATAATGAATCGCCAGGGTATCGCACTAAAGGATAATCGCCAGATATTTCAGTCACTGGCACGGCACTGGCAAAAGATTAACGACAAGTTGCAACGACAGGATATATAAGAATATGGGTAATCCCAGAATAGTGTTACTAGCGGCACTTGCTTTCATCATGATGTTGATGTGGCAGGAGTGGCAAAAAGATTATGGACCGAAACCTGTTCAGGAAGTTGTTAAGACGCCGTCTCAGACCGCAAATACACAACCTGATCTAAGCCAGTTACCTGCATCGACAAACGATGAGGAACTACCTTCTTTATCGCCATCTTCTACTCTAAACCAGATGCCAGTAGTCGGTCAGCAAAAAGAGAAACCGAGACAACTGGAAAGTGTGACGAATGAGAAAATCGAAGTAGTCACAGACAAACTACATGTCTGGATAAACACCAAAGGTGGTGAAATTAGTGATGTTTCCCTGCGTGCTTATCCGGTAGAGCTGGATAAGCCAGATGAGCCTTTTGCTCTGCTGACAAACAAACCAGGGAGAATATATGTAGCACAGTCAGGTTTGTTAAGTCGTCAAGGAGGGCCCAATCATTTAACTAACTTTGTGGCCGAGAAAAGTCGTTATCAATTGGCGGAAGGGGAAGATAGCTTGCAGGTACCATTGTACTGGAACAATGACCAGGGCATTAAGGTGACCAAGTTTCTGATCTTTACACGTGGCGCCCATGTTATTGATGTTAAACACGTAGTAGAGAACCAGTCTGCACAGGGCTGGCAAGGCAAGCAGTATCGGCAGCTAGTAAGAAATGAAGTGGAAGATTCTGGCAGTCTGAGTAATGCCATGGCATATACATTTAACGGCGCAGCTTATTACAGTGATGAAGACAAGTTTGAAAAAATGGAGTTTGAAGATATTCGGGATGAACCGCTGGATAAGGATGTAACTGGCGGATGGGTAGGTATGATCCAGCACTATTTTTTATCTGCCTGGATACCCGAAGCAACTGAGACTAATAATTTTTACGCCAAGATGATTAAAGGCGGTCTATATCGTATTGGTATGATTTCACAACAGATACTTGTTCAGCCGGGAGAATCAGGTGAATTCGTAAGTCGTCTATATGCGGGCCCTAAAGAACAGCAGGTACTTGAAGAACTGGCAACCGGATTACGATTAAGTGTTGATTATAGTTGGTTAACTATTGTTGCACAGCCGATCTTCTGGTTAATGACATTTATTCATGATCACATTATCGATAACTGGGGTTGGGCGATTATCCTTCTGACACTTTTTATCAAGCTCATGTTTTACAAACTATCCGAGTATGGTTATCGCTCAATGGCAAATATGCGCCGAGTGCAACCGAAGCTAGTGGCGTTAAAAGAGCGTTATGGTAGTGATAAACAGAAAATGCAACAGGCCATGATGGAGTTGTATCGCAAGGAAAAAATCAATCCTATGAGTGGTTGTTTTCCGATCCTGTTGCAGATACCGGTGTTTATTGCACTTTACTGGGTGTTACTTGAAAGTGTGGAATTAAGGCAAGCGCCATTTATGTTGTGGATTAAGGATCTATCGATTGCAGACCCCTATTTTGTTTTGCCGCTGATTATGGGCGCATCCATGTATGTTCAACAGAAACTAAATCCTGCACCAATGGATGAAATGCAGAAAAACATCATGAAATTTCTGCCCGCTATTTTCACCGTATTTTTTCTTTTCTTCCCAGCAGGGTTGGTATTGTACTGGGTGGTTAATAATATCCTTTCAATTGCACAACAGTGGGTTATCACTCGTCGTATTGAGGCCGGCACCGGTAAAAGTTAGAAGTACATATAGCTCGTATAAAATATAATAAAGTTATTCATTGAATAACAATGTACTAATGACACATACCGATACGATTGCGGCAATAGCTACACCACCTGGTAGGGGTGGTGTTTGTATCATTCGTATTTCCGGTTCTCAATGTAAGCATATCGCTCGGGCCATTACGGGCCGGTTGCCAAAACCTCGTTATGCTACGTTCTGCCAGTTTTCAGATGAACAAGACCAGCTTATTGATGAGGGCCTGGTATTGTATTTTCCTGCACCGCATTCTTATACAGGTGAAGACGTACTGGAATTACACGGGCACGGCGGTGTTATTGTCAGTGACATGATTTTGCAGGCTGCTTTACAAGCTGGTGCAAGAGCTGCTCGTCCTGGAGAGTTTTCAGAAAGGGCTTTTCTAAACGATAAACTGGACTTGACCCAGGCTGAAGCAGTCGTGGACTTGATCGATGCGGGTTCACGACAGGCAGCCAGGGCAGCGGTGCGTACACTGGATGGAGAATTTTCCGAACATATTGATGTACTTTTAGCAGAGTTAATTGAACTGCGGGTATATATAGAATCTGCACTGGATTTTGCAGATGAGGAAATTGAATTTATTCAATCTGGAGATATCGAAAATCGCCTGTCACTTTTACTGGAAAAAATTGAATACCTGGCCAAAGTAGCAGATCGTGGACGAGTTTTGGGTGAAGGCCTGCATATTGTGATTGCAGGTAAGCCCAATGCGGGTAAATCGAGTTTAATGAACGCACTATGCGGTAATGAAAGGGCAATTGTTACCGAGATCCCAGGCACTACTCGTGATGTCATACGTGAAAATGTGCTCATTGAGGGTATCCCTATACACTTGCACGATACGGCCGGTCTCAGGGACCAGGCCGAACCTATCGAGCAAGAAGGTATTCGTAGGGCTAAAGATCATGTGTCAGCTGCTGATCTGGTTTTATGGGTACATGATGACACCACGGATATTGACGCTGCTGATTACAAGATGTTCGAGGATGCTGACGTTTTGCTTGTCCTGAACAAAATTGATTTATCGAGTAATGCCGCAGGGCGGACAAGAATCAATGACCATGATGCTGTGCTAATAAGCACTTCAACCAGTATGGGTATGAATGATTTGCGTAGTTGCATAGCGGAACACGCTATGGGCAAGGAGAGAGGCGAAAATGAATTCTCTGCCAGGCGTAGACATCTTGACGCGCTGAAGCAAACGCAAATGTATTTGCAAAACGCCAACAATAGGCTGGCTGAGCAATTAGCTTCAACGGGTACCGGCGAGCTATTGGCAGAGGAATTACGTCAGGCTCAACATGCCCTGGGAGAGATAACCGGAAAATTTACCTCAGACGATTTGTTGGGAAAAATTTTTACCGAGTTTTGTATAGGAAAATAGCCAAACGGCTTAATGCCATTTGGCTATGGTAGTTCTAGTTCATTCAGCGAAGACAGCCTGTTGTTTATTCAGGGAAAGTCAGATCACCATCATTCACATCATGCTCACGTTGCTGGAAGTATGACTCCTTGAGGAAGTTATAACGGTCAAGGGCAGCCTGTTCCAGAACATTTGATGCACCTAACAGATCAGCACGATTATCTACGCCTTCAATAGCGCGTAGCGTGTTTCTGGTTGGAATATGGTCGATCTGGTAGATAGGGTCAAAAAAGCTGGCATCGATTACTCGGCCGGTCGCATCTCGGAGCGTACTTGGTCCATAGAAAGGTAACATGATGTAAGGTCCTGGGCCGACACCCCAATGTCCTAGTGTTTGCCCAAAGTCCTCATCATTCTTTTCGAATCCCATACTACTGGCGACATCGAATATTCCAAGCAGGCCAATGGTGGTGTTAAGTAACACGCGCATGGCGTCCGCTCCACCGCGGCGAAATTTAAACTGCAGTAGATCGTTGACGGTAGTCACGACATCTTCAATATTACCGAAGACATTAGATACACCTTTATCTACTGGTCCAGGAACGACATAACGATAACCTTCAGCCAAGGGCTTGAAGAGCATGCGGTCAACGCCATCGTTGAATTTATAGACAGCCCGGTTCAGGCCTTCAATAGGGTCTCTATGGTCACCGCTGGTGGTTGCACAGCCACTTAGTAGCATAAGTGAGAGCATGAGAAATATGAGAGAGATCCTTTTTAACTTCATTATTATTTCCTGGTACGGGTCTATTTTTATTTGTTGTATACAAGCAACAATTGGCTGTACTTCAGTAAGTACGTAAAGATACACGTACTGCTTCCTTCCTGCCAAGCTTTTCAATGTTAATATGCGCAGTCCTGATGAGGAACAAAGAGATTCAACAGACAGCCAAAAAGCCCAAAAAATTGGCGGGCTGTGTGAAAAACACAACAGCTAGTAAATTAAACGATGGAATTTAACCACGATCAATTTGACGTTATTGTGATTGGCGGGGGGCATGCTGGTACCGAGGCAGCCCTGGCCTCGGCGCGTATGGGTGTGCGTACCCTGCTGTTGACTCAGAATATAGAAACACTGGGCCAAATGAGCTGTAACCCAGCAATTGGCGGTATTGGCAAAGGCCATTTGGTCAAGGAAATTGATGCCCTGGGCGGGGCGATGGCGCATGCTGCAGATCTGGCGGGTATCCATTTTAGGACATTAAATGGTAGTAAGGGTCCAGCGGTACGCGCAACGCGTGCCCAGGCCGATCGAACTTTGTACAAACAGGCGATCAGACGGCTTCTGGAAAACCAGCCAAATTTAACTTTGTTCCAGCAGACAGCAGAGGACTTAATTGTAGAGCAGGAGCAAGTCTGTGGGGTGGTAACTCAATTAGGTCTGGAAATAAGGGCGCAGGCAGTTGTGTTGACGGTAGGTACTTTTCTAGATGGTAGAATTCATGTTGGGCTTGAAAACCATCCTGGTGGCAGAGCAGGCGACCCCCCTTCCTGTCGACTGGCCCAGCGCCTGCGAGAATTACCTTTTAATATTGGTCGACTGAAAACCGGCACCCCGCCGCGTATTGATGGCAAGACAATTGACTATTCAACTTTAGCGGAGCAGCCAGGTGATAGCCCGCGGCCGGTTTTCTCTTACATGGGCTCGAGAGATCAGCACCCCAGGCAAGTGTCCTGCTGGATTACCAGTACCAATGAGAAAACGCATGAGATCATTCGAGAAGGACATGCGCGTTCACCCATGTTTACGGGTGTGATAGAAGGTACAGGTCCGCGTTATTGTCCTTCCATAGAAGATAAAGTTGAACGATTTGCAGATCGCAACAGCCATCGTATTTTTATTGAGCCGGAGGGTCTAAATACGCACGAAATCTATCCAAATGGCATATCGACCAGTTTGCCCTTCGATATACAGCAGCGGTTGATCAATAGCATTGAGGGATTTGAGAATGCGGTAATTACCAGGCCTGGTTACGCCATAGAATACGATTTTTTTGATCCAAGGGATCTGAAGTCAACGCTGGAAACCAATTTCATCAAGGGACTGTTTTTTGCCGGTCAGATTAATGGCACGACCGGTTATGAAGAAGCCGCAGCTCAGGGTTTGATGGCAGGTGCCAATGCCGCATTACAAATCCAGGAAAAAGAAGCCTTCACGCTACAGCGTGACCAGGCATACATTGGCGTATTGATTGATGACCTGATTACCATGGGTACAGCGGAACCCTATCGCATGTTTACATCACGGGCAGAATATCGATTGCTGTTACGTGAAGATAATGCAGATACACGCCTGACTGAGATAGCCTACCCACTGGGTCTTATCACTGACAGCCGCTGGCAGAGACTGCTGGATAAAAAGGCAGCGATCAATGCAGAGCAGGAAAGATTATCTTCTTTACTGGTGAGGCCTGATGATCCGGCGGGAAAGCAGATTGCCGAACTCTCTGGCAACGCAATGTCACGCGAGCAAAAGGCAATAGAAATACTGGCTCGCCCAGAGGTTACCTACCAGTCACTGGTAGCAATGAAGGGCCTGGGTCCGGCCGTAGAAGATGAACAGGTGTCGGAGCAGGTAGAGATCCAGGCGGCATATGCAGGTTATATTAAGAGACAGACGGCAGAGGTTGAGAAGGCCCGGCGTAATGAAGAAACCGGCTTGCCAGAAAGTCTGGATTATGGGGAAGTATCTGGTTTATCCAGTGAGGTAATAGAAAAACTCAATCGTCACAAGCCAACGACGGTTGGTATGGCATCGCGTATTTCTGGCGTGACACCAGCAGCGATATCTTTGTTACTGGTGCATCTAAAACGCAACAACCACCTGAAAAAAACTGCCTGATATCTGGTGAAGGATTCCGCGCAACAAGCGCTTGAGCGCGGCCTGTCGGAAATAGGCTTATCTGAATATATAAACAAAATCAGTCAATATATCTCGCTACTACAGCAGTGGAATAAAGCCTTTAATCTGATTGCCAGTGTGGATGAGCTGACGCTATTGAATCGGCATATTTTCGATAGCCTGGCAGCAAGGCCATTTATCCACCATGGCCCATGTCTGGATGTGGGTAGCGGTGCAGGTCTTCCCGGATTGTTACTTGCTGTTACAATGCCGACCACGGAGTGGGTGTTACTGGATTCGAAAGGCAAGAAAACCAGGTTTTGTGAGCAGGCTGTGCAGGAACTTGGTTTAAGCAAAGTGAAGGTAGTCCAGCAACGTATCGCGCATTATGAGTCAGAGCAATGTTTTGCGACCATAATCAGCCGGGCATATTCGCAGGCCGCTGATTTTGTGCGTTCAACGCAACATTTGTTATGTCCGGAAGGGCAGGTTCTGGCGATGAAGGGGCGAATAGATAATGAGGAGAAGGCTAATGCGCAGGCAATTGGTCTTCATTTGGAGATTGTGTCGATGCAGGCCCCAGGTCAAATGGGCCAGCGGCATATGATGGTATTTAACAATATATAGATATGGTCAGAATAATAGCCATTACCAACCAGAAAGGTGGTGTGGGGAAAACGACAACCAGTGTAAACCTGGCTGCATCTTTTGCCGCCGCCAAACGTCGCGTATTGTTGATTGACCTTGATCCTCAGGGAAACGCCACCATGGGTAGCGGCGTTAATAAGCGTTCTCTTGAGAGATCATCATATGAATTACTGCTGCACCAGCATCCACCAGAAAAAATCATGCAAAAAGTGAATAGTGTTGGATTTTCACTGATTGGCACCAATAGCGATTTAACGGGTGCTGAGGTCGCGTTGATGGAAGAGATTGGCCGAGGTCAGACTACGCAGTGCACTGGAGTCTGTGCAGGATGATTTTGACTACATTCTCATTGATTGTCCGCCCTCCTTGAATATTCTCACTGTTAATGCACTGGTCGCCGCTGACACCGTTATTATTCCGATGCAGTGTGAATATTACGCCTTGGAGGGCCTGAGCGCGCTGGTTGATACAGTGGAGAAGATTCGAAAATTGTTAAATCCCAAGTTGCGCATCGTAGGATTATTGAGAACCATGTACGATCCAAGGAATAATCTGGCGACGCAGGTATCACAACAGCTGATCAAGCATTTTGGTGATCGGGTCTACCACACGGTGATTCCAAGGAATGTTCGCCTGGCAGAGGCCCCAAGCCACGGGTTGCCAGCATTGATGTATGACAAGCAATCCAGGGGCGCCATGGCATATCTTGCTTTGGCGGGAGAAATCTTTAGAAAAGATGGAACAATGCCGCCGGTGAATCCAGAAGAGAATCGCTTGCAATAACCAAGTCAGATCAGGGATAGATAATGGTGAAAAAAAGAGGATTAGGTCGGGGCTTGGATGCTCTGTTGTCAGCAGGAATTAGTGAAGATAAAGGCGACAAATCAGAAGACGATTTGCGAGAGCTTCCGGTTGATCTGCTACAGCGTGGGCAATACCAGCCGCGTGTGAATATGCACGAAGAGACCCTGGCCGACCTTGCAGAATCTATAAAGGCACAAGGTGTAGTGCAACCGATTGTCGTTAGACCCATCAGCGGGGATCGCTATGAAATTATTGCTGGCGAACGTCGTTGGCGCGCCTCGCAGCTGGCGGGACTTGATGAAATACCGGCCATTGTCAGGGATGTACCCGATGAAGCCGCAGTCGCCATGGCGCTTATTGAAAATATTCAGCGTGAAGATCTCAACCCACTGGAAGAAGCAAATGCCATCAAGCGGTTAATTGATGAATTTGAAATGACCCACCAGGAGGCCGGGGATGCTGTTGGTCGTTCCCGTACCGCGGTAACTAATTTGCTGCGGCTGCTGGATTTAAGTTTATCTGTTAAACCCTTCCTGGAATCAGGCGAGCTGGAAATGGGCCATGCGCGCGCGCTGCTGTCTTTACCAACAGATCTGCAGCTCCAGGCAGCTCAGGTCATCATCAAGCGAGGTTTGTCGGTAAGAGAGGCTGAAGTTCTGAGCCGTTCAATGCAGGCAGGAAAATCTACAAAATCAGCCAAAAGTAAAAAACTGGATCCCGATGTGCAGCGTTTGCAGGATGATCTGGCAGAAAAGCTGGCAGCGAAAGTGGCTATTCAATACAGCGCCTCTGGTAAGGGTAAATTACAGATCGCTTTTAATAGTCTGGATGAGCTGGAAGGGATCCTGGAGCATATCAAATAGTTGTAATTCAATAGTTAGTATTAGTTAAATAACAGCGATAAAACCGCAATTTACATTGACCCGCCAGTACCAGCGCTTTTATACTTCCCGCGCTGTGCAGAGGGGTAAAGTTATTAGGTAATTCAGGGGATTTATGGGTGAGTAGTCGCTAGCACATTCTTCACACGCCATGCGATTGCTCTACATCTCCCAATTAATTTCCATGGTACTAGTGGCTCTAGCCGTAGGCTTTTTGGCCGGTTGGCAGGAATCGCTGGCTATTGTGTACGGTGCCTCGATAGGCATGATGATTACGATGCTGACCCGGCGCAGCACAGACAGGGCTTTGTCAGCCGCGGTAGAAAACCCGACACATGGGGTAGTAGCGATGTTTTCGGGTTTCGCATTGAGATATGCGGTAGCAATATTGGGGTTATTGGCGGGTTTCAGGGTTCTGCAAATACCAGCAGAACCTATGATCGCTGGTTTTGTATTAATGATTATTGTACAGGCGTTGGTCATGACTTTGCTCGGACCACAAAATGACAAGAAAAGAGAAGCGTGAATATGGCTGGTGATAGCCTTACACAAGCGGAGTATATTAAACACCATCTGACCAACCTGACTTTTGGTCAGCACCCTGATGGTACCTGGGGGATGGCACATTCAGCTGCCGAAGCGAAGGAAATGGGCTTCATGGCGATTCATGTGGATACCATGTTCTGGTCTATTTCCCTTGGCGCATTGTTTCTGTATTTTTTCCACAAGGCAGCAAAATCCGTAACAGCTGATACGCCCAGCGGGCTGCAGAATTTTGTCGAGTGGGTAATTGAGTTCATTGATGAGAGTGTGCGCGGCTCATTCACTGCAAAGAATGATCTGGTTGCCCCGATGGCCCTTACTTTATTTATCTGGATCCTGTTGATGAACCTGATGGACCTGGTACCCGTCGACTGGATTCCAGAGTTAGCCAAATTAATGGGCATCCATTATATGAAAGTAGTGCCCAGTACAGATCCAAATGCGACTTTTGGTTTGTCGTTATCTGTTTTCGCCCTAGTTCTCTATTACAGCGTGAAAATGAAGGGGCCGGGCGGTTTCGCAGCGGAACTATCACTGCAGCCATTCCAATCTAATAGTCTGATAGGAAAGATACTCTTTTTACCGGTAAATCTGTTTTTAGAACTCGTTGGCTTGATTGCGAAACCTATTTCTCTGGCGCTGCGATTATTCGGTAATCTGTATGCAGGTGAGATGATATTTATTCTGATTGCACTTATGTATGGAGGGAACTTCATTCTGGCAATCTTTGGCGGTGTCTTGCAATGGGCCTGGGCTGTTTTTCATGTCCTTATCGTATTGTTGCAGGCGTTTATCTTTATGACGTTGGCGATTGTCTATATGGATATGGCGCATAGTGAACACTAACTTTTCATGAATTTTAATAATTTAGTTTTTAATAGGAGATAACAATGGAAGCTGCAATTCTCACATTAGCAGGTGCTATCCTTCTTGGTCTGGGTGCACTCGGTGCGGCAGTCGGTATCGGTATTTTAGGGGCACGCTTTCTGGAAGGTATTGCTCGCCAACCGGAGCTACTACCAATGCTACGTACCCAGTTTTTCATCGTCATGGGTCTGGTGGATGCGGTTCCAATGATTGGTGTTGGTATTGCGTTCTACATTCTTTTCGCGGGTTAATTACCAGCTGTTTAATATTTGATAGACGGATAGGTTCACATGAACATTAATCTGACATTGATTGGACAGTCGATTACCTTTGCGGTCTTCGTCTGGTTCTGTATGAAAGTTATCTGGCCACCGATCGTTGCGGCGCTGGATGAAAGAAAACAAAAGATAGCCGATGGTCTCGCCGCCGCAGAGCGAGGTGCCAAGGAGCAGGAGCTGGCTCAGGAAAAAGCGGTTGAGGTGATCAAAGAAGCCAAGGAGCAGGCACGCACCATTATTGCCCAGGCCGAACAACGTAATGCAGAAATCGTTGATCTCGCAAAGGATGAGGCGAAAGAAGAGGCTGATCGTATTATTGCTGCCGCCAAGGCGGAGGTTGACCAGGAGGTTAACCGGGCGCGTGAAGAACTCCGGGGCAAGGTTGTCGACTTGGCTCTGGCAGGTGCCAGTAAGATCCTTGAGCGTGAAGTAAAGATTGAAGATCACAATGCTTCGCTGGAAAAACTCAGCGCCAGCCTGTAATGGATAAGACTTAAGAAAATGGCAGAAGCAATTACCGTCGCCCGTCCCTACGCAGTCGCTATATGGCGGCATGCAGATGCTGCAGGCAAGGCCGATTTGTGGTCCGATATGCTGCAATTGATGGCTGATATCGTTGGCGATGAAACCATGGCAGCGATTGTTGCCGACCCACGCGTTGGAACCGACCGCCTGAGCCAGTTGATGTTGGATATTTGCGGTGGTCGTATTAATGATTCAGCAGAAAGCCTGATCAAATTATTGGTAGAAAACGGCAAATTATCCCTTATGCCCGAGATTGCTACCGTGTTCGCCGCGCTGAAATCAGAGGCTGGCGGAGCAGTAGATGCGACGCTACAAACCGCCTATCCGGTAAACGCTAAATTTGAACAGGCGATTGCTGCTGCGATGCAGAAAAAATTAAACCGTGAGGTTAACTTTACGACAGAGGAAGATAAATCCCTGTTAGGTGGCGTAATCGTGCGCGTTGGTGACATGGTTATTGATGCGTCAGTAAAAGGACAGATTGAATCGTTGGCTAACGATTTAAGACAATAGCCGACATAACCAGAATTAAATTTTAGAAAGAGGGCTTTAAGCCATGCAACTTAGTGCAACTGAAATCTCTGACCTGATTCAGAAGAAAATTGAAAACTTCGAAATGCCCGCAGAGGCAAAGACCGAAGGCACCATTGTTAGCCTGACTGATGGTATCGCGCGTATCCACGGTCTGTCAGATGTTATGCAAGGTGAGATGATTGAGTTTCCCGGTAACATATTTGGTATGGCACTCAACCTGGAGCGGGATTCTGTTGCAGTTGTGCTGGGTGATTATCAAACCTTGTCTGAAGGCGATACGGCTAAATGTACAGGCCGTATTCTTGAGGTACCCGTTGGAGAAGGCTTGCTGGGCCGTGTGGTTGACTCTCTTGGTAACCCGATTGACGGTAAGGGCCCCGTTGAAGCTGAACGCAATGAACCAATCGAAAAAGTGGCGCCGGGTGTTATCTCCCGTCAATCTGTAGATCAGCCGGTGCAAACAGGACTCAAGGCTATTGATGCCATGGTACCGGTAGGTCGCGGTCAGCGTGAATTGATTATCGGTGACCGTCAAACGGGTAAGACGGCGATCGCCATTGATGCCATCATCAATCAGAAAGGCACAGGCGTTAAGTGTATTTACGTTGCCGTTGGCCAGAAGGCGTTCAGTGTTGCCAGTGTGGTACGTAAACTGGAAGAGCATGGCGTGATGGAGCACACGATTGTGGTTGCTGCCACAGCCGCTGAATCAGCTGCACTTCAATATATTGCTCCCTATGCTGGTTGTTCCATGGGTGAATATTTTCGCGATAAGGGTGAAGATGCGCTGATCATTTATGATGACTTGACTAAGCAGGCTTGGGCCTATCGTCAGGTTTCCCTATTATTGCGCCGTCCTCCAGGTCGTGAGGCATATCCCGGAGATGTGTTCTATCTACACTCACGTTTGCTGGAACGTGCAGCACGAATCAATGCGGATTATGTAGAAAAAATTACTGATGGTAAGGTCAAGGGACAGACTGGCTCACTAACGGCTTTGCCTATTATTGAAACACAGGCTGGTGACGTTTCTGCCTTCGTTCCGCCTAACGTGATCTCGATTACTGACGGCCAGATCTTTCTGGAATCTGATTTGTTCAACGCCAATATTCGTCCGGCGATTAACGCTGGCTTATCAGTATCACGAGTGGGTGGTGCAGCACAGACCAATATTATCAAGAAGCTGGGCGGTGGTACTCGTCTGGCATTAGCTAAATATCGTGAACTGGCGGCCTTTGCACAGTTTGCTTCCGACCTGGATGACGCGACTCGTAAGCAGCTGGAGCGTGGTCAACGTGTAACGGAGCTGATGAAACAATCACAATACGCACCGTTGAGTGTGGCGGAGATGGCGGTTTCACTTTACGCCGCAAACGAGGGCTATCTTGATGAAGTGGAACTGAATAAGGTTGTTGCCTTTGAAGCGGCACTTCATGCATACATGAATCAATCACATGCTGACTTGATGGCCAAGGTTGATGAGAGCGGTGACTGGACGGATGAGTTTCAGAGTGCCTTCAAGGATAGCCTTGATGATTTCGTTAATAATCATACCTGGTAGTCGACACCTGGCAGTGTAAATTAATATGGCTAATGTAAAAGAAATCCGTACGAAGATCGGCAGCGTACAAAATACGCAAAAGATCACCAGTGCTATGGAAATGGTTGCGGCATCTAAAATGCGCAAGGCGCAGGATCGTATGCGCGCAGCTCGACCATATGCAGATAAAATGCGTAATGTGATTTCACACATGGCTTTTGCTCACAGCGAATATCACCATCCCTTTTTGCATGAGAGAGAAGCTAAAAGGGTAGGCTATATCGTCATTACTTCCGACCGTGGCTTGTGTGGCGGCCTGAATATCAACCTGTTTAAAACAGCCGTTGCCTCCATGCGAGAGTGGGAAAATAAAAATATAGATGTCGATGTTTGTGCAATAGGTGGTAAGGGAATTGGATTCTTTTCTCGACTAGGCGGTAATGTTATTAGCGAAATATCTCAGATTGGTGACAAGCCTGAACTGAGTGATCTGATTGGTGCAGTAAAGGTGATGTTAGATGCCTATAACGATGGAAAGATTGATCGTTTATACCTTGTATATAATAGTTTCGTAAACTCGATGACACAACAGCCCAATGTTGAGACTTTGTTGCCATTGCCCGAACAAGATGATGTGCATGATGGCTTGACCAGGCACTGGGATTATATTTATGAGCCTGATGCTAAATCTGTGCTCGATGGCGTCTTTATGAGATACATCGAATCACTGGTATACCAGGGTGTGGTTGAAAACATTGCATGTGAAATGTCTGCGCGCATGGTTGCAATGAAGGCAGCAACTGACAATGCGGGCGAGTTGATTAACGAATTACAGCTGGTTTACAACAAGGCGCGACAGGCCTCGATTACTCAGGAAATCTCTGAGATCGTGGGTGGCGCTGCAGCTATTAGTGGCTAGATCTGAATATTATTTAAGTTTGAACTGAGGACCTGACATGAGTTCCGGAAAAATTGTAGAAGTAATTGGCGCGGTAGTGGATGTTGAATTCCCCCGTGATGGCATACCTGGCATTTATGATGCGCTGAAGGTTGAAGGTGGTGTGCTTACACTGGAAGTGCAACAGCAACTGGGTGATGGTGTGGTAAGAACGATTGCTCTAGGTTCTACAGATGGGCTGCGTAGGGGTCTGGTTGCAGAAAATACCGGAGAGGCGATTAAGGTCCCTGTCGGAGAAGAGACACTTGGCCGAATTATGAATGTACTCGGCGAGCCGATTGATGAAAAAGGCGATGTCAATGCTAAAACCAGTATGCCGATTCATCGTAAGGCACCAACCTATGCAGAACAAGCTTCTGCAGTAGAGATACTGGAAACTGGGATCAAGGTGATCGACCTCATTATGCCGATCGCCAAAGGTGGTAAAGTTGGTCTGTTTGGTGGCGCAGGTGTTGGTAAGACCGTGACGCTGATGGAACTGATTCGTAACATTGCTACAGAGCATTCAGGCTACTCAGTTTTTGCCGGAGTAGGTGAGCGTACTCGTGAGGGTAATGACTTTTATCACGAGATGACAGAAGGCGGCGTTATTGACAAGGTTGCACTGGTTTATGGTCAGATGAATGAACCACCTGGGAACCGTTTACGCGTTGCGCTAACGGGACTAACCATTGCAGAAAACTTCCGCGATGAAGGTCGTGATGTGTTGTTATTCGTCGATAATATCTATCGTTATACCCTGGCTGGTACAGAAGTATCTGCACTACTTGGACGTATGCCATCAGCGGTTGGTTATCAGCCTACCCTGGCTGAAGAGATGGGTGTATTGCAGGAGCGCATTACCTCTACTAAAATCGGTTCGATCACTTCATTCCAGGCAGTGTATGTACCAGCAGATGACCTGACAGACCC
>Ga0126335_1000011_pt1 | contig 118480 bp, 96 predicted proteins | sample OlaspJWI45metaG_FD_108409 | JGI IMG/M metagenome (GOLD analysis project Ga0126335, IMG submission 108409) | Marine gutless worms symbiont microbial communities from Oahu, Hawaii - Olavius sp. 1 OAHU.JWI-45 metaG | ecosystem: Host-associated > Annelida > Digestive system > Unclassified | place... | reverse complement strand
CTGGGGCGCCGCTATGCCCTCGCTGCAACACCAAGTTATATCTGGCCGAGAGCGGATGAAGCAGGAAGAATACAAAAACAATGGAAATCGTGAACCTACAGTTCATAAAATTGCCTGTCAGCGGCCGCTTAACTGGATTATGTCACTGATAATGGCTGCCATGACGATAAGAATCACAATTATCGTGCCTATGAATTGATATCTATATATCGTTTTGGGGCTGATTGGCTTATGTAGCAATAGTTCGAATGTGAATAGAACAATCTGTCCACCGTCTAAAACCGGTATCGGAAGTAGATTCAGAAACGCCAGAGATATCGAAATTATCGCAAGAAGCTCGAATGTCCAAAGCATGCCTGCACCAAAACCTCCGCGAAAACCTTCAGCTACAATCGCGCCGGTATCTGAAATCAACCTTATAGGACCAGAGACCACATTTTGCGGTTTAGTGCCAAGAAAAAGCATCCTTATGCCCCGGAGTGTGGAGTTCAATCTAATAAATGCTTCCTCGGTTCCCTTAACTACTGCCTGAAAAATGTTTAGTGGCTCACTTCGACTGGAACTAAATTGAAATGCCAATTCGGCTCCGAGCTCTTCTGCTGATGGAGAGTTGAGAAGGATTTCCCTCCCTTCCCTGATGATGGTTAGATAAACTGGCCCACTATCAATATCTTCGAGCACATTATAAAAGGCAACGCTGTGGGGAATTTCAATATCGTTTGCACTGATGATTATATCACCGCTTCTAAGTCCGGTAGATTCATTATTTGCCGAGGCAATCACGGGATCAATCCAGGCCAAAACACCAATCATTGCAAAGCCGGTTTCCTCATTCAATCTGGGAACGATTTCTATGGGTATGCTTTGACCCCTTCGGTTTACTATGAGCTCTACCTGCTCATTGGGTTTGAAAGCAATCAACGGCCTTAGCTCACTAAAAGCCTTGACGTATTTCTGATCTACGGAAACTATCAAGTCCCCGCTTTGCAAACCGGAATGATCGGCAGGCCAAGTCGAGCCATCATCCGACCACTCAGAGAGCAGTATAATCCGCGGCTCCACATATTTCTCGTTGTATCCAATCCACGCGATAGTTGTGAAAATAAGAATTGCAAAAACATAGTTTGCCAGCGGTCCAGATATGCTCACAAGTATTCGACTTAAGGCAGAACTGCTATAAAACTCCCCCTTGGCCCTTGGAATTTGCTCGAGTTTTTCATCTAGTGCCTTACGAAAGGATTTTTCCCCGTAGAACCTGCAGTAGCCGCCAATGGGTATCATAGATACTCTGTAGTCAGTATCACCCTTCTTGAATCCGAATAGGCGACGTCCAAAACCTATCGAAAGTATCTCTACTCTGATTGATCTTATTCTGGCTGCAAGATAATGTCCTCCCTCGTGAATAAACACAACCAAAGAAAGTCCTACTATGCCGAGAAGAATTTCAAAAATATTTTCAAACATCTAGGCAGTAACCTGGAAAAAAATTACGAATAAGGGTGCTGTAAACAAAACCGAATCGATGGAATCCAACATGCCGCCTCGGCCCATAATCAATTTCCCTGAATCCTTAACACCTGTTGCCCTCTTAATAGTGGATTCAACTAAATCACCCGCCGAAACACAAACCCCGGAGGCAAGTCCGAGCAAGACAAGCTGCCACTTCGGTTGATGAAAAACCTCGGGAAAAGCATAGGCGGCAATCAGAATAACTAAAACCGAGAAAAAAATCCCGCTGAAAAAACCCTCTAGGCTTTTATTTGGACTTACTCGAAAAACACCTCTATGCTTTCCGAGTAAAACCCCAAAAAACCAGGCCAGTGAATCATTGATAAATATGGTTAGGATAAATACCAATAGGATTACACCGGAATTCTCGAGCCATGTTAGGCGGCCAACCCACCAAAGGAACCAGCCTGGATACAAAACCATTAACAGCCTACTGCCTATTCTCGTAATACCTGTCTCGAACTCCGCATCGCTGATCAATACAGAATCAAAAAGAGCCCATACTATCCCTGCTACAAGCGCAAGTACTGATAAAATCGGAGAAATCCACTTCATATTTATGAGCCAGGCCAACATAGGCCATAGTCCGGGAATCAAAATGGTCCAAAGAGGGAGCTTCTTGACAACTCTGGATAGCATTGATCGCATTTCAAAACCACATATGACTCCAGTGATCACTGCTAGGGCTATTACCCCAATCTGTCCATAATGGGGAATAAAGAAAACAACTGCAGATAGAAATGGAATCGCGATAAAAAACAATAGAAGGCGTTTTGTCAAATTGCTCATTGCCCTGTTCCACCGAATCGTCGCTGCCTTTCCTTATAGACAAGTATTACCTCATCAAAATTGGCGGCATTCCAATCAGGCCAGTAGACATCTGAGAAATACAATTCCGCGTAAGCGGACTGCCAAATCAGGAAGTTGCTTAAACGAAATTCACCTCCTGTTCTAATCAGTAAGTCAAGTGGCGGAATCTCAGGTTGATCCAAATTTGTGTCAATATGCTCCTCACTTAGAAATTCAATATCTCCACCACCAGAGACATATCTTTTCACTGATCTAACAATTTCGTCTCTTCCACCGTAATTTATCAGCAGATTCACTATCATTCCGTCAAATAGTTCCGTATCCGATTCAACAAGCAAAATCTCATTGCGCACGTTTGCGGGTAATTTCAACAAGTCTCCGGAATGAATAACCCTGATATTTCGTTCCCGGTAGAAATCGTATTGCTTTCTCAAGTGTTTCTTGATCAATCCAAAAAGGAAATTAACTTCCTCCTCATTTCTCCGCCAATTCTCGGTAGAAAACGTGAAAAGGGACAGATACGGTATCTTCAGATCAGAAGCACGAGCCACGATTTTTTTAGCCGTCTTAAGTCCCTCTCTGTGCCCGGTCGGCCTGGAAAGTCCTTGTCTTTGCGCCCATCTCCCATTCCCGTCCATAATGATTCCAACATGCGTTGGAAGTAACTGCCTATCGGAGGGCATTAGATTTCCATAATCTCCTCTTCTTTTGCCTTCGCAATTGCCGAAATTCTTTCCACAAATGAATCAGTGAGTTTCTGAATGATATCCATGCTCTTCTTCTGCTCGTCATCGGCAAAATTGCCGGATCTGATCTGCTCGTTTGCATCTCTGCGAATATTTCTAATTGAAACTCGAGCATTTTCCGCCAGAGCCTTTACTTTCTTTACCAGTTCTTTGCGCCGTTCCTCATTAAGAGGAGGGACACTAATTCGGATTACCTTTCCATCATTCACAGGATTAAAACCAAGTTCGGATGAAAGTATGGCCTTCTCGATGTCTTCAATAGAATTTCTATCAAAGGGCTGGATTACTATAAGTCGGGCCTCCGGCACCGAGACATTCACCAACTGTTTGATTGGAGTCGGCGTGCCGTAGTAATCAACGCGCAGTTTATCAAAAAGAGCGGCGGAAGCTCTTCCTGAGCGAAGGAGACTTAATTCTTCCTCCAGCGAAGAGATACTCTTCTTCATTCTCTCTTCTGTTTTTGACTTCAAAGCATCCATGTTATTTCCTTAAAAACCGTTAGAAGCGTTTTCTTACTTTCAATCTCGGCCAACCGCAATGTAAGCATAGTCACTTATGGCAATTGTGCCGCCGCAGGATTCAGCTTTTTCATCCACAACGCTCTTCACGGACTTTTTCTCATCTTTGACAAAACCCTGATCTTCCAAGCAGATCTGCATAAGGTGTTTCTGCAGTTTCCCCGAGACGATTCCTTTTATGATCTTCTCTGGCTTATCGCCCATATTCCTTGCCTGTGCGGCAAACACTTCTTCCTGCTCCTTGAGATAGGAAGGACTCACGGCAGCGCGATTCAGATAAGATGGATTGAACGCAATGATATGCAGGGCAAGGTTAAAGGCCAGTTCTTTTATCTCATCCTTCAATGCAGTTTCGGGTGAATCGCAGCTAAGCTTCACCAAAGCTCCTATCTGCCCCTCGTTATGAGAATAATTCACTACCAGTTCGTTTTCGGCGAAATTCCACAGTACTATTCTACCAATAAGCATGTTCTCTTTTAGAATCGCGACCGCTTCCTTTGCCATTATTTCCAACTCACTATTCTTTTCGCTTAGTTCTGATTGTAGGATGGTTTTCACAATTTTATTGCCGGTGTCGCGGAACACGCTGTTTCTTGAAACAAAATCCGTTTCACAGGTTAACTCAACCATGGCAGCCTTTCCATCCGCAATGAGGGTAAACACGCTTCCGTTTTTTGTTGAACGACCAACTCGTTTCTCTGCGCCGGCAAGTCCTTGCTCTTTCAAAATTTTCTTCGCTTCGGCAATATTGCCATTTGCCTCAATCAGCGCATTTTTGCAATCAAGCATTCCGGCGCCGGTTTTGTCGCGGAGCTCCTTGACTTCCCTGGGTGTAACGCCCATCTCCTTTCCATTCCCATTTACCGCATTTGTGCCTGCCAATTGTTCTCGAGAGGATTCTTTTTCTTCGCTCTTCGCATCTGGCTTTTTTTCACCGGATGATTCATTATCTGAATCGGACTTGACATCTTCCCTAAACTCACTGGACTTCTTTGCCTTGGAAGCTTCACTACCTACGTTTATCGAATCCAACGCAGCAATTTTCTCCTCCCTCATGTCGGCAGATTTCTCGGCATCGGTGCTATTCCCGGAAGCTTCTGAATTATCGGTTGATTCGGTATCGATAATTTCATGCGTTTGCGCTGTTCTACCGTCTTTCTCCTCGAATGCGTCCTCAGATAGAAAATCTCTAAGAGCCGCTTTGATATTAGAATTATCCAGTGGGGCAGCGTTAGCCGGCTCTGCTTCTGGTTTGCCTTCGTTCGAAACTTCCGACACCTGGGAGGACGCTGCTACCCTGTAGTCATCCTGTTCGGCGATGTTCTCTTCATCGTACTGGCCTGTAGGTTCAAGGTTTGATTGCCCATCAATTAGCTCCTCTCCAGTAAGCTCATCGTCCTGCAGATTCTCTATCACCTTAAGACCCTGTTCGTTATCGGCTTCAATTACCGCATTTGCAATAACCTGAGCAAATAGATTGACAGCGCGAATGGCATCATCGTTTCCAGGTATGGGATAATCGATTCCCTCGGGGTTACAGTTGGTATCGACAACGGCAATGATTGGAATTTTCATCCTTCGAGCCTCAGCTACAGCTATGGCTTCCTTTTGTGTATCTATTACGAACATCAACCCGGGCAGAGTGGACATATTCTTGATTCCGCCAAGATTCTTCTCTAGCCTGCCTTGCTCTTTGAGAAGTAGCGCTACTTCTTTCTTGGTAAGCTGTTCGAAGGTGCCGTCAATCTCCATCTTTTCCATTTTCTTCAGACGTAGCAGGGATTTTTTTATTGTGGAAAAGTTGGTGAGCATCCCCCCGAGCCAACGATTGTTGACAAAGAACATATCGCAGCGCTCGGCTTCACGCTTAATCGAGGTCTGGGCCTGCTTCTTGGTTCCAACAAACAGTACGGATTTACCCTCTAGAACCTTATGACGAACGATATCATAAGCTTCCTTGATGGCAATAATGGTTTTTTGAAGGTCGATTATGTGGATTCCGTTTCGCTCTGTGAAAATGTATTTCTTCATGCGGGGATCCCAACGCCGTGTCTGGTGACCAAAATGCACGCCTGACTCTAGTAGATTTTTCATGGTTACAACTGCCATGAAACCTCCTCAATCTGTTACATCCGGACGGGGAATTAGTCCGCCCCAAGTTTTTCCGACTCCGAATTCAAAGAAACCAACGAGCAAGAGGGCATTTCTCGTTTATTGACTCGCCGCCTTGATATCGGAGTATTGCTGACGTTACACGCCATAAGCGGAGCCTGCCCAATATGGGTGGCCGAATCAGGGTGCCATAAAAGGGAGCTTAATTCAAGCCCAGAGTTCCTTATGTATCTCAAAAGAAGAATCTTTTCATAGTCTTTCCCCACATAAAACAAACCCTCATCTGTCTCATCTGTTCTGCCCTTGCAGGAGCTCTCCAGTGTTATTTTTTCAAAAAAACACTGGAACAAGCGAAGATGGCATCAATATAATGTACCTGAAGATGAGAAATTCTGATGTTTTTAGCTCGATTTTTTAACGCTATTTCAGCACACAGGGGATCCAAGACCATCGCCTCTTCAATGGCCTTCGGTTTAACTCTGGTATTGATTCCTGGCGCAACCCTACCTTGGTTTCTGTTTTTTATAGCACTTATGTTTTTTAGGATAAACCTAGTCGCCTTGATCGGCGTTATGGCACTGGGCCGGATACTCTCTAATCTGATCGACCCCTATACAGAGCTTCTGGGCTATTATCTTCTGACAAGGGATTTCCTCTACGAGCCGATGGGACGTTTTTTGAGTATTCCCTTCATTGGCTGGCTTCGTTTGGACGATTCCTTTGTGTTCGGCGGGCTTCTTGCAGGAGTTATCGGATGGCCACTGTTTTTCTTCTTCTTCCTGCTGATTATAAAACTCTATAGAAAATTTATTGGATTGAAGATGAAAACGCTATGGAAGAAATTCCCCCTGTTCGGCAAACTGACTCTTTCTAGAACCGAAACAGAGGATAAAAAACCATGAGTGATGGGCAAGGAATACCGCTATTCTTTCGCAAATCACTAAGTGAACGAAGATATAAGAGGCTGCTTAGAAGTACATCCGACAGAGATGAACTTAGCCTGTTGGAATCCGTTTTCTCCCTTGGTAAAGATGGAAGATATCACTATCAGTTTCCCTCGGATCAAGAAACCGCCGAATCCGCCGCGACTCTTCTAAGAAAGATTCATAGAAACAAGAGCGGCCTCCATATGGGCAGAGTTATTTCCGTAGCTGTTATAATTAGCTTGCCTGTTCTCTTCAATGCTCTGTTTTTAGACAAACTGGCTTCTCGCCAACTTGAAAAAACTCTAGAAACACTTAGCAGAACTGATGTTACGGTTAAAGGTCTCGATATTGCGCCTCTAAAAGCGCGTATTAGCCTAGAACGCTTGGGATTTGCTTCCAAATCGGATCCTATGGTAGACCTTTTCCAGTTACAAGACATTGCTGGTGATTTAAGTTGGGGATCCTTGTCCTTTAGGCGCTTTGTCCTTGAGGAATTGCGGACCACGGGCGCTATCAATGCTGCAAGAAAAAACCCCGCTGTCTATCCAAGCTTTGGAACCAGTACTGAAAGTTCAAAAAGAGTCAGTAGAGATTTTTCGGGAACGGACTGGATACCGAAAGATGCAATTCCCAGTGAATCCGAGGAACTGATTGAGTCACTTAGAAAAAACTATGAAGTCGAGTATAACAACTGGGTATCGAAGGTAGAAGAAGATATTGACTCGACAAGAAGCCTGATTGAGCGCGTGGATTCGCTTATCAATGAGCCCTTCCCAGAGAGTGTGGATGGGTGGATTTTGAAAATTGAGGAAGGACGTGTTGTGGCCGGAGAATTAAACTCAAGCCTAGCATTGTTCGACGATTACAAACTTGATTTTAATGCCGCGTTTGATGAGGCCGAGAGCGCATTCGAACGCGCCAAAAGGGCCGTGGAGAGCGATTTGGAACTGATCGAGAAAACATTGAGATTAGATGAGGAGATACTCAATCTTTGGCTTCAATCAATTATCAACGAGCTGCTCGGCCCCAAACTCGGCGATATCTACCGCCAAGCCGCCTCAAATCTCTCTCTCACTGATTTTCTGAAAACACGCCAAGATCAAGATGGCACCAAGCCCAAGGCTAAGGGAAGGATGAAACGGGGCCGTATTGTTCAGTTCCCTGTGAGGCTGCCGCCCAGGTTCAGTATAGAAAGCTTGTATATGGGGGGCGAGGGCGTGAACATTGTAGGCGAAAACATCGGGGTCGATCACCATCTTGCCGGGGCGCCTTCGCATTTACTGGCGGAATTCCATGGACTTGCTGGATTGGATGTGCTTGTGGCGGATATCACTGTCGATGGCAGAACAGGTGCAGAGAATGCGCTGATCGGCAAAGTTGATTTTAGCGGTTGGAATTGGCTTATAGATTATGAGGATGTCAGCGGCGCGAAGGGTAGTATTGGGGGGGTGCTTGGAGCGAACACGACTTTGATGGCCGTACGAACCCCTAATTTTGATTTGGGAATAACAGGACTTGCCCGATTGACTGATTGGAAGGGAGGCGAGGAAGAATTCCTTCCCTTTGTTCTAGAATCTTCGCCGCCTCTGGGGCTTCAGTTCGAGGCTCAGTTTAGCGAGAGTAAAACTGTATTTGGAGTTTCCATCATTGAAGAATATCTTCAGCAGTGGCTTGTTTTTCTTTCCGATATGCTTCTTACCGAGGCCAAGCAGAGAATTCGGCAATCATTATTGGATAACGTGAACACTGATTTAGAATATTTCGATGCACTCCTAGTTGATTGGAATGAGCAGGGAGAGCTCCTGGATGTTACGATTGGGCAACTCTCTGCACAGAGCGTAAATCTGAAGGAGAGTATTGCCGATTGGACCAAGGAGGCATCCGGCGGGCTCTCTTCCGGGTTGCTTGAGGGATTAGGATCCCTGTTCTAAGTTAAGACTCAACTGTTTGGTTTTTTCGTTCTTACCAATAAGAGAGGACATGCTTATGCCGACTAGGCGTAGAGGACGGTTTCTTATCTGAAATTCGCCTAGCAATCTTACGCCTATGCGCATTAAATCCGTGAGTTTTTCTATTGGGCGTGGGAAACTGCAGGTTTTACTCGCGGTTTTGAAATCGTAGTATTTTACTTTGATAAGCACTCTCTGACCAAGAAGCCCGTGTTTTTCCATGCTCTTCCAGGTTTCGGCGCATAGTTCCTTAAGAAGTTCTGATAGTTGTTCTAGATTGTTCGTGTCCTTTTCAAGAGTCTGTTCCCTTCCAATAGATTTGCGTTCATGCGTTAATTCAACGTTTCGCCCGTCGATTCCTCTACAGCAGTTGTAATACCAATAACCTGCCTTTCCAAAAAGCTCTGTCAGCTTCCACAAAGGCAGCTTGCGCAGCTGCGCTCCGTTGTGAACGCCTAAACGCACCATTTTTGAACTGGTTACCTTGCCAATCCCCCAGAATTTGGAGATTGGAAGCCGATCCAGGAAGAAATCCTTATTTTGCGGTGTTATTACTGTCAGTCCGTTTGGTTTGTTCCAATCGGAGGCAATTTTTGCCATAGATTTATTGAAGGAGACTCCCGCAGAGGCTGTTAGTCGGGTTCTTCTAAATATTTCCTGGCGGATCCACCGTGCAATAAAGGTTGCCGAGGATTCACTGCGCTTGTTCTGACTGACATCGAGGTATGCTTCATCAAATGAAAGAGGTTCGATTAGATCGGTAACTTCCAGAAATATACTTCTTACTTGCCTCGATATTTTCAGATATTCGCTGTAGTTTGGTTTAGTGATAAATACTGCATGGGGTGCACGCCTATATGCTTCGGATGAGCTCATGGCCGAATGTATTCCATATGCCCGTGCCTCATAGGAGCATGTTGCAACTATGCCCCGACGACCCGGACTCCCTCCTACAATAACGGGTTTGCCTCTAAGCCTGGGATTATTACGCTGTTCGACCGAGGCATAAAAAGCATCCATATCTATGTGGATTATTTTCCGAACCCGCGCCATTATGAAACAGTATATCCCATAGTTTGTTAGAAGTGGAGTGCAAGATACCGCTTTCCCTTTCTTCCATTTTTTATTTATCATATATAAGAATAAGCCTGCTATTTGATGAATACCGGTAAGCGTTTGAAAATCTGATTTGGATTCAAAGAATCTACCATGAGAATAAAAACCAGGCCTGGCTCCGGAAATATGAGGTAAAAAAATGAATTTTAGCATTGCTTTAAAAAGATTCGGCCGCACGATGGATATTTTCAGAAGGGTGGTTTTGTCTCTTATTTTCTGGTTGTTCGTGATTTTTCTGATTGTAATACTCCTGGGCGAAAGAACACCACGTATTCGTGATGAGAGTCTTCTGGTTGTCAGACCCCATGGAAAACTTGTCTATGCCTACACTTATCCAATTAGCTATGGCGGCATACCCATAGATGCCCCTGAAGATGAGGCGCTTCTTGATGATTTGGTTTTCACTATTGAGATGGGAGCCACAGATCCACGGATTATTGGACTCTGGGTAGATTTGGACGAATTACAGGATGCCGGCTATGCCGCGGTAGCCGAACTTTCGGAAGCCATTGCGGAATTTCGCGGAAGGGGAAAACCTGTATTAGCAAGCGCGGATTATTTCGATAATGCCAGATATCGAATTGCCTCGGCAGCCGACTATATTATTGTAGATCGCCTGGGCGAAGTTCATCCGGTTGGCTATGGCTATTGGCAGATCTATTGGGGCGAAACGATGAAGAGATTTGGAATAGATGTGCAGCTTTTTCGATCTGAAGAATCAAAGGCGGCGGCCGAAAGACTGATTTTGAATGAAATGTCGGAGGCCGTTTACAAGAGTGAAGAGCGTCTGCTCAATGACCTATGGGGCCTGTGGCTAGATGATGTTGCAGAAAATCGGGGGTTGGAAACGACTGAGCTTGCAGAGTGGATAGAGAATTACGATAGATATCTTGCAAAATCGAACGGAGATGGAGCAGATGCCGCTCTGCGCGCGGGATTGGTAGATGCAATTGAAACAGGTGGCGTGTTTGACGCTCACTTGGAGGCAGTTCTGGGAACTCCCAGAGAGATCGATGCGATTGACTATGTGCAGCGGAAATACAAGCGGATGCCAAGCCGGCCAATTATCGCGGTAATACCTATTGTGGGCCCTCTGGTATATGGGGAGGGAGGGGCTGGCATTGCCGGCAGCTATGATGTAATTGATGCCATCGATAGGGCTCGAAATATTCCCAAAGTCAAGGCAATTGTATTGCAAATTGATAGCTCCGGCGGTGATGTATGGGCCGGGGAATCAATTAGACGAGCGGTTTCGGAAACTCGTCAAGAATGGGATTTGCCTGTTGTTGCGTCTTTGGGGAACATTGCCGCATCCGGGGCATACTGGATTGCAATTGAATCCGACTTGATTGTAACCAGATTTGAGACTATTACCGGTTCAATTGGAGTGTTCAGCCTGGCTTTGAGCTTTGAAGATGCCCTATCCAAGTGGCTGAGTGCAAGGATTGATGGACTCGGCACGACTCCTTGGTCGGGAAACGGCCATCTCGGTAGAGATTTAGATGAGAGAGAGGCTTCACTTCTCTCACTATCGGTTGCTGATATTGATGAATTATTTCACAGCATTGTTGCAGAAAAACGTGGGCTTACCAGGGCCCAGGTGGATGAACTTGCGGGCGGGGCTTGGTCTGGTATGCGAGCTCTGGATTATAATCTCGTGGATGAAAATGGTGGAAGCAGTGATGCAAAAGTGGCGGCGGCGGAACTTGCTGGGCTTATCAGCTGGGATGTGATGTATTTCGAGAAGGAACTAGACTATAGAGAAGAGTTGCTTGGAAGGCTTTTGTGGGGTATCAGAGCTAGACGGATCGCCTCAGTAAGACGAGTTTTTTCTCTTTTCTAAGAATCTGAACCTAACTAGGAAGGCGCCTACTTGATCGCTAGGGGATTCGAACCTCTGACCTTTGCCTCCGGAGGGCAACGCTCTATCCAGCTGAGCTAAGCGACCTTAAAAGGGGTTAAAGCCTATCCTTTCTTGGCCTTAGAAGTCAAGAGGAGGCAGTGTTTCCCGTTTCCATGGCGGTTATTTTGTCGATTCGGCGTTGATGCCGTTCTGAGCCTTGATAAATGGCACTTAAAAAGGCATCCAGAATATCCTCAGGGTTTTCTTGATAATCAATTCGCCCTCCGAAGGCTATAAACTGGCAGTTATTGTGTTCTACGGCCATCTTTGCGGAATAGGAATTTTGCGGAAGAGCGCACCTTATACCTGCAATTTTGTTGGCCGTGATTGATACGCCTATACCTGTTCCGCAGCAGAGTATCCCGAAATCATATCCTCCCTCAAGAAAGAGGCTGGCAGCTTCAATCGCCTTGTCGGGGTAATCAGCTTTGACGCCAGCGTCAACCCCAAGGTCTACAACTCTATGGCCCTGCTTTTCAAGCCAGTTATGCAATCTTTCTTTAATAGCTATCGCCGCATGATCATTCGCAATTATAATTTTCATAGGTAAGCGATTCATACTGATGCCATGGTACTTCTTTTTCCAAGGAAGCACCAGTAGATGTGCTTGTTCCGCCAATATATAAGTTATTCTACATGTTATAAGGAAGATGAACTAAATGGTGAATTCTGGCTTACTTAACGCCGGCGCGCGTTTTTTGCGGCACCGGACTATCTTGCGCAATGCCTATATTTGGATGACCCCTGGGACTTTCGGCGACAACGGTTGTAGCTTGGTGAACTTCCAGATTTCCTGATTTTATAGAGTTGCTTTATGGCAGGGGAATAGGAGCTGTTCTATTACTGTCTCTGGGGACAGTGGTTCTTGTGCTTGTGCTCAAAAAAAAGAAGAATCATGGAGATGAGCGTGGGGGGCGCAATTGGAGGTTTCCTCCTGTACTCGGTGTTAAATGGCTTACTGTTCTCCACAGTCTTCATAATGTATACGCGATATGCGGTTCACTTTTCTGATTTCCGCTGGCATGTTTTGCGGCAATGAGTCTTTGGGCACTTACTACCAAAAGAAATCTTTCTGGCTTAGAACATTATCTTTTTATGGCTCTAATTGGCCTGATTATCGCTGGCGTTGTGGGACTGTTTATCGGAAATGAATCTTAATAGACTATTGTACTCTGCAGTTGGAGTTATTCTGTTTACAGTTCTATCTGCCTATGATACGTAGATGATCAAGCGAATGAGTGACGATGCAAGTGTAAACGCAGATGAATCAGATTTCACACGGCTCTCAATACTCGCTTTGAAACCGTATCTTGATTTTATCAACATGCTTCTCTTCCTGCTTCGTATATTTGGACGACGCAATTAGGGGCTTTTCCGATTTCACATTGCCAGGAAGGGAATTATTGTTTCTCTACCCATTCCCCGGGCGATATCCAACGGACTCTCACCTGATGCATTCCTCGCCTGCCTGTCGGCTCCATTACTTATTAGCAGAAGTATTACGTTATCGCTGGCACCGTACATAACGGCTCGGTGAAGAAGAGTATTGCCCATATTGTCCTTAGTGCTAAGAAGGCTTGGGGTCATTAATTCCGATAGGAATTCCACTCCACCAATCATAATAAGGTCGAATGGGGTTTGACCTACCGAATCCAAAGCAAACATATCTACCCCGGCTCCAATAAGTATCTTTGAGGATTCAATGCTCTGGGATGCGAGCGCCACATGAAGCGCTGTGCGGCCAAATCTGTCCCGGATCAATGAATCCGCACCATTTTCCAGCAATATAGAGCAAGATTGGCCCTTGTTGAATTTAGCGGCAAAAAACAAAGCTGTTTGACCGTTGTTATCTTGTAAATCTATAATTCTTCGTGAGTCTATTTGGAAGTCAAGCAGCCAGCTTAAAACCCCATTATTCCCCGCGGAGGCGAGCATATGCAGAACTGTCTGCCCCTCGCTATCTTTCAGATTGATATCGCCTCCGTTTTCCAGGAATAGCTCGAGTACATCGAAATTCCCCCAGATAACAGCATGGTGAACCGGCGACCTACCAGTATTATCAATCATGTTTGGATCAGCTCCGGCACTTAGCAAAATTGAGGCAATTTCGGGTGAACCCAAATGGGCAGCCTCATGGAGCACTGTATTCCCCTGCAAATTTTGATAGTTAACATCTTCTCCTGCGTCTATGATGGCTTTGACAGCGGCGGGATATTCCCATCGTACCGCATGAAAGAGAGGGGTGTTTCCCTCTACGTCCATGAGTGTATTCATCCTGATGAGAAATTGATTTGTGAACTCCGGACCATGGTTAAAGGCATGGATTAGCGACGATTTTCCATCGTTATCCTCAATAAACGCATTCGAGCCGTAGCTTATAAGAGTAACGGCGAGCGGAATATTCTTACCTAACAGAGCGTAGTGAAGGGCGGTATTGCCGTTGTAATCCCGTAGATTTGGATTGACGTCAGAATTCAAGAGTAATGCAAGTGTTTCGCTTGGCACTCTCATTGCCACCGCCATATGAAGAACTCCCCGCCCCGTATTGTCCATTCCTTCAATCACTTTTTCGGTGAAAAACCACGAGGAGAATTCAGTTCCATAGCTAAGAGCACGTTGCGCCGGACTAAGGGCCTTATTATTGCGGGCAAAAATATCCGCTCCACTTTCGATAAGCAGTTCCGATAGTTCCCTATAACGAGCTTCCACGGCTAAAAACAGGGAGGTGCTGCCCTCTCTATTTCTAAGTTCGACAAGGGCTCCTCGATCTATCAAAAGGTGGGCGATTGCTATCTCGGAGCCAATAAGGGCAACCAGATGCAATGGGGTGTTGCCATCGCCATCTCTGATATTGGGATTTGCACCGGCGTTTAACAGTACGTAACTAAGCGCATGCCCATCCTCGGTTGAGAGCGCATCGTGTAGGGGGGCATTGCCGTTGTAGTTTTTCTTGTCAACTTCAACTCCAGCATCTATGAGCAATTTCGCAACGGTTCCATAGCCCCTTCGTACCGCTATGTGCAATGCGGTATCCCCGGGCAAATTCCTAGCTTCGATATCAGCGCCGTTTTTGATTAGATATTCAATCATACCTATGTGATTGTGCTCCGCGGCGTGATGCATGGCCGTAGCGCCGTATTCATTTCGGATATTCAGCTTTCTTGTACTTAGGGGATCGAAAATATATAGCCAGTCTTCATTCCTAGGCGGTAGAGAGCCTGATTTGGCTATTGCAGCCGCGCAAAGAATCTGCTTATAGGATACCTTAGGAGTTAGCGCGAGGTCTAAGGCCGAAAAACCCTGATTATCCCTCAATATCGTATTAGCCCCCTTCTCAAGAAGAATTTCAAGGTAGTCGTAAAGACCTAGCTCCGCGCTGACATGAAGCAACGGGCGCCCGTCAATAGCCGGATTATTGACATTCTCCTCATTCACCAGGTAATGCAGCAGTTCAATAGGCTTGAGAAGGCTAATCGAAGCCGGCGAATTACCTTCCTCGTCGGCAATCGAAAAATCGGCTCCCGCATCACTTAGCAACTTGATTAATTCTGGATTCTCATTATTTACCGCAATCAACAAAGGTGTGCGTCCCCGCTTATCCTGTGCATTTTTTTCTGCGCCTTGGGAGATAAGCAACGAGACTATATCGTAAGCCTCTGTCTCCACCCCGATATGAAGCGCGGTACGTCCTAAATCGTCAGTTGCATCCAGATTCATGCCGGGCTTCAGTAGTTTATTGATTTTCTTCAACTGTCCAACGGCAGCCATATCGAGCAGACGTTCTTCGTCTTTTTTCCCACCAGCGATTAGCGCAGAGGGAAGCAGAACTGCAAACAGTATAGCCAAACTGATCTTTTTCATCGGATAATCAGCTCCTTAATCTCCTAAATCGGCTCAAGCGCCCTTTCCCCTTAAAGGCGAGTCAACAAGTCAATATGCTTCCTTCTTGAAATGGCGGTTCCTCGTCAATTCCCATAACTCGCTCTTCTTAAATAATTCTATCACAATTAACGATGTTTCACACAATTAGAGCAGCGTTGCACATCTGTCTTGAATTACTTTGATCAAAGACTATTCGCCTCGGTTCGGAAGTGGACTAATAACCCGTATCTATAGTCCATGTGCACATAAATTGATACTCTTATCCTCAAATTGCTTACAATAGACTAAGAGCGGGCAGTAAGCAGAGTATTCAAACTGTACTACGGAGGTGCAGTGATGAGAATTTTTCTTGTTGTAATCGATAGTTTTGGCATTGGATTTTTGCCGGATGCAGATTTGTATGGGGATGTTGGGGCAAACACCGCTGTCGGCATCGGCCGGGCCGTAGGTGGAGTACGGTGGCCTAATCTCCAGAGGATGGGCCTAGGAAATATTGCAAAAATGACCGGTGCGGATATTCCAGGTTGTCCACCTGAAGATGAAACAACCGCCGTGTTCACTGCCCTACGCGAAAAATCTCCTGGTAAGGACACTACCACTGGCCACTGGGAAATTGCCGGCATGATTCTAGAAAAACCTTTTCCTGTATTCCCGGCTGATTTTCCCTCCTTTCCGGATGAACTAGTTGATGCCTTTATTGACGAGACTGGGTTACCCGGAATACTGGGAAATATGGCGGCCTCGGGTACGGAGATCATCAAGCGACTGGGAGCAAGGCATATTGAGACGGGTAAGCCAATTTGCTATACTTCGGCTGATTCGGTTTTTCAAATTGCTGCTCATATAGATGTATTCCCGCTTAAGGATCTTTATGCTTTGTGCGAGTGTGCAAGAAGGCTATGCGATAGCTACAATGTAGGCAGGGTTATAGCAAGGCCTTTTGAGGGAAGTGTAGGGAATTTCAGAAGAACAAGAGATCGGCATGACTGGTCTATCGATCTTCCCGGAAAATCCCTGCTGGATTTTCTAAGAGATAGGGGAGTGCAGACGGTTGGCATAGGTAAGATAGGTTCTATTTTTAACGAACAGGGCATTGATATTTCCTATCATGATGGAGGCAATAAGGCATGCATATCCAGGATGCTTGAGCTTGCCGCAAAATCAAGTGAGAGGGATATGTTCGTATTTGTGAACCTTGTAGACACCGATATGATTTATGGACATCGGAGGGATCCACGGGGTTACCATGATGCTGTTGCTCAGATTGACCTCGTTATACCGGAGCTCAAGAGGCGTCTTGGGAAAGGTGATTTCCTGCTGATTACGGCCGACCACGGATGTGATCCGACTTTCAAGGGAACCGACCATACCAGAGAGTATGTTCCGGCGCTGCTTGGCGGAATTGGGTGGGAGTCCAGGCCGGCTTCTATCAATAGAATCAGTATTCGCGATAGCCTCGCCGATCTATCTGCCACCACCCAAGTGCTTTTTGGACTGGACCCCCCTCTTGGAAATGGTGTATCCTTTCCCGAAAAATTCCTTAAGCAGGCAGCATTATGACTGTTGCAAAATGGGCTTGCTTTGATTATAGTAGTTTTTTAAATCTTTTTTGGATATAAAGGAGAGACTAATGAAAAGAGTTTTACTGTTTACGATCAGTGCTGTTTTGATTCTCAGCATACTGGTGTCATGCAGAAGAAGGGAAGAGGCGAGTGTTGCTGAAGAGATACCAGATAAAATGCTGGTTGGCATGGTTACCGATGCAGGCACAATCGATGACAAGTCGTTTAATCAGGGAACCTGGGAAGGGATAGGAATGGCGGTTTCCGAGGGACTTGTGTCCGAGAAATATTTGAAACCAGTTGGCACAACTGAAGCGGACTATATCAAAGAAATCAACAACCTCTACGATGCCAATTTCAGGTTTATAGTCACTCCCGGATTTAAATTCGAAACCGCAATCTTTGCTGCACAGGAGAAGTATCCAGATGCCAAGTTTGTTCTGATAGATGGCGTCCCTCATAAGGGAGACTTTGTTTCATCTATTGGACCGAACACGGTTTCCATCTTCTTTGCCGAAGATGAATCTGGTTTCCTAGCCGGATTCGCCACCGCGCTCCAAATTCGCGAGGGCAGTGCCGGATTTATCGGCGGAATGGAAATTCCTCCTGTCCAAATGTTCAACTGGGGCTTCCAGCAGGGAGTTGTTTATGCCAACAACAACTTTGGCACCAATTTGATTATCGAGAAGGACAATGTGGTATATCAGGGTACGTTCGACGATGTTGCCGCAGGCCAGCAGCTAGCCGCGGGCATGTATGACAAGGGTGTCGATGTAATCTTCGCGGCGGCAGGCGGAGTTGGCGTTGGAGCAATCAACGAAGCTAAATCAAGAGCCGAGGGCGGAGAAGAAGTTTGGATAGTTGGTGTCGATGTAGACCAATATGATGACGGGCTCTATGGGGATGGGGGGAATTCTATTATTTTGACTTCTGCCATGAAATATATAGATGTTGCCGCCTACGCCATGATTAAGGCAGAACTTGATGGCGAGTTTCCGGGAGGCCAAAGACTTATGATGAACGCGGCAAATGATGGAGTTGGAATTCCGCCTGAAAACCCGAACCTAGATGCGGATGTGGAAGCTTCTGTCGCAGAACTTTTTGGACAAATCGCCAATGGAGAAATAGACATTGCAGCTGAGCAGGCCGCAATCAAGTAGTTTTGCGAAAAGCAAGATTAATTTTTTAGCTTAAGAAATGTATGGCGGGGGGTTAAAAATCCTCCGCTACTTTAAATGGAATAGAAATGGAAAATACTCCCATCATTGAGATGAAGATGATTCGGAAGGAATTTCCGGGTGTTTTAGCCAACGACAACATCACTATTAGCCTTCAAAGGGGTGAGATTCTAGCGCTGCTTGGGGAGAATGGGGCCGGCAAAACCACTTTGATGAGTATTCTTTTTGGTTTGTATAAGGCAGATAGAGGGAAAATACTCGTTGATGGAAAAGAAGTCAGTATAAACAGTCCTACTCAGGCTAATAAGTTGGGCATTGGCATGGTTCACCAGCATTTCAAACTCGTCCATAATTTTACTATTACAGAAAATATAGTGCTGGGAATCGAGCCTCGCCGCAGATTAGGCATGGACCTAGCTTCTTCATCCAAAAGGATTAAGCAGTTGAGCGAGCATTATGGCCTGAATGTGGAACCTAATGCGAAAATTGAAGATGTCTCAGTTGGTATGCAGCAGAGGGTGGAAATTCTCAAGATGCTCTATCGCAACACGGAAATTCTTATTTTCGATGAACCCTCGGCTGTCCTCACCCCGCAGGAAATTCAGGATTTGATGGGAATAATGAAAAACCTTATCGATGAGGGAAAATCTATTATACTTATCACTCATAAACTCAAGGAGATTAAGGCCATTGCCGATCGCTGCACTGTAATCCGAAGAGGCAAGGTAATGGGAACTGTAAATGTGAGTGAAACTTCCACCGAGGAAATGGCAAGAATGATGGTGGGCAGGGAAGTTATATTTGACTTAGATAAGGAGAAAAGCAGCCCTGGAGAGAAGGTTCTAGAAATTCAGAACCTCAATGTTATCAATAGACGAGGCGTTAGAGGAGTTAAGAATTTTTCGCTTGCTGTCTGCAGAGGGGAGATTCTTGGACTCGCGGGCGTGGATGGCAATGGCCAAACAGAGCTTGTGGAAGCCCTAACTGGGCTCACTCAAGTGGAATCGGGGAAAATTCTTATCAATGGCAGGGATGTTACTAATACCAGCATTCGTGAACGTATAGACAGGGGGGCGGCCCACATTCCGGAAGACAGGCAGAAACGGGGTTTGGTTTTGGATTATTCGCTTGAAGACAACTTTGTTTTAGAGAATCATGGAGATTCGCCCTTTAGCCAATACGGTTTTCTCAAACGTTCGGCAATCAGAGAGAATTCCAAGAGAATTATCAAAGAATTCGATGTTAGATCGGGATGGGGAAGTCTGACTCCCGCGCGCTCGCTCTCGGGTGGAAATCAACAGAAGGCGATAGTGGGTAGAGAAATCAGTCATGATCCAGATTTGCTGATTTCTGTTCAGCCAACAAGAGGCCTGGATGTTGGTTCGATTGAGTACATACACCGGAGACTAATCGAACAACGCGACTCCGGAAAGGCTGTTCTTCTTATCTCGCTTGAGTTAGACGAGATATTTGGACTCTCTGATAGGATAGCCGTTATTAGCCACGGTGAACTTGTTGGATTAGTACAAGCAGATGATGTGGATGAAAACGAGGTGGGACTGATGATGGCCGGCATAGATAAAACCGTATGAAACGCTTAACTTTTCGCGGTATTTCGCTCAAAATTCCACGAGGGCTTATTGTATCTCTAATTGCCATATTTATGGGCTTGCTAGCTGGCGCGTTTTTTATGCTTGTTACCGGCAACAACCCATTAGAAGGCTATTTGTTTTTGTTCCGCGGCGGCCTGATGAACATTGAACGCATAGGAAATACACTGGCTACTGCCGCCCCCCTTGTTTTTACAGGCTTGTCGGTTGCTTTCGCATTTAGCACCGGATTATTCAACATTGGAGCATCGGGACAGTTGCTTGCCGGGGGACTTTGCGCAACGGCTATCGGACTTACTGTTATTCTCCCAAAACCCTTGCTGCTACTACTTATGCTTGGCGGGGCGATATTGGGCGGCGCCCTTTGGGGATTCATCCCCGGATTGTTAAAGGCCTTGTTCAATGTTCATGAGGTTGTTGCCACCATTATGATGAATTGGATAGCCTATTGGCTTGTATATTACACCATTCCAGCCTATTTCAAGGGAGAATTCATGGAAACGGAATCTCAGAGGATTCCTGAGATTGCCTCGCTTAGGGTTCCGTGGTTATCAAGTATTTTTGATGGCTCCTTCATAAATCTGGGAATCTTCATTGCAATAATCACGGCCATCATAATCTGGGTTATTCTATCGAAAACAGTTCTTGGCTATGAGCTGAAGGCTGCTGGGTACAATCGATACGCCGCGGAGTATGGCGGTATGAAAGTAAGACGCAATATAATACTTTCCATGACGATAGCGGGGATTCTTGCGGGCATTGGCGGTATGGCTGTTTACACTGGATACTCCGTGAATATGCAAATAGGTGTATTGCCAGCAGAGGGTTTCGTTGGAATTGCTGTTGCCTTGCTGGGCGGCAACTCACCAATTGGCGCGCTTTTTTCGGCACTATTTTTTGGTTTGCTTCATTCAGGAAAGGGCTATATGAATGCAATGACCAAAATTCCGCCGCAAATTGGCGACACGATTATAGCAATTATTCTCTATTTCGCCGCAACCAGCATCTTGTTTAATCGTCTTATCGGCTTCATTAGAAGTAAGATTGCTGGTCGTGGCATTACATCACAGTTGGAGGAGAGTTAAGATGTGGGATTTTCTGACTTTTGTATCCCCGTATGCCATCGCCTTTACTATTCCACTGCTAATCACCTCATTAGGCGGACTTATCTGTGAACGTTCCGGAGTTGTTAATATTGGACTCGAAGGACTTATGGTGATCGGGTCTTTCGCCAGTGCGTTTACGATAGTGAAGTTATTCCCAATAATGGGTACGCCAGCGATTTATGTCGGTCTAGCGGCGGCAATCGTTTTAGGTGCAATCTTCTCACTTCTGCACGCAGTTGCAAGTATTAACCTAAACGCTAATCAGGTGATAAGTGGCACTGCAATAAACATGATGGCGGGAGCCCTGACACTCTATTTTGCAAGAGTTATGACAGGAAGCGGTAAAATTCAAATAATAAGCAGCCTACGACGATTCAATGTCCCAGTACTGCACAAAATACCAATTCTCGGCAAGCTTCTATTTACGCAGACTTATTCCACCACGTGGCTAGTGCTGCTGATATTAGTCTGCAGCACTTATCTAATTTATAAAACTCCTCTTGGGCTACGCATTCGAGCCTGCGGGGAAAATCCGCACGCCGCTGATGCGGCCGGTATCAACGTGAAGCTGATTAGATATATAGGAGTTATTTTTTCGGGCGCATTTGCCGGACTTGGCGGTGCCATAATCTTGGTAACTTATGCGGGTGAATTTAGTGGTTCGGTTGCGGGGCTTGGTTTTCTGGCTTTGGCAGCATTGATATTTGGCCAGTGGCGACCATTAGGGATACTCGGCGCCACGTTCTTTTTTGGCTTCGCGAGTACTCTGGCAAATATATCTCAAATCATTCCTGCCCTCGCAAGAATCCCCGGATTGCTATTGAAGGCATTTCCCTATGTTCTAACCCTATTGGCCCTTGTATTCTTTTCCAAAACTACACAGGCGCCCAGGGCCGTTGGAGAACCTTTCTATCCGGGAAAGAGTTGACGGCTAGCAGGTAAGGCGACTAAATATCGACATTATCGTCGTGCTATAATTCGATCTGGTTATGACTGAAGCCAAAAAAATCCTGCTTGCAATAATGGTAAGCGCCCATTTCATAGGCTGTGCGACAAAGCAACCAGATTCTCCATCCGATATCAGCAATGAGGCTCCCGAAACTTTCCTGCCCCGTCCCAGATTCACCAACCCCATACCAAGGCCACTAAACAGAGTTTTGCTTCAGTGGCTAGAGATTGAAAAAGCCGATGGCTATGAAATTCAGATGTCCGAAACAGAGTCCTTCAATACAATTACGAAGATGTGGATAGTCAAAGGTGTAAATCTGGAAATTCCAATTCCCAGAGAAGGAACAATTCGGCTGAGAATACGCGCATTCAATTCGAGTGCAACTAGTGGCTGGAGCGCTGTATTGGAGATTAAGGAAAGCTTGTAGTGCATGATTTACTAACTGGTGAATGGTTTTCCACCTTAGGCATTCAGAATGAAATCTTATGGACATTTACGCTGATTTTGAATTTCGCTTTAGTACTCATAATCTATCGAATATTTGGAAGAGTTGGATTACTCTGTTGGTTGTCAGTCGCAATTATAATTGCAAACTTGCAGGTGATGAAAATTGTAAATCTTTTTGGACTCACCACTTCTCTTGGCAATGTTACCTATGCAACAAGCTTCCTGGCAACCGATATAATCTCTGAGAATCACGGATCAAGAAAGGCAAGGCAAGCAGTAATGCTTGGCTTTTTTGCACTTTTATCGCTCACCTTTTTCATGGGGCTCACATTGCTTTTCAAGCCCTCGCCTGTCGATTATGCACAGGATAGCATGCAGAAACTCTATGCAGTATTTCCGCGTATTGCACTTGCAAGCTTCATGGCTTATGGAGTTAGTCAAATTCACGATGTTTGGATTTATGCCAGATTCAAGAAAAGGCAACCTGCCACAAAATGGATTTGGCTGAGAAACAATTTATCCACAATGCTTAGCCAGGCAATCGATTCATTTCTATTTGTTGCAATTGCCTTTGCGGGGCGTGTACCGTCCAGAGAATTCTGGGAAATCGCGATAAGCACCTATCTCATGAAATTGGTAATTGCCGCCGCGGACACGCCACTGGTTTACTTAAGCGCCCTGTGGTACAAAAGAAAACGTATTGGAGAAATATAGGACGTGTTCTTTTTCCTGATAAAAAAGGCGTTTTTCGATGGATGGGACAATCTGGAGATACTTGTAATTGCAAACTTCATTTTTCTCATTGTATGTGCTGCCCTGATATGGCCTGTATTTGCTCTTGTGAAACCCACATCGTCCTTGTTCTTTATTCTGCTGGCCATAATATCGGTATTCGGGATTGTGCTTCTGGGTGTTATTTCGGCGCTGATGTCCACTCTTGCGGATTACCGCCGAGTTTTATGGATCGATGTTCCAGAGATTATTAAAAAAACATGGGCAAAATCCCTGATTCTTGGAGCCGCAACGGTAATATTCATCATAGCCGCATTTCTAGGGATAACATACTACTCGAGTTTCAAGAATTTACCGGGGCTTGTCGCCTCAGTGATAACCTTCTGGATTGTAGTTGGAGCCTATCTTACAGTTCTCTGGTATTTTCCTGCGCTAAGTCGTCTCCAGGGCAATTTCGGGAAATTGTTGAAGAAATGTGTGCTTCTTATGCTTGATAATTTCCTGCTTAGCTTATATCTCGGATTTGTAGTGGTTCCTCTATTTCTAATCGCCTGGCCTATTACAGCCTTCAGCGCATTTGGACCCTCCGGAATACAGCTATATCTCAACTGCGCATTGCGCTTGCTCCTATACAAGTACAGATGGCTGGAAGAAAATACGAAAACAAAGAGAAAACGAGTGCCATGGAATGAAATTCTTATTGAGGAAAAAGAAAAAATCGGCCAGCGTACTATAAAGAGCATGATTTTCCCTTGGAAATAGTAAGGCCTCCTTTCTTCTTGCAGTCTTGGCAATGCCGAGTTTTCGATTACAGATGGAATTTTCACTAATTTTAAGGCAGACCATGAGTCTATTTAGAACCCTAGATGCAATGAATGAATCGCAGGGAGAAACGTTTTGCCCCAGAATATCTAACTAGACGCTCCTGCAGGCACACTGTTCAAATCTACTGCTTGAACGCTCTTTATGATGAATTTATAGTTTCTATCGTTAATCGTAAATTCTAGAGTACTGCCCACTGGCTTTCCTACGAAAATGCTTCCAAATGGCGAAAGATAGGATATAATTCCCTCTGATGGGTTTGATTCCCATGGGCCAAGTATAGTATATACTTCCTCCTTCTTACCCAAGAGATCTTCAAGTGTTACAATGGTGCCAAATCCAACTTTGTCAGGTTCCCAGTATTCCTCTGTAAAAAGACGAACTCTGCCCATTTCATCCTTAATTCTGCCAACCTGAATCTGCAAATTCTCTTGCCGTTCTTTGCTGGTTTTATACTCGGCATTTTCGCTTAGATCTCCTAATGCAATGGCCGCCCCTATTTCCTTCGAATTTTGGGGTATTTCAATCTCAACAATGTGTTTAAGCTCTCTTTGCTTCCTAGTCAAACTGCTCTGAAGTGCAAGGAAATAACGGGCGACCGAAGGAGTGCTTTGCTCACTCGTTTTTTTCTTATCACCATAAAAGCGAATTCCAGGAAATGCCTCCTTAGTAGTTATCTTGAGATTCCTTTTCAGTTGTGGATCAAGTTGTTCAATATCCTCAAGCAGGGTAAGCATTCTTTTAGCTGAATCCATATCACCACTTAGCAGAAACTCTTCCAGTCTTTTCTCTCCAAATAAGTAATTGTGAATTTGCCTGTTCAGTTTTCTGTTGTAAACCACATCACGCTTGTTGCCTATGTCGCTGTAGGTTAAATTAAGAAGACGAATCGTATTGATTAGTATTCTCTCAATATCCATACCCAATCCAATAAGCAAATCATCTTCTAACACATGACGCGCTATCCAGATTAAACCATCTCGATATTCTCGGTAGCGTTCTACCATCTGTTCCAGTTTCTCGAGCACCGCATCTTTGAAACCGGCGCGGATAAGCTCATCCAACATCAAACTGGAGAGCTGAATTGGGAAGAGCATGAGATAAACCTTGTTCCAATCATTTACTTCTTTTCGCACAAAAGAAAGAAAATCTTTTCGAATTGCGTTGTCATCGAGCTGAGCAAAAAGCTCCACCGGCTTTTCGATATCCCTCCACAATTCCCTAAATCCCCATTCGAGCCCTGGATCCAAGAAAGGAAAGGTTTTGCTCATTCTTGAGACAAATAAATAACTGGCTACCACCTGAACGCTTATGTTGCCCAATTTCAGAAATGCGGTGAAATAGCTAAACATCTCGGCAAAGAATTCAGAAGCTGGATCACCGTGGTCCAGAAAATTACGAACAACCTGTATCTTGCTGAAGAAACTCTTTTCAGCCTTGAATTGGTTGAATACCTTCTCTTCAAAACTCATCGGTTTATCTCTGACAACAAACTGATCTAACCTGTCTGGAACATTGCCAAAGGAGGTGTCGGTTTTGAGAATTTTCCGGGCTTCAGTGCTCCATGCAGGCCACTCGGCTGAGCTTAGTATGCTTGGAACAAGTTCCGCTTTAATTCTCTTGATATTGGCAACGTTGTCGAAACTGCGGATTATAGTTTTAAGAGCCCAGGGAATATCTCGCTTAACCTTTGCCCCAAGTTGTTCTTTGGAATGAATGCTCTTCAAAACCCAGATATGATCTTTCGAAAGACTCTGCAGCGCACCAATAGCCATTTTCAAAGACATGGAATGAGCCCTTTTCTTGGAGAAATCTATTCTTATTGTATCGCCCTTGATATTCTCGATTATTCCGACTCCCCATTTGTTGTGAAATACAAAATTTCCAGCATCAAATGATATATGCTTCTCGAAGTCGGTAATTGCCTCCATTGCATTTCTCCAGTTCTGATTCAGATTGGAAAGGCGTATATACTCGTCTACTTGACTGTGTTCGGAATATCGGGCCTTATAGCAACTAATTATCTCTCCTCGCGCCCAGTTATTCTTGCTTTCATAAGTCAGGATTCTTTTGAGAACTTCGATTGAGGTGGGCCATTCCTCACGATCTTTGATAGAGGGATACAAATCCTCCAACAGTTTCATCGCCCTCCCTGGCCCAAACAATTTCATGACCCTTTTCTCTATTGAGAAGAAGAATTCGTAATCATCTACGTTGTGTTCAACAAGTTTCTGCCATATGTAATGCACCTGGTTGAATTGATTTTTGTTCACATATCGATAAATGGCTTTGCGGTAATAAAGTACAGCCTCATCTATAAGCCCGCTCTTCTCTCTGTTTTCCGCGAGACGCCTTACCATGTCAGTTTCAGAATAGTCAATCTTTATTATTCTTTCCCAGACTTCATACATCTTCTCTGGTTGGTTGAGGTGTTCAAGAGTGTTAGCCAGATTCTTGAGTGCGATTTTGTTTTCGCCAAATTCAAGGATTCTTTGGCATAAATACTCAACCGCGCCCCACTTGTAATTTTCCATGAAGATGTTAACAAGATTTAAGAGATGGGTATCATCAACTTGCTGCTTGCTCAATGAGAGAATTCCGGAGAGATAGAGAGCCACAATGCCATTTTTATTGTGCTCTAGATGCATCTCACAGAGTTCCTGAACTTCATTCTGCTCGCCTTTTGTCAGCACGGACTCAACAATTTTGTTGAGTTCTTGAAAATCTGGAACTGAAAAATCATTGATAGAAGCTCGAGTCCATTTTTCTTCATTTAGCATTCTGCTAACTGTTTTGATGATCGCTTCAGACATTATGCCTCCCAATCCTGCTTCAAAGCAAAATCAGTTATTCTCGAAGTAATCTCTGTACATAGCCGGAGATAAAAGCTTGATATTTACTAGAACATCGTCAATTGCCTCACGATTAGTATCAGAGATTTGATAATGATCAATTAATCTTAAAAAGCTGTTAATCAATTTGGGCACCAAAGCTGCCTTTTTCTCATTGCTAATTGATATTTCACTTTTTAGAGAATAAATCGATTGTTTCAGCTTACCATACTCAATGGCGCTAAGCTCCCGCTTCACGTCCAAGACTCCCCATATGGCTCCATAAACCGGTAGCCACTCCGAAAAATTCAGGTTTTCATTTCCAATTTCCTTGCGTAATCTGTCTATCAATCGTCGGAAAAATGGAGAAATGATTTCATCCAACTCAACTACACTTGCATCAAGAAACAAGGCCTCACGCATCAAAACCTTAGCGGATTGAGATTCACCTATAAGCGCATAAGCATCGGCTAGTTCCGCCAGCAAGCGCGAATTGCTGCCACCTGACAATCCGACGGCTTCTTTCAAAGTCGAAATACATTCTTCATAGCTTCCTAGCATTTTCTGGCAGCGGCCAGCTTGAAGAAATGCCTCTGCATCAGAAGTCTCAAGAGCCTGCTTTCGATAATAACTTAGTGCTTCAGAATGAACCCACTTCTTTATAGATGCCGAACCCTCATCCAGCGGGTGTTCGAACCCGCTTTGATATCTCCTAGTATAATTCTTCCATTGGCGTTTAAGATAATCCCCCTTCGGTCCATCGTAGTATATCGTCTCTAGATTTTGCTTACGCTGACTCCAATAGCCGCAGGCTCTTAGCGCTGTTTTTACTTCCAGATTCTCATAATTTAATGAGTGAGCCTTATCTAGGAGTTCGCGAGCCTCGACAAAATTTCCAGTTCCAAACAGTCGATAGCTTCTAGCCAGTAAGCTATCAATATCAAATTCGCCATCTTTACCTACCAGCATTCTAAACAGATGACCTTTATAGAAGTATACCTGAATGGCAATGCCGGGGTCAACAAGATAAGGAACTTGGAATTCATCGTCTAAGTAGACTATAATCAAGGCTAATGAAAGAAAGAATAATCGCGCCGTCAATAATAGCCGCGGAATTCGGAAATATCGAAGATTCCATCAGATTAATTGAAAAAGCTGGCGGAGATTGGATTCATCTTGATGTAATGGATGGAATTTTTGTGCCTCCCATAACTTTTGGCGCACAGATGATCCAGTCAATACGCGGACTAACAGAATTAACTCTGGATGTACATCTTATGACTGTGAAGCCCGCTAACCATCTCGATGCCTTTGTAAGGGCAGGGGCGAATCGTTTCACATTTCACATTGAAGCAGAAACCCATTCTCATAGACTGATAAAACAGATAAACAATCTGGGAATCAGCTCAGGAATAGCGATTGTACCCTCTACGCCTGTATCAGCGATTGAGGAATTGTTGGATATTGTTGATCAGGTGCTAATTATGTCTGTGAATCCTGGTTGGAGTGGGCAAACGATGATAGCAAAAACACTAGAGAAGGTTCGCAAACTTAGAAAACTGAAGATAGAAGGAGAAGGTAATTTCCTCATCTGCATTGATGGAGGTTTCAAACTGGAGAATTCTCATGAAATCTGGGATGCCGGGTGCGATGTCGCTGCTATGGGTGCGGCTTTCTTTGAGGCGGAAAATCCCGAAGAAATGTTGAATAAGTGTCGTTCTAGCTAGTTGCACGCCGATAGTGGTTTCTGTCCTCGCCTTGTTTTCCCTAAGCTTCTATTTCAGTATCAAATGCCATCCTTAAGGACCAATCCAATGCAGTGTATTTATGAGGAGTTTTCTAGCATAGTTGCTCATGAGATCGCTTAAGCCAGAAAATGAAAATCTACAATAAAGACTTAGCTCGCGCGAAGCGTTGGTTGGCAAGAGGCAGAAGCTTAAAAGTTATACGCTTCCTTGAGCCCAAAGTACCGCTATTTATTGAAGATCCGAACTACTATACATTGCTTGGTAGGGCCTGTTTGGAATCCGGGTTGCTTAAAGACGCTGATACCTATCTAAACCGTGGCATCCAGGCTGATCCCAATCACCTTGAGGCGCGACTTTCTTTAGCGGTTAATTATCTTAAGCGAAAAGACCCCGCGAATGCGGTTAAAACCTGGCTTGAAGTTCTAGAAGATTATCCAAACAACAAATATGCTTCCAGAGGATTGAAAACTCTCAAGAATATTTCCGATCTTTTTCAGCAGGATAGGTTTCTAGAGAGATTTGAACCACGCAGATTCTTACCCAATATCGGATCAAAATGGCTCGGTAGGATCCTGGCAATTCTGATAGTTACTCTAGCTATTCTTGTTGTTCTCTACATCTGGGGTTCAAAGGGTTTGTTACTTAGTCCGAGAAATGAATATAGAACGGGCTTTGAAAATCTGAAATCAAAACGTCCACAAACGGAGGAGAGGAGCGATGTTCTTTACCCTCTGGAGAATCAAGAACTATCAAGGATCATCAGAAAAGCTCTAAGGCATTATCAGTTATACGAGGATAACGAAGCTCGTTATGAATTGAACAAGATAAAATACTCGAACGCAACTGAGAGAATACGTAAGCAAAGCATGGAACTCATAGGATTACTAAATGAACCAACTATAAACAGCCTGGAAACCTCGTACACTTACAAAGATGTGAAACAAAATCCATGGCTCTTTGAGGGAATATGGGTTCTCTGGAGTGGTTTAGCGGCAAATATCACAAGTGACTCCGGCACAACTAGCTTTGACTTTCTGGTAGGTATGGATAAAGGGCAGATATTGGAGGGACGGGTTGAAGTTATAGTACCGTTTCCAGTTGTTATGGAAGAACTCCCTCTGGAATTGCTAGCCAGAGTGGAACCAAAGAATGGGGATTTCATCATTGTTGGGAAAACGCTTCATTTTCTTCGGTAGACGATTCTTCACCCTTCCGTGACAGCAGGATTCTGGCTTACTTGCATAAGTTCAAGCGATAGGAGATGCTTCATGGTTGTAGGTATTAAGGTGGTGAGATGGCTGAGATGAGCGAGAATATAGAATCCAAGATTGAAAGAGATAGAGAAAAAGCCATTGATGCGGCAAGATTGCGGATAGAAAAACAGTTTGGTAAGGGCTCCTTGATGAAACTGGGTGAGAGGCCCATGGTAAAAGTTGAAGTAATCCCATCTGGTTCGATCTTACTAGATGAAGCGCTCGGTGTCGGTGGTTATCCGAAGGGAAGAATCATCGAAATCTATGGTCCTGAATCATCGGGAAAAACCACTCTTGCATTACATGCCATAGCCGAATCTCAAAAGAAAGGAGGAGTGGCGGCTTTTATTGATGCTGAGCACGCATTGGATCCTCTCTATGCGAGCAATTTAGGAGTTGATATAAAGAATCTCTGGGTAAGCCAGCCCGACACCGGCGAACAGGCTCTAGAAATTGCAGAATCACTTGTGCGATCTGGAGGTATAGATGTCATAGTAGTCGATTCCGTCGCTGCTTTGACTCCCCGCGCTGAAATTGAGGGCGGTATGGGGGACGCTCATGTGGGTTTGCAGGCAAGATTGATGAGCCAGGCTCTACGCAAGCTCACTGGAACTATAAGTAAATCCGGCAGTTGCTTGTTCTTCATAAATCAAATCCGAATGAAAATCGGTATTGCGTTTGGTAATTTTGAAACTACATCCGGTGGAAATGCGCTTAAATTCTATGCATCTCTAAGATTGGAGGTGAGAAAGGTAGAAACAATTGCAAAGGGTCAGGAAGATGCAATAGGCAACAAGGTTAGAGTTAAGATTTCAAAAAATAAAGTTGCCCCGCCATTTCGAAGAGCAGACTTGGAAATAATGTTCGGGAGGGGAATCTCAAGAAGTGGCAGTATTCTAGATGGGGGGCTGGCCCACGGCCTGATTAACAAGAGCGGTAGTTGGTATTCATTGGGGGAACGCAGGATAGGGCAGGGAAGGGAAAACGTCAAACAATACCTTGAAGACAATCCGGAAATTGCCTTGAATATTGAAACAAAGCTGCAGAAAAAGATTTCAACTTCACCCGGTAGTAAGTCTCCAAACGACAAACTCGCAAAATCTGGCCCGGGAAGTGAAAGAATTCTCAATGAACGCGGCAATAAGGCCCTGTGAATACTGTTTGGCTGGGACTGGGCTCTAACCTTGGCGAGAGACTTTCGTACATAGAGGCAGCAATAACAGAGCTTGATGTGATTCTTGACGATTTGCAAATAGCTCCAATTTACGATACGGTACCACTAGATTACCTTGATCAATCCAATTTCCTGAATACCGTTGCAAGAGGTGAAGTATATCTTACGCCCCAAGAGCTTCTAAATGAAATCCAGAGAATCGAGCATGCATTTGGACGAAAGCGAACTATTGAAAAAGGGCCGCGTACAATAGATATCGACATCCTTATATATGGGGATACCTGCGAAACCTATGAAATCGATTCGAATAGTTATCTGACAATACCGCATGAGCTTATGCACAAACGTCTATTTGTCCTAAGACCACTTCTGGATATCAATCCAGACCTTGTCGACCCAAGAGATGGTACTGCGTGGAGTATAAAAGCTGATAAACTCTCCGATCAGCAGGTTGATCTCTGGTGAGTGTCCATGTCGCCGGCAGATTACCCAGATATCAGCTAGACCGCTTTGAAGGCCCTCTCGATTTGCTTCTGTTTCTTATCCGGAAGAACGAGGTTAGCATATATGATATTCCCATCGCCGAAATAATCGAGCAGTATCTTGCTTATTTGAAAAACAGCCCTAGAACCAACCTAGATGAAATTTCGGATTTCTATCTAATGGCTGCCTCTCTTATCAATATCAAATCGAAAATGCTTCTTCCCATGGATATTGATTTTGAGGATGAGCTGGATGATCCGCGTCAGGAGCTTGTTAGAAGCCTAATAGAGTACGAGAGATTCCGAAAATTAACACATTTACTATCTAGCAGAGAGGTTGAATTCGAGGGGATTGTGAAGAAAGAACGAACCCAAATTGAACTGCCTCTTAACTTCGAAGAGGGGACTTGTGAGGAAACCGATATCTGGGATCTATTAGATGTCTTTAATCGATTAATGAAGAGTCTTCGGAGTGAAACTTCAATCATAATTGGAGAAGAAGTTTCGATAAACAAGAAAATGGCTCTTATTTGTGAAATCCTCGAAACAAAAGATGAATTCGATTTCTATGATATCTGTAGTGCTGAATCTCTAATGGAGATAATAAGCGCTTTTCTTGCGGTTCTGGAGTTGACTAAAATGGGGGTGATAAGTTTGCTTCAGAATGAACTGTTCGGAGATATCCATATTGTAAGTTCAAACAAATAGGACTTCTAAGGCAGCTTAGACATGAATACAAATTGTGCATTAATCGAAGCAGTCTTGTCGCTAGAAGCTGAACCAATCGATGAGGAAAATTTATCCCGTCTCACAGGTTTGGACCGCGAAGAAGTGATTGCAAATCTCGACATTCTAAGAGACCACTATAACTCTGAGACTCATGGAATCGAGCTCCTTAAATTTCCAAATGGATGGACCTTTGCTCCCAAAGATTCTCTATGGGGAATTCTAAGGGCTCACTATGGCAAAGGAGGGAGAGGCGCTTTGTCCCGGGCCGCACTTGAAACCTTGTCAATTATTGCATACTCCCAGCCAATAGCAAGATCGGAAATCGAGAATATAAGGGGAGTTGGAGTGGATGGAGTGATTCGTGCCTTAACAGATAGAGATTTGATCAAAGAAATTGGGCGCAAAGAAACCCCGGGTAGGGCTATATTGTATGGAACTACCAGGAAATTTCTAAAACGCTTCAACCTAAAGAGCATAGCCGAGCTTCCCAAACTAGATGAGATTGAAAATAAGAAGTTTTTTGTAGATGGAGATCCTTAAGAGTATTCGCTTGCAGCTCAAGCTGGCACGAGCGGGAATATCTTCACGTCGCCAGTGCGAGAGAATAATTACCGAGGGTAGGGTTAGTGTCAACGGAAAGATTGTTAGAAAGCTGGGTCTGAAAGTCACTCCAGATGACATAGTCCGACTAGACGGACAGTTGGTAAGAAACAGTGAAAAAAAGATATATATTGCCCTGCATAAACCTTCAGGCTATCTATGCTCTGACTTTGACCCTGAGAACAGACCCTTAGCAAGAGATCTAATCGATATAGCGGTGAAAAAGAGGATCTTCCATGTCGGCAGACTCGATTACATGAGCAGCGGTCTGATTTTTTTCACCAACGATGGAGAGTTTGCAAGCACTCTTATGCACCCATCTGGGCGGGTGGAAAAAGAGTACATTGTAATTGCAAAAAGTGATATACCGGCTGAATTGATGGAACGCTTTGGTAGAGGAATCACAATTGATAGAGTCCGATACAATGCAGTGCGTGCTAAGAAAATAGGATCAAGAGCTGCAAGAATAACTCTGGTGGAGGGTAAAAACCGCGAATTAAGAAGAGTTTTTTCCCATTCTTCGTTGGGTATCAGAAGCTTACACAGAATTCGAATCGGACCAGTCAGAGTTAACGGTATTGCCTCTGGACATTTCCGTCATTTAAAAGTAAATGAGATTAGGATTCTGATGAAACACTCGCAAGAGAGAGTTAAATACAGGAAATTCAAAAGGAGAAATTGATGGTGGTAGCTATTGATGGTCCCGCTGCTGTAGGCAAAAGTAGTCTGGCAGGTTGGATTGCGAAAACCTTTGGATTCCTAAATTTGAATTCAGGTGCCTTTTACCGGGCGCTAGCCTTAAAAGTTCATAACAGGGGCGTGGATATAGAGAATATACCAGAAGTGATATCGATAGCCGAAACTGCCAAGATTGAACCTAAGGGCGAAAGCATATACCTTGATGATGAAAAAATAGATAGTTTTTTAAGAACCGATTTGATAGATAAGTTGTCGTCTATAATTTCATCTATAGTCCCAGTTCGCCGTATAGTGAACAAAAGACTTCAACAAATCGCAACTTCGATAGACATTATTGCCGAAGGCAGGGATATGACAACTGTTGTTTTTCCCAATGCTGAACTGAAGATATACCTTGAAGCCAACCCACATATACGCGCACGGCGCCGGTTTGATCAGGGCACAAGCAGACAGAGCATAGAAGAACTTGAGCTATCACTGCGGGAACGGGATAACCGCGATAAGAGCAAAATCGAAGGATCACTCAGAGTTGCAGAAGATGCGCTAATAATAGATACATCCGACTTGACCTTGGAAGAAGTTTATGAGAAAGTTGGAGAATTAATCAATGCCCGCCTAACCTTCAGGAGTAAATATGCCCAAGCAGGATGCCTTCGCAGAGAAGAGTAATCAAGACCAATTACAGGAGGCGTATCTGAAGGCCCTTGATCAGCTAGAAGAAGGGGAGCTGATTAGTGGAGAAGTTATCCAAGTAGACAGCGAGTATGTCTATCTGGATCTTGGGTTGAAGTCTGACGGAAAAGTCTCAATAGAGGAATTCGGGGAAGTCCCTACCATTGGCGATACCGTGGAAACTATCTTAGTTGAACGTGAGGGGCGTCATGGAGAAGTAGTTATCTCCAAAAGAAAGGCCGATATAAAGGAATTCTGGAGGACTCTCCGTGAAGCTCTCAATACGGGAGAGCCTGTTAACGGCAAAGTCGTCAAAACGATCAAGGGGGGATTTGAAGTTGACTTGGGATATGGAATTCGAGGTTTCTGTCCTATTAGCAAAATGGATGTGCAGAGAATAGACAATTCAGAGGAATATGTTGGGCTCGAATCTCCGTTTATAATTGATCGGCTATATAGTGATAAGAAGGTAAATATAGTTCTAACAAGACGGCTTTACCTAAGAAAACTAATTGAAAAGAGCAGAACCGAGTTTTTCAACACGGTTTCGATAGGTGATACTGTTGAGGGATACATAAAAAGCTTCACATCCTTTGGAACCTTTGTGGATTTGGGCGGATTCGACGGCTTATTGCACATGAATGATATGAGCTGGGGACATGTAACTAGGCCAAAAGATTTTGTCAAGAAAGGACAGAAAATTGAGCTGAAAGTGATTCGCCTTGATCCTGAAGGTAAGAGGATAAATCTTTCATTGAAGCATTTTCAGCCCGATCCATGGTCAACATTCGAGGAAAGATACCACGTCAATCAGATTATCAAAGGTCGTATAACTAGACTCACGGATTTTGGAGCATTCATCGAAATAGAAGAGGGTATCGAGGGGCTGGCTCATATCTCTGAGCTATCTTGGGTGAAGCGTGTGAAACATCCCAAGGAACTACTAAGAGTTGGTGATGAATGTGAAGCCATGATTCTTGGTTACGATATTCCCCAAGAACGTATATCTCTTGGACTTAAGCAGGTTCTTCCCAATCCATGGGAAGAAATCACGGCTAAATATGAGATAGGCACTAAAGGGAATTGGATTGTCAGGAAAATAACCAATATGGGAGCCTTTGTAGAGCTTGAAGAAGGTATTGATGCCTTCCTTCACGCAGACGATCTCTCATGGACAAGAAAAATCCGCAATGTTGGCGCCTTCCTAACTGAAAACAAGCCCATTGATGCCGTGGTAATAGGTATCAACTCTGCAGAACGGAGAATCCGAATAGGCGTAAAGCAACTAGAGGAAGATCCCTGGACAAAGTTCCGCGACAACTTCTCGCAGAACTCGATAGTAGAAGGCAAAGTAACTCACAAGACGGATTTTGGCATATTTGTAGAAGTTAAAGGGGGAATCGAAGGACTCATCCATAAGAACAACCTTATAGAAACAAGGGGAGAAAATCCGAACGATAAACTAGCTTCTTACAACGTTGGAGATAAATTACGGGCAGTTGTAACCGAAATAAACCCTAATAGGCATAAGCTTTCTCTATCCCTCCGCGAACTGCGTTATATGGAGGAGCAGGCTGAAATATCTAGGTATATCAAGAGTAGCAAGAAAGAAAACAAGGATTCCTATACTCTCGCCGATATGCTTGAGGGGAAACAAGATTCATAGAAAATCTTAGCGGCATGAAAGCCCTCTCGTCGTCGAAAAGCTTTTAGCAGGTAGGCAAGATGGTGAAGAGTATTAACTTCTAGATTCTAATCCTATCAGGCGTTTTTGTTTTAGAATCGTAACTCTAGCCTAGCCATGTTAGATTTCATTCCCCCCCCACCTCATGATTTCAAATAGGGGAAATAAGACTTATATCCGTTAGAATAGGTGATAAAATGTTTTTGAGGGCAAAGTTAAATCAGAAACAGCTCCCTTTCGCTATCTGTTTCAAAGTCCTTGGAGTTCCTCCTTGTAGGGGAAATAGGTATGGACACAATAGTTTTAGTCAGCGGCGGCCTATTCTTCCTTGGAACTTCACTTACCCTATTAACCCTCGAGACGGCCAGGCTAGCAAGAACAGCCCAAAAATTTAGGAACTCGCAAGATGTCCGGCCGAAGACAAAACAAAAACTTGGGAAATACCAATAACTCCTACCAAATACTGTTTGAAAAGCTAATGAAATAGGGCACTATAGGGAGTAAAATCACTTTGAGGCTAGCTTGTTAGCCAGGGTGGAGAGTTGTGTTTAGGTATGTTATAAGCTTGTGGGTTTAATCTGGAGAATTCTCGAAAAGAACTAGATGAAAACTGAATTCTCGCCGTAAAAGTACTTGAGAATCAGAAGAACTCAAGCATGATATTGAGAAATTGATATCCAGATGGAGATAGTTCTAAATGAATCATGAACATGATAGTCAAAGTCTTGAAAAACGCGTAGGCAAATTTCTCTCAAGGAACTGGAAAACCACGACACTATTTTTTGTAATCTTAGCATCAATATTGGCGGGGGTTCTGATTTTGGATTTTGTTCTGGAAAACAAGAAGGACGAATCTGAAATACTCTCTGAAGATATCCAAGCCGCATATACCAAGTGGATACAGGATAGTCCCGAAGAAAGAGATGCCGATGAACTTGAGAGGTTGATAGAAAAGGCTCTTAGCGAATATCCAAGATACTTCGCAGCTCAAAGAGCTCTGTTTACACGTGGTCTTATGGCGCTAGAAGACGAGAAATGGGAGGAAGCTGCCTCAGCATTCGAATTGGTTTCGGAGAAATGGGAGAGCAGCTATTTGGCACCTGTAAGCCTCTACAATGCAGGCGCGGCCAAGGAAGAATCAGGCGCTATTGACGAGGCCATACGCTATTGGACGCGTCTTGTTGAAAACTACACCGAAGTATCACCTGACGTTCCCGAAGCCCTATTCAATCTGGGAAGGCTAGCGGAAATTCATGGAGGTGATACCGAAGAAGCGCTTAAACACTATTATGAACTTACTATCAGGTTTCCCAATAGTCGATGGACGGATTTATCCAAAACCCGTATTCTGATAATTGAAGGTCGTTTCTAGTATAAATTCTAAAGAGCGGGAATGCGGACCTGGTTTTAGGGGGTCAACTTGAGCAAAAGAAGTGATTTCAAGCGATTTTTCTTCTCTCCCAGTGTTTTCGGAATAGTTATAGGTTTGATTGTCTTCCTTGTTTTCATGCTGATAGGCATTGTCCTTGAGGGATTCGAGAATCTTGAAATACAATTAATGGATTTACATTTCAAACTGAAGAACACTTGGCAGGTTCAAAGACGTGGGGCAGGATATACAGAGGAAATAAAATCCGCGAAACTCTCCAACGATATCGTAATAATTGGAATTGACAATAGAACCTTGGAACAGTTCGGAAGATGGCCTTTCCCTAGGAACATCCATGCCGATCTTCTGAATTCTTTTACACGGATTAAGCTGCAGGAAAATCGGGAATCGGCAATTCTTCTGGACTTCCTGCTAAACGAAACTTCTGAGAGAGCATTCGAGGACGTTATCTTCCTAGAATCAATAGAAAACAATTCCAAAGTTGCGCTTCAAACTTTGCACGCAAAATTTGAAATCGCGACTACAAATAGAGAAGACTTGATAAATCGATTCCGAATCTTGGTAGAGAAGCATGGTGAAATCAAGAACATACAGGGCGATTTGTCAAAGGTTATAGCAAATTATGGCATTGAAGCGCCACTTAGGCCCTATGGTAAATCGATAAACACATATGGACATGCATCCTATGGAGCAGATGATGATGAGATTTACAGACGCCAGCAGCTTGTATCCAGATACAGTGTTTTAGCGAAGGAGGTCCCATTAGACTCCCTGAATATGGACACAGACCTTGGCATCCAAGGACGCGGGCATATTGCCTGGGAGAACAAGAGTGGAATCATTGAGAGAGTGGAATTGCCCTTAACCGCGGAGAAGATAGAGGGGCTCCGTGGTGATATTTCACGTCGGGGTTTGAAGAGGGGGGACGATGATACTGACGAGGGGGCTTACTACATTCGATCCTATGAGGATTACTTCGTACCAGCGATAACTTTGACGCTCGCGCTGGAGTATTTCAATAAAACTTTTGATGATATAGAAGTTGTGTATGGCTCCCACATACTTATCCCTTCTCCTATGCGATGGAGTAGCAATTCCCGCGAATGGGTCCAGTATGATTTATCCGAGAAAACTTCCGACTTAAGAATACCAATTGATGAGTCTGGCAATATGCTTATCAACTACATGGGGGGTAAATCATCGACGAACCCCGCGGAGCACCAGACATTTCCGGTTCGCAGCTACGCTAGATTTGCGGCAAATTCCCCTGGACTTGATAGAGAGGATTGGCCCAACACGAACGGATTGGATGGTAAAATAGTTATGGTTGGTGCATTTACGATAGGCATGGCCGATGACGAGAAGCCAACACCGATGGGACTGATGTTCGGTGTTGAGATGCATGCCAATGCTCTTAACACCATAATCATGAACAATTTTATTTACCGTCTTCCAAAGCAAGCTAACGCCTTGATTCTGTTTTCTCTTGTAATACTGTTTGCCTTTCTTATATCTCGTATGAAGGGCCTAGGCTGGTCGATTGCGATTCTAATAGGTTATCTGATTGTTTCCTCCCTCGCGGTAACGATTATTTTCGAGAGTTTCGGATTCCTTGTAGATTGGGTTACACCCACAACTGCCGTGCTTATAACCTTTATTGCAGTTGTTATTTTCAGAGTCTTGATGGCCGAAAGGGATAAGCGTCAGATAAAAAGCGTGTTCGGGCAGTTTATAGCCACGGAACTGGTTGATGAATTGGTTGTTTCTCCGCCGGAACTGGGTGGTGATTATGTCGATGGGACTGTTTTGTTCACGGATATCAGAGGATTTTCAAATTTATCCGAGCGGCTTAATGCGCAGCAGTTGGTAGATTTTCTAAATGAGTATCTGACTTTTATGACAGACAACATAGTAAATGTGTATGGTGGAACTTTGGATAAGTACATCGGCGATGCCATTATGGCTTTTTGGGGCGCGCCTAAAGCTCAGGAAGATCACGCAATTAGAGCTTGCAAATCTGCCATCTCTCAGATAAGAACTCTTAACAAATTCAACCCGGTATTCAGGGAGAAATACGGACACACAATCACTATAGGAATTGGAATAAACCCGGGATCAAAAATAAAAGAGTCTCTTATGGTTTCATATATGGGCAGTGAGGGCAGGAAGAACTACACCGCCATGGGAGATTCGGTTAATCTGGCAAGCCGTCTAGAAGGCGTAAACAAAGAATATCGAACTACCATACTTATAAGCGAAGACACATATGAGCTTATCGGCATCGATGACAAGTTTGTTGTGAGAGAACTAGATGACATACGTGTTAAGGGCAGAAATAAACCAGTTACAATTTTTGAACTTGTTGATTATGAGGGCGAATTGCAAGGAATCCCGGAGTAAGCAAGGTTTGTCTTGAAGACTAATTGTGATTTTGCAATCCAAAAAATGCGCTCATGCAGCAAATCTGCGGGTTTTGCTGTGCATGCTATGCCGATCAGGAAGTGGTTTTCTCACTGCATGGCCGTCTGCCTAAGCTTAATTGCGCTAAGCTGTGGGTTGCCCCAGGTAGTTTTGCTTGAAAGCCCCAAAAAACTCAGTAGAGTGCATGCCTCTGATAATCCACCAGGAAATCCGGAGCTTCCAGCAACGGTGATAGCGTTCAGTCTACCAGATGACGATACAAATATAATCGGATATTCCATCTACTACAAAGTTTACAATGGCGATAGCGACCCGGATTACAGGGGGGATGAGGAATACTTTGATGAGAATTACTATATAAGAACCAACAGTGAAATGCAGCCCGGGAGTATTATACCGAACCAATTCGGTTTTCTGAAAGTAGGCGAATTCAATGAATCAGAACTTAAAGAATACTACATTGCGCAAAATGGAAGCCAGAAGGCTATCTACATCAATTTTGATCCCGGCGGCGAGGGATCAACGGATAGCAATAGGAGAGAGAATCCGATTATCGGCTATGACTACCCAGTGACCGAGGAAAACAAAATAAAGATTCTGGCGCGGGGCTTTATTGATCCAACAACTAAGGATAATAAGCTTAGATCTTTCGTTAGTGACTGGGAATTCGATGAAAGCGATGAAGATGATAGTAACAATGATTACACTGACGGCGATCTTAGAGAGGGACGTGATTTGCTTAGAAAACAACCCGGACGAACGATAGAAATTATCGAAAGCTGCGGGTCGCCTTATTCTCTCTCACAGGGTGGAAAGCTTATAATTCGCTTTGTAGTTTATTCATATGGTAGAATCGTAGGCAGTCTTCATCCCATCACCAGCAAGCCTATCATTTTCGGCGATATCGAGTACTCACCCCTTTATGATGCAGACCGCAATCGTAGTTAATCTTGAACTGGTTAGAATCCTGATGACTGGGCTTCGTACTTGCCATACTCTCTTGAAAAATGGTAGTAGTCCCAAGTTACTTTGATTTACTCAGGCTAGAGGCTTGTTATGCGAGAAATGATTTTGCTTCTTTCGTATGTGGCGTGTTCATTTATCTCAGTATTCATCATAAGTTGGCCCAGGCATGGTCTTAGTCGGAGATTGTTCTGGATAACCTGGGTGGTTGGACTTACGGGCGCTTTCTTGGGTGGATTACTCGGTATTCTTATCATCACGCATACCGGCTTGGAAATAAGCTTTACCTTGAGCATTATTCCGGGATTCTTAGGCGCCTGGCTCTTTTCAGGTCTTTTCATCAAGCTAAATGAGTTTCCGGGAAACTGGTAATCAAGATATATTTTACTTCCGATAATGTATATTCTGTCTACTCTTACTCACTCTCTCGAAATTGTGCCTATATCTCATTTCGGCGAAAATGAATTGATAAGAGCAAACCCACTGATATAGACGCTGTCCACAATGCCGATCCACCGTAGGAAAGCAAAAGAAGAGGTATCCCGGTAATTGGTAAAAGACCAATTGCCATTCCAATGTTCTGTATCACATGATAGCTGAACATTGCAGCTATTCCAGCCGCAATGTACGTTCCAAATTTATCTTGAGAGGTATAGGCTATTTGAAGGGTTCTTATTACTACTATCGAATAGAGAATTAATACAAGCAAACTTCCAATAAAACCTAATTCTTCAGCAAGAATGGAAAATATGAAATCGGTGCTCTGCTCAGGTATATACCTATAGTAAGATTGTGTGCCTTTAAGAAATCCTTTCCCCGCTATTCCTCCGGAACCAATGGCAGTGACAGACTGAATGGTATTCCAACCAGCACCTTGGGGGTCTATTTGGGGATTCAAAAACACTACAAGCCGCAATAACTGATATTCACGAACAATCCTTATAGCCCCAGTAATGAGAGAATATGAAATGGTTATGATGCTGAAGCTGTATAACAACTTGAGATAGAATTTTCGCCTGAATAGGAGCCAACCTAAAAAAATAGAGACAGTAAGTCCAAGTAAAGACAGAAACGCGATTCTGATCAATCTTGCTTCCTTAAATAAAAGAAAAAATCCACTTGGAGCATTGGGTATATATTCGCTCCAGGCATAGCCTAACACTCCCATGCCAACAAGAATTCCAATGCTTAGAGGAAATATAATCAGGCGCAATCCAACATCCGCGCAGAAAGCTATGAAAAGGAGAATCGGGAAATATACAATAGCCGTACCAAAATCCGGCTGGATAAGTATAAGAGAAACCGGTATAATTAGCAAAACTATTGCACCCAGCCAGTAACGCAGTTTATTCCTGCCGCCTGTTTGCTCTTCAAACCACCAGGCAAGTACCATTATCAAAGAAAGCTTAGCGAATTCCGATGGCTGTATTCCTACTCTTCCAATACCGATCCAGGCCTTTGCACCTCTGATATAATCCCCAAATATCAGAACGAGAATAAGAGAAACAATGGACCCAACATATATGTAAATCGCCCAATTCTTCCAAAATCTATAGTTGATCAGGGCGAAAGTAGCCATCAGGACTAACCCTGTTGAAGACCAGATTATCTGTTTAATCCATTCCGATGAAATCTGATAACCCTCTGAAGTTATTCCACTCGAGTATATAAATGCGATGCCAAGCACCTGTAAGCTAAGTACCGAAAGAATTAATAGAACATCAAGTTTCGCAATTGCAAAAGACTTCATCACACTCAAAAAAACCCACTACTGAACTTCGATGCTATTATCACTCAAATGCCGACTCCACCAGACATCTCTTCTCTTCCACTCCGCGATTACCTCTTCGTAGCTTCGATTAGAAAAGATTCCTTCAAAGACGATATCGGCAGCCTTGGGTGCCCACCAGTCAAATGGAGGTTCGGATGCCTCGACCATTGCAACTAGAACTACCTGCTCTCCAAGTTTGTCGGACTGATGCGGTCCATACGCGACAAACCAGTTGTGCCATCTATCATCATAGCCAATTTCTCCCGTCCCCGTTTTGCCCGCAATGGTAACTGAATCAGTCATTATAACCGGATTCACTGTTCCCCCGGTAACTACTCCTCGCAGCGCATTTTGTAGAAACAGATAATCCTGCTCTTTAAGCAAGTCGATAGATTTTATAACTTCAGGTTTTATCTCTTTATGAATCAATCCGGGCGCAAAGCCTGATCCTGGTTTTCTGATTTCACTAACTAAATGCGGGCGGTATATCGTGCCTTTATTTACGATGGCCGCCATTACATTGGCCATTTGCAGTGGGGTAGCATTTATAAAACCTTGGCCAATACTTGTATTTAGGGTATCCCCCCCGGTCCAGGGTGAATTAAATTTTTCCTCCTTCCATTTTTTATCTGGTACTATGCCCCCAATCTCGCCATCAAGTTCGATATCAGTTAGTGACCCCAGGCCAAATTCTCTTGCATATCTTGATATTGCATCAATTCCTATATATTTCACCCCCACAGTCCCAAAGTATATATTGCAGGACTGTTCCAAAGCTTGTCGAAGGTTGAGAGGGCCATGTCCACTTTTCTTATGGCAAGTAAACTGGCGATTTCCTAAAACCATAGTGCCCTCGCAATTGACTTTCATTCTTGGATCTACAGCTTTTTCTCCAAGAATGGCAGCCGTCATTATGATTTTGAAAGTCGATGCCGGCACATAACTCGATTGAATCGACCTATTTAAGAATGGGGAATCAGTATTGAGACTCAGGCTCTCAAAATTTACTGGGCCTTCATCAGCAAATCTGTTTGGATCGAAAGACGGATATGAGGCCATAGCCAAAATCTCACCGTTTGAAGGTTTCAGCACGATAAGAGAACCCTTCCGTTGCCCAAGTGCTTTCTCCGCAAGCTTCTGAATATGTCTGTCGATAGTGAGTACTACATCAAAACCATTTATTGGCGGCTCTACTTCTTCAACCTCACCCAGGTTTCGCCCCTGAGCATCGAAAATTCGGGATATTCGGCCATCATGGCCTCTTAAAAGAGTATCATGGGACTTCTCAATTCCTCTCTTGCCCAGATTGGAAGTGTTGCCATAGCCCTCATTGTAGAGAATCTGAAGCTCCTCAACCGTGATATTCCCAACATACCCAAGTAAATGTGAGATTGATCCCACACTGTTGTACCAGCGATAAGGCTTGCTGGACCAATGAACGCCGGGATATTTCTCATTGTTTTCGGCTATCCTCACTACCTTCTCATAGGGGACGCCACCCTTTATCTCAATCCGATTCCAGAAGGTGGTCCAGTTCGAAGGGATTTTCCTCAGTATTTCTTCGGTTTCAATTTCAAGAACAGACGAAAGAGAATGGGCAACTTCCCTTGGATCGTAGGGAGGAATTTCGGCTGGAACAATATGAATCGCAAATGAATCAATATTCAATGCCAAGGGCTTATCCAGATTCCTATCCCAGATTAAACCCCTCTGCGCTGGCAAAGGCTCAAATCTGCTTGAAACTTCTTTCGCCCGCCTCTCCCAAAACAGGTTTTCCACTATTTGCAGATTAAAGAGATATATTGTGAATACCAGAAAAACTGAAATAACAACTATTCCAAGTAAGAGTAGTTTCCCTCTTAGACCTATTATACCCCCATCTTCATAGCTATTCATTTGTATGCACCTCTACCTTGATCAGCACTCCCATATATCGAGAACGCTATAAAAAAAATCAAGGGGGCCAGCAAAATATTTCCCAGCAGTTCCCAAACTGTTTGTAATGAAAAATAACGCATTAAGGCCAGATTGAGCTTGAAAAAAAACGAGAGCAGCACTGCCGAGACATATTTGATAAGCGTGGCAAGCGCTGTAATCGTAACAGGTAAGAGAATTGGATTGAAGGATAAGTTGCTTCTGAACCTGCCGGCGAGATAGCCTATCAGAACAAAGATGAAGGCATGAAATCCGAACGGGGCAAGACTTATGGCATCAATACTAAGACCAACAAAGAACCCGGAAAATTCTCCAGGAATCGACCCATAACGCACCGCCAATGTCAGAAACAGTATCATCGCTATATCTGGAGTAATGGGGATTAGTCTGCTTAAGATGGTTGACTGGAGTATGGCAAAAACATATGCAAGAATGCTTGTTATTAAAATCCGTACCATCATCGAATGTCTTCTGAAACAAACACATACTCGACTCGAGTTACATCAATTATTGGCACAAGTATGAGATCTAGGGAGCTTGTATACTCTGTTGAACGTATCTCCCTAACCCGGCCAATGACAATTCCTCTCTGATAGATAGACTGTAAACCCGAAGTAACTACAAGATCGTTGGTATTTATCAATTCTCCGGCAGACTTGCGAACATACCTCATCATAAGCTCGCCGTCCTTGTTGCCCAAACCCTCGACTAGTCCTTCGGCTCTGCTTCTCTGCAAAAGTCCCGCCACGTAGTGATCGGGATCGATAATAGGACGCACTCGTGATGATTTCGTTCCAACGCTCACTACCTTGCCAAGCAATCCAAAAAAACCATCTTGAAACGCTGAAACGGTAGCTCCGGCCTTTATTCCATTCACGGCTCCCTTATCGATTGTAATGGAGGAAAACAAATTCGAAGGATCTCTTGCAATTATTCTGGCCGGAATGCTTTTGTATTCTACCCTCTTGGAGTATCCCAACTGCCGTCTTAGTTCTTCATTCTCTCGTCTTAACTCAACTACACTCCGCTCAAAACCCTGATAGTCGCTAAGCTTGTTCAAAACGACTTCATATTCCTGCCTCATCTCCCGCAATCTTCTAATTGTCCCAAACAGATTTCTCACTTGATGAGCCAATTCCCCTATGAATCGTTGCATTCCTGATAAAACACGACTATTCAACTCCCCTTCTTCTGAACGTTCACGCAAAGCGCCCGATAAGACAACTATCAATATAGAGACGATAAGGAGAATAACAAGTAGAGCCTCAGGACGTACGCCGCCGTTCTTGCGTTCCCGCATCAACTCTTAGCTACCCAATGCATCGTACAAAGCACGATTATTTCTATTGCCCTTGGTTAATTCGTAGTACTGACCCGCGCCTACCGCAACACATAAAAGTGGATCCTCCGCGAGTATCACAGGCACTCCGGTTTCTTTCGACAGCAGCTTCGGCAAACCCTTGAGAGTGGAACCACCCCCGGTCATGACTATTCCCCTTTCGACTATATCCGCCACTAGCTCAGGGGGGGTTTGGCCAAGTGTCTTCTTCACTTCCTCCACCACTGCGTTGATGGGCTCCTGGAGCGCCTCTCTAAGTTCGACGGAATCTACTTCCAAACGTCTTGGGAGGCCGGTTATTGCGTCTAGTCCTTTAATCTCCAGCTTCTCTATAGTTTTATCAGGCGATGCGTTGCCAATTTTAATCTTGAGTTGTTCAGAGGTTTGATCTCCTATAACCAAATTGTGCACTATCCGAGCATGCTTGATAATCGCCATGTCAAAAGCGTTTCCACCCAACCTAATCGCATTGGTTACTACCATGCCTCCGAGAGAAATAACAGAAATCTCGGTGGTACCCCCTCCGATATCCACCACCATATGTCCCGCGGGCTCGAAAATTGGAATTCGTGCACCGATAGCTGCCGCGAGTGATTCGCCAATAGTTTTAACTTCCCGTGCTCCGGCCTTGTATCCAGCCTCAACCACCGCGCGCCGTTCGACTTCGGTGATGCAAGATGGAACTCCCATAACGATTCTGGGACCTCGAATTAACCAGCGCTTACTTTGAATTTTGCCGATGAAGTACTTAATCATCCTTTCGGTAGTTTCAAAATCCGCGATAACCCCATCGCGCAGAGGTCTTATTGCAATAATCTCTCCATGTGTCCTCCAAAGCATTTGCTTTGCACTATAGCCAACCGCCACAACTTTCTTTGTTCCACGCTCAACCGCCACAACCGAAGGTTCGCTACTTACAATTCCCTGATTTCGTATATAAATCAGAGTATTGCAGGTACCGAGATCGATTCCGATATCCGACGTAAGGCCACCGAAGAACTTTTTTCGGCCGCTCATTCCCCCTCCATCACAGTTCTCTAGTCATATAACCGATGTAGTGCACCAACATGTTTGGGGTTTATTCTAAACACGGCAAGCCACGCATTTCTCGCTTCAGTGTTCATTCCTAATTGGTAATAAATCTCTCCCAGAGTGAATTGGTAATCCTGATTTTTCGGTTCGATGCTCACTAGTTTTTCAAAAATCTCTTTCGCCATTGAAAAGTTGCCAACATCATAATAGAGTTGTCCTAAATTTAACAGCCCTCTGCTTTTCAGTTCTTCGTTTTTTGTGGTATCAATAGACCGTTCATAGTACTCTACCGCTCTTTCATATCGACCCAACTTGAAAGATTCATCACCGAGCGTTATAAGAAGACGATCTGTTGGATGTGTCTCGACGGCTAATTCGTACCAAAACAAGGCTTTCTCAACATTGCCAAGCATCGAATAGGCCCTTCCCATGAACTCGAAGCTATCATCGGATTTGTATCCTGAATCGAGCGAGGCTTGAAGGTATTCTGCTGCCAAATCAGCCCAGTATACACCTTTGATCAAATAGGCTTTCCCGAGAATATAATCAACTTGCCCCGGGTTGTTTGTATCACCAAGGGCCTTAAGCAAGCGTAAATAGGCAATGGCCATATTGAGATCTAAATTGCGTTCTTCCTCTGATAATCTTGCAATCGCGAGGTGAAAATGGGAGAACCCCGCGTAGATCAAAGCGCTTCTATCAAGAGGATGTTCTTCCAATTTCTCCTTGGCAACTGCGGCAACTTCGGCATAGCTTCCCAGCTCCCAAAGTTCAGCTATCTTAACGTCGTCTCTATCGCCCAGAAGATTGGATTTCTCCCTGAAGAGCAAAGCTCCCTTACTGATCGCCAAATAGAGCAGCGCCGCGAAAGGAAGTAACATCAATCCCAGATATAAGGTTGTTTTTAGCTTTCTTCGCCTTCTTTTCAATGCAATATCTAATTTTGTCATAGTAAGAAAAGAGACAGGCCGGTAAGCCGAGTTCTGTTTACGGTCGCCATATATCTGTTTCCGCCGTTGCCGACGCAATAATGAGCGATCCACCCACAGGCATTAGGCGGGGATCCACCTGCTGCTTAATCTTGCTCCAAATGAGGTTTACCTTGCAACCATCTGTTACCAGACGACCCGGTGAGCTCTTACCTCACCTTTTCACCCTTACTCAAGAAGAAGACAAATCCCTTCCAAAGCGGTATATTTTCTGTGGCACTAGCTGTCACCAAAAAGCTGGCGCCCGGGAATTACCCGGCATCCTCCCCTGCGGAGCCCGGACTTTCCTCTAGACTTTTCTAGCGGCGACCCGGCCTGTCCAATTAAATCCTCCATTAAAAAAAGGCGGCAAAACCGAATCCAAAAAATGCCCCGTCGCATTTCTGATGCCTATTTGAATAATGATTCCATAGCAGATAAACTATCCACTTGCAGATCTCGAAGTCTGCTTCAGTACAGATCTCCATATTTCCGGCGTTATAGCTTGCTTTTACTCAAGTTCGGCATTGTCGTCAACCAGATCCGCAAGTCCTCCAACATCTGCATTATCGAATTCGTAGGATTCCGATATCTGCTCAAGGCCTCCTTCTTCCCAGAAGAGTATTCGGCTGCAATAGGGGCAGAATTGTATACTTCCACCACCTCGGATATCATTTACGAACTGCGCGGGGAGAACCATATGACAACCGCTGCATACATTGGATCTAACAGGCACAATACCTACTCCGGATTTATTGCGGATGATTCGCTGAAATTTGAAGAGTATTTCATCATCCATGTCCGGAGTTAATTTCTTCTCATCCTCCATAAGAGCAGCCAACTGCTTCTCCGTATCGTTGGTTTCGGCCTGCATCTTCTCATTCTCAGTACCAAGCTCTTCTTCCTGCATTCTTATCATCTGCTCATCTCTTTCAAGTGAAGCCAACATCTCATTTAGATCTCTCTCTCTCTTTTGGATTTCCCGACGAGAAGTTTGCTCCCGCTCAGATGCGTCTCGAATTTCTTTGTCGAGAGCCTCATACTCTCTTTGGGTTGTTATGGCATCCATTTTGGTTTCGGATTCTTCCCTCAACTGCTCCGCTTTTATCATCTCATAATTCAGGTGTTTGATTTCTTCTTTGATTGTTTCATATTCCTGATTCTTATCGACATATGTCTTTTTTAACCGACTCAAGATTTCTTTTTTCGTTTCAAGAGTCTTAGGAATTTCAAGTATTTTGCGTTCTATCGCGTATTTTCTTGAAAGTATTTCCTGCAATTGTTGCAATTTTTCAAAAGTTTTTTCCATGGCGGCATACTCCCTAGTTTAATTGCCAAGATAATCTTTGAGCTTTCGGCTTCGCTTCGGGTGTCTCAATCTGCGCAGAGCTTTAGCCTCAATTTGACGAATCCTCTCCCTGGTAACGTTGAATTCCAATCCCACTTCCTCAAGGGTAAGAGAGTATCCCTCATCTAGGCCAAACCTCTTTTTCAGAACTTCCTGCTCCCTAGGAGGAAGGGTTAAGAGAACCTCATGCATCTGTTCCTGAAGGATGCGGAAAGAGGTACGCATTGCAGGGTTTTCAACATCTTTATCTTCTATGAAATCACCTAGAAGAGAGTCTTCTTCCTCTCCTATTGGCGTCTCGAGGCTAATCGGCTCCCTGGCCACGTTCTTCACTGACTTCACTCTGGCCACCGCCCAGCCGAGTTGATCGGCCACCTCCTCATCGGTTGGCTCCCTACCTTTCATCTGCGTTAACTGCCTTGATTCGCGCACAACTTTGTTAATCTGCTCAATCATGTGAACCGGTACGCGAATTGTCCGAGCCTGATCTGATATAGACCTAGTTATGGCCTGTCGAATCCACCAAGTTGCGTACGTGGAGAACTTATAGCCCTTCCTATACTCAAATTTCTCCACCGCCTTGATTAGGCCAATATTTCCTTCTTGGACAAGATCGAAGAAATGCAAACCGCGGTTAGTATACTTTTTAGCAATACTGACCACCAAACGCAAATTCGCCTTAATAAGACGATCCTTGGCAGTTTTCATCAGGATACGACCATGAATAATCTCATCCGCCATCTCAAGTATTTCATCAACAGAGGCTTCGAATTCGATTTCTAAATCTCTTAGGTTCTTTTCAGTAATCTGAACTTGTCGAATGAATTCCTTTATCTCGTCCACGCTTAGGCCAAGTTTTCTCTCAATCTCTTCCCGATCTTCGGATTTAGTAAGCGCTCGCCCAATTGCCCGTATTTCCTTCATGGATCGTACGCCAAGGGTCTCTCCGATTCGATGCTGCTTCCGTTGATACTGCTTTATTTTCTTAACCGCAATGGCAAAGTGCTCGGCAAATTTAACGATTTCATCCTGGTGTATTTCAATTCTGGATATATTCTCAAGCAATACCTGGCGCTTACTTAGCAGTTTCTTATCCGTTAGGACATCACCACGGGTTGATGCTATTCGATTTTTCAGATCCATGTATTGCCTTAGGGGTATATTCAAATTCGCAATCGAATCCTTGTAGAACTGATTAATCCTCCTCTTCTCCGCCAGGAGATCGCTGATTTCCTTTTTGGGGGAGTTCATACTGGCCGGATCCACTCTGCTGGACGCCTTCTGGGACAGTTCATAAAATGCCGGGATTAACATCCCGGAAGTTCTTAGCATTCTCGTGATGATATTCTCTCCCTCCTCCATTTGCTTGGAAAAAATCACTTCCTGTTCGGCAGTAAGAAGGTTTTCCTTGCCTATTTCTCGCAGATAAAGTCTTATGGGATCGTCTACCGAGGTATCTCTGTCGCCATTTATAATTCTCTTGGGCTCAGGAAGCGACGTTTCCTCGTCTTCTATTATTTTCTCTACAGTATCAGTATCGCCGCTGTCATCTTCTTCATCGGCTTCCTCAGCTAAATCAGTTTCAATGCTCTCATCCAAGTCTTCACCCGCTTCTTCATCCTCCTCGGTTGACTTCTCCTCATCATCTGAAATCAACCTAGTATCTTCTGTAATTGTAACCCCAGAATCTTCCAGATGTGATATTATTTCATCAATTGACTCGGGTCTGCTTAGCTCTTCAGGCAGCAGGTTATTAAGCTCTTCGAGGCTGATGCTTTTATTCTTTTCAGTATGCTCGAGAATTTTAGAGATTATTTGACCAGTTTCGGTTTCAGCCATTCTCACCTTGCCTGATGCTCAATATTTCCTTGTCTATCGCCTGTATTCGTCTGATACGGGCAACATCCCTCTTATCTTTCTTCGCACTTCGTGGTAGACGCTTTATCAATTCCGATTTCTCCTCATTGAGCCATTTTATTTTCAGAACATTAGTTTTTTCGATAATAGTTTTTTCGGCATTTTCATCATAAGTTCCCACCATGGCATTTTTAAGTATGTATTTCTTGACCTGCTCATTATCAAGTAACGAGATTATCGAATCAGTGTCTAGTTTACTTTTATCGGCATATAGCTCGTCCATAGCCCTATAAACTGCCAAGGCACTTTCATCCTTGAGCATCTCGGGGGGTATGAGCCTTCTCAATTTCGCGAAATACTGAGTTTTCACAGCAACCGCCGCCATTAAATACAGCTCGTCATTGATTGGAATTGATTCAGAGTTCTTCGCAAAAGAAATCGATCGCTTCTTCCCCTGCTGGTAACGATATTCTTTTATAACCGTAATAGGATCTGCTTTTATAGTGTCTGCTAACTCTTTTAGATATGCTTCCCGTCTAACTTCGGATTCCACAGCGTTCAAATAGGGAGTCAATTCAAGAAGGGCCTTCTCTTGAGATTCTCCGTTTACAACCAATCTATTGTTGCTAGCGAAGGACTTTAGCAGATAACTGAAAATGCTCATAGGCTTCTGAAGTATTTTTTTTAATTCGACTGCACCTTCTGAAACAAGTATATCGGCTGGATCTGAATCAACTGGCAAACTGACGGCTTTTACAGGCAAGCTAGTACTTTCAAAAAGCACAGCCGCTTTCATTGCAGCATTTCTGCCAGCCTCGTCTCCATCGTATAAGATTACTACAGAATCCGCGTAGCGATTGACAATCCTAGCCTGATCTGCGGTAAATGCTGTACCAAGCGGAGCTACAACCTCTCTTATACCAGCCTGCGCGCATGCGAGGACATCCATGTTTCCTTCACAGATTAGAACACTTCGGTTCTGCCTAATGCTCTTTTTCGCCTGGGCAAGTCCATAGAGTTGTTGGCCCTTAATGTATATTTCGGACTTCCTAGAATTAATGTACTTCGGAGTGTTTTTGCTTAACGCGCGGCCGCTAAAGGCGACTACTCGTCCAATATCGGGCATTACGGGGAACATAATTCTATCGACAAAAAAAGATCGCCTTGGTGATTTAAGACTAAACAGGCTCGAATCGGCAAGAAATTTTGGTGAATAATTCTTCCTAATAAGGGAGTTGTACAGCCACTTCTCATCTGTAGGAGCCCAGCCGATTTTATAGTTTTCAGCTATCTCTTCACTGATACCGCGCCCAATTAAATAGTCTCTGGCGTGTCTGGCCTCAGAGCTATTTTGCAATAATCCTCTGAATATGCTTGCAACCTCTTCATATAATTTTTCGAGAGCCGCCTTGTTATTGAAATCCGATTTGAAATCAAACCTCGTGCTTCTTAAATCGATTCCCACTTTTTCCGCTAGATTACTAAGAGATTCAGGGAAGCTTAAACCTTCAATCTCCATTAGAAATTTGAATACGTCGCCACCTCTTTGGCATCCGAAGCAGAAATACAAATTGGAATCTGGTTTCACTGAAAAAGAGGGCGTTTTTTCCGTGTGAAATGGGCAAAGCCCCCACCACTGACCGCCCTTGAGAGTTAAGTTGACATACGATTTAACAACATCCAGAATATCTACCCTTCGACTAATCTCGTCTATCAAGTTACGTGGAATTGAACCAGGCATATCAGTTCTTGACTACGTATTGATCCAAGTAAGCACTCCGCGCATTCAGATGACTATCATAATGTCGACTAAAGGTATGCGTGCCGGCCACAGAATCCTTTACAACAAAGTATAAGGCATCGGAAGTTGCAGGGAAGAAAGCTGCACTTAGGGCGGTACGACTTGGCGCAGATATGGGACCCGGTGGCAGACCTCTCCCATAATAAGTGTTATATGGCGACGGGATTTCAAGATATTGTTCAAAAATACGCCTATTAAATCTTAAGTAATCGTCTCGGAATGGGATTCCTGCATCCGTTTCTTCAATCGTGTATGCGACGGTTGCACATGATTGAAGAGCCATCTCCGAGAGGATTCGATTGTTAAATACCGCCGCTATCAGGGGGGCTTCCTCTTTGACTCGATATTCACGTTCGACAATGGAGGCCAGGATAACTTTCTCATGCAATTGTATTGGCGTAAGCTCAAACCACGATGAATCTATCTCATCTAAGATTTCAAAAAACCTGTCAGTCATCATTTTAACCACGAGTCTGGCGATTCTTTTCGAACTCTCTGAAGTTTCCTCAACCGGCATCTCAAGTCTATAAGTATCGGGGAACATATAACCCTGCAACCCCTCGGAATTCACCAATATCGGATATTCTGCAGCCATATCTATAATGGCCTGTTCCATATCACTGGTTCTTGCAAGCCCAGCATCCTGAACTCTCTTAGCAATCTTGGTAGAAGTGAATCCGGGAGGTATTGTTAGAGCAGTATACACAAGATTAGAACCGGGGGTCGTAATTATACGAATAATCTCGGATGGTCTTGTTCCAAAATCGATCGAATATCGTCCCGCTAAAATCTGTTTTGCTATTCCAAGTCGATACTGAACCCGATAAAGCAAAATCAGATATTGCTGATTACTAATTAACTTAGTGTCTTCGAGATTCTCGGCAACGATTGCAATTGTATCTCCGTTTCGAATAGTTATCTCAACCGCGGATGGTGTGTCAGAATCGCCAAAAGGGAGGTTCATCATTATGAAGCCCATGACTATGGCAAGTAGTATTGGAATCGAAATTAGCAGGGCAAATAGAATATTTCGAATACTAGAACCTCTTTTCATTTTTTCCTCAAAGTAGATTATATAAAGCTGTTTTCCAAGATGCCCAGCCCGCTATAACTCTAGCGTACAACCTTCCCGAGCCAGATCGATTATCAGTGATTTGCCTCTTTTGTGTTCAAGGCGGCTGTCAAAAAGCTGCGCTGATCTAAGCATACCTTCCATCGTTTCATCGGAATTCAAGGGATCATGATGAAATAAATACAATCTTCTAATGCCGAATTCTCTAGCAAATTCAACCGCAAGACTGTAGGATGAATGACCCCAGTTATATTTCTCAATCGCTTCGCCAAGCGTATATTGAGTATCTAGCACAATTGCATCGGCATCTCGAAAATAATCAAGATTTTTTTGTGTTCGTTGGAAATCTTTCTCGGTTAACTCGGTATCGGTTGAGTAAATAAACGATTTACCCGCTTCCGAAACCTTATAGGAGCTGCAACCGTTTGGGTGATTTCTGCGCATCCATTCGATTTTGGCTTCTCCAAGTTGGAGTATCTCATCTTTTTGCAGGGTTACAAACCGGATATCCGCTGCAAAGCTATCCCAGCCAACCGGATGGTAAGGTGTAATCATAAAATTCTTTAGATTTTGCTCCATATTAGGAAACGGACTGTAGAATGCTATTTTCCCCTGGGGATTATACATCGCGCCAAAATAGGGTAATCCTAGAAGGTGATCGTAATGGAAGTGGGAAAGAAAAATGTGATACTCATCAATACTCTCGCGGGTTTTTCTTACTCTCTGCTCTAAGCCTCTAAGACCTGTGCCGGTATCAAGAATTATTACTGTATTCGTATTGGTTCTAATCTCGATGCACGCTGTGTTTCCACCTGCTGTTCCAAAAAGCTCGTTAGGGAGCTTACTGAGAAATCTTTGCCTGGTTTCTGGGCTATGAAGGTGTTCCGGCCTGGCGCGTTGAAAAATTGCCGCAAACTTATTCCGGACTTCCTCAGGGCTCAAAGGTGTTGGACTAGATCCTCTAACGCCCCAAAATTGAACTGTCATAGCACCCCTATATGTATAATAACACCCTATCGGATTGAGAAATCAAAATTCCACGACTGGGCGACTCCTCCGAATTTCCCACATACGCATATCAAGGGCTCTCGAGATAGGAAGTCTCCGCTTTGGGGAGAGAAGGATTCGAACCTTCGAAGCCGAAGCAACAGATTTACAGTCTGCCCCCTTTGACCGCTCGGGAACCTCCCCATTCTGCAGAGCCATCTGTCGGATTCGAACCGACGACCCCGAGATTACAAATCACGTGCTCTGGCCAACTGAGCTAAGATGGCAATCTGATAACAACCAGAAGGGAAATTATCACCCTCTCATCGAAGTGTCAACAGGCATATATTCTACTCATCTAGAAGCCCCCGATATCCGTACTCTCACGCCAGATTGCAGTGGGGCGAACAGCCCAACACCCCATGCTTAATTTTTCTTCGCGCCTTTCTATAGAGGGGTAGATATCCCCACGCAAGAGCCTTCTGCCAGGTGCGTTGCTTATATACCACTCTTAGGGCGATTTTACGCATCAGTGACAATTTAAGTTTGTTCCCCCATTCGCCTTCAATAGCCATTTCGAGAATTTGTGCAAGTCCATCCCCATTTTTTGGGGAATAGCTGAAACCATCAATATTATGCCTGACTTTTTTAAGGCCACCTACAAATCTTACAATTGGCAATGCGCCAAGAAGTTGTCCTACCATGTCAATCTGACCACAGGGCTCCCACTCCGAGGGCACTACTATGAATGACGAGGCAGCTATCAATGCCAATGTCAATTTGGCGCTGTAGCCTTTTAAGAACGTCCACTTGGAGTTTGAATCCACTGCAGCCTTAACGGCAGTTTCAATTCGGCGATCGCCCTGGCCGTATATTATGAATCTATAGGAACAATTCAATTCTTTCAATTTCAGAGGAAGTTCAAGTAGGGATTTTACCCCCTTCTGCTCGGTTAGGCGACCGTGGAAGAGCACCCAGGGTACGTCTGCTGAAAGATGAGCGCCATATATATGAATATTTGCGAGACCTTCTAAAAATTCGCATACGGCCCGGCGTAGCGAGTATTTGGTATATGACATATCCAAATCGAGGCTATTCAATCCTCTTTGCAAGTAAGCAACGTCAATTCCATTATATATGCCCTTCAGGGGTATTTTTCGACTTCTGTAGATGGGGCCTAGTTTCCCGGAGTGCTTATCTCTGCCACTTATTAATTCACGGGAGTACTCCGGCGAGACGGTGTTGATGTGTCCGTATACGCCGGCTATCAGCAGGGGATTTACTTCCCCGTCTATAATTCCATCCGCAAAATCAGCTTCTTGGATTCCGGTAAGCTTGCTGGCAATATCTGCAGCCCCAACTATCTGCTGGTATTCTATTCCCGCATTATGGATTGTGATTAGCAAGCCGGTTCTACTAAAAAAGCTCTGGGCCCGATATTTTCTGATAAAAAGTGCAAGGAGTCCCGTATGTCCATCATGTCCATGGATGACATCGGGGGCCTTACCTTCCCGAATTATACTCTTGATGGCGCCGGCTTGAAGCACTGTATTCATTTCGTGAACATCCAAGTGACCCCTGCCTATCATGTCGGAACTCGGGGTGTCCTTCTCGGTATAGGTGTAAACCTCCTGCTTGTTGCTGAAATACTCTGAACCTAGTAAGCGTACCTTGATTGCACCGATTTTGGCGCCAGATATGTTAACTATGCATTTTCTACCGTTCACCGTCAGAGAAATCTCATAAAGATGCTCTCCTTCTTTAACAAATGCATATCGGGGAATAAAAACTGTAACTCTGACTCGTTTCTTGGCGAGTGCTTCGGCAATTCCGCGAACAGCATCTTTTATACCACCGGCACCGGCGATGCCCTCGAACTCCCGCGTTATAAGACAGACATCGCGTATCATCTCTTGTCGATTGGTTCCGATCTGAGACTCTCCGCCGCACCAAGATAGATTGGCATTGTAATTCTACGGCCTCGCCAAGTTCGCCAGATTATCAAAATGCGTACTACGCGCGGAAGACTACCTTCTATTATGGGTTCCTGCGAGCAGAAAAGGGGAACAAAGCCGCATTCTGGAATTGCTTCTCTTAGGGCGGTGGCGGCGTTTTTTTTAACTAGATCTGGAGTTTGAGATAACTGGATGCTAATTACTCTCCTTATTGAAATTCGATTGAGCCGGCACAGCGAATCGACTAGCTCCCCGACTGACTTCACCATTTGGCTGTGTTCCTCGGTGCTTTCGGGTATGCTTATGGCGCCTCTAACAGCAACTATTTTCATCGGGCTAACACTATCCGAATTCAAGCATGCTGTTGAAGCCCAAGAATCTCATTAGTCCGATCCAAACGAGAGTGGCTTGCCCCTATGGGGCTTCAAGCAGAAGAAGATCCACCTGCTTTGTGACTCCAAATTCCGTTACTGACAACAATATTGAAATCATGCCACCCTCTTGCCATGATAGAGGTTCTGGGAAGCCAAATACCGTTCGCTTCGCACCTAACTCCGATGGAAGGGGGTCAATTTCACTCCCATTTATCCTGATGGATAACTTTGGAGTCGGCATGTCCTTAGGATGTACTAGCTGACCGCTCAATGTGGCAATTCCCCTATTTATATCGAGAAACGAATCCCTCCATCTGGAATTGGTGAAAATTGCAACCAGTACCATTCGCCCTTTTTCAGTTCGAGCTTGTCCAAAACCGGCATTATACCACTTGGTATTAAGAAGATTGCTTCGATGAGACGGGCTTCTCATCCAAGCAATCAAAATGGATTCGATGGACTCCCCTGCTCCCAGATTCTCTCCTGCCTCTGTGCCGGTTCCTTTGGCAAATCGATATCTCTCCACCACCCTTTTTCCATCTAAACTGCGATGACTAAGTAGATTCCTTTCGGCAAGTTCCTTTGCGTGAAGTGTTGCCGCAGAAGCCGCGGGTTCTTCATTTATCAGGGCATGCACCCCTTCTTTAGCTCTAAAACTATTAATTGCGCCAAGTAAAACTTCAGTTTCATCCGCAAAAGAAGTGCATAGCTCAAGTGCGCTTGCCTCAAAGCAGCTAATAAAAGAAAACACAAATAAGATAATAGAGTTTCTTCTCTGCCGCGCTTCTATCGGGTTGCCGCCACTAGGTGGGAAGCATCTGGAGGATGTCAAATACATTAACCCGGAGGCCAGTTTAGTTTGCGACCAGATAGAATATGCGCGTGGAAATATTCCACCTCCTGACCGCTATAACGACCATTGTTGATTACGACTCGATAACCGGAGCTGTCAAGATTCAAAGATGTGGCCACTTTGGAAACTGCGGAAAAAAAGCGGCCGGTTTCTTCTATGGGCCTGCTCGCTATTTCCGTGAATCTTGCAAATTTTGCCTTAGGAATAACTAGAACATGTATAGGCGCTTGAGGATTGATATCTCGAAATGCTAATACATCCTCGTCCTCATACACTCTATCGGCCGGCAAGGTGCCTCTTAAGATTCTGTCAAAAACTGTCTCATGCATATAGCTGCTCCTTCTATCGAAATACCCTTAAAATTTAGCACACTCCGCTCCACAGGTTTTCCATCGAAATTTCTACATCCAGGCTCATACTTATAGCCGTTTGATCGTCGAAGACGAAGCGGCCGCTGAAATACCTATCAGCCAGTAATTGTGGAAGCCAAAGCGAATCATCTTCCCACATTTTATCATATGGAATTGAATCTTCATCACACCAGAACGGACTTGCCTCAGCCGTTTCAAAAGGTTTGCCAAACCAGGTTTCTGTTTGAAAAACATAGCCCCTTATGGAATGGCCATTTGTAAACTGGAAAAACAAATCTCCCGAATAAGACAGATTTGCCACGCGGATACCCACCTCTTCGCGTGCCTCGCGTACGGCAGCCTGCTCAGGTGTTTCATCTTTTTCTATCCTCCCTCCGGGAGCATTTATCAAACCAGCGCCCAGTCCAGTCTTCTTGTAAATCAGTAGAACCCGCTTATAGAGGCGATTTCGCACAAAGCACAGAACAGATTTCTCAATTGGCATCCAGTTTTCAAGGGCTATTTCTCTGGCTTTTTTCATTTCCACTAGGCTACTTCTGTTTCTCCTATTTATCAAGCTTGAGAGAAGGCTCGTTTACCCAACGTTGCTTCCGCGATTAGGTATGTGATAACCTCAAATCCCGAATCGTATATAGCGGAGAGAGGCATGCTGGAGAAAAAAAAAGCCATTCGCAATATTGGAATCATAGCTCATATCGATGCGGGCAAAACTACAACAACAGAGCGAATTCTCTTTTACACACATAAAAACCACCGAATAGGTGAAGTCGATGATGGCACGGCCACCATGGACTGGATGTCTCAGGAACAGAACCGAGGGATAACAATTGTCTCGGCCGCAACAACCTGCTACTGGAACGGTACAAAAATCAACCTCATTGATACGCCTGGGCATGTTGATTTTACAGCCGAAGTGGAACGTTCTCTTAGAGTTCTAGATGGAGCTGTCGGTATATTCTGCGCTGCCGGCGGTGTTGAACCTCAATCCGAAACAGTATGGCGACAGGCCGATCGCTATGAAGTGGCTCGCATAATCTACATAAACAAAATGGATCGAATAGGAGCGAATTTCACTGATGTAATAGAGGAGATTCGAGAAAAACTGGGGGCAAAACCAGCGCCAATAGCCATTCCCATTGGAGCGGAATCAAACTATGAGGGCAATATCGATCTTATAGGAATGCGTGAGTTGCATTGGAATCAGGAGGATAACGGTGAAGAGATTGAATACCGCGACATCCGCGATGAATACAAGCCCATGGCGAAAAAGTGGCGTGAGGAACTATTGGATATTCTATCGTCCTATAGTGAAGAAATCACGGATATGTATCTTGAAGAACAGCCAGTCGATTCAGAGACAATAAATAGAACTCTAAGATCTGCCGTGATTGCTAACAAGCTTGTCCCGGTGTTAGTTGGCTCATCCCTAAAAAATAAGGGCGTTCAGCCCCTATTGGATGCGGTAATAAAATACCTGCCCTCCCCTGAGGAACTTGCGCCTATTTCTGCGGTTCACGCTAGGAATAAAGAGGAAGTTGCTATACACAGAAACTCATCTGGATTTCTAAGCGCTCTGGTTTTCAAGATTCAGCACGATCAAGAAATGGGTATGCTAAGCTACCTAAGGATATACTCTGGTATCTTGAAATCCGGAGTCGTTCTACTCAATGTAAATAGCGGAAATCGAGAACGAATAAATCGCCTACTGCGTATGCATGCAAATAATCATGAACAAATCTCAGAATTACGAGCCGGCGATATCGGCGTTGCCGTGGGATTGAAATTTGCTCGCACGGGTGAAACCTTAACTAGTGAGAAAAATCCCGTACTGCTCGAAAAAATGCAATTCCCGGAGCCGGTTATCTCCGTTGCTATTGAACCGAAGTTCATGAGCGACCAAGTTAAGCTTCGAAGTTCTCTGGAAAATCTCCGCAAGGAAGATCCAACTTTTGATATCAAAGAAGAGAGGGAAACCGGACAGTTGATAATCTCCGGCATGGGAGAGCTCCACTTAGATATACTTGTTACCAGGATATTCGATGAGTATAAGGTGGGTGTAAATGTAGGTAAGCCTCAGGTTACTTACAGGGAGTCGATCACTAAGCGAATAGAGCACAAAGAGAAATATCAGAGGACTCTCGCGGGCAAGGAACACGAAGCTTCACTATGCATCAGGGTGGAACCTCGCGGCCGAGGAAAGGGAAACCTCTTTGAATCCATGCTTTCCAAGAGCAAATTGCCAGAACAGTTTCAAATTGCAATACAGAGAGGCATAGAGGCATCTTTTCAATCTGGAATAATTATGGGATACCCATGCGTAGATATCAAAGCCTCACTTATAAGCGCTGTTTTCAAAGAAACCACGGCTAGTGAAATTGCATTTGAAACCGCCGCTTCCTTGGGATTCGACGCGGCATGCAAAAATGCTTCACCAGTACTTCTAGAGCCCATAATGGAAATTGATGTCATGTGTCCCCGAGAGCAGGTGGGTGACGTTATCAACAATTTGAGTCAGAGAGGCGGACATGTGGAGAGCATGGAATCTAGAACTACTCATGAATTAATTCGGGTTAAGGCTCCACTAGCGAATATGTTCGGATACTCAACAGCCCTAAGAAGCCTAACGCAGGGGCGGGGAAATCTCTCGATGGAATTTAGCCACTTCGCCCCGAAACTTGAACGATGGTAGATGGGCAAGCTGAGCAGCAATATACCCAGTTCTCATTGACGGCTAATTGAAGCTATCGTAGGATAGCTTATTACATAAAGGGAGAGGAGGCGCTCGTGGCACTGAAGAACATCCGTAATGTTGCTATATGCGGTCACGGAGGCACTGGTAAAACCTCATTAGTTGAACAGATGATGTTTAGGGCAGGTGCAATTCCCAAGGTTGAGAATATTGAAAGTGGACATACCATAAGTGATTTTCACGAGGATGAAATTGAACGCAAAATCTCGATTTATGCGAGCTTGATGAAGCTAAATTGGAAAAACTCTAAAATTAACATCCTCGACACTCCAGGTTCCTCTGATTTCATAGGAGAGGTAGTGGCCTCATTTAGAGCGGCTGAAACAGCTGTTATGGTAATAAGCGCCACAGCGGGAATACAAATTGAAACCATCAAGCTTTGGCGCAGACTAGATAATCGAAAAAAACCAAGAGTGGTTTTTGTAAACAAGATGGACCAGGATCGCGCTGATTTCCAGAAATCCCTAAACGATTTGAAGAAGGCATTCAATATAACCGCCATACCCCTAAACCTACCGCTTGGCGAGGGTGAGTCTCATAGCGGAATAATCGATATCCTGCATATGAAATCCATCAAAACCGGAGGAGAAAAAACCGAAATACCCTCAAACATGAGCGAGGAGATCGCGGTTTGGAGGGAGAAATTGATTGAGATGGCCGCAGAAGGAGACGACGAACTTACCGAAAGATTCTTCGAAAGTGGCACCCTCGAGGGCTTGGATATATTGAAGGGACTAAGAGAAGGAATGGCAGATAATACTTTTGTCCCAGTACTATGCGGCTCTGCAGCCGCGGGCTCCGGAATTCTTAATTTACTGGATATTTTAGCTGAGTTATGCCCACCACCGGGACTCGAAAATGAGCCCCAAGAACTAGGTGAATCAGTTCCATATAACGACTCTGAAGACTTTTCCGGTTTCGTATATAAAACCTCTATAGACAAATTTTCGGGCAAAATAAGCCATATAAAGGCGGTAAGTGGTGTACTTAGGCCGGGTGAAGCGATGAACACTCGGGTTGGGAAGAAAGAACGCATAACAAAAATCTTCCAAGTGAATGGCAAGAACCTCTATGAAACGCCGGAGCTGATAGCGGGCGATTTAGGTGCGGTTACAAAACTCGATTCCGTGCACACCAATGATACACTCGCCGCTAACTCTGATTTAATCCATTATAGAAGCCTTGCACTGCCTATCCCTGTTCACACGATGGCTATCAACACAGAAGTGAAGAGGGATGAGGATAGAATGAACGATTTCTTACATAAGATAGCCGAACAGGATCTTACATTCACTATTAGATTTGATGAGGAGACAAAGGAAACCATCATTTCCGGAATGGGTGAAATGCATATAAACAATATTCTTGAGAGGTTGCTAAATGAGTCCAAGATTCGAGTTCAGACACGGAAGCCGAGGGTACCATATCGAGAAACGATAACAAGAAGCACTGACGCCGAATACACTCATAAGAAGCAGTCAGGTGGACATGGCCAGTACGGGAAAGTATTTATAAAGATAAAGCCTCTGCAAAGGGGAGAAGATTTTGAACTAACTAATGATATAAAGGGTGGAGTGATAAGCAAGGGCTATCTCCCGGGAATCGAAAAGGGCCTTCGAGAGGCAATGACAGAAGGTTTTCTTGCAGGATATCCAATGGTAGACATAGGAGTAAGTGTATATGACGGCAAAGAACACTCCGTGGATTCCTCGGAAATGGCGTTCAAATTAGCGGCCAAAATGGCGTTAAAAAAGGCATATGAAAACGCCAGCCCCGTTCTTCTCGAACCGCTTTTAAACCTCACCGTGTATGTCGAAGACCAATACCTTGGAGAAATACTTTCAGATCTTTCAGCCAAGCGGGCAAGGGTGCAAGATCAATCTCCGATTGGGGGCGGAATTCAATGTGTCAAAGCAATCGTGCCTCAAGGTGAGCTATTGACATATGCAATCGATATGAAATCGCTGACATCCGGTACAGGCACCTACGAACTCGAATTCAGTCACTATGATGCGGTGCGTGGAAAGGTTGCAAAGGATATCATCAACGCAAGTTCAAGCAATTAGCGCCGCTCTCTATCCTCGCTCCGCTAATGGTATGTAGTATCTGTGCTTGGTTATGCTTCGATAAGCCGGCCGGATTATTCTTCCTCCTGAGACAATCTCTTCAATTCGATGTGAGCACCATCCGACAATCCTGGCCACCGCGAACAAGGAGGTAAACAGATCTCGTGGTATGTTCAGACAGCTGTACGCAAATCCCGAATAGAAATCAACATTGGCGCTTATATCTTTGTTTTTCCCCGTAACCTCGGAAAAAATTTTGGGTGCTATCCTCTCTACAGTCTCATAAAACTTGAACTCATCTCCCCTGCCGATCGAGTTTGCAAGCTCAGAAATCTTTTTTTTGAGCAACTGCGCCCGAGGATCCGACTTGGTGTAAACAGCATGCCCCATTCCATATACCAGGCCACTACGATCGAAGGCTTCCTTATTCAATATCTTGGCAATGTATTCGCCAATCTCTTCCTCATCGGCCCAATCCTTCACCTTCTCCATCATATCCTGAACCATGATACGAGCCTTCTCCACCGCACCGCCATGAAGAGGTCCCTTTAGGGAGCCGATTGCGGCGCTTATCGCCGAATATGTATCAGTGCCCGTGGATGAGACCACATGGGTTGTGAATGCAGAGTTGTTTCCACCGCCATGCTCCGAATGAAGCACTAGGCAAAGATCGAGAGCCTCTGCTTCAAGCTTCGAGTACATCTGATTTTCCCGAATCAGCATCAATAGATTTTCGGCAGTTCCCTTGTCCCTATCAGGAGCATGAATGAAGAGGCTCGCACCATTGAGATAGTGATTCTTTGCTTGAAATGCATATGCAGCAATCAGAGGAAACTTGCTAATAAGCTGTACGCTTTGCCTCAAGAGGTTCGAGATTTCAGTGGAATCCGGATATGGATCAAACGCATAGAGCGAAAGCACTGCCCCTGCCAGCTTGTTCATAAGGTTTTCACTTGGAACCTTGAGGATTACATCCTCAACAAAGTGTTCCGGCAGGGTTCGCAGAGATCCAAGTTTTTTGAAAAACTCATCCAATTCACGCTTAGTGGGAAGATTTCCAAATAATAGAAGAAATGCGGTTTCCTCGAAACCGAAGCGTTCTTCGTGCTGGAATGCATCGACAATGTCTTTGACATCCATGCCCCTGTAACTAAGGACGCCGGGAACCGATGTTTTCTCACCCTCATCGATGATATATCCGTGTACCTGACCTATCTCCGTGAGCCCAACCAGAACTCCAGTGCCATCTTTATTGCGCAGCCCCCTTTTCACGGAGTACTGTTCATACAACTCAGAGGGTATTTTGTTCTCTCTTGCAGCTATATCAGCAAATTTCGTAAAAAAAGAATTCAGCTTTCTCATATCTTATCCAATCGAAAGACAATATCGCGGATTATTCGATTTGCTGCAAGCCCTCGTTCTTCAAATTTGGTAGAAGGACGGTATTTTGGCTTGGGTGACCATTTCTTATGGCAATTCCTAAAACCCTTAGTGCTTCCAAATAAGCCTAGTATTCTCTCGGCGTAAGGTTCCCAATCCGTAGCAATATGGATGTATGCTCCAGGCTTCAATGCACGAGAGAGCAGCTCAATGAATGCAGGTTCAATCAGTCTACGTTTATGGTGTCTTCTTTTGGGCCAAGGATCCGGAAACCAGATATGAAAACCGTCCACACTCTTCTCTGAAATCATTTCCCTTACTACCTCGACGGCATCATGCTCTATTATACGGATATTTTTAAGATTCTCCTGATTTATCCACCAAAGAAGCTTTCCAATGCCGGGTTTATACACCTCTATACCCAATATGTTCCAGTTTGGATGCTCAGCGGCCAGTCTTTTCGTGGCTTCACCCATTCCAAAACCAATCTCCACTATGCATTTATTGGCATTGAAGTAATTTTCATGCCAATTGATTCTTTCTCTTTTGAACGGGAGAACCCACTTAGGCGCATAATCGAAATAGGCTTCTCTCTGTGCCCTTGATATCCTGGAACCTCGGAGAACGTAGCTTCTTGCAAAAAGCGGCTTATCGGACACAACGTGCAGATTCAACCAGGACGAGTCATGGGCTTAGAGCAGGAACTCCAATCTTTCTTTGATAATTGTCAGTTTTTCCTTTAATCCCGCATCCCCTACTTCAAGCAGCAGGCTGTCGGGTTTAGAGGGATTTAGCTTTATTCTGCCATCAGAATTTTCGATCATTCTCATAACCCCATCTGCAGAGATAATCGATATCCTGCCAAACTTAACCTGAACAACTCCCCTTCTCTCCTTAAGACTGATAATCTTAAGCTTCTTGCAGATTATTCTGATTTCCGCTATCGATACCAGGCTATGTACTTCATCCGGCAGTGGCCCAAAGCGGTCGAAAAGCTCATAGTTCAATTGTTCAAGATCCTCATCGTTCTCGACAGCCGCGATTTTCTTATAGATATCCATTTTCTCGGATTCATCACTGATATATTCATCTGGAATAAATCCTGAATATTCAAGTTCCAGGTAGGTTTCGTTACTTTCATCTTCCCCAGGAACCTTAGAGAGTTTCCTAATAGCTTCATCTAAGAGTTTCAGATATAAGTCAAATCCCACCGAGTAGATATCACCCGACTGTTCGGCGCCAAGCAGATTTCCGGCACCTCGGACTTCCATATCCTTCATCGCTATCTTGAAGCCGGAACCAAGCTCGGTGTAATTGCCAATAATCTGAAGCCGCTTCATTGATAATTCGCTGATTTGCCTACCCTCAGGGTATAGTAAGTATGCATAGGCGATACGATCCGAACGACCAACCCTTCCACGCAGTTGATATAGCTGACTGATTCCATACATATCCGCCCGATCGATTATCATTGTATTGACATTGGGAATGTCGATTCCGTTTTCAATGATCGTGGTGGAAATCAGAACCTGAAAAGCCCCATGAATAAAGCGGTGCATCACATCCTCAAGCTTACTGGCCTGCATCTGTCCATGAGCAATTTCTATTATCACCTCCGGAACCAAATCCTGCAAAAACACCTTCACCTGCTCGAGAGTTTCAATCCGATTGTGCAGATAATATACTTGCCCACCTCTTTCAACTTCATTTCGAATCGATCTGCTAACAATCTCCGGCTCGAAGTGCTGAATAAATGTCTCGATTGGACGCCGATTACTTGGCGGAGTCCTTAGCAGTGATATATCTCTTATCTTAACAAGCGACATATGCAGGGTTCGAGGAATCGGCGTTGCCGATAACACAAGGCAGTCCACAGAAGCTTTCAATTCCTTAAGCCTCTCCTTGTTCCTTACTCCGAATCTCTGTTCCTCATCGATTATCAATAAGCCAAGATTTTTGAAATTTACATCATTCGAGAATATCCTGTGTGTCCCGATTACGATGTCTATTTCTCCGCCTGCAAGTCCGTTTAATACCTTTTTTCGCTCAGTCGGTTCAACCAGACGGCTAAGCATGGCAACCCTTATCGGAAATCTCTTGAACCTTTCACTGAAGCTCTCATACTGCTGTTCGGCCAGAATTGTGGTTGGGCAGAGATAGACCACCTGCTTCCCGCCCATAGTGGATTTGAATGCGGCCCGCATTGCTATTTCCGTTTTACCATATCCGACATCGCCGCACACAAGCCTATCCATGGGTTTCGGAGATTCCATGTCATTCTTTACTTCCCTTATAACGGTAAGCTGATCCTTGGTTTCCTGCCACGGGAATGCCGCCTCAAAACTCATCTGGAAATCACCGTCTTCCGGAAAAGCAAAACCACTGCTTATCTGCCTGCGGGCATAGAGTTTAACCAGCTTATCAGCAAGATCGGCGACCGATTGTCTGACTCTGGCCTTCTTCTTCCCCCAAGAAGAGGCACCAATTCTATCCAATCTTGGCTTCTCACCCTCCCGCCCGACATAACGCTGTATGAGATTAACCTGCTCAATGGGGACAAATATCGTCTCCTCGTTAGCATAGAGCACGGTTATATAGTCCCGTTCCAAACCTATTGCCTTGATTCTTTTTATGCCTAAAAATTGTCCAATCCCATAGTTTATGTGCACAACCAGATCGTTTGGTTCTAAATCGACAAAGGATTCAATTACGCTGCTGTTTATCTTACTGACAAATTCCACCTGCCTATTTCTGCGACCAAATATCTCATTTTCCTGAATCACCAGTAATTTCGATTTTGGAAGCATGAATCCGCCGGAGAGAGGTGCGGGAATAACCCGGACAGCTTCTATTTCTCGGAGAAGGTATTCGATTCTACTGGCCTGAGATTCGCTTTCGGCAAATAAATAAATTTCGAAACCCTCTTTTTTAAGGGAATTGAATTCCCCTTTTATGAAGGAGAAGTTGCCAAAGAATGAACAACTAGGCTCGCACGTGAAGTCGTGAATTTCCAAGGAACTTTCACCGCGGAGAGAATGTATGAAGAAATTTCTCTTAGAACTGCTTTGGAATGACCTAAAATCAGCTATTTGAGTGTCTGGCGGTGGCATTGTCAGATCTTGCTCGATGGTTCTTTCATAGATTTCCTTGTACTCCCTGCGCACGCCGGCATCGACTACCTCAAGCCGCTGGTAATCCAGAAACACACTTACCGAGCGATCGGGAAGGTAATCTAGCAATGTGCATGCCTCATCAAAGGCCAAGGGATAAAACACCTCCTCTCCACGCCAATCACCTCCAGCCCGCAGAATTTCAAGAACCTCATCGAATTCTTTATCAGGTAGGTTCGATCTAAGTGTGGATACTGTTTTCCTATTCCAAACTACCTCCCTAAGCGGGTGCAAAGTAATCTGATTCAGCGAGGCGAAGGAACTCTGACTCAGCAAATCAAAACACCTTATTTCATCAATTCTGTCCCAGCTAAATACAATTCTAAGTGCCCTTTCCTCGCCCAAAGGAGCAATGTCGAGAACCTCGCCACGCAAAGCAAATTCACCGGGCACACTGACTCTAGGCACCCTTGTATATCCAAATTCCTGCAGTATTCTCGCCATCTCGCTTGTATCTATCTGCCCACCTAATCGCAGCTCCACAAGAGAGTTTCTAATTGTCCGAGGCGGCGGCAAAAAACCCAGAGCCGCCCTAAGTGTAGTTATCAGTATCTTGCAATCAGTGGAAAGAAGCCGCGCCAGGGTGGATACACGCCTCCCGAAAATTTCCGCTTGAGGTGAAATGCCCTTGTATAGCATTGAACCCCACCATGGGAATTGCAGAATCTTAGAGCCAAATAGCGATAGATCGGATACTAATGCGTTGGCTTCAGTCTCATCAGCAGTTATCACTAGCAGGGTTCCCTCCGTGAAGCCAGCGAGTTTAGAAAGAATGAAGGCGCCCCATGAACCTCGAATTCCCCTCGCTTGGAGGGGGAAGGCGGCCTTGTGCCAATCGCGCTTGAGCTTATTCCAAGCAGGCATCGAACCCAAGGCCTTTTCGAGCAATGAATTGAATTGATTCAACATGTAGGTTTACCGATATTTCATTAAGATGGGAACTTATTCAACTTACTACTACACTTAATCGATTCAGACAAACCGCAACCCGGAGGGAATATGTTACGTCAACTCACCTTTTCACTTTTTTTGATGTCCATGGCCGTGTTTGCCATCCAAGCAAAAACACAGTTTAGCATACGATATCACGATAAGAAAATCTATTATCCAGGCGAACCGATTGAGTTGAGACTCACTATCTCCAATCCCGAAAACTCGGCTTTGACTTTTTATATTTCCGATGATCCAAGACGCAGTTTTGCCTTTGATTTGCGATCTTTGAGAGACGAACCAATGCCGCCCGCATCCGAATTCTCCACGGCTCTCCAGGCCGGTGGCGTATACCGTGTAGTTCATCTGGGGCCGGAGCAGGATTTATCGATAATAGTTACTCTAAATGACTGGATTGATCCTTTGCAACCGGGGCAATATCGATTAACCGGTTTTTTCTATCCTCAGATGAGGAAAATTGATGGAGAGGTTGTAGTATCAGAAACCACATTGGATTTAACTATAATGCCCGAAACGGAACCGCGATGGGAGGATGAACTCGATCTGGAAATGCGGATGATCCTAATCGATAAGAATCTCGATCCCTGGAGCGTTGTATCTGAAACTCTTTTGAAACGTAGGGAACTTAAGTTCAATTGGGCCATTCTTTATCTGGATCTTGATTCTCTTGTCAGGCTAACAAGCAAGTTTGAAGTCCCAGAGACGCTCGAAAAAAGCCTTCTTCGGGGATCGTGGAACGACATCCTCGGATTCGAACATCCAACAGTAGACTACGAATTAAAATCTTACCTCGTTTCTCGCAATGAGGCGGAAGTCAATGTAAAAGCGCTATATAGGCCATACGGCGAGATCTTCTCCAAGAATCTCAGGTTCTATCTCCATAAACTGAAAGGATTCTGGCAAATTCGCCGAATCGAGCTGCTAAGCGATTTTGATTCTGACCCTTTAGGCTATTCCAACCTGGATCCCCAAGAGGTGGTTTCAGAGTTATTGAAAGCCGTTAAACGTGGGGACTGGGGAACCGCGCTTCGCTATTTGGACATAGACGATATGGTAATGAACCTGCCTGAATACAAGGACAGATGGAAGGATATGAGCGCGACTGAACACAAAACAGCATTGGAAAGATATCGGAGAAAACTTATAGCCGGAGAACTCGAGGATGGCAGAAGTCCATTAAAAGACATCGATAGTTGGGAAATAAAACGAGTGAACTACACTGATGCGGTCGGCTCGGTCGCAATCGAAAACACTACCATTCATAACACCGCCGAGGGGCCGATGAAACAGACAACCCTCTATACATTTCACCTCGAGAAAAGTCTTGCTCCTGATGAAAGATGGCAAGTTATTCGATACAATACGAGTATTCTCAGGAGATAGGCCTTAGTGATCATCCTACTTATTGCCGAAGAAAGGAACCTGAAAACAAAATTCCAGCAGTATTTCGGTCGTATAGGATATAGCGTAATACAGTATTCAAATCCTTTAAAAGCAATGGACAATCTCGAGGAAATCTCTCCTGACGTGGTGATATGCAATACCTCTGATTATCCCAGACATTGGAAAATCGTTGTTAAACAGATTCGAGAAAAATGGGATCGGACCGAGGTGATTGCGGTTTTGCTGGTTACAGACACTTTTGATTTTGATGAGACAGATAAGGCGGCAACCTTGGGTGTAAATATCCTTTCTCCTAGTACTATAGAGACGATAGAGGATTTCGAAAACCTGAACAACAAGATAAGAAGGTACAAATCTCCCTCGGAGCTATTCAAGATATCCTCATGGCTCCCCCAAAACCCGGTGCCATTCGCTTTTAGCCATCCAAAAGATTCCAGAATGATTACTGGATACTTTGTTGAACTAACTACGACGGGCGGAGTTTTTCACTCGAACGAACCTGGCGAAATTGCCGATATCGAAGTTGGCTCTGTTATAAAAGCTTGTTCGATGAAAATAGGTTTTCTAATATTTTCATTGCAAGTTCGAGTTGGAAGTAATTCTGGAACCATATCATCCATGGAATTCATAGACTTCGAGGGCGATGGATACGAGACTTTTCTGAACGTGGTGAATCAGCACCTCAAGTAGCATCCATGATTTCTTTCAAAAGACATCGATATTGATTATGATATCCTATGCACGAGTACAAAAGCGGTTTATTTACTTCCGAGAGCGTAAGCGAAGGTCATCCAGATAAAGTGTGCGATATCATATCCGATGCAATCCTGGATAAAGCGCTTTCTCTTGATTCAAAATCAAGGGTTGCCTGTGAATGCTACGCTTCAACAGGGCTTGTACTGGTGGGCGGAGAGATAAGCACCAAAGGTTACATAGATATAATTCAAACAGTCCGTGATGTGCTGGGCGAAATTGGCTACACGGATCCCTCAGATGGAATAGACAATATCTCCTGCTCGGTCCTGTCAGCTATCAGGCCCCAATCTAGCGATATATCTCAGGGTGTAAATGTGGGCGAGGGACTCCATAAGGTACAGGGTGCTGGCGATCAGGGAATTATGTTCGGTTATGCATGCCGACAAACAGACGAATTGATGCCGGCCCCAATTCAATACGCACACCAAATAATGAAGAAGGCCGCTCAGATAAGAAAATCGGAAATTCTGGATTTTCTCAGGCCGGACGCAAAGTGCCAAATAACCGTGGAATACCGCGAGGGCAATCCCGTGCATATTGACACTGTTGTACTTTCGCACCAGCACAGCGAAGCGGTTAGCCATAAAACTCTCACCGAGAGTTTAATCGAAACTGTCATCCGCCCAGCTTTGCCCCTCGAGTTGTTTAACGGGCAAACAACCATTCATATAAATCCAACCGGAAGATTTGTCATAGGCGGGCTAAATGCCGATACGGGTTTAACCGGAAGAAAAACAATTGTGGATTCCTACGGTGGATATTCTAGGCACGGTGGAGGTGCGTTCTCCGGCAAAGATCCGACAAAGGTTGATCGATCAGGCGCTTATATGGCCCGATATATGGCAAAAAACCTTGTGGCCGCCAATATAGCCGATGAAGTTGAAATTCAGCTGGCATATGCAATCGGAATTGCAGATCCGGTATCCTTATCGGTAAATACATTTCAAAGCAAACACTCAAATGATGTGATTGCGAAGAAACTATATGAGATATTCGATCTCACTCCAGCGGGTATCATCAGAATACTCGATTTGCAAAATCCAATTTACAAGAAAACTGCCGCCTATGGGCATTTTGGACGTTTGGAATTTCCCTGGGAAAAAGTTGACAAAGTCGAACTTATTCAAGAGATGATGCTCTAAGATGGCCTTGAAGGCAAAATGGTGGATAAGCAAGGGCAATAAGATAGAATGTCTACTCTGTCCCAGACTCTGTGTACTTTCAAGGAACGAAACGGGGTTCTGTGGAGCAAGAAAGCATGAATCAGGCGGATTATCCGCTATAGGGTATGGTATGGTGCTTGCTAAATCGCCAGATCCAATAGAGAAAAAACCTCTATATCACTTCTATCCGGGAGAAGTTGCCTGGTCTGTCGGCTTTGCTGGCTGCAATTTGCATTGCCCATTTTGCCAGAACCACGGCATCGCGCGCGCCAAACCCAATTCAGGGCTATTTACACCCCCTTCAAGAGTAATTGAGGATGCAGTCTTTTCGGGCGCGAAAATCATTGCCTATACATATTCAGAGCCAACCATACACTTCGAATATCTAATGGACTGCGCCTATGAAGCCTCCAAGGCCGGGTTGAAAAATGTTCTTGTCACTAATGGAAACATCAATCCAAAACCAGCCTCGGAATTACTTGGCAGGATGGATGGAGTGAATATCGATCTGAAATCTTGGAATGCCAAGTACTACGAGGAGGTATTGGGCGGAAATTTGAAGATAGTAAGAAGATTCATCGAAACGGCATTGGCGCATTGCTGGGTGGAGATAACAACTCTGATAGTACCGAAAGATAACGATGACGAGTATGAAATCAAATCGATAAGTAAGTGGATTGCATCTCTATCAAATGATATTCCGTTTCATCTATCCGCCTATCACCCAGCCTATAAATACAGCAGACCAGCTACAAGCTTTGAAAAGTTGAAGCAGGCCCGTAAGATTGCATCGGAGATATTGAACTTTGTGTATCTAGGCAATCTCGGAATTGAAAACAGCACTAAGTGCTCAAACTGCAAGCAGATTCTCATCTCGCGCAGCAGCTACAGGGTGCAATTGGCAATGACAGGTGAAAACTGCCCCAGATGCGGGGTGAAGGCAGCAGGGGTTTTCAAGTAGAAGTGCAAATCAACCTGCTAAGTACGGTAAGCTAGAGGCAAGCTCGGCAATTTCCTTCTCTGCCGCAGCCAGAACGGCCATAGAATCCCAAGTTCCATCCAGCAGGGCCTTTCGTTGCGACTCTGGCATCGAAAAATCCCAGTTCGATGCATCCGCGCTAACGATCTTCTTTTTGATATCGACTAAGATGGCAGTATCCGGTTTGGTCTCGATTAGCGCTTGAAGTATCGCAATTTCCGCTTTTTCCAAACTCAGCGCGGGTATTCCCAAGGAGAAGCAGTTTCCAGCAAAAATCTGGGCGAAGGTTTCCCCGATGATGGCACGAATGCCATAGTCCTTGAGAGCCTGGGGAGCGTGTTCACGGGAAGATCCACATCCGAAGTTGGAATTCGTAACGAGCACGGGATTCCCCGCCCAACGGCTATCATCGAAGGGATGTTTTTTTCCGCTTTCATCGGATCTCTCATCGTTAAAGACGAACGCGCCAAGGCCGTCGAAGCTTACGCATTTCATGAATCTGGCGGGAATAATCCTATCGGTATCTATGTCATTTCCTCTAATCACTATCCCCTTGCCACTTATTCTCTCTATAGCACGCATAATCAAACCAGTCCCTCTTTCTGTATATCAACTATCTCGCCTGCAACAGCCGCCGATGCCGCCATCGCCGGACTCATAAGGAGGGTTCTACCCTTGGGAGAACCTTGTCTTCCAATGAAATTCCGATTGGAAGTGCTTGCTGATAGTTGACGATCCTTAAGCTTATCCGGATTCATCGCCAGGCACATCGAACAACCTGCAAGGCGCCACTCGAAACCCGCCTCGACAAAAATAGCATCCAAGCCTTTCGACTCCGCTGCCATCCTAACTTCTTGACTACCTGGTACAACTAAGGCTCTTACGCCTGAGGCTACTTTTCTTCCCTTGACAACTGATGCGGCCTCCATTAGATCGCTAAGCCGTCCATTAGTACATGAGCCGATGAAAACCACATCGATTTTCTTTCCCACCATCTTTTCACCTGGAGAAAACCCCATATGCTTATAGGCGCGCTTGGCATTCTCCCTTTCACTGACGGGAAGAGTGGTGATTTGTGGCAGTGATTCATCAATCGAAATAGCCTGACCCGGATTAATTCCCCAAGTAATCATTGGTTTAATCTCAGATACTGAAAAAAACACTTCATCATCGAATACGGCATCGTCATCGGATTTCATTTCCTCACCGAAGGCCCTCATCGAATTGTAATCTCTGACAAAGGGACGACCCTTAAGCCATTCATATGTAGTTTCATCCGGATTGACATAGCCGACTCGCGCACCTCCTTCAATGCTCATATTGCAAATAGTCATGCGTTCTTCCATATTCAATTTGGCAATCAAATCGCCATCATATTCATAGGCATAACCTAAACCACCCGTAACGCCAAGTTTCCTGATGATTGTAAGGATTACATCCTTGGCGCTTACACCACTGGATTTCCTGCCATTTATAACTATTCTTCGCACTCTTGGCTTCTCAATCGCAATAGTTTGGGTGGCCAGAATATCTCTAACCTGGCTCGTTCCAACTCCAAACGCGATTGCCCCAAAAGCCCCATGAGTGGCGGTATGAGAATCTCCGCATGCTATAGTCATGCCGGGTTGAGTCAAACCCTTCTCAGGCCCCACTACATGGACCACACCTTGTCTTCCGGATTCAGGTCCAAAATAAGTAATGCCATATTCCTCGATATTGCTCTCCAGAGCTTTAAGCATTTTTTCTGCCAGTGGATCAGAATACGGGCGATCAAGCGTATCGGTAGGAACTATGTGATCGGCGGTCGCAAAGGTGTTCTTCGAGAAAAGGACGGTTCTCCCACCTTCGCGAAGCATTGCAAAGGCCTGTGGGGAGGTAACTTCATGAATAAGGTGCAATCCGATAAACAATTGATCTTGGCCCGAGGGAAGGGTTCTAACCTTATGCCTAGACCAAACCTTTTCAAGTAGACTCTTCCCAGCCATCAAGAACCTCCCATCGTTTCACTACTTCCTACTAAAAAAGCGGGTATATGAACTATCTCGTTATACTAGATAGCACAAATGGGAAAGCAAAAGCAATGTCTTGGAGATTCGACCTGCTTAAAGAGGGAGAGAGAATGTGTGTGAAAGAAAGAGGAGAGCATTCTTAAGAAGTATGAGCTTGGTATTCTGGCTTTGGAAGATTTATCGCCCTTTGATTTTCTAGGCTAAATCCAAAAGGCGAACGAAGCCCAGAAAATGGCTTCTGTCCCGGAGCACTCCTCCGGGACAAAAGATTTTAGTAATTCACGTATATTACTCCGCTGCCACCAGCACCTATATATTGTGCAGAATAATTACCACCTGCTCCCCCACCGCCGGTGTTTGCAGAACCGCTTGTTGGTTGGGCATTAACTATTGCACCGCCCCCTCCAGTTCCGCCTGAAAAATTAAGCACTCCGGTGCTGCCGTACGCATAAGTTGCCCCCGCGCCGCCTAGGGTTATGATACTTCCGCTGTACTTGTTAGCGGAAATTTTACCATTTATGCCGCTTCCGCCAGCACCGCTGCCAGACTGTTCTAGAGAGCCTCCCGGATTTCCCCCAGGGGGAGTTGCTGCCGGACCATCTTTGCCACCGCCTCCTCCCCCTCCAGCTGCAGAAAGATAAGAGCCGAAACTCGTTGTACCGCCATTACCGCCCGGGGGTGAATTATCAAAATGCGTCGGTGGAACACCTCCAGATCCAATAGTGGCTAAAATGCTTTCGCCACCACTAACCTGAATTTCCTCTTCTAAAACCTGGCCGCCTCCACCCCCTCCTCCATTGTTAAGAGGTACAAGAGCACGCGAACCACCCGAACCCCCTCCGCCAGCCATAAGCACCTGCAAGGTAATTTTGTTGTTTGTGGAGTAGCCGGGTTCATTTGGTGCAGTCCAGGTCTCATTTCCGATAAATCTTCTGGTTCTAGGGGCCTTGATAGTCCAGGCAATCTGCTTCTCGAAGCCTGTATCAGCTCGGACAGTGAAGTTTGAGGCAACGTCAGATTCCACCAGATTCGCGGTTCCGGTGATCAAACCGTCGGAATCCATCGATAATCCCGAGGGCAGACTGCTGCCCGCCTTTATCTGTAGGCTGCTCGCGCCAGGTAGTCCAAGTTTAACGCTGATGTTCTTCCTCTGGGAGAAGTAGATATCACTCAGCGAAGTTAGGGTGTTTAGGTCCAATCCCTCCTCCGCCGGGTCGGGGTCGGGGTCAGGATCAGGGTCGGTTACTACCTTGGGTGAATCCGTCGCATTCGAGCAGGCGCCGATGATAAACAATATCGCAAGCGCCAATGCAATCCATGATATTCTCTTCACAATTAACCTCCGAAAAAAAGAATCTATGGGATTATCGTTACTGGCTTAAAAAACAACAAACCTTTTTTTTTATTTACGTAGTTTTTTTCAGATTTCGAACTTGCCGTTGCAAAAAGAATCGGCGACTTCACTTGAAACTCGAACTGGAACAATGAGGAAAGTCCGTCATTACTGTCTTGTTATCTAGTTGAAAATAGAACTCTCCAAAATAGCATCTTCTCATCTTATCCAGGTGTCTCACAAAAAATCCGCCTTAGTTGCCACAGAAGCTTATCCTTACTTGAACCAGAAGAGAGTTATATGCTTTCGTTGGAAATACTGAAAATCCGGTTTTGAGTTTTAGTATCATAGACTGGAAGTTTTTCTTAGCGCAGAACCTTGACTCCAATTTTCTGGCATATTGTCCTTTCATGGAAGGTGCGAGCTAAAGGCTCTATAAGTCGATTACAAGAAATCTCCAGGCAACTTACTATCTACCCTGCTTTACTTCTTGAAGCACTCGCTCGTCGGTGTTTTCATTATCGAGACTGTTCACCCTGCTCATTAACGAAGCAATATTGTTTCTGCGGATTCCCCGAATCCCGTATACCTGTATTATCCAGTTCTCATGATCAAGCATACGTTCGTAAACCGGTGCGAGAGCGGGCCATTCACCCTTTGAGGCATCAAGACAAGTGAACTCGAGAAAGCGTTCATCATCCTTCATCCAAAGCCTGTCCATGATGGTAAAAATCGCCTCCTTGGTCCCGGATACTCTATTCTCGATAAGCGCTACTAAGCTGGCCAATCGGATATCAGAAGGATTTTTGTTATCTGTAAAATACTCGATTAGGAAATCCCAATCTTTTTGCTTTGATGATTTACCCAGCGTTTGAATCGATGCGACGCGAACTTGCTTCACTGGATCGTTAACTATCTTATATCGGAGCAATTCACTTATGTCAGTTGAATCAGAATCAGCAAGTCTCTCAGCCGCGGTTACTCTTATACGCCAGAAAGAATCCCGTTTAAGCGCTTGAATCAGAACTGCTGTTATATCCCGATTCGGAAATTCAACAAGTCCAGAAAGTGCATAGGAACGCAGATTTGCATCATCGGATTCATAGTAAATTTTTTCAATAATCTCATAATCCTCAGCTCGCCCAATCTTGCCAACCGAGACACACGCAAATCTACGATGGATGGCAGGAGCACTTGCGTCATCAGCTATAGAAACAAGCTCTCCAGCGGCTGGTTCATAGCGTAGATTCCCAAGCGCCACTATAAGTGTGGCTACAAGATCTTCCTCCGCGAACGGATCCTCAGCCCTCAGCCTTTCTAGCAACCATTCGATTTTCGCAGTATCTGCTATTTCGCCCATAACTCCAATTGCTCTTATAGCTGAGCCAGCAATTTCCGAGTCTTGATTATTTGCAATTTCAATCAGCAAATCCTGTGAGTGCTTCATTTCTGCTAGGTATGATATTGCCGCCTGAATCGTAGTAAGTTCAAAGTCAAAGTTATCTACAAGTTTAAGCAGCTCATTTCTAGCAATTTCAAGTCCACTTTCATAGGAAGTCTCTTCCCACAATCTATATATTTTGACGGCAATCGATGAATTTCGAGTTTCCCTTAGAATGTCTTTTAGTAAATCGTTGTATCTACCATTTTTTTCCCTCTGGAGTTCTGCCAGTATTGATACAACCTCACTATCAATACCATTTAAAAGAACGCTCTTTCGACTATCTAAAGACTCATCTGGATTATTCGCATCAACTAAAAGATTCATGCTGCCTGAGAGCCTATCGGGATTGCGCCTAAAAGCCTCATCATCGGTTTGACCAAGCAATCTCTGCGAAGTTAGAATCCCAAGAAAGAAAAGAAAGAAAAAACTAGAAGCAGCTACTATCTTAGCTCTTATCATCTGTCTTACCTCTTATCCAATCAAGAAACAGCGATGCAGTTTCAATTCTCATCAAGGCGTAGAGTGCAACTATAATTACAGAACTCACAAGAAAAATTAGAACCAGCAATCCAAACCCACTCCAGCTAACTCCAGATAGCCACCAGGCTCTTCCGAAAAGCCGATAAAAACCCAGAATCACAAACGCGCCGGCAGCGGTTCCAATCAGAATTTTCCCAAATGCCGGCAATACTTTCTCTTCTATTCTGAATCTGCCTACCTGACGGATAGAGATGTATTGCAAAATTGAGCCAGCCATGAAGGCTATGGAATTGGCCCATGCCAACGAAACACTGTTCCCACCGCCCCAAAAAATAAATACTAGCGATAAGGCGATGTCAATAATTATTGTAAACAATGCACAGAAAAAGGTTCGCCTGATTTCACCAAGAGCATAAAGAGCTCTTTGAGTGATGTTGAAAAGCCCAATAAATGGCATTCCCACCGAATATGCGGCAAGCACATTGGCTGTCGCAATCGAATTTTCAAGCGTAAAGGCACGCCTCTGAAAAGCAATCGCAACTATAGGTTCTCCAAGGAGTATCAGAATCATAGCCGAAGGAACTAGAAGGGCCCAGAGATTCTGGTATCCGAAGCTTAGGTTGTCTACTAAACCGCGTTTGTCATTAAGTGCTGCACATCGACCCATCTTGGGATATAGCACGGTTGCAATCGAAGCGGAAAATATGCCGAAAGGAAGCTGAAAAAAAACAATGGCATAAGTAAGCGAAGAGGTATTCCCATCGGGAAGAGTTGAAGAGAGAAGCAACGCTATATGGTTATTGATCACAAATAGCGAGGAAGTTAGCAGTATAGGCAGCCATTTCAATAAGACTCTCCTTAGAGAATCATTAGTAAAATCAAATGATGGAATTAGCCGATATCCCATTCTTCTAAAACTTGGATACTGGATAAATATTTGTGCCAAACCGCCAATCAGAACACCCACACCAATCGAAACCGTTCCCCACCTTCTCTGCATGAGCAGCAAAGACATTATCACACAAATCGAGAAAACTATCGGGGTAATCGCCGGAACAAGAAACTGGTTGTGACTATTATGAACCGCCATCATAACTGCACTAAGTGAAACAAATAGAAGATAGGGCATCATCCAGCGAAGTAGCGCCACGCTCAGTTCCTTCTTGTACGGATCATTGAATCTCTCGAAAATATATAAGAACTGTTCGGGGAACAAAAACGACACAAGCAGAATAGGAAAAATAGCGAGTATCTGAAATCCGATTATAGTTCTGCTAAGTACTCTGGCCTGAGAACCGGATGGATGAAGGACAATTTCACGAGACAGCTCGGGCACAAATGCAGTGGTTAGAGCGCCTTCAGCCAGAAGCTTTCTCAGATTATTAGGGATATTGAATATCAAATTGATAACATCAGCCGTGCCTCCCGCGCCAAACAAGGCACCAATTGTCGCCGTGCGGATGAAGCCCAGAATTCTGCTAATCAGTGTGCATCCCATTACCACAAAAGCAGAACGTGCGCTTTGCCGCTTATCTATCAACTGTCCTGAATCTCTCAAGAAATGCGCTTTTGAAGCTCAAAAAAACACCATCTCTTATTGCTCCACGCACCTCTTCCATCATCGTAAATATGAATTGCAGATTATGATGAGTAAGCAGCATAGGTCCCAGTATTTCCCTTGTTACAAATAAATGCCTCAAATAACCGCAGCTGTAACGGGCACAGGCAGGGCATAGGCAGTCAGGTTCAATAGGATCAGTATCATCCTTGAATCGTGAGTTCTTGAGATTAATCATCCCAAACCTAGTGAAGCAAGTGCCATTTCTGGCAATTCTCGTCGGATAAACGCAGTCAAAAAAATCGATTCCCGCTTCTATTGATTCCAGCATATACTCGGGCGTACCTACTCCCATTATATACTTAGGTTTATCACTGGGCAGCAGCGGGGCCGTGATTTCGAGGAATTCCTTGAAGATTTCGGGTTTCTCACCAACTGACAGACCACCAATTGCATAGCCCGGAAGTTCTAGCTCCGATAGGAGCGATGAGCTTAGAACTCGTAAATTCTTGAAAAAATTTCCCTGTATGATTCCAAATAAATACCCTCCGTATGATTCGGAGTGTTCAAGATAACGCTGTTTCGCGCGCTTAGCCCAATAGGCCGTGAGTTCGACAGCTTCCAGCGCCTCGCCTTCATCTATACCTGGAGCGGTGCAGACATCGAGTTGCATTTGTATATCGCTCCCAAAAGCAACCTGCATATCCACAACTGATTCTGGCGTTAAGAAATGCCTAGATCCATCAATATGGGAGTTGAAAACAACCCCATCTCTTGTAAGCTTCCTAAAAGGTGCAAGTGAAAACACCTGGAAACCACCTGAGTCAGTGAGTATATTCCCATCCCAGGATGAGAAACTATGCAAACCGCCATGTTTCTCTACAACTCGTATGCCCGGCCTTAGATAAATGTGGTAAGCATTGCCCAGAATAAGCGAATAACCAATACGACTTAGGGCGCTATGCTGAATTGCCTTAACCGCACCATTGGTGCCAACGGGCAAAAACGCCGGAATCGCAACTTCACCTTTAGGCAAATGAAGGTATCCAGTTCTAGCCGAGCAATTCTTGTCGCTAGCATGTACATCTAACATCAGAGCTTCTAGGTTTTCGCATGCCTGAACATCCACGCGCCAAAAATTAAGAAGACCAGATAAGGAACTACGCTGCCCGATATTGGTGAGAGAATTCCTAACTCGGATAGCAAAGTTGATATCATTCGAACTATATACCACAAAGAAGACAGCGCGAGACTGGCAAGCAGGCTGACTAGCAGGATATTGCGTCGGAATCTACCGCCAAGAGCGCCGGCAAACAATATGACTAGAAAGGGTGTGAGCGCCATTGTGAAACGTTGATAGTATTTTGCCTGATATGCCTTATAGGGTAGTCCCGCCCTCTTATGCGTTTCTATCCATGCCCGCACCTCCTTTCCGGTCATCTCATCAATCTCCCTCGTATCAAGGCGGAAAGTATCCGGATTTTCATTTACCAGCTTGTCACTGTACTTTTCTTTCGAAATCTGCAGTATCTCATCGTTTTCACCGTAGTAATAGATTCTACAGCCCTCAAGCCGCCATAGCCCTGATTCATCCCAGATTGCTTTCTGCGCATCTATTCGTTTGAAGAACTCGTAGTTCTCGTTCAATATGATGATCGTTAGAGTTGAAAGTGTAGAAGTCGAATCATCATAGTAATCGGCAGCATAAATAACTCGCCCCCCCATGGATATGGCCACGGCATTCGAACGATTCTTCGAATCCTGTATTCCAAGAAGCTTATCGGAAATCATATTGCCTCGCTTGGTTAATGGTATCGCAACGCGATCTTCCAATATGAAAACTCCTACACTCAAGATAGCGGCCAGCACCAACATCGGCAGAACAAACCTGATAAGCGGAACTCCCGATCCAAAAACCGCGATTAGCTCGTTTCTTGCACCAAGATTACCAAACGCAAAAGCGGCCGCAAACATTGCGCCAATTGGTATTGCAAACACCAATGCCCTTGGCCCGTACATGAAGCTTATTCGAATAGCCTCGCCAAATGACACTTCAAGATTGAGATACTGCCAGAGATTGGCAAAAATATCCGCGAGTATCAGTATCAAGGCAAAGAAAAGAACTCCAAGAAACAGAAAGGGGAAAAACTCTAGAAGCAGTAGTTTCCGAAATAATTTCAAGATTGTGCTCGCCGCAAATAAAAGCCCACTCCGATTACAAGCAGCACTATCTCGGGCACTATCATCGCAAGAAACGGCGAAACGCCAGCCCTCAACCCCAATGATCGCCCTAGTACAAGCAGACTCCAATAAAAAGTTGTAAGCAACAAACCAATCAGGAAACCCACTACCCTGCCGCTTTTCTTTGCCAGCAGGCCCAAGGGAAAAGCCAGAAAAACGAAGGGCAAGGAAGCAAAAGGTATGGCGAATTTCTGATAGTATTCAAGCTTCCAGTCCTGAATTGAATGGTCTATAGGCGGACCAGCCATAAGCCCCTTTATTCCTAGGTAATTATCGTTTATACTGAGCTTGGAATTCTCTCTTATAGTAGCTCTACCTCTGGCCAAATTGTGATACTCCAGGGATAATTTGTATCTCTTCCGTTCGATTTGCGCCCTTTGTTCTTCAAGGCGTTTTCTCTGATTTTCAGTCTTTTCCTTGATAGCTTTTCGGACCGTCAAAATACGCATGTATGTTGGATTTTCAGTCGAATCATAAATTGCAGCCGTATCACTTAAAAGACGATAATCCATGTAATCAGCCCGACTCCAAGTCCACTCATCATTTCGAATTGAATTCGGGATAATTGATAAAACACTGTGCATTCTGAAGCCAGGGAAGTCCTCCCCCTTGATAGCGGGCGATGCCAGCCGCGCAATAATGGTGTTGAGATTTCCCGAATTTTCCCTCTCAATTATTATCATAGGATGAATTCCGGTATCGTCAATCGCACCTGTAATAAAAATTGTATTGCGAAATTTACGAATAGAGTATTCTCCCAATTCCAGCCCGGGATGCGTAAGACTTAGTTCCAACCATAGCTGTTGGAAGGCCTTTGTGCCGGCTGGAAGGAGAATATCATTTACACCGAGCGACAAAAATGCAATGACAATTCCCAGAATCAAAACAGGTCGAAAAATTTCAAAATTCCTGAATCCGGCGCTCCTCATGGCCAGAATCTCGCTGTCAGATGAAAATCGACCGTAAGCCATTAGAGCTGCCGTCATTGTTGCAAATGGGGCTGAGAGAGTTATGAAAGAAGGGGTGGAATACAGTATTAGAAGCAATACCGACACCACTGGTATCCCCTTTGCCAGTATTCCTTGCGCCATAAGCAGAAGCTGATTGAAGAAGAAAACCAAGAAAAAGAATTGAAAACTAACAAAAAAGGAGAATAGGAACTCGGATGCAATATACCTACTAAGGGTTTGGTGTCTACATAAAACCATAAATATCGCTGGATATTTTTATAAGACCTCCGCCTAAGGTTCCAACCCATATGTTTTCTCTGGCATCAATTGATAGGCTGGTTACATCGGCAGATGGCAATCCCTCTCCAATGCTCACTCTGTCCCAGGTTCCGTCACTCTCATTAAAGAAGTTCACGCCGCCCCCGTAGGTTCCAAAGAGTAGAAAGCCCTTTAGTTCAGCTACCGACAGAACCCAAAGATCTCCAAGCTCTTCAAGCCCGAACCACAGCAGCTCCGAGGACTTGGTGTCCCAAATAAAACCTCCCTCACCATATGTTCCCCCAACTATTCGGTCTTCAGATCTCAAAACAGAGGTTACATTTGCCTCCTTTAGTATATCCGAAGGAGGACGAATCCAGGTGTTTGTCTTGGGACTATATAGGAATAAGCCTCTGTCCATTGTTGCAACAATAAGTTCCCCCTCGTCCCCTGATTCAATCCTTGTTATGAACTTACCTGGATTAGAAATCATGCTCCATTCACTCCCTTCTTTAACCCAAAGCCCCTTTCCGAGTGTGCCAAGATAAATCTTGTTCTCAAGAATGAACAAATCTTGCAAACGCTCATTAACCGGCAGATCATCTACAAGCTCCCAATTCCCCGATCTGATATCATATCTCTCCAAAACGCCATATCTTACAACCCAAATCGAAGTTTTATGCCTTCTAATCCTGCTAACTGTCCTTATTTCCAAACTTGGCAGGCCAGCATCCCTCGATATGTAGCTTCGGAGGGGTTCTGATAAACGGGTTATGCCCCCAGTCCAAGTGCCAATCCAAACATCATCAAAATCAGTGAGCAGCGCAGAAATATTCCCCTCTGCCAATCCCAGTTCCGATCCAGACCACTTCTCGATGAATAAGAGACCACGCATGTATGTCCATCGCGATGTCTCCCATCCAGAGAGCAATTTTTCTCTGTCAATCTCACCAAAAAGCCGCCTTGCGTCTTCCTTGCGATTCGCTTTCCATAAGTCATTGATTCCTGCCAGCAAATAGCCGGACAACATCGGAGCTTCCACGGTCGCATGAACGCTTCTCCTATACGCGGCAAGCTCTTCTCCATCAGTATTGTTGATTTCATCGACTGAATCTTCAATTTTTGAATCACTTTTTTCCGATGTGCTGCATGAAAACAGTGAAAGCAATGAAAACGCGACAAAGAGTATGCAGAGAATGCGGCTTGTATGAATTAAACGACTCATTCCCCGGTGGAGCCAAAACCCGCGGCACCTCGGCTGCTGGGCGGAAGCTTCTCAACAAGCTCGAAATTTGCGGTTGCGGCCTTGCTGATAACTAATTGGGCTATCCTTTCTTCGGGTTCAATGACAACAATTTTCCTACCTAGGTTGATTAGAATAACCTTTAGTTCTCCTCTGTAGTCTGAATCAATTGTTCCCGGGCTATTTAACAGGGTAACACCTTTATTTATCGAGAGTCCCGACCTCGGCCTAACCTGCCCTTCCCAACCAGCCGGAATTGCAACAGATATGCCTGTTGGTATCAAACAACGCTCACCCGGCTCTAGGGAAACAGGCGAGCTCAAGTTGGCCCTCAAATCGGCTCCTGCTGCAAACAAAGTGGCATAGCTTGGAACAAGACCCGTATTGCCAACAAATTTCACAACCGGATTGTCAGCTTCAATCAAGACTTACCTCCAAGGACAATTCCACTTCAACTCGGTAAAGGCAGGCAACATCGGCTATTCAACCCTAACGTTTAGCTCTTCTGGGTGGCAAGGTCTGTGATTTAGAGTTGCCCGTGCCAAAGTGGGGCTTCCAGTTCGTATTATCAGCATCCACGACGCTGAGATTGAATCTGCCCATGCGATCGATATCTATAAGCCTAACATCAACTTGTTGTCCATCCTTCAAAACGGACTCAACGGAGCTGACGCGCTTCTTCGCCAATTTAGAAATATGGCAAAGTCCCTCTTTGCCAGGAAGTATTTCGATAAAGGCGCCAAAATCGACTATTCTTTTCACGGTTCCCTTATAGACTTTCCCAAGCTCCGGCTCTTCCACTAGCGCCTTCACCATATTCAGTGCTATTTCAGCGTTTTTCTTTCCCTCTCTTGAAAATATCGTGATTTCACCCTGATCATCAACATTTACCTTTGCTCCCGAAGTCTCGCTGATATTGCGAATATTCTGGCCACCAGGTCCGATAATAGTTCCAATCTTATCGACTTCGACGTTATAGGTTAAAACGCTTGGGGCGTATTCACTAATTCTCTCGGATGGCTTGGAAATAGTTTTCAACATCTCGTTCAAAACATGCAAACGACCTTCACGTGCTTGCTCCAATGCGCTTTTCATAACATCTAGGCTTATCCCCGATACTTTCATATCCATCTGAAAGGCGGTGATGCCGGCTTTGCTTCCCGTCACCTTGAAATCCATATCGCCCATGTGATCTTCTTCGCCGAGAATATCCGAGAGCACAACGCTTTTCCCATTTTCCTGAATCAGACCCATGGCAATGCCGGCTACTGGGGCCTTAATAGGAACTCCGGCTGCAAGTAGACACATGGTTCCACTACAGACTGTTGCCATTGATGAGGATCCGTTGGATTCGGTGATTTCAGAAACAATGCGCACCGTATAAGGAAAAACCTCCTTTTCGGGAAGAACCGGCTCAATCGCTCTTTGCGCTAGATGTCCGTGTCCAACCTCGCGGCGTCCCGTACCGGTTCGGCCGGTTTCGCCCACTGAATAAGGAGGGAAATTGTAATGTAGCATGAAACGCGATCGCCTATCGCCATCGATGTCATCAAATATCTGCTCGTCATAAGTACTGCCAAGCGTCGCCACTCCTATGGACTGAGTTTCCCCCCTGGCAAAAAGTGCAGAACCATGAGCCCTTGGCAGAAGTCCCACCTCGGAGCTTATCGGGCGAATCTCAGAGGGCGAGCGTCCATCGCATCTTTTCTGATCGTTCACTATAGACTGGCGCATGATACTAGAATAAATCTTGTCGAGAAGCACATCAAAAACCGCCTTGCCGCTTTCACCGTGAGTCTCTAATTCCTTGGCAAATACTCCAGTGAGCTTACCTTTAACTCTCTTAAAGCCGTTTGCGCGGGAAATCTTGTCCGAAAGAAAAACCACATCTTTGAGCATGGGTGTCGCCGCCTTTACAACCTCATTCTCAAAGTCAAGAGATGCAGATTTATCGGGAATCGGGAGTTTTTCCTTACCCGCCTCGGCCGCGAAATCTGTCATATATTTGCAAAGCTCTTTCAAGACACTTTCGGCATACTCAAGTGCTTCAAGCATCTGCTGCTCCGAGATTTGCTTCCCGCCGCCTTCAACCATTATTATTCCGTCATTGCTTCCGGCAACTACAATATCGAGTTCGGATTCTTCAATCTGCTGGAATGTCGGATTAACAATCAATTTATTGGCTATAGAACCAATTCTTATCGCCGCCAGAGGCCCATTGAATGGTATGTCTGACACCTCTACAGAGGCAAAGGCAGACATCATACCCAGTATGTCCGGCGTATGAATCTGATCTGTTGATATGGTCATTGGTATAATCTGGATATCTCGGCCGAATCTTTTATCAAAGAGGGGCCTCATAGGCCGATCGATCAGCCTGGAAACCAGAATTTCCTTGTCTTTGGGTCGGGTTTCACGCTTTATAAATCCTCCGGGAATTTTTCCTGCTGAGTAATAGCGTTCATTGTAATCAACCATCAACGGCACGTAATCCAAACCTTCTATGGTCTCAGAACTGCAACATACCGTGGAAAGCACAACCGAACCACCGTAGCGAGCGAGAACGGAACCATTCGCCTGTTTCGCTATTTTCCCCGTTTCGAGGATTAAATCATCTTCTCCAATACGAAAACTTGATGTATGCATTTCCTTATCCTATTTTCTAAGTCCAAGCTTGGATATAAGCTCCCTATAACCCTCGAGATCGGTTCGCCTGAGATAGCGAAGAAGCCGCCTGCGATGACCAACCATTTTTAACAGCCCACGCCTAGAGGCGTGATCTCTCTTATGATTGCTAAAGTGAGCCTGCAAATCCTCGATTCGTTTTGTAATGAGGGCAATCTGAACTTTGGCAGAACCCGAATTGTTTTTGTCTCTGCCGAAATTGTTTACTATGGCAGATTTATCACTTTTTGTGAGAGACATATTCCTCACCTTTGATGTTGAATTGTTTATGGCAAAATGCCACTTGCCGATAAAAAATACGTGGTCGGAATCATATGCTCGATATCCGAGTGTGAGAAGCCATGAATATCGATTGCAACCACCCTCATATGGAGTTCAGACCAATGCTTCCAATCAAACGGCCTGGAGTCAAAATGACATCTATGGATGCCTTAGTCAAGGCAGCATAACATCTCCATTAGCTCCAAACCAATCAAAATTTTTCAGAAAACAATGCGATAAGCCAACCGACCCCCCTTGACATCCAAAATTGCAAGCGCTTCTTCATTGGGGCTTATGCAGAGCGTTGGCGCTTCAATCTTCGGCAGCCATCCTCCAAGTTGCTCCAAAGAGACTCCCATTCTTATCTTTTGGGTCATCTTATTCGAGAGCGAAATGGTTGGAATTCGAGCGATTTGAGCAAGTTCAACAGGATTATATCCGCTTGAATTGTCAACTTGATTTGGCCTAACCGCATCTCGAACTGAAAAGGGTCCTATTGAAAGACGCCTTAGAGAATAGCAGAAAGCCCTGCTGCCACTTGCAACTCCTACATCTCTGCTCAAGGATCGAATATACGTTCCCGATGAGCAGCTTACATAGACTCGAAGGTCTGGAGGTGTCCAATCTAGTATTCTAAACGAATGTATTTTAACCGTCCTCTTTGGAACCTCTACTGACAATCCTTTCCGAGCCAATCTATAGGATCTATCACCACTGATTTTAATTGCTGAAAATGCGGGTGGTTCCTGTTCTATGCTTCCGATGTAACTCTCCATGGCCCTTCTGATAGAGTGATAGTCTGGCAGTGGAGCTTCTGTAACTACTTCACCTTCAACATCAAGAGTATTGGTTTCAGCCCCAAAACGAATAACAGACTCGTAGACTTTATCCATTTTAGAGAACAAGTATGCCGCCTTGGTCAGTTTACCCGATAGCACGATAAGGAGTCCCGTTGCAAAGGGATCCAGGGTGCCGGCATGTCCAACCTTTCTTGTTCCAAGAATCCGCTTGAGATTATTAAGCGCCATGAAACTCGAAATTCCAGCTGGTTTGTCTAAGAAGAAAATTTTGGAGTTTGAATGCAATGAACTAGAAACCTTGATTATCTGCTAGCTGCGCCCAATCCATGAGTTTGCCAAATTCTCACGAATCGAATCATCTGATACGAAGTGAAGCTTCGGAGTGTTCTTTATGTGAATCCTCCTGCCAATTCTCGACTGAATAAATCCCGCCGCGTTGTTTAATCCTATTACCGCTCTCTGTGTTGCCTCCCCTCCCCCAAAAGAACTCACCCAAACCCTGGCGGATGAGAGATTCTTTGCAACCTTTATACGAGTGAGTGTAACCGTGGAATCGACTCTGGGGTCTTTCACATCTCCTGCAATAATCAGAGAACTCACTTTTTCACGAATCAAGCTCTCCACTCGTTTCAAGCGAATATCATTCATCACTTACCGGACCTCCCAGTTTCTTGGCTATCTTTTCTATCTCGAAGACTTCTATAATATCATCTACTCGTATATCAGAATAATCATCAAGTTTTATGCCGCACTCATATCCTTCCTTCACCTCTTTTGCATCCTCTTTGAAGCGACGCAGCGAGGCGATTCCACCCGTATGCAACACAACGCCATCGCGAACAAGATGCACCTGACTCTTCCTGTTAATGCTCCCGGACATAACCATGCAACCGGCGATAACTCCAATTTTTGGAACCTTGAAGATTTCTCTGATCACAACTTTTCCTACTTGGCGTTCTTCTATATCGGGTTTCAACATACCCTCCATAGCGTTCTTGATGTCTTCCACTGCATCGTAGATAACGTTGTATTTTCGGATTTCTACTTTCTCACGTTCAGCTATCGTAAGTGCCTTGGCGGTCGGCCTAACATGGAAGCCAATAATAATGGCATCCGAGGTCGCAGCAAGGTTCACATCGTCTTCGAGAATTGCACCCGCCGCCGCGCGCATACAGACAAGTCGTATCTCATCGGTGCTAAGTTGTTCCAGTGTGTTCTGCAATGCTTCAACAGAGCCGTGTACATCCCCCTTGATAATTATTCTAAGTTCCTGAATTTCCACCTCATTTATAGAATCATAGAGGTTATCAAGAGTTATCTTCTTCACATTCTTGGCAGTTTCCATTTTTTTGAGCTCTTGCCGCTTATCACCATATTGGCGAGCCTCCTTCTCGTTTTCTGTTACCTGGAAGGGGTCGCCCGCATCTGGAACGCCAGAAAACCCGAGAATTTCCACGGGCATTGATGGTGTGGCCTCTTTTAGCGGTAAGCCCTTGTCGTTAAACATGGCTCGTACCTTCCCGTGATATATCCCAGCGAGAAAGGCATCACCAATTCTCAAAGTTCCATTTTCCACCAATACCGTCGATACAATCCCCCTACCCGGATCTACCTTGGATTCAATTACCTTCCCCTCGGCTTTGCGAGTCCAATTGGCTTTCAGTTCAAGCATTTCAGATACAAGTGTTATGGCATCAAGGAGGCTGTCGATACCCTCGTTTTTGAGGGCAGATATTTCTACAAATTGGGTGGAACCACCCCAGTCTTCCGGAATCAGATCGTACTCGGATAACTGTTGCTTCACCATATCCGGGTTTGCCTCAGGCAAATCCATTTTGTTAATCGCCACTAACATCGGCGACTTGGCTGCCTTTGCATGGTCTATGGCTTCCACGGTCTGCGGCATCACGCCATCATCTGCAGCCACAACCAGAACCACCAAATCGGTAATTTGGGCCCCCCTTGCTCTCATCATCGTAAATGCCGAATGCCCGGGGGTGTCGAGAAAGGTTATGTTCCCCTTTTTCGTGTGAACCATATAAGCACCTATGTGCTGTGTAATACCACCGTGTTCCCCTGATACAACATCCGCGTTCCTAATCGCATCAAGCAGTTTCGTCTTGCCGTGATCGACATGTCCCATCACTGTAACTATGGGGGAACGTTGAGTCTGCTCACCCTCTTCATGGGATTCAGTTTCGATTATTGTTTCATCATATAAGCTTACAATATTGACCTTGCAACCATATTCATCTGCCAGGATTGTTGCCGTTTCCGCGTCAATCTGCTGATTGATCGTTACCATCATACCCATACCCATCAGCTTCGAGATAAGATCCGAAGCCCTCAGGTTCATTTTTCTTGCAAGCTCTGATACCGTTATCACCTCCATTATATAGATTTCTTTGGGAACTGGATTAGACTGCTTCAGTTGCTTTTTCTTCGAATATTGATAAATCTTCTCCTGTTCCTCACGATGTTTGTCATAGATTTTTTTTGCCTTGTAGAACGTCTTACCCCGGTTGGCAGGCGGAGGGCCCGCCGGCACATTTCCATAGGTACCAATTCTTCCAGTAGATCTGCTTGTCGCACCGCCTCCCGTTCTAATGCCCTCTCGGCCCGAATCGGGTTTCCTATAAGTTCCCCTGTCTCCAGGTGCACGATTATCCGAACGCCCGAAAATTCCGCTCGGTGAATAACCTCTGACACGTCCCGCGCCCCCTGAATCGCCTCGCTTGTAGTCGCTACGGCCAGAAGAGCCACCTCTATATCTATTCTCAGTTCGTACGGCGGGACGTCGGCTGTGATTTCCATCCACGCGTCGTCCGGACACTATGCCGGCCCTGCCTCCAACTCTTCTAGTTTCATAAGTCTGTATGCCGTTTGAGCTTCTCACTCCGCGAGGGGGAGATGCTACTGTATCCTTGCCGGATCCGATTTTCTCGGAGCTTATCCCACTTGTTTCAGTTCCAGAACTGACATCCCTTGAAGGCTTATCAGCGATAATTCTGAACTCCCCGGTTCTCTGCGCGTTTTTACCTGAATTCCTGCCGTTTGCAGCGGGGGCGAAATCATCCGGCCTGGTTGAAACCTCCCTGTCCTTGGAAGCATCCGAAACGGACAAGCTCCGAGAATCCTTTTCGACAGGTGGGAATTGCGAGATTTTGTTGTCAGTTTCGCTTTTTCTCACCGTCAATCTCTGAGTATCTGAAGTTTCGGCTTCTTTTATACGATCTGTTATTCCAGTTTTAGAGGCGGAAGTGGTTTTAGGTTTGACAACAACTATTTTTTTCTTCACCACCAGGATTTTCTTCTTCTCAACATCGGCCAAGTCTTTCTTAACCGTAACCGGCGGCTTCGAAACCTCTGGCTTCCTATGCTTTATGAGAGTGGTTTTCAGTTTTCTCTTGTCGGATTCTTCCATCTATTTTCCCTGTTCTTCGACTTCCTCAAACACAAAACTCAAGCCAACACCACAACTTGGGCAAGATGACATATCCGCGGTGATCGTTTGCTTGCAATCGGGACATTCGTAGCTAACCGTCTCCCTTTCCACAGCCTTATCAACTTTCTCTTCCACTCGTCGAATCTCACTCTCGTCCTCTTCTATTATCTCTACGTTATCATCAATGATTTTCCTAATCTGTTCAACATCAGACGGAGTCAAACCCGTAAGAGCTTCAAGTTCTTCTTCTGTCAAACCAACAAGAGTTTCTATCAATTCTATGCCGTTTTCTTTGAGAACCGAAACAAGACGGTCGGAGATATTCGGCAGCTCACTAATCCTTGTTATTTCTTCATCGCCGAAATCAATTCCGCGAAATAGATCCGAGGCGGCTTTAGATACCTCTTTCGAGATATCCATTTCGGAGAACTGTGCTTCGGTTTTGACATCGATATTCCAATCAACCAATCTGTTGGCCAGCCTGATATTTAGTCCCTGCTTTCCGATTGCCAGAGAGAGCTGTTGTTCGGGTACAATTACGAGAGCCTGTTTCTTACCACCATCGAGAATGATTACATCCTGAACTTCGGCGGAACTAAGTGCATTCCTGATAAATACAATCGGATCCCTATCGTACTTCAGAATATCTATCTTCTCGCCCTCAAGTTCCCGAACTATGGCCTGGATTCTAACGCCCTTAAGTCCAACGCATGCGCCAACCGGGTCTACATCTTCGCGAGTCGAATACACGGCCACTTTGGTTCTAAATCCCGGCTCCCTCACAATCTTGAATATCTCGACAGTCCCATCATATATCTCCGGCACTTCCAATTCAAATATTCGCTTCACGAATTCCCCATGGGAACGAGACAGTATTATTTCCAATCCCGTTGGAGCCTTTTTCACCTCGGCAATCATTGCCTTGATTCTATCTCCATGATAATACTCCTCTCTAGGTGATTGAAACCTCCGTGGCAGTATTCCCTCAATCTTTCCCAAATCAACAAAAATCGTGCCATTTTTCTCTCGCTGAAAATAGCCAATTATCATTTCCCCAACCTTGTCTTTGAATTCAGAGTAGAGCGTATCTTTCTGGATTTCTCTGAAAGTCTGGCGAGCCCTTTGTTTGGCACTTTGAACAGCCCCCCGATCAAATTCCCTTGGATCTATCTCAATCAATAGCTCATCGCCAACCTCGCAGTCTTCATTGAGCTCAAGAGCCTCTGAGATTCTGATTTCTGTCACTGGATTGTACAAATCATCATCTTCAACTATGACTTTTCTTGCAAAAATCGAAACTTCATCCCCGGAATCCAAAAACTTTACAACCGCATTCTCGGATGTTCCAAAGGTTTTTTTGTATGCGGCAATAAGAAATTCCTCAATAGTGGCCAGAACCAAATCCTCGGTGATTCCTCTTTCATTCTGTATCAATTTAACCAAGTCGGCAAAATCGGAATTCATTTCAGCACCTCACTCATTGCTAACTAAATAGCCTAGCTTTTTTGATTTGTTCTATTGGAATTACAAGTTCATCACCTTCAGTTGCAATCACAACATTCCAATCATTGGCTTCCTTGAGAACACCATAAATCCATCTTCCCTCAATAAGCAATTTCACTTGATTCCCACGAAAAATCTTATATTCTCGCGGATGCTTCATAATACGTGATAGTCCAGGCGATGCAATTTCCACTGCAAGGTTTTCCCTATCAAATTCTATTTCAAGCCTTGGGCGAAGCACTTTTTGGGCTTCAGAGAGATCATCCAGACTAATTCCCCCATCCTTGTGAAGCACAAGATTTATTTTTACACCCCCTTTTCGGTGTTCGATGGACATCTCAACAAGGATAAATTCCATCTTCTCTATGATTTCAGTGATGATTTCTTCCAGTTTAGGATTTGTTCGCATAATGAACCAAGAAATCTGGCCAAAAAAAAGAGTCCGCCAAGCGGGCCCTTTACTAGCAAAGAAGTAACACTGAATAACCTAGCATTATGCTAGCAGATCAGGCAAATGATAGTCAAGAGATTTCGCGGCTAATCCTTGCAAACAGCCAATCCGTAAACTCTTTCTACTCCACCAGACTTAAGTACGCGGGCGCATGTATTTAGGGTTGAACCGGTTGTACTTACATCATCAAGCACGATTATTTCATTATGCGCTATCTTGGCTTTCGACTTAAGTTCATACTTAAGCGCCGATGCTTGCAAGCGTTCAAGGCGATTCAAAGCTTTCTGAGTTCGATTGCCTCTACGCCTGAGCAATCTTAAAACCTGAATTCCTTTTTTTTCCATGCAAGATGCTATCTCATCTACCAGGTCTACTCCGCTATGAAAAATGCGTGCTCTTCGCGGGGGAACGGGAGTAACAGGAATTCCACTCCAATTCCTTTCATAGATTTCAAGAAGCTTCTCCGATAGCCAATAGGCCATCCTCGAATCGCCACCATACTTAAGGGCAGAGAGCCATTCACGCAAGGGGCCACTCCAACTCCCCACGCTTCGAAATGCGTCCAAGGTGGGCTTGTTATTACGGCACGCAAGGCATGGATTGCTACTTCCCGCTAAATCAACACCGCAGTACTCGCAGGAATCAAACTGGAAAATCTTGTCATTGCATTCGGCGCAGGGTACAAAAAAAGCAGGTGAATCAGCAGAGCATAGCGGGCAAGTATAATTCATAATAGCCATCAGTTATACTGACCATAGAAATGCTTTAACTGCTTTGAACTAGTTCACTGAATTCAGCTCTTTCTGCCATTTCGCCAGAATCTCTAAGGATTCCAATGGCGTCAAGTTATCTAAATCCAAATTCCGAAGTCTATCTAGTATCATTTCTCTGCTGTCAAATAGTGAAGCTTGAACAGCTCTGGGGGTGGTTTTCGTCGACAATCCTGATGCATTCCCCTCCGCCTCCTGCGAAAGCAGCAGTTTCTGCGCTCTTTCCACCACAGACTTCGGAAGTCCCGCCATTGAGCCAACATAAATTCCATATGAAGCCTCCGCGGGACCCGGCACAAGAGTCTTCGGAAATATAAGAGATCCATCTTTTTCATGTACAGCCATCGATAGATTCATCAGATTTGGATGCTCGATTTCTGTCAACTCTCTATAATGGGTTGCAAATAGCGTTCTTGGAGTTATCCGGGTGAGGAGATACTCGCACACAGCCTTTGCAATGGCCCGGCCATCCGCCGTTCCAGTACCCCTACCAACCTCATCCATTATCACGAGGCTTTGATTAGTGGCGCTCCGAAGAATGTTTGCCGTCTCATTCATCTCGACAAGAAAAGTGGATTCTCCTCTAGCCAGATTGTCGGTGGCTCCAACTCTGCAGTAGATCCTGTCCACCAGCCCTATCAACGCGGAATCGGCCGGCACGAAGCTGCCCGCGTGAGCCATCAACGTTATCAATGCAACCTGGCGCAGAATTGTCGATTTGCCGGCCATATTGGGCCCTGTAATAAGAGCAAAGGATATACCCTCGCTATCTACAAAGATGCTATTCGGTACGAATGATCCATGTGGAATGTGGTATTCGACAATCGGATGGCGTCCATTTTCAATCTTGATTCTGGCACCTTCTATCATCTGAGGGCGAACATATCCATATTCGGTTGCAGCATGAGCATAGGCTTGAACAACATCAATATCTGAGATTATGTTCGCTAATCGAAGTAGTTCGGAGATGTGTTTTTTTGTATCTTCTCGTATTGCAAGAAAAAGCTCCTGTTCATATTCAATCAAACTTTCCTTTACACTATTGATTTCAGTCTCAAACTCTACAAGCTTCTCGGTTGTAAACCTCTCGCACTGCGCTAGAGATTGCCTCCTCTTGAATCTCTCAGGAACCTTATTGGATTGTCCCTTGCTAACTTCAAAGAAATATCCGATTATTCGATTATACTTCAATTTGATGGAGCTAATCCCGCTTGCAGCCTTTTCTTCCGCTGCATAGTCTTCTAGCATTCTTTCTCCGCCATCGCTCTTTCGCCTCATTTCATCGAGTTCATTGTCCCAGCCATCTTTTATCAATCGGCCCTCTGTCAAAAGGATTGACGGCTCATTCATAAGCGAGCTTCTGAGCATCGCCGTCAGGGTAAAAAGCGAGTTAAAAAGAATTTCCAGATTGCCCTGATCGTCGTCCAGTAAGAAATCATCCAGAATATCTCGAATTTTAAATGCCCTAGAGAGTGAATCCCGCACTGCAATAAGATCCTTGGCATGAGCCCTGTCCATCGCAATCCTAGCCGAAAGTCTTTCAAGATCCAAGATTCCAGAAAGCAGTTCGCGCAATCTAGAAAGAGTACTCTGACTACGATATAGCTTCTCTACCCGATCATGATACAGGGTTATAGTCTTAAGCTCCGGAAAGGGCTGTAGAATTCTTCGCCTGAGTTTTCTCGCTCCCAAGGATGTCTTTGTATGATCCAAGGTTTCAAGCAACGTGAAAGAATCGCCGCCATCATGCAGATTTCTTACTATTTCCAAGTTTCTAATTGTCGGTTCATCCAATCCGACAGTACTGTTCTCGCCGAAAATCTCAATCGAGCGAATATGAGGCAGAACACCTTTATGCTTGTCATACAGGTAGTTGAGTATTGCACCGGCGGCTAAGATGCTCGGTTCCTCATCGTTTATTCCGAACGCCTTTAGATTGACCGTCTGAAACTGCTTGAGTAAACGTTCCCGCGACTGTCTTAAGTCAAATATCCAGTCGGGCTGACGATCCAGTACTATATCTAAATCGCCTAAAAACGCATATGATTCAAGCAGACCTTCTTGAACAATCATCTCCCTAGGGTTTATTCGCGCAAGTTCTCTTCGGAGCAGCTCCTTCTCTTCACTTCTCTCAAAAACAGTGGCGCGAAATTCTCCTGTAGATAAATCAACATATGCGAAGGAAGTATTCCTACTGTCCCCTACTAACGCGGCAAGATAGTTATTGGTTCGATTATCCAGATATGAATCGCTTACTATCGTCCCAGGCGTGACAACCTCAACAACCTCACGCCTTGCCAATCCCTTTCCCTTAGGCATTTCAACTTGCTCGCATATGGCAATCTTCTTTCCGTACTCCAGAAGGCGAGCAATGTAGTTATCTGCAGCATGATAAGGTATACCGCACATCGGAATACCCTGCCTTTGGGTTAGAGTCAGATTCAACAATCGGCTGACTTCTATGGCATCGGTCCTGAACATCTCATAGAAATCGCCCATTCTGAAGAAAAGCACGGAATCCTCGTATTTTTCCTTTTGACGATCATATTGGCGAAACATAGGCGTGCTTTCGCCACCAAGCGACATTCTATCTGTTTTGTTCAGTTCTCTATTAATTGTTGCAACACCAAATCCGTTATATCAACCTCGTATCCCCACCAGAGTAAATTTGGATCCGAACGGTTTAAAACAATGCTAAATCCATTTGTTTCCGCGACAAGCTGGATTGCAGCAAGGATTTCCCGAGCCAAATTGCTGCTAGAACCAAGTCCAGCTATCGCTTCCTGAATCTGATTGCCTTTAATCCTGACATATTCCTGATAATATTGCTTTCTGTCCTGGATTCTGCTTTCCAAATTCAATTCATCTCTCGTATTGCCGCGAGCCATAGCGGTAATCTTCCTTTCCTCCAGGTTTTGTATCTCGCCCTGGAGCCTACGAACCTCGTCGGCGAAATCCCTTTTCATCTCTTCTATTTTCCTAGCCTCGGTAGAATCGACATAGAAGGCCGATAATATCTTCGCATAATCTAGAACGGCCACTTTGGTAATCTGCTCACCACCTAAGTAAGAAACTAATCCAACCGTAAGCGATATCGAAATAACAAGTCTTCTCATCAACGAAGCTCCTAGTAAATATCCAGTTTGAAGGCTATAACCAGATCCATACCCCAATTTTCGAACTCGGTTAACTGTGGCTCAGGATTCCAGTCGATATTCTTATCGATATCCCACCGAAATTTCTTTACCAGGTAAATGCCAATGGGAAACTGGGGGTTCGCGAAACGAAATCCTCCACCCAAACTGAATCGCCAATCATTGACGTGCATCTTAAGCAAAGCGTTGCTATTTTCAAATTTGCTATCTTTTACAACCCAGGCGCCAACCGCATCCAAAAAAATATCAAAGGCCAAAACATTGGGTACAATCGGAAAAATAAACTGCAGGGTGTTATCCCACAAATATCGATAGCCAGAATACGGCTTCCAGCCTCTTGCAATGAACATCCCATCAATGAAAAAACCATCTCTTTGTCTATCCACTGTTTTGTCTGTCCATGGCTTTTCAAGTAATGCCTGAAAAGCCGAATTGAAATAGAGAGTACTTTGAAAAGTTCCGCCTTCATCATTCACGGGCACACTGAATAATAGCTGATTGAAATTGAATCTCGTTACGCTCTTTATATGCTCTCTCCGGGATGCTGGAAGTATTCCGGCAAAAGTAATCTTCTCGCTCAGTATAAACCCCTTTGTCGGGTTAAATATAAGATCCCTAGTATCCCAGGAAACACCTAGAGAGATGTTGTCATCGTATTTCCAAGTTCTCAGGTTTTCTCTTATTTCGCTGCTATGAGGCCTATAGATGCTTGGATCATAATTGACAAAATCCCAGCCGAACAGAAAACCCGCCGAAGCGCCTAAACGACCCAATCTGTTTATCCATGTATACCCCGTATTAAAAGCGGTAGACAGGTAATGAGAATTGTATTGCATCTGATTATCAATGGGAACAATACTGCCCTTCGACTTATAATCGTCCCAGCTAAGATAGGGATCGGGAAATCCATTGCCATCCAAATCCATATTGATGCGTTTATTCTCACTGCGGGTCCATCGAAATTCGATTCCGCCGGACCACCTCAAACCCAGGATTCGAGGCTCCGTGAAACTCAGAGATACACTTTGCACACTCGGCGATGCACTGGCGGTGACGCCAATAATCTGCCCGCGACCAAGGAAGTTTCTATCATTCCAGTTCAACCGGCCAGCTATTGGAAAATCGGCTCCACCTGAAAAAGAGAGACCAAAACCAATATCGGAAGTCCTCCCCTCTTCCACATCTACCACTAAATTCATCAGTCCATCTTCGTCTCCCGGATACGGCTGTGGTTCAACAACATCGAAATACTGAAGGTTATACAGATTGGCCATTCCATCAAGTATTTTTGACCTACTGAATTCTTCACCTTCCTCTAGTGGAATCTCTCTACGAATTATGTAACTCTTTGTCCTGTCATTACCACGAATAACTATATTCCCAATGTACGCTCGGTCTCTTTCGGTTATCGTTACATCATAAGAAATTTTGTTTTGTTCACTTTGTCTAACCTCTTCATATGCAAAAGTATTGAATATATAGCCATTTTCATAGTAGAGGTTCTCAATTCTCTGGATGTCCATTTGAAATCCGGAACTATTGAATATCTCTCCAGTTTGCTGCTGCACTAGTTCTTCCAACTCCAAATCCGAGTACATATTGTTTCCATCGAAATTCATCCCGTCGTATATCCATACATCACCTTCTTGGATTATTATCGTAATGGACATCCTGCTAAGATTTTCCCCTTCTTCGATCACAACTTCCTTGTTGACATCCAGAACCTTTGCGTCGACAAGTCCCTGATCCTTATAATGCTGCTCTATTGCATTGATATCTTCCTGGAGTTTTGTTTCAACGTATAAACCCTTGCTGAAAAGTGACTGAGGTTTTGTCTTCATCAAACCTTTCAGAGTCTTATCGGAGACATGCTCATCATTTCCCACGAATTGGATATCACCGATTTTTGTTTGGCTACCCTCAACTATAGTAAATAGAACACTTGCCTTGTTCGTAGGCTCATCTACAGAGTAACTTGCAATTACCTTAGCATTGATAAATCCTTTCTCCAGGTAGTAGTCGACAATTTTCTGCTCATCTAGCTTAAGTGAACCCGGATTCAGAAGATCTCCAGATTTAACTAAAATCTCATCCGCGAGCACTCCTCGCCTAACCTTGGAATTGCCGATAAACAATACATCCTTTATCTGAGGCTTCTCCTTGACCTGAAAGATGATCGCTACGCCTTCTGAAGAGGTGATTCCCGGACGCAGCTCCGGAATGATTATATCGAAGTAATCCAGGGCGTAAAGCTTACTTTGTATCTCCCAAGAGAGTGAATCTGTATAAGCTCTACCCAGGTAGGGCTGAACCAGTCCTAAAAGTTCATTTTCTGAAAATACCTCTAGTCCCTCGAATTGGATATCGGAGATCGGCTTGCCATCGTATAATTGCTCTTCCTGCGCGAAGGCATTTACAGAAAAAATCACTAAGAGAATCAGGCTTCTTGTATACTGCCGCATCCGATATCCCCGAAATCGATTCATTCGCTTAAGAGACTTCTCTAATATGAGAAACGCCATTTGAGGGTTATTTCATTGTCGATGACGAATTTTGTGCTTCCCTGGAAATCGGGGGAGTAAGACCATAAAACACTGAAGAACGGAGTTATCATTTCCAAATCGACCGAGGTTTGAAATTCCAATCCTCCAAAGACGGAATCGATTCTCTGAATTTCAGGATAATCGGCTGAAATGGTGCCTGAGAGAAACAGTGAATTCCCTATATACTTGCCGACATACATACTTGTATTGTCCAATAATCTCCCCAAGCTCTGAGACTGAGTTGCCAACTCTGAATTGGCATCTCTTGTTAAACCTTCAGCCAAGGTATTTCCAATTATATCAGTTCGAATTGAAACCATATCTAGATTCAAACCCTCCTGCAACGCCTCCTCAAACGGTTGAACTATACCCATCTGGCCGAATACCCTGCTTGTTGCAAGTAGCACTCTGCCAGCTCTCCGATTATCCTGGGAATCGGAATAAGGCGCAACTGCCTGTCCAAAGAGAGAGAGGACATCCGAACGTGCTGGGACAGTTTCTATAGTCGGGTTGAAGTAGGATAGAATCGGCGCATTGTAAACCAATGCAACTTGGACATCCTCACCCCTTTCATCTTTGACACGCGTTTCAGCCCGTAAGGAAAGCGTGGGATTGAATTGTCTAAATGATTCGTTAAAACTTAGCGATCCTTCAGTAATCCGGAAATCCCTATCGAAATAGAAAATATCGCCTGTTCTAATTGGTAGGACTCCTGTAAAAGACAGATTGTAGGGTTCATTGCTGAAAACCAGATTTACAGACTGCCCAATTTCTGCAATCGCCCAGATAACTCTCAACTCCTCATCAGGAAGGTAGAAGATGCAGTTATTGCCTGTAATGAAGTTGAAGTCCAGAAATACGGCGCCAGGATATCTATTCGACCTATTCTGATCTTCAGGCGTTTTCGGGTTGCCAAGTGTTACTCGCAATTTGGGAAAGGTGAAATCTCCATCTAGATAGAACCGCTTATTACCCCCCCTCATATGAACCTCTCCGGTAAAAATTCCATCAAGATTCACACCCATAAGTGGATAGTAAACCGGCACTCCAGCTCCTTCGGGAGTTGAAGTGGCACCGTAGAACATGTCACACTCCACTATTCTGAATTTATCTAGCACGATGGAACCGCCGCCATATAGAATCCCATTCCCAACGGGAATGTCAAATCTATCAATAATGATTTTGTGATCTTCGAAGTGTATGTCAGTGCTTACAGGCTGAATTTCCGCGTATGTGTAAGGCGTATCAATTTTCAAGTCTATAGCTCGCAGTATCCCATAAAGCTCGGGATTATCCAACGAACCAACTATGTCCAACTCTCCAACCAAACGTCCTGACTGAAAAACAGCATAGTATTGAAGCAGAATCGGATCTCTATACATCACATAATTGATAAGAACCGGATCTATATCCAACTTTGAAAGTGAGAGGTCTATGCTTCCATCCTTTATTGTTCCGCTTCCCGTTGAAACGATAGGCATCTTCGATCCCAAGTACAGATCCAATTCGCCATTTTCATATGCGTATGACAAGTTCAGCATCTCGCTGCTTGGAGAAGTTATTCTGAAGAAATCATCATCTTTGGAGAAATGAAATGTATATGCCGGCAGATGTGGCGTTGAATCCCACATAATCGGCAGTGTTGCTATTGTTCCTTTGTAATTTGAATCGAAAAGGTATGGAATCTCGGCTATGCCAAAAGCCTCATCAAAGTCTATTGCCAATGAAAAAGCCGACGATACTGGAACCTGGTTATACGTGGCATTCAACTCTGCCGTTGATTTTAGCGAACCTTCCCTCATGTTTAACAGAACAAGGCCTCGACTTAAGTCTATTCCGTTGTAGCTGTATTGGATGTCGTTGATTCGTATCAGTCCTGATTCAAGCAGTAGCGCACCCTGAACTTCAAAGGGCCTACCCTCAAACATGCCATTTCTGCTATCTAGAACTAGAGAAATTGAAGGGTTACTGAAATCGCCGCGTAAGTTACACTTAGTAAAAAGTTCGCCAGAAAAACTCCCAGGCATTATCCTTCCGATGTTGGCCGCCGATATATCCAAAGCTACATCCCATAAATCTCCATCTCTACCAAGGGTTAACTGGTAGCTCTCATCGGCAAAACCATCAAGAGACAATCTCCCCAGCAGAACTTGCAAATTATTTGCGGCCTCAAGCATCGCGCTACCAGTAAGTTCGCCATAGTTATCAGAAATGCTCAATTCTGGAATAACTACAGATCCGTGAGCTAGCTTGCCGTTAAGCGCAACAGAAACATCCGATTTCTCCGATCTTCCCGCCAACAAAAACCGTGTGCGATTAATATATATTTCCCAATCTCCACTTGTTGGAACTAAACCCCTAACGTCAATCGAAGCCACCATTCTCCCATCCGATAATGGAATCGAAACACTGTCACTGATAAGACTGATCGATCTTCCTCGTGCAGATTTGGGCCCCATATAGGCCGCCAGGCCGAAATCACTGCTAAGAATCATGCCTCTATCATCAGACCATTTAGCGCTTAGCTGATAAATCTGCTCTCCAAATAGAACTCTGCCCTCTGCAAGTCCTCCCTCCGCAAGCCTTTTACCAAAACCCCTTCCATCTACAACGTATTCATTCCAAATAGCTTTGAGGCTATTAAGAGACCAGTTTTCAGGTGAAGCTCTTCCACTAATATAAAGTCCGTTGTTCTGATTATCCTTATGGACCAGTTCAACTTCATCTAAAGAAACTGACCAAGTTCTGCTATCAAGTTCAAAAGAGGCGCTCATATTGAGAAGAAAATCTCTGATAAAAGGCGGATCAAATTCTCCTGTCAAACCTAAAAGGCGTGTTATAGACGAAGCTTCAAATCTTTTTACATTGACAAAACCGCGAATTCCCAGATCCAATCGCGAATCTACAAGGATATCCATCGTCAGTTTTTTTTCCTGAGAATCCTCTTTGCCCTCCGGTATTGCAAGTAATGAAAGGACAAATGAGTCATCCTCACGTAATACGAGAAATCGAAAATCTCTGAACTGGACACCGTGTAACTCGAATTCTTCTGGCTCGGCAGCAATTACACCTGCTCTCGTATTCAGATTGAACTTCGCGAACGCTGGATAACCCAACAAGGATTCATCCAAATTGAAGGTTAGAAGTCCATCAAATCCTAAGTGTTCTATATTCAGAATTCCGTCATACGAAAAACTTCCCCATTCTGATGATACTCGCAGCTTATCTACATACAAAACGCTCTGCGAGCCCCGAAATCTTGACTCGACTTTGCGCATTCTGATATCCGACTCTGTCAAGAAAACCATGTCAGTCTCATAAGCAAATCTATCGAAAGCTGGAGAGCCGGAGATTTGAAAACTGCCATCGACTACAGATGAGAAAAACGGCGCGAACCACAGCTTAGTTTCAGTTAAAAATGCGATGTTTTCCATTTTGAGATTTTCAGTTTCGCCGCTTATATACCAGCCATCAGAGGAGTAATTTATCAAGACGTCAATCGGGATGTTATCACCAATTCGCCTAGCGGAGAGTCGATTCTCTGCATAGGTGAAATCCACGGACATGGGCTTTAGAACTACGTAATTCGAAGCGGCCGACAATATATCAAATCTGCCATGAACCGTTGAATCGCTTGGAGAAAAACTGCCATCTGAGTATGCTTCCGCTCGAATTTCTCCGATGCCTTTAAGAGAACCTGTATCTTTCATTCGGAATACACCCGCAATTCCATAGCGAACGATTCCTCTCTCATCATTCAAAGTCAGATTTACATCCTCAGCGTTTAATCGAATTGTTTCGTTCAAGCGAACTTCCGCAGATATTCCAGAAAGTTCCACTGTTCTATTTGCAAATAAAGACCACGCATTGACAATTTCCTTGTTCAACCTCACATTCTCCTGCAAGGAGTTCGATGACACCGCGAGATCAAGATGTCCGTTTTTGATTGCAATTTTGCTTATAAGCCGGTCGTCGCTTGTTAGAAATCGAAAAGTGTTGTAGTAGATTCTAACTATTTCTGCCCTGAAATAACCCTGATCGAAAGCGACATTCAAATCGTGTACTATAACTGCCGACAGAAGTGCTGGCGAAACACTCTCGTAGCTAACCTTGACGCCCAAAGAATCTTCCAACTGGCTAATTATACGATTTCTCATAATTTCCGCCCTGCGATCAATCTGTATTCGCAAAGGTTGCAGCATCATCACACCAAGCAAGATGCTTATAACAAGGAAGAGAGTCTGAACGACATGTACTTGTTTGAAATCCATTTTCACAGGTTGTCCTCAACGAAAAGAAGTCGCAAATGAGCTTCTTGGACTTTATCAGTCTCGAAACTTGGTTCGAGAGTGAGTTGAAGTGCAACACTGTGCAAATAACGATCAATTCGGGTATCTCCCGAACCAGGCGGTACGAGTTCTGCTGAGAACACTTCTCCTTCCGGTGATACTCTGATTTTTATCACAACATCCATTTTTGTCTCAGATTGAAGAGGAAACTTCGACGCATCAAAAACCGGAAATGACAAAATTCCTCGATCTTTTCCATCTATCCAGTTTATCAGCCAAAGGCCAGAGGGAGATGATTCGGAACCCTGCTTCTCATTTAGAAGCTGATTAATTACTTCAATGTTTTGAATCTGCTCACTGGGCTTGGATTTAGGCGATGAAAGTGGCTCATAATCTAGAAGAGTAGCAAGCTCTTCAACTGACTCATTTACTAGAATCGATTTGCCTCCTGTGCTTTCTTGTTTTATGAAGTCTTGTTGAAGAACATCAGATGAATTACGTTGAGACTCTCTATTTCCCACTGTCAACAAGGTGTGCTCAGTATCAAGTCCGCTGCCGATTCGAATGCGTATACGGTTATCAGCATATTCACCAGATTCATAGGATGCCACGGAAGTAAGCAGAATAACAGCGAGCCCATGTAGAATTGCTGAGAGCAGGATCGATCTGATCAATTTCTTCTCCTAATCGTTTGCAAGGATACTGCTTTGAAACCGGCTCTTCTCACCTTATCCAGGACGGCAACAATCCTTCCATAGTCGATATCATCATCTCCCTGTATGACTATTTCTCTTATGAAATGATCCTCGGCTTTATCCTTCAAGGCTGATTCGACTGAATCCCATTCGGTGCTCTCGCCATCAATCGAAACTGAGCCATCTTCATACAGGGTAAGTACAATCCCAATTGTCTGACTATTCTCAGAGGTTTCTGACTCGGGCAAACTGACTTCGATATAGCTCTCCTGACGGAAGCTGGTGTTCAATACAAAAAAGAGACAGAGTAGGAATATGATGTCGATAAGAGGAGTCAGAAGCAAACCTCTTCTATTCTTTCTTCGAAGATTCTCTCTTAAGGACATACTGCACACCTGATATCGAAAGACATTCGGCAACTATCTCATCTAGCAACTCCGAATGCCTACTTACAATCGATTCAAAAAGATGGAGCGCCAGCATGGTTGGAATTGCGACTGCCAAACCCGCGGCGGTTGTGAGAAGAGCCTGTGAAATGCCTCCTGCCAAAACATATGGATCCGAACTGCCGATTGCGCTCATTCTGGAAAAGGCTCTAATCATACCTGCTACGGTACCGAAAAGCCCCATGAGCGTTGCCACATTGGCAATCCCATTTAAGATTGGGAGATTGCGCTCCATCCGTCCCAGATACTTCTCGCCTAAGGCCTCAAGTTTGTGCTTGTATACTTGTGGAATCGATCTGGTTCTTGTCATAAGAGCAAATTCCAGAAGTCCCCTTTCCAGACTCGAATCTCCCTTGGAAAAGGTTTTAAGAATTGAAGCGACTGGCGTCTCCCCTATTTTGCCCAATATCTCTCTTAGTACTTTCTGAGATCTGACTCGCGTTCTATAGTAAAAAGCAGACCTTTCGAGTATTATTCCAAGAGCAACTACGGATAGAAAGAATATCGGTGTGAGGATTAGCCAGTTTTCCCTAATCAATTCACTCATCAGCCGCTCCGGTACTCCTCCAGGTGAAAACCAAAGTCAAAGAAGGTTTATCCCATGGTATACCGGCATATGCTGTCGCGCCGGCCTCCCAGTTTTCACCGATTCCCCAATCCAACCCCAGTCCTATTATAACCTCTTTGCCTCTAAAACCGTCGAAGAATTCGGCAAGAATCGCATCTTGCGAGCCACTGAATATGTAATAGGATAGCTTCTCGTCCACTAATTCGACTCTGCCCTCCCAGACATCGGTAAATGCAAGCAGAGATAAACCGAATCTGCCTGAAAGTTTTATAAGTCGGCTACCAAGATTATATGCAATCGATGTCAATCCTTGCACACGTCTGTCATCTCTGCTCATGATGATTCCATTCTCCATTTCGCAGAAGATTCCTTCAGCGTAGGCTATTTCGAATAAGTAACTAAAGAGTTTCTCTCCAATCCTGGCGATACCGAAACGATATTTTGATTGAATTGGAATCTGGGCTTCAAAACTCTTCACTCTCTCCCTGAAAAATACCTTCCCCAGATTATCCGGATACCTCATAGAAATCTCTGCATTGGCGTAGAGGCTTGTATCCTCGTATAGCAGCCATTTGAAACCTAAAAAGGGCATGACTCGAACCGTCTTAGAGTAGTCGCAGGCAATATCAACTCCGATTTCATTTCTTAGTCCATAGTTAAAGAAATCCAGGCCAACCGCGGACACCACTCGGAGGCTTCCCTCCGTATCACTATTTTTATGTGATATGCCACCTTCAATTTTCGTAATTATCGACCACTTGCCTTCTTTGATACGAAAGGATAAATCCATGCCGCCCAAAATAGATAGACGATAAGTTGAAGAACCGAAGTGGTATAATTCCAAGAAGTAATCGTCTGGCTGATTAATCCCTCTGACCCAATGCGAACTAAGAACAAAATAGGGAACTATTATACTCCCCTTTTTCGCCCCGATTTTGATGGAGTGCAAGAACAAGCCATCTCTCTCCCAACTTATTTCGCCAGACCAAGGACGCGGATTTGCCTCCAGAAACGGAATGAAGCCTTTCCCACCAATTCTGCCAAGTCTTTCCGATATGCGGTTTACAGTGAAATCGGCTCCTTGCCGGATATCCGAGGCAAGGCTGACATCCCATATACCGGGCTTAAGGAATTCCGCTTGCGCGGGGTTTTCCAGCAATTCTGATGGTGATACGACTATATTTACCGTTGTGCCAAGCGGCAAATTGTCCGGGGGGGATTTTGGAGCTTCCAAAAAACCCTCAATGGGAATTTTATACTGCCTTCGATACTTTGGAAGCGTGGGATTCCAGTTTTCCGCAAAATCCGGGAACTGATTGGGTAGGGGTATGTCAGGTTCCGCCTCCCTGATAATTATCAGATCTGGGAGCTCAAGTACTTGTCCATCAGTAGCTTCGAGAGTTAGCGAAAAAAAACAAAAGATTAACACTAGCTTCAGTACTCGGGATGGACTGCATACTCCCATTAAGCCTATCTTAACTGAAAAGTATTAGTGGTCGGAAGATGGAGCCTCTGGCCTTGCTCCAGGACTGCTCCACATCTGCAAACCGAAAGTGCCCCACTTGAGGAGACTCTTCGGTAAAAACGTATCTGCCTACAAAACCGCGGGAGGGTGTGCATTTTGAGCCGAGAGAAAGAGGCTTCACTTCTTCTGAGATTGACAGTTTTATCCCCTAGATGGGGCGCTTTTAGGGCAATGCATTTAGAGCTATAAGGACTGAAAATGAGAGAAGTAAGGGATATCTGGCAGGGCTTGATTGCTATTGAGGGCATAGATGGCTCCGGAACAACCACCTTGCTCAATCTACTAAAGGGGAATTTGGCGGGTAGAAAAATAAGTTTAGGTGCCGAACCAACAAATGGAAATATCGGAGAAGTGATAAGAGATGCTATTTCAGGCCGCAAAACTGTAGGCCAGAAGTCTCTAGCGCTCCTTTTTGCGGCAGATCGACACGAGCACATATACGGCAAAGGAGGTATTAAAGAGAGTTTAGATTCAGGAAATCTCTATATCACCGACAGATATCTTTTCTCTTCGCTGGCCTATCAATCTCTCTATTTGGATTGGAACTGGATAGATAAGATTAACTTCGAGTATCCTCTTCCGGGGCATATGATTTACCTTGAGATACCGGTGGAACATGCCTTCAAGCGTATCTCAGCACGAGATAAGAAGGATATTTTCGAAACAGCAGAACTGCTGCATAGAATTGCTGAGAACTACAGACTATCGATAGAAAAATACCGAGACTCCGGCATGAAATTACTTGAAATCGATTCCCTTATGGCACCAGAAGAATCTTGCGCCAAGGTACTGGATTTTATCGGAGAGCTGTTTTAACAGTAGCCGAAGCTTACCTAACTGAACAGAAGGGATTTTGCCGCCGATAAATATCAAGATGGCACAACTTAGGCGCATTGTGGCTTTTTTCTCAGTACTTATGCTTCCCATTGTTAGTTTATCCGCGTGGAAAATTGAATACGCGGAGCAGTTTTACAAACTCTATCACCAGCATATGTACCGATACCCCGAGGAAAGCGCAGAAAATCTATGGTATCTATCAATGGCGCTAAGATCGCCGTTCGCAAACCCTCTTAATGCCTTAGCAAAGATAGAAAACGAACTTGAGTGGGAGAAATACAGGAATCTCTTCTTGATGCATGTTTACTTGCGAATTACAAACGAGTATCTCACCTTGGCATCCAAATACGATAAAACCGCCGCTTATTTCTATAATTATCCGTGGAAATCAGTAAACCTCGACAGCCTCAAAACCGCTGAGGTCTACTACAAATTGGCGCTTGAATCCTGGGAAGCCGCTCGCCTCTACGGAGAGTCCGCACGAGAGGAAAGATTCAGATGGATCCATCTGGATGAAATTCAATTCTGGGAAGATGAAGCCTTCCGCATAGAAAGCAAAGAACTTGATTACGGTGATATCATTGCCGTTCATCTAGCGCGCCTAGCAGGGGTTCGCTCTGAGTTTGCTCTGATGGACTATGAGACCTACTAGCTCATGAGATTCCCCGAGACTTCTTACCTAATTAGCATCGCATCGCCGTAGGAAAAAAAACGATAATTCTCTCTTATCGCGATATCGTATATTTCCAACAAGCGTTCCCTGCCTAAAAAGGCCGATACCAGCATCATCAGGGTAGACTTGGGTGTGTGAAAATTCGTAAATAACTGATCTACCACCTTGAAGCTGTATCCAGGATAGATGAATAAATCCGTTTCCCCGGTTCCACTTGCCAGTTCACTTGCATTCCATGAAGATTCAAGAGCTCTTACCGTCGTAGTACCCACGGCTAGCACTTTTCTACCTTCTTTCTTGGCCGCAGTAACCTTCTTTGCGGTTTTCTGAGGAATGCTGTAACTCTCGAAATGCATGTTATGTTTCTGAATACTTTTTGCTCTTACAGGCGCAAAGGTTCCAAGTCCAACCTGAAGAGTAATCCAGCAGATTTCGATCTTACCCTTATCCAGAGACTCTATTAGCTTCCGAGTAAAATGCAATCCGGCAGTGGGAGCCGCGGCCGAGCCTGTGTTTCTGGCATACACGGTTTGATAGCGTTCTTCGTCTTCGCAGTTTCCCGCTCTGCCGATATAGGAGGGAAGAGGTATATGCCCATGGTTTTCAAACCAGAATTCATCTGGATTCGGGTTCAGTTTTATGGTGTGTATACTATCTGGCCGGATATCCGTAATAGTTCCCACGGTGTCTCCGGGAAAAAGCCAATTCTGACCGATAAGCTTTCTCCTCGTTCTATTTACGATGCAATCCCATTCCCCCTTACCAGTTTGGCGAAGAAAAAGAAATTCCGAGACGCCCTTCGTATCAGCCCTTTGAGCAAATACTCTGGCCTTTCTAACCCTAGTGTCATTGAAAACCATCACCGTGCCAGGACTTAAGAGATTTGGAAGTTCATCTACCAGAGTGTGCAGCGGTAGGCAGAATTCGTTTCTCTCGCAGACTATCAGACGGCTCTCGCCACGCTTTCCGGATGGATTTTTCGCTATCAGCTTATCTGGAAGATTAAATGAGAAAAGGTTGGTTTGCACTCAGTTTCCTTCCGAGATGTCTATGGGCCAGATCCGTTGTAACACGCCCCCGTGGGGTTCGCCCCAGAAATCCTTTCTGTATCAGATATGGTTCATAGAAATCTTCAAGAGTATCTATTCCCTCGCCAATGCTAATAGCAAGTGTTTCGGCTCCCACGGGGCCTCCTCCATAATTGTCGATTATAGTGGATAGAATCCTCCTGTCCTGCTCCTCAAGTCCTTCTTTGTCAATCTTCAATCTTTTCAGCCCGGATTCGATGATACTCCGATCAATTGACTTAGCTCTTTGCATCTGGGCAAAATCTCGCATCCTTCGTAGAAGCCGGTTTGCCACTCTCGGAGTCCCGCGACTACAGAGCGAAAGCAGTCTTGAAGCATTCTTCTCGATGACTACATCCAGAATTCCCGCCGTGCGCCGCAGTATTCGCTCCAACTCATCAGGCTGGTAGAATTCTATACGCATAGTTATCCCGAAACGGGAGAATAGCGGGCTTGCAACTTTGCCCGGCTTAGTAGTAGCTCCCACCAGAGTAAAAGGCGGCACAGGTATTCTGACCGTTCGAGCAGCCGGACCTTGGCCAATTATCCAATCAAGCTCATAATCCTCCATTGCTATGTAGAGCATCTCCTCAATCGTCGGCTTCAGCCTATGGATTTCATCGATAAAAAAAACGGTATGCTTCGGTATGGTGGAGAGCATTCCGGCAAGATCCTTCGGCCTTTCTATGGCGGGTGCACTGGTGATTTTGAGTTCGGAACCAAGTTCATTGGCCACGATATAGGCCAGAGTGGTTTTCCCCAAGCCCGGCGGTCCACTTAAAAACACATGATCAAGAGGCTCCCCACGCGTTTTAGCCGCACCAATAAATATGGAAAGATTGGTTTTAAGCTCCTCCTGCCCCTGAAAATCTTTCAGAAATTTCGGCCTTACTCCTATTTCTAATTCGTTCTCATCAGATATGGCGGTTGGCTCAAGCAACCTGTCAGCCATCTGCTTCGCCTCCCTTAGCTCATTGCCACTATCGCACGTCGAAGTATTTCTTTTTCTCTCTCATCGGAACTCAAGCCAACTAGCTCAGGACTCCTAAGAATCGAGCTAACAGCCCTGCTTGCTGCCTTGTATTCAAAACCCATGGCAACCAGCGCATCGACAACATCCTTCTCCTGACTGGGAATTACGCTTTCTGCGACATCCGTGCTGATTAGCGTGCCCTGAAGCTGGAGAACAATCTTCTGCGCGGTTTTTTTGCCGAGTCCCGGGATACGTTCTAAAACAGTCAAATCTTCCGAATCCAGAGCCTTCAGGAAACGGGCGGGAGTTGTTCCAGAGAGTATCTTCCTGGCCAGTGAGACGCCAACACCGTTTACAGTTTTAAGCGCAAGGAAGAGTCTGCGCTCTTCAAAGCTAAAGAAACCAAACAGCTTCATCATGTCCTGTGTATGGTGAAGGTACGTGTAAACAAGAATCTCCTCGCCCACTCGGGGGAATTGTGAAATGGAGGTGTATGTAGTATCTACCGCCCATTCTAAACCGCCGCTGTCGACACCAATCTGATCCTCGGATTTATATGTCAGCGTGCCTCGGATGCTGTTAAGCATAATCCCCCGTGGTGGATAAAAGTTATGGCGGCCGCAAGAGCGTCGGCCGCATGGTTAGGTTTCGGTATGCTGGGCAATCCCAGTAGAATTTTCACCATCTTCTGAACCTGAACTTTTTGCGCCCTACCTGATCCCACCACCGACTGTTTGATAACCAGTGGAGAATACTCCCCAATCTTCATACCCCACTTAGCTGCAGCTAGTAACACCACACCGCGGGCCTGAGCTACCGCCATAGCCGATGAGACATTTTTCAGAAAATATAGAGTCTCAATTGCAAGGGCAATAGGCCGGAGTCTATCGATAATCTTATTTAGCTCGTCATATAGCAGAAGCAGGCGCCTTGCCGGCAAATCAGTTTTTTCGCTGCTTATGCTGCCATGTTCTATGTGCCTATGGCGGGAGCCGATGTAGTCAATAACGCCCCATCCGGTATGCGCAAATCCGGGATCAATTCCCAATACTCTGCCATTCATCTACGACATCTCGAAGTTATCCGGAATGTCGAGGTTGGAAGAAACTGATTGAATATCCTCATTATCCTCCAGATGCTCTATCAAACGTAGCACCTTGGCTGTTCCTTCATTATCAAGCTTGATGGTGCTATTAGGCACAAGACTGAGTTCCGCGCTTAGCTGCTCGAATCCGGAAGATCGAAGGGATCCAAGTACATCTACGAACTGTTCGGTATCCGCAATAAGCTCGATGAAACCACCCTCTTCTGCAATATCCTCCACCCCGGCTTCCAAGGCAGCCTCAAAAAGAGCATTGGAATCCACTTCGGAAGATTCATAAACTATTATACCTTTCCGCTTGAACATGTATGAAACCGAGCCATTTGAAGCTAGCTGCCCCCCCCTCTTCGATAACACGGCTCTAACATCAGCCGCCGTTCTGTTCTTGTTATCCGTTAACGCCTCTATCATCAAACCCACCCCACCCGGCGCATATGCCTCATAACTTAGCTCAACGTAGTTTAGCTCCTCCAGATTGCCCAAGCCTTTCTTGATTGCGCGCTCGATATTCTCCCTTGGCATATTGGCCGCCTTTGCCCTGGCCACTACCGTTCTTAGGCGAGGATTCATTTCCTCATCGCCGCCTCCCAGGCGGGCCGCAACTGTTATTTCCCTTGTGATTTTGGTGAAAACCTTTCCACGCTTGTCATCTGCTGCACTTTTCTTATGCTTAATCGAACTCCACTTACTATGCCCGGACATTTTGAGGGAATCCTCCCTGATTTTGAGAAGATGATTATTAATTGCCAGCAAAATCCTTAGTATTAAGAACAGTACCATCGCCGGAGTTCAGCCGTCAAGCTTGACTCTAGCACGGCCAATTATAGAAGGAAGGCCATAGGAGGAAGGCCAGTTGAAGCTATCCAAATTTCAGGGCAATATCCACCAAATGGAATCAACAAAATCCCTGTCCTGGACGCTAGGCCGAATTGCATCCCCATCTGAATCGAAGAAGTTCTGCCGAAGCGCTCATTTGATATGCCTTCTGCCATACAGATGCTCATAATTGAGAATGCTCTGGCACAAGGTTCTTAACACTTAGCTAAGATTCCGGATTAACCTCGATGCTGAATTCCTCATGCCTCGCCTGAAATCGAATTCAAAAGAGTCAGGAAAGATATCAAGTGCACCGGATCGATGGGATTTGGAGTGCCCTCCTCAACGTATATTGTGTCGATTCCTCGCGGTTTCAATTCGGATAGGGGATTTTCCAATGACATTTCATCCCCTCCAGGGTTTTAGCCATAGTTTTTCTTGTAGAAATTGCAGTAGTGGCATTGCTACAGAGGGAGATGGGGAATATGTGAGGCAAAGTGAAAGGCTATTGGATTCTGCCAAAGGAGCCAAGAGGCCAATACAGGAAGAATACCCTGCCGTAGAGCCTATCACTCGTGAGAACTCCCCAATATCGAGAATCGTTTGAGGCGGTGCGGTTGTCGCCAAGAACGAAGTATTCACCCTCGCTCATCAGAATCGAATCCATATCCCCGGAGAGTGGCATGCTTGAGGTCCATCCCCTGGGCAAAGCCTCTATTATCAAATCGTAAGCTATCCCACTTGATTCAAATTCGCTAATAAAGAAATCATCTCCCACTCCCTTTATGTAGGCAATCGACTTCTCCATTCTTACAGTATCGCCCGGAACAGCAATCACACGCTTGAACATAAGATCATTTTCCCACTTTTCGTAAGAGAATGAACCCAACATCAGTTTTTGAAAGGTAAGGAGCCGGATAAGAGAATCTACAAACCTTAGATACCAAGGTCGCGCCTCCATATAGGGCGGCCGAAAAACGATAAAATCTCCCCTCCTCGGGGGAGTTCTCAAAGCCCCGTCCTTTGCCCGCGGCAGATATGGATTAACAAAAACTCGTGAATCCGCGGGGTAGCCAGGACTCATCGAATCAGTTTCCATCCTCCAGCTTTCTACAAAAAACGTTGTAATCAAGAAGTATGCCAGAAGTATTGCGCACACTCTTCTAAGTACGCGCAATCGATATCGCTTCTTACTTCCACTATCCCTGTAATAAGCTAGCTTCGATCTGGAATAAGCTGTCATCTTATGACGCTAAAGCGTTTTAAGGGGAAATAGATGAAGAGCGCGCGCCCTAGGATTTCTTCAGAGCTTACAGGTCCGAAGTAACGACCATCCAACGAATCGTTTCGATTGTCGCCAAGAGGCAGAAGCCAATTTTCAGGTACATAAATTCCCCGCTCGTAAACGGCGCTGGCATATCCTGCTTCCTCATCGTATGGAAAGAGAATCTTGTACATATCGAATTCCAAACGATCCATCTCATATTGATCCAGCATTGTCTTCTTCAAAGGAGATACCCAGTCTACCGAAGCCCTATCCGCAAGCGTTCGATCGGCTGTCAAACCAGCTCTCTCCAAATAAATCATTTCTACGGTTGCATCCAGTTTGTCATAGTATCCCTCATCAAGAAGTAGATGACTATTGTACTTCTGATTTGCAAATACCTTGAAATCTGTCTCCTCCATCAAAGTGCCCCAGCCCTTTGGTTGGATGTACAACTCTCCCCGACGAAACAAAACGCGATCGCCATCCATGGCAACCTGTCTTTTTATCAGGAACTGATGAGCCGTATCCCCGCTTCTGATTCTATTCAAATCAACAAACGAAAAGGTAAGCATGTAAATGACCCGCTGAGCAATCTCGTGAAAAAGCGAAGGGCTTTCGTAGTCCGGATTCTCAAAAATAATCACCTCCCCCCGTCGAGGTTCCCTGAAGCCTGGAAGCTTACCTACCCCCGGGAGTAACTCCGGACCAAAAATAACCTTGTCAACGAAAATCCTATCGCTTTTGCTTATTATTCCGCTGTGGGGATCTCTTCCGCCAATTAGCGTGTCCCGCATAGAACCCGATGGTATCTGATAAGCCTGAAGAAGATACTGGTTGAGAAGCAAAACCACCACTACAGCCCATAGAAATGCATCTATCCACTCCATCAGAATAGCTACTCGCCTCGTGTACTTTCTCCTCTTTCTTTCCAGTCTTCTCTTCTTTTTTTCTAGTCTTCTCGCCCTTCTGGTAAGAAGACTCTCAGTCCAATCCTTCAAACTATCCAGGAAATTCGAATTCGTATCGGCTTTCACGCATCACATCCCAAAAAAGCGCGTCCCTTTTCATCAGCCACGCACTAATAATTGACTCCTTTTTTAGCACGAAACTATAATCAAAGCTATGCATACCAGAAAGAAGCGCGCAAGAAAACAGTCCCCCCCGGTTACTCCTATAGAGAGCATAAAAGTTACCTTAAAACCATTTCTCGGTATTCCTCCCCGGATCTATGTTCTATTTGCATGGCTGATTCTGATTATCCTTGCAGTTTTTCTGCTTCTCATTCTGCCGGGGATAAGAAACAACGGCACGCTGCTAATTATCAACAGCATCCCTCCCGACGCCTCAGTAATCATCGATGGACATCGCTTGGGATCCACGGGAGAAGTGATTTTTGTTCCTCGAGGGGAACGAAAACTGAGCGTGGAGCGATTTGGCTTCATACCCCACGAGCGGAAAATTGATTTTAGAGGACGGATATTCGCATCCAAACTCTTCCCGCCAAAATTGGAATTGAACATTGCGCTAGATGCTGAAGAAAAATACGATCATCTGGCTCGTGGGCTAAAGGAGTTTGCCGCCTGGGCTGAGACAGGACCTAAGCGCGAAAGATATGCGATACCTCCAGTGCTAACTAGTGCGGCACGAGATGCAATAGGCAACGACATGGAATCAAGCTCAATCTTGATAGCCGCGGCTTTGCCTATCTGCGTTGACGAACGCCATCTCGCCGATATAGCCCGCGCAGAATTCATCCTTGAAAGCAGAGGAGTTCCTCCCGGACTGGAGAACATATCTCGAGTACTGAAAAACACATCCGAGGCGGATTTCCCAATCTCCCCTATTCTGGAATTGATAGATGAGAGACAGCTATCGCCGTTTGAAGTTAGAAGAGAATCCGCAATCAGCAGTGTTCCAAGTGCTGATGAGGCAGAGGCATTCTATGCAAGAAGGAGCGCTCCCGCCTCAATTGCCGTCTATGGAGGCATCTCGTTCGCTGCAGTAGAAGGCGCCGCCGCGCCTCTGGGAGATTTGGAGCTTCACGCCCAAAAGAAGAAAGTCCGCAGCGGAGCTATTCCCATCGAAGTTGCAATCGACACCTTTCGGATATCCATTACCGAGATATCAAACGCGCAGTTCGCTCTTTTTCTGAGCGAGAATCCTAAGTGGAGGGCAACAAACATCGAAAATCTGGAATCTTTGAGCCTTGTAGACGAAAATTACCTCTCTAGCTGGTCTTCAAGAACGGCGCCCGCTGGTTTCGAGAATTATCCCGTTACCGAGATTTCATGGCATGCGGCCCAGGCCTACAGCGATTGGTTCTCCAAACGATACCTCCTTAGCGGCGATCGGGCGCGCCTGCCCAATGAGTATGAATGGGAGATGGCTGCCCGCCAGAACCGGATTGTCCAGAATACATCCGAATTGCCGGCAGGAATAAGGCCGATCAACTCTGCCGATGGCGGAGCCATCGGCATAACAGGTATGGCCGGCAACGTTCGCGAATGGTGCTTCAATCCTTATAGGATAAACGAAAACCGCTTCCTCCCCGCTGATGATCAGAATAGCTTCCTGGACCCCAGCAGTCTCTACGCGCCGTTAAGTCGCCCTGTTCGCGGAGGAGCTTACATCGATAGCAGTCTAGAATATCCCGCCGCTGTCCGTGGCCATCTGCAAGCACAGCGCACAAGCCCAGTAATCGGTTTCCGCATCGTGATTGTTCCCGAATAATTGCGTTCTTTGCAGACAACTAGGAAACCATAGTTTTGTTGACTTTTGGTATATCACGTGCAAACATCCGCTAATGGGTGGCAAAAAGAGAAAAACGAGAACCCCGGGGCTTCTAGGAGACAACAGAAAGGCTCGTTTTCTCTACACGATAGAAGATACACTTGAATGCGGCATCGAGCTCCGCGGGACTGAAGTGAAATCAGTCAAGGCCGCCAAGTTCGATTTCTCCGACGCCTTTATCGAAGCAAGCCATGGGCAGCTAATTCTTCGCAATCTCAACATCACTCCCTACGACCATGCCGGTATATTTAATCACAGACCCAAACGTTTGCGACGGCTTCTTGCCCATAAGAAGGAAATTCTGAAACTCGAGCGAAAAGTCAACGAGAAGGGTATAACTCTTATACCTTCGAAATTCTATCTTTCTCAGGGAAAGATAAAAGTCGAGGTTGCCCTCTGTCGAGGGAAGAAACTAGTCGATAAGCGCCAGAGCATCAAGGCTCACGATATAGAGCGAGATATAGAGCGCGACTTCAAAAATCGTTAGTTTTCTTCTTTTGGAATTTCAAAAATCATGCCAACGTAAGAAGGATGAAACCGCGGCCCAAAGGGAATTTCATGCCCTAGTTCCTAGGGAGAGAATAGCCCGTGCCTGAATATGCATTTGGAGTACCCCGGCTCGCGATCCAAAGAAAGCTAATACATCCAGGCAAGCTTATTTGATTTACATTGCCATGAGATTGATAAGCTTCAATTCCTGGCACAAGGGAAAAAAGCCAGAGCGGATACTCTCTATTGCCAGATAGGTTTAGTTCTTTGACGGCTAAATCAACCCGCTCGGCTACTTCCTTAAATCCATCCAAAGTGCTTATCGTCAACCACGCTTCATTTTTATTTGATTTTTTTCTTGATCGATCATCTAATTCACGGTATTATTATCTAAAGGGGGTGCCCCGGTTTCGACGGGGAGATTTAGAGGAAATAATATTGCAGGTGGAGCGCCAACTCCTAAAACTAGCGCACATTCAAGTGCCAAAAATAAAGATGAGATAATCGTCGAATTTGACGATGCTCTCGCCCTGGCTGCGTAGAAGACAGTCACGGAGCTCCAGTACGCGGTTCTGAGGATTGGTAACTCCGGCATAAATCAGAACTAACCTAGGCATCAGCCCGATGTTGCTTCAGGGAAAACTAATCGGGATAAGACGCGGGCGGTTGTTGGCCACCTACCTTTAGCGGACGAAAATTTACTGGCCAACTAAACCTGTAGACGTGTTATTTCCAGCTCACCGGACGCGGGTTCGACTCCCGCCACCTCCATGCCCTCGGGATCAACAGCGACCGCCTGCGCCGCTACACCCGACCGGTCAGTGATGAGCTGATCCGGAACATCGAACGGCAGCGTCCCAAGACCAAGGCCCAGCTGAACCGCATCTGGTACGGCTACCACAACAACCAGCCCCAGCATTACGACAACACCCGCTACCACGGAGTCAACCTGCACAACGTCTGGTACCGGGGCACGGTGGAGTTCCGCTGGTTCGAGGCGACCCTGCATG
>Ga0126335_1000010_pt1 | contig 127677 bp, 109 predicted proteins | sample OlaspJWI45metaG_FD_108409 | JGI IMG/M metagenome (GOLD analysis project Ga0126335, IMG submission 108409) | Marine gutless worms symbiont microbial communities from Oahu, Hawaii - Olavius sp. 1 OAHU.JWI-45 metaG | ecosystem: Host-associated > Annelida > Digestive system > Unclassified | place... | reverse complement strand
CACTTCCTTCAGGTATCCGAGGACCTTCCGGTAAAACATTTGTTGGCTGGAATACCCGATCTAACGGGAGAGGCACTACAGTACAGCCTGGTGAAAGCATAGCCATGCCAAGGGGCGGATTAACCCTCTATGCCCAGTGGTCTAACTTAGCAGTTGCTTACGATTTAGATGATGGCCCCGCGCCGAGGGGTTCAAATACTTATGTTTTTGGCGATGGAGTAGTAGCGAAGTCACCTTCCTTAAGATATCGGGGGGCTTTCTGGTAAAATCTCTGTTGGCAAGAATACCCGATCTTAAGGGGGAAGGCACCGCAGTTCAGCGGGGTGTGAGTTGATTGCTTAATGGTGCTTCTTGCAGTTGAGAGTACGATGCGCCGTAGCATCGAATTTTCATCAGCAGTCTTGGGAGAGGCCTAAGCTAAGGTAATGCCCGGCGAGTAGGAACTTGCTAGGCAAAATAGACATATCTTCAGAAGCCATTTCATAGAATCAGATTACGGATCTGTCATACTATTTCTTCCGAGTATAATGAAGAAACATTGCAGTATTCCGGGACTCTGTGTATAATAGCGGGGATAGTCTTTCACGTCGGATTTTTTTGATAACGGGGAGATATAAATCTCGAGTTCTTTCATCCCGCTTACCCCCGCACATTTTTGAAGAGCGCCTATAGCTCAGTTGGATAGAGCATCGGCCTTCTAAGCCGAGGGTTGCAGGTTCGAATCCTGCTAGGCGCAAGAAATAATACTCAATCGAATGGATCGATTGGCATCCAGACTGGATGTCCCAATAGGGGGGCGTTAGAGTTAAGACCGCGCGGGGTGAGGCTCATTTTGAGCTTCTTATTGAGACCTACTTTGGAAGCAAGCTGGGAAATAGCACGTTTGTCTGTTCTAGTGGGTAATCCGGCCGAAGTGATTTCGTAAGCTAACCCTTAACCGATCCTGCCAAGAGTCCGCGCACAAAAAATCTCTGCAACGCAAAAAACACCATTAAGGGGAGTATCATGCTCAAAAAAGCTCCAGACGTGAGTAAATGCCAGTCCTGTCCCTTTTCTCCTACCATTGCTGCAAGCGCGCTGGTAACAACTCGATTCTTGTCTCCTAGGAAAACTAGAGCTACCAGATAATCATTCCAAACCCAGAGGAATTGAAATATCGCAAAACTGGCCAAGGCTGGAACCGATAGCGGCAGAACCAGACGCACAAAGATATTGTATGGCGTTGCGCCGTCCAGGAAGGCCGACTCGAAGATATCGCGGGGAAGCGTGCTTATGTAGTTATACAGAAGATATACCGCCAGGGGCAAACCGAAGCCCGTGTGAGCCAGCCACATACTGAGAAAAGTGCCGCTGAGATTCCAGCGAGTATAATCCCGCAGTATGGGTATCAGCGCTATCTGCAGGGGAACCACCAATAGAGCAACCACCATAATGAAAAGAGGTCGACGTCCGGGGAACTCCATCCATGCAAAGGCGTAGGCGGCGAATGCCGCAATCAGAATAGGTATTAACGTGGCAGGAATACTGACCGCGAGAGAATTCAATACAGCATCAGCGAAATTATTTGCCTGACGTACAATGATATTTCCCTCCGCATCCTCATGAGTCACTTCGCCGGTTGAAAGAATATCGCGATAGTTTTTAAGTGTCAGATTCGCACCGAAACCAACCCATTTCTCCTCGTATATTTCAATTGTTCGAGAACGCTTATTTCCAAACCAACGAAGGACGCGTCCATCCTCAAGTTCGATGCCCGCTCTCCACTTTTCGAATGAGGCGCTGTAACCCTCAACTACAATTTGCCCGTCAGGATCAGTTTCCGCAGGCAACTCGATTTCCCCTGTTTTCACCAAATCCTTATGGGGCAGGACGGTCCACCAACCCGAACTGTAGATATCTCGCGAGTCCCTAAACGAGGTTACCAGGATGCCCAGAGTGGGAGCAGTCCATAAGACAACTATAATCAACAGAACGACACCAATTGTCCAACGCGACAATGCGCTCTTGTCCCTACTCATTTAACCCTCCTACTCTTGAATTGGCGAAGGTTATAAATCAAAACGGGGACAATCACCACCAGCAGAATAATTGCAATAGCCGACGCCTGTCCGGAATTACCGTAAGTAAACTGTCTGAGATAGAATTCATTGGCAATGACGTTTGTTCCATAGTTGCCGCCAGTCATTACCCTGACAATGTCAAATAGTTTGAGACTGAATATCAGAATTGTCGTGGTTACAGTAACGATCGTGGGCATGATCGTAGGAATTGTGATATTGAAGAATATTTGAAATGAATTTGCTCCATCAACCCGAGCCGCCTCATTTAGGGATACAGGTATGGCCTTGATAGCTGATGATATAATTACCATCGAGTAGCCTGTTTGCAGCCAAACCATGATTATTATCAAAAAGAAATTATTCCAAAATGGCACCAGAAGCCACGCCTGAGCTTCACCTCCGAGTGAAGTGACTATTGCATTTAGCAGGCCTATATCTGCAATGTTTACACCCTCTCCCTTATAGGCATATATGAATTTCCAAATCACGCCGGCGCCCACAAATGAAATCACCATCGGCATGAAGATAAGTGACTTAATCAGTCTCTCCACTCTGCTTCTGTCTACAAGAACCGCGATGATAATCCCCAGCACCACGCAGGAGAGGGTTCCGAAAACCATCCAGAGCAGATTGTTTCTAAAACTTTGGAGCATTATCGGATCGGTGAACGCAAATAGATAGTTTTCGAAAAAAACGAATTTACTGCCTATAGAATCCATGAAACTCAAGCGAAGAGTTCTCAGAGTGGGCAGCACCAATGCCCAGAGAAGGATCAGAACTGCAGGACCGGCGAAAACAACGGCCGCCGCCGCGGATCGAAACTTTCGCGGCATGGTCTGCGCGATTTGGTTCAACACATGGTAGAGAAGGGCAACGGATCCAACTCCCCATACCACGGCTGAAATGGTCATCAGAACTCTGAAATCCTGTATATTCTGCAGCAACTTGAAGCCACCAAGCAGGAAAGCTACAGTCAGAACTGTTAGAACAACAAGCGTAATCACACGCCGTGCGGGCGTGTCAACCTTCATACCTGCCTCCTAGAACTTGTATTTTCAAAGACATACGAGACTGGGCTAACAGAGCCCAGTCTCTAGTTTTCAACGTGGCCAGGAATCGTCTATTGCCATAAGAGTCTCGTCCAGGTCTTTCCAACCCGATACGTAGGCGGTCATTTCTTGCCAGAATGAACCCGCTCCAACAGAACCCGGCATCAGATCGGATCCGTCAAAACGCACACTGGTAGCGTCCTGAATCACCTCGGCTACTTTTCGATCTACCACATTGGTATACCAATCGAGACTGGAATCCTTATGAGGCGAAATAGCTCCTCCTGCTTTCACCCAGCCTTCAATAGAGGCGCCAGTGGCGAAGAATTGCATCGTCTCACGAACTTCAGGACGGTCGTTGAACATGGCATAGATATCGCCCGCAACGAGGACTGGTCTGCCAAAAGCAGGATCGACACTAGGAAGATAGAAGAAATCGTAATCCTCTCCGGCTACAAGATTTTCGGGGAAAAAACTCGTAATGAAATTTCCCTGCTTGTGCAGCCATGCTTTTGGTGGGGTTTCGAACATAACCTTAGGAGCATCGCCGAAGCTGGTGGTGGCTATGCTCTTCCTGCCGCCATAAACCATTCCCTCCGCAAACCAGATGCTTGCAAGTGCATCTACCGCTCTGCGAACTTCCGGGGAATCGAATTTCAGTTCGCCCGCGACCCACCTATCATAATTCTCCAGACTCGTTGTTCTGAGCATCATTTCCTCTATCCAATCCGTGGCCGCCCAACCGGTCGCCGCGCCGGATTCGATGCCTACCGCCCAGGGAGTATCGCCATCAGCCAGTATCTCATTCTGCAGGGCAACCAACTCTTCCCAGGTCTGCGGCACATTGTAGCCTGCCGCATCAAACTCCTTCTTGTTGTACCACACCAGGGACTTACCGTTAACGCGTCCCCAGATGCCCGCCATTATATCACCCTCAGGTCCCCTCATCGTGGCCATATCCAGCCAGCTCTCTATGTAGTTCTCTTCGATGGCGTCAATATCGAGTACTTCGTTCAAGTCGATGACATATCCCCTTTCCACAAAGGTTTTTAGCAAACCAGGCTGTGGAAAGTCGACAATGTCCGGTGGGTTTCCTCCTTCAATACGAATTGCAATGGAAGCCTCGAATTCCTTGGATCCTTCGTACTGAATATCAATTCCCCTCTCTTCTTCAAAGGCCTTGATGGACTCCTCGAATTTGACCGCATCAACGTCTGTAAAGGGTCCGGATATTGTAACCACCCTTATCTCTTCAACAGCCTCTTTGGAGTCTCTGCAGGCACTTAGCGCCAGAATAACTAACAGCGCCGTTGTAATTAGCAGAAATCTTCTCATATAAATTCTCCTTTCTTTTAAAAAAATCCCACCCTTACCAACGGAAGGGTTATAAAATTCTTGTTTATCTCACATCCAAAAACCATGGTTTGCCGGGTAAGTAAAGAAAAGGAGCTCTGCCCATGTCGTTTGTGTAGGAATAGCCGTGGTTTTTACTTATCTCCTCTTTCCGTACCATTACTCCTCAAAGTCAGTGATACAATAAGAGCTGCCTTTAAGATTAAAATATGCTAAATAATTCTGATGAAGCAGTCAAGTAGGAAGAAGACTAAATTCGAATTTGCTCTAGCACATACTGCCTGATCGGAGCATAAGTTATAAGGAATTGGTGAATGGCGTGTGTGGGATAATGCGCGCCGTTTTCATTGGAGAGTGTTGATTAGCAGGAGCTATCACTGTGCTCAGAGCCGCGGCGAAAATCGAAATAGGAATAGAAAGAAATGCGCGCTTATTTTAGAGGCGCGCGCGCGGCGTTGCATGTTATCTAAGATAATGGAGTGAGTCTTGTCCTTTCTTCTGGAAAACAGAGTATTCGACCCCCGATCTCCAACTTTGGAAGAAACCCTTTATCACAATTCAAACGGTTATATCGGCGTTAGGGCCAGCTTCGAGGAAGATTATACTAGCAGCAGTACGCCTGGAACTTACCTCAATGCTTTTCATGACTCTTATCCGGTATCGCATCCCGAAAGACTGCACGGTTTCTCTGAAATCGGGGAAAGAATACTCAACATCGCTGATTTACGGAGTGTGCGCATTCGCTTGGATGGCCAGTCAATTCGATTGGCAGACTCAGAAATCAAGTACTACAGGCGATTTCTGAATATGCGGGAGGGTTTCTCGAATCGCGATGTTATTTGGGTAACTAAGTCTGGCAAGCAACTGGAAGTTCGAATTCGGAGCATCGCCTCGCTTTCCCGTCCAGAGATTTTCGCTCTTGAATACCATCTGATCGTACAGCGGTCAATGGTAATTGAAATAGAATCAGGAATCTTAGAAAGCATGAGAGTATCTTCCGATTCAAAAGATCCAAGAGCCCCATTGACTCCCTTCCATGCACTTAAGATTGTCAATTCCAAGTCGGAGAATGGCGTGATTACGATGATCTCCAGAACTAGAAACACTGGAATTTCACTTGCGATCGGATTGGAGCAAAATCTCAAGATAGATGGCGTATCTCTCGCGCCGGGTACATTTACTAGAAGCAAGCGGAATGCCTATATGGCATGGAAAACCAGGATTGATCGTGGTGCCGTCATCTGTTTGGAGAAGGTATTCTTCTTCTCCGATTCGATACGTCATCCTCACTGTGAAAAGAGACTGCAACTACTATCGAAAGAGTTTGCCGGAAGCAGTTTCGAAACTCTTCGAAAAGAGCAGGAGTCTCAGCTTGCTGAATTCTGGAAGATTGCGGATATACGAATCGAAGGTGACGAGACAAGTCAACTGGGACTTCGATTTAACACATTCAATCTCTATCAATGCGCTCCTCGTGTAACGAATGCCGGCATACCGGCCAAGGGACTAAGCGGCGAGGGTTATGAGGGCCATTACTTCTGGGATGTCGAGATTTACATGCTGCCCTTTTTCGTCTATACCCAGCCGTGGATGGCAAAAAATCTCTTGCTATTTCGCTACTTCACCTTAAATCATGCACGGAGCAATGCAAGGAAGTTGGGACATTCAAGGGGAGCGGCATATCCATGGCGCACTATAACGGGCAGGGAATGTTCTAGCCACTATCCCACGGGTAGCGCCCAATACCATATCAATGCCGATATAGCATATGCCATTTGGCGTTACTGGGAGGCCAGCGGCGATGTAGATTTCATTGTCAGATACGGCGCCGAGATACTCTTCGAGACAGCGCGGATTTGGCTGGAAATAGGCAATCTCGCAGATGATTGCTTCCACATCAATACAGTTACTGGGCCTGATGAGTATACCTGCCTGGTAAACGATAACTACTACACCAATATCATGGCAAGGAAGAATCTGGAAATAGCCGCGGAAATCTACATGCTAATGGAGAGAAATTACCAAACCGCGCTCAAGAAGTTAGAAGATAGTATCGGGCTTGAAGAAGACGAGATTTTCGGCTGGAAACAGGCTGCAGAATCAATGGCTCTTCCCTACGACAAGAAAATGGACATCAATCCCCAGGATGAGTCATTTCTCCGAAAGTCAAAATGGAAACCAAAGAAAAGCGTTCGAAATCGTCCGCTTCTTCTGGATTACCACCCACTAACGCTCTCGAGGTTCCAGATTTGTAAGCAGGCGGATACGGTGCTGGCCTACGTGCTTCTAGATACAGATAAGAATGATAGCACGGTTCGGAACAGCTATGAATACTATGAGAGAATCACAACCCATGACTCCTCACTTTCCAAAACCGCCTTTTCCATTCTTGCAAGCAGACTCGGTGATTCGGAAAAGGCCTACAGATATTTTCGCGAGCTTGTAGTAGTAGATTTGGAGAACACACACGGGAATACGGGGGATGGAATTCATACTGCCAATATGGGGGGAAGCTGGTTGGCCGCCGTATGGGGTTTTGGGGGTTTTATGCCAAAGGGACCTCTCCCCTCGTTCTCTCCTCGTCTTCCAAATAAGTGGAGATCTATGACTTTTAGCATAGTATACCGGGATTCCCTCATTGAAGTTAGAGCAGATCGCGGCAATGTAAGCTTAAGCCTGCGCCGAGGCGAACCATGCAAGGTGGAAATCTATGGTAAAATTCTCCTTTTGAAGGACGAATTGCGGTGCCCCGTGCCGCCAAGGGAGAAATCCCATTGATTGGCGGACTTATTTTCGACTTGGATGGAGTTGTAGTTGATACCTCCGAGCTTCACTATCAGGCCTGGAAACGACTAGCCGCGGAACTGGAAATCGCGTTCAACAGAGCCGATAATGAGAAGCTTAAGGGGCTCTCCAGATTGGAAAGCCTAGATTCAATTCTGCTCTTAGCTAGCTCATACAAGCATCGCTCCAAAATAGCCGCGCGGTTTGGCAAGATGGAGTTGGCCGAAATAAAAAACTCCTGGTATCTTGAATCCGTGCGAAAACTTGCGCCTAAGGACATACTGCCCGGTGTAGAGAGATTTCTGATAGAAAGCCGGCAACACGGAATCAGAACTGCAATAGCCAGCAGCAGTAAGAATGCCGAAACCGTAATTAGCTCCCTCGAAATAACCCACCTTTTTGATCGCGTAATTGATGGCACAAGAGTGGCCGATTCCAAGCCGAACCCTCAGATATTTCTAATCGCCGCGGAGGAAATGAACGAGAAGCCAAGTTCATGCATTGTTCTGGAGGATGCCTTGGCAGGCGTGAGGGCCGCAAGGCTGGCTAAGATGCGCTGCATTGGAATTGCCCCAGATTCGACTTTTCTGCCCGCGGATCTGGTTATTCCAGGCTTCTCAAATTTCGGTATCGAAGATCTGTTCGGCTTCGATAGAGCTAAACCCGAAATCTAGCATAAATTCTGCCCGCTGCAGGATTCGATTTTGTCCAGATAATGATTGATCATGGCGGTCTCGAAAGCATCATTACTCGAATAGCCATAGTCGAATACCTTGGGCCATAGTGAGATGTCTTCCATGCACAAATAGAAGAAAACACTCTTGTGCCATCTTGAGAATTTTTCGTAGGCGAAGCGAAACATCTTTTCCTTTACGCCAAGCGGATAGGAGTATTTGCCTGCAATTTTTTCAAGCGGCATCTGCAGCACCTTACTTCGTTTTCTTTTGCCGCGAATTCCTCTAATTATCCCCTTTGTAAAGGTAAGCGTTCCAAATGAGATCAGAGCAAGCTCCTGCGGCCTGAAACGTTTCTGAATTTGATCGAAAAGTTCTCCATACTCCGTCTGCCATCGATCATAGCGAAGCATCGGATGTATATGGAAACCGATAAGATTTCCCTTCTCGGAGACTGCCGCCGCCGCCGCAAGCCGCCGTGATAGGGAGGCAGTAAGATGCTCTTCGTTTCTGATAATCGTATCCGTGTTTAGAGACCAAGTACTTATTACATTTGCGGGTATCTTACGGGAAACTATATGCTTGACATTGTTTGATTTTGACTTCAGCTCCAAAATCACATTGGGATTGCGCTCGGCGAAATCCAGCAATGCATCCAGTATTCCCCACTTGTTGCCCCACATCAGAGAATCCGAGGACTGGCCTGTGCCAATGTGGTATGTCCGGTGCGAATCGAGTTCAAGCAATCTCAATTTTCGAGCAAAATTTTTGTCAATTACTACCGTCCCCGGGTTGTAGAAATAATGAATAGAACAGTATGAGCAATCAAATCCACAACCTTCGGCAGCATCTAGGGTTAGGAGATTGCAACATCGCGTATTCTTCGATGCCGCGGGACAAACTCCGAAACCCAGCGACTCTCTGTAGATTCCAACTAGATTTTTCTTATTTTCCAGGGTAGATTTTGGGCCCTCAAAGAAGTTGTCGTAGGATTTTGGAGCTTTTTTCAATCCTATCCAGGCGTTTTTCATCGCTTCGAATACCGCCTTTTTTTCCGATTTCTCCCTGAAAAATTTGTGGATGCCAGATTCGCCCCACATCTTAAAATCCAGGGCCATGTCGATAAGCTGTTTGAGCTCCTGAGTAGTGAATCTGTATTTGAGAGACCTTGTTCTAAAAGTCGCCTGGTCTTGTGAGTCCAGATTGGAAAAATTGCTACGCTTAATTACGGTTTCCAGCTTTCGCGCGTAGTTGGCATCGGTTTCCTTGAATTTCATGCTCTATGTACTTTAGATATCGACGAAGTTACAGCGGCCCAAATTGATTGGATATCAGTTCTGCCTAGGCTAGATCTGAAGCGCTGCCTGGAATTCTAGCCAGGTTGAATTTGGCCCCATCTCCGCGGAGGAATTTTCCTATAGAACTTGGTATCTTATCATAATGGAAGCCACTAATGCCAGTAGCGCGTAGAGCTCCGGGAATACAGCCAATACCAGGGTGTTGCCCAGAACGTCGTGTCCGCTGCCTATCGCGGAAATACCTGCCGCGCAAACCCTGCCCTGATGTATTGCAGAGAACAATGCCGCAATTCCCATGGCGATGCCAGCGGCCAATATCATGGCTCCCTGAAATAAGCTCATATCCGGATTCGCAAATCCAAAGAAGAGCATGAAACACACAAAACCATAAAGCCCCTGAGTTGCCGGGAGAGCCGAAAGTATAAGAGATGGGCCGAATACTTCGGGTTTTTTCTTTACCGCGCCGATGGCGCTGCTTCCGCCGGTTACCAGACCTATGGCCGATCCTGTTCCCGAAAGCCCCACCATCAAACCGAGGCCAATGCTAGCAAGAATTACTGAGATATTCACGCGAATTTTCCTCCATAAGGTACGTATGCTATTCCCCCCCCGCGGAAACCAACCGCCTTATAGAACTCGACAAAGGTGAGTCGGAGGGGGTGAACGAAGGCCCCAAGAGCCGCAAGCGCGAGATTAACCGAATGCCCCAAAAGAAGAACAATCAGCACGAAAATCCAGGATAGGAAACCGGGATCATCTCCACGTATTATCGCGGCTATCAGATTGATCGCCCCCCCGAAGAAGCTGCCTGAGAGCGATAATGCAAAGAGCCTGATGTAAGATAAAACATCGACAGGCAGGCCGGTTGCGATGCCATATAATTCCCAAAGTCCAAGAGGTAGGCGTAATAGAACGCGCCTGCGAGCATTGTTGAACAGTAGGATCAGAAATATTCCGGTAATCGATAGGAACAGCCCGATTTGATTTGGGATTACGAGTTTGGAAACCCAGATGCCTATTGGAATAGGGCCAATCTTGAAAAATACTCCCAGAGTCCCCAATGTCCATAGAGCGACTCCACTTAGAATCAGAAATGTGCCGAGCGGCTGGAAACAGGCGATAAAACCTTCTTGGCGCCATTTGTTAACAATCTGCATGATGAAACCCATAAGTAGCTGGACTGTTCCAAGCAAGATTGAGAAGTACATTACATCGTATATGTCTCTAAAAAGAAGTAGGGAAGAAATTTCATCCGGCAAATTTGGAAAACCATCTATTTGTGTCCCGAAAAATGTATTTAGAAAAAGGCCGCCAATCACCGTGCAGAGCCCAAGTATAATCGCGAGGGCGGCTATTAACTTGAATTCTCGGCGCTTTAGAAAAATGAGTCCGAACAGAGCGGAAATAGCAATAATAATACCGTAGCCCAAATCGGCCAGACAGAGGCCAAAGAAGAAGGCAAAGAATGGGGCAAGGAACGGCGTTGTGTCGATTTCCGTGTATCTAGGCAGTCCGAAAATTCTTGTTATCGGTTCGAAAAGGCGGGCAAGGGCACCATTTTTCAGCCTTATAGGAGCTTCGTGATCACTGGGATTGCTATATATGGCAAGAATACTCCTGTCTTCGAGAAAGGAATTCAACTCCGGAAGGAGGGAGATAGGGACGAATCCACTTAGACATTGAATGTGGCCATCGGCATGGCTGTCAAGAGATTTGGCGGCAATCAATCGCTCAAGTTGCAGTTCATTTTTTCGCAATTCGGATGCGATTACGTCCCTGCTGCTTGAGAGTGCTCTGAGTTTGGATTCCAGCTTAGCGATTTCATTCTCGGTTTTCTCCAGACGAAGGCGCAGCTCCAGATTGCCTATATTGCCCAGAGGTTCTTCGGGATAAAGAGGAGTGCTTACATCGGATTTTGCACGGCGAATTTCAACGAAGTAAACACGAGCCTTGTTTTCGGTGATAATTTCAAAATGGCGACCGGTGTGATTTGCTTGCTGAAAAGTTTTACGTGAGAGTATGTGGAAGCTTATGTGTATTCCTTGCTTCTCCAAATCCGATATTGCCACGGGATCGAAGGAACCCCAGGGCGTAAGCGCGGACTCTTCCTTTTTAAATCTTTCCATGTCACTTTTTCGACGCTGTATATCCGATAGGATTTCCGCTGTCTGTTTCTGAATTTCATCGACACCGAGAGTCTTGCGATCTTCCTTGAAGCCGCTATGATTAGAGTCGAGAGCTTCCGAGGTTTTTCTCAAAGAATCCATACGATTTAGGAGTGCTGTTATATCGGGATTCTCGGAAACGGATTTGGTTCGAAGATGAACAAGTCCCAATTTCTGGAACTCTAGAAGGTATTTATCCGAATCGCCAGAGCTCAGCAAGAATTGAACTTTTCTCATCTTTTCGATCATCAGGAGCTTTGTCTGGCCTTGGTGATTTTTTGGGCGGCTTTATCCAGATTTTCCACGTCCTCGAGATATCTTCTTATTTTAAGTATCGCGTTGGAGAACTGCGGGATTTGAACCTTTTCATAAAGATTGACCTTTTGGGTTGTTTTTTTCCTTGCAAGTTCTAGGCGTCCTATTCGATTTCTAGTTACATCTATTTCAGTGACAATTCGTATCAGATGTCTGGCTACCTTCCAGCCCCAAAGCAGCCAGGTGGGTTTTTGAACCAATGAGCTTGCATCCTCGGCAAAAGTGATTTCCTTCAAGCTTGGTATTGTTGTTCCCGCGATGTTTTTGCTCTCGTATTCCACGTTCGTAATTCTGAGCGAATCTGCTGGATACTCTGAGAATAGTCTTTCGGATTCTCCGATGTCCTCTCTAAGTTTCGCCAGCTCTTCTTCTTGTTTCTTCAATCTGCTCTTCTCTTTCTTGATATTGATGCGAAGGTAGGTTTCCTTGCTTTTCAATGTCGGGAGAGCCGCCTGTCGAATCTTCAGTTGTTTCTGGAGAACCTGTATAGAGATTTTGTTGTATTGAAATTTCAGTTCCATAACCTAATTCGCGTTGTTCTTGGAACCGCGCCAGTATTTGTCTGAAAGGGTTTTTTTTATTCCGAGTTCATCAAGAGAGAAATGACTTTCGAATAGGCGCCAGCTTTCTTCCAGCATGGCCTGAGTATCCAGATTTACGTCGATCGCGAGCAGGCGTTTGGAATAATCTCGGGCAAAGTCAATGCAGCGTTGATCGTATTCATTAAGATCAAAGCCGTTATCACGCTTTGTCCTGGCCTCCGCCGCATCTGCGTAGAGCCGAATTGCCGCATTCATAACTTGGCCATGATCTTCGCGGGTTTTTTTCCCTATAACAAGTTGTTTCAGACGGGATAGGGAGCGAAAGGGATCGATTATTACCTTTCCTATATCTGTATCGGTTCTCAAGAAAAGCTGACCCTCGGTGATATACCCTGTATTGTCCGGGATGGCATGCGTGATGTCACCGCCTGAGAGTGTGGTAACCGCTATAATTGTGATGGAGCCGCCTTGGGGGAACTGCACGGCCTTCTCATATAGCCTTGCCAGATCGGAATAGAGGGAGCCGGGCATTGAATCTTTCGATGGTATCTGATCCATCTTGTTAGAGACTATGGCGAGGGCATCTGCATAGAGAGTCATGTCCGTGAGCAGCACCAGAACCTTTTCGTTTTTTTCCACGGCGAAGTACTCGGCGGCGCTCAAAGCCATGTCGGGCACCAGCAAGCGTTCAACCGGGGGATTCTCCGTGGTATTGATGAAACTGATTATTTTATCCAATGCCCCGGCATTTTCAAAAAGCGCTTTGAAATACAGATAGTCGTCGTTCGAAAGACCCATTCCGCCAAGTATTATCTTGTCTGCCTGGGCTTTCAACGCCACATTAGCCATAATCTCGTTATATGGTTGGTCGGGGTCTGCAAAGAATGGAATCTTCTGGCCGGTGACTATCGTGTTGTTCAGATCGATTCCGGCAATGCCGGTTGCAATAAGCTCACTGGGCTGCTCGCGGCAAACGGGATTGACTGATGGCCCGCCAATTTGCCTTTCCTCGCCCTCCACTTCCGGCCCCCCGTCGATTGGCTGCCCATAGGCATCGAAGAATCTGCCGGCCAGTTGTTCTGACACCTTAAGCATCGGCGGGCGACCCATGAATACAACCTCGGCATCGGTGGAGATTGCCTCCGTGCCTACGTATACCTGGAGGGTTACCTGGTTTTTGTTGATCTTGACTACCTGGGCAAGTCGATTTTCCACCCATGCCATTTCTTCGTTTCCTATGCCGCTTGCTTCTAAGCTAACTGTTGCCTTGGTTATTCTTTCGATTTTGGTATGTACTCTCTGGAAGGCGCTGCTTTGCATCAGAAGACATCCTTTTGGCTTAGAATGGATTTGAATTGGGTTTCGAATTTCTTGAACTGGGGTGAGTTGAATTCGCAGAAATTCATTTGTTTAAGAGAGTTGATGACTTTCTTGAAATACGGCGCCACCGTCTCTAATGTTTGGAAAATGAACTCCCTATCGCATATTTTCTTCACCAACTCTAGTCCATATTCCTGCCTATCTACCGAGGCAAACCTATCAATGGGATCGAAAGCGTCCTGCTGTATCAGAACGGAATCTATCAACTCGCTCTTCCAGAAATCGACATGGTAATCGATTGGAACCCCATCATCACCTAAAATAGAAATCTGATCTTGGGCCTCCTTACCGCGAAGCATGCGGTTCTTCAGCGAAAGCACGCTGCTGACCCACTTGGGGCCGGAGCGCTCAGAAAGAAACTGCTGTATTTCCGGGCTTTCCAGGTATTTGGAATAACTCTCATGGGGATCTATCGCCGGATAGCGTTTCGAGTCCGAGCGTTTCTGAGAGAGAGAATAAAAGCATTGGGCCACTTTCTTGGTGGATTCGGTTACAGGCTCTTTTAGATTTCCACCTGCTGGAGAAACCGTGCCGAGGAAGGTAATGGCTCCGCTTCTCCCATTGTGAAGGTGAACCACTCCGGCGCGGGCGTAGAAATTTGCTATTATTGCCGGCAGATCCATTGGGAATGCATCGGGTCCGGGTAGTTCCTCCAGGCGGTTGGACATCTCTCTTAGCGCCTGGGCCCAACGTGATGTCGAATCGGCAAGAAGAAGTACGCTAAGTCCCATCTGGCGGTAGTATTCGCCTATGGTCATAGCTGTATATACCGATGCCTCGCGTGCGGCAACCGGCATATTCGATGTGTTGCAGATAACAGTTGTTCGCTCAAAAAGCTTGCGTCCGGTTCGGGGATCGTCCAACTTCGGGAATTCAGTAAAGATTTCTACAACTTCATTAGCTCTCTCGCCACAAGCGGCGACAATAATAATATCCGCCGATGCGTTCTTACTAATAGTATGCTGAACAACAGTTTTTCCGCAACCAAAAGGGCCGGGGATGAAACCAGTTCCCCCCTCGGCAAGAGGGTTGAAAGTGTCGATAATCCTATAACCCGTTTCCATCAGTCGAAACGGCCGAGATTTCTCTCTGTAAGCCCTTATCGGGATTTTCACCGGCCATCGCTGAGTCATTGTCAGCTCCACCCTTTCGCCATTATTCTTGCTTATCACTGCGATAACTTCGTGTATGCCGTAGGTTCCATCGGCGGCCACCGATTCAACAGTCCACTCGCCGGCCAAATCGAAGGGGGCCATGATTTTGTGATTTACCCAGTTCTCTTTAACCTCTCCCAACCAAAATCCCGCATAAACACGTTCTCCCACGCTTGTAAGAGCTACAAACTTATATCTTCTCTCCTCGTCGAGCGCCGGCGTATACTCACCTCTTCTTAGAAAAAGGCCCTTCTTCTTATTAAGATCGCTCTGCAGGCCATCGTAGTTTTTCGATAGAAGCCCCGGACCAAGCTCTACTTCCAGCATTCCACCCGAGAACTCCACGGGAAATCCCACTTTGATTCCTCGAGTGCTTTCAAAGCATTGCATATATGCGGTTTTCCCAGAAATTCTTATGATTTCAGACCTTAATCGCATATCGTCATTTCTAACATATGCAATTTCATTCTGGATGATTGGTCCATCTACCTCCACGGTTATAAGATTGGCGGTTATCCCCGTAACTATTCCTCGTGTCATAGAGAGTATTCCTTGGGCAACTCTATATACTCATGAAGATTCTCTATCAATTCGTCTAGCATTTTCCTACCTGCGGCAGGAGTTATAGCTAGCCAACGCTCAATATCCGCGATTCGTATTGCAAAGGAGAACACGGCCTCACGGGAAAAATGCCTATAAGCAATTTTCTCCTCAAGCCATACCCAACTCGTTTTGGTAATTGACCGTTCAATATCCAAGGCCGAGGAGTCGGTAAATCTATCGATTAGAGATTCCATTACACCCAGCTCATCGCCGAGACCGAAATCGGGAGCCTGACTTATGCCTATTCTACTAGAAAAATGATCGAATGGGAGAATCTCATATGGTCTTCCATTCTTTCGACAAGCTAGCGCGGTTGTCAGATTTTTTAACCGTGCCTTAAAAATCAGGTATTCCCTGGGAAATCCCTTTATTACAGATTCCTCTTCAGCGACTAGAGAGCTAATCATCCTAAATAGCAATTCATTTTCCCTGGGCATCACGAAATTGTTCTGCCTTTCAAGTCTGATATCCCAGATAAAATCGGAGAAGAAGTCGAAAAGCTCGTCTGGTTCTGCTAATCCTTCTTCCAATTCGTCTTCGGTGTAAAATGAAGGCGATTTCATCGCGGGGGAGGATTCGTCACCCATTTTTGAATTGATATTGTAAACATCGTTAAGCAGGAAGCACTTTAGCATATCCGTGTAATCTGCAGGCTGCAATTCTTCGCGGGCAAACTCCTCGAAAACAGGATATGGATGTTTTTCAAACAGATTGTCCGAGGTCAATTCGGGCAAACTGGAAACTAAATAATAGTATTGAGCCAAAGTTATCTGTCTCCGAACAAAGCTGCTCGGGTTCGTTCTTTTATGAAGGAGCGAAAGAACTCTTCGAAATCCTTATCGGTAAATGAGAAGATGTAGGCTTCATCTCTAGACTCGAATTTGAAACCGCTTTTTATCTTATCGGAGAAACTGATGCTTACTTCTTGGTTAATCTGCTTTTTCAGCGCTGATTTCAGGTTGAGAAGAAATTCCTTTTCCAAGGTGTGAGAAAGCAGCAATGAAAGGTTGGGAACCTCTCCACTAGCTGCCCAAGCATCCATCGCCTTCAAAATAAGTTTGCTCAAAAGAGCTCTATCTCCCAGAGATTGAACCACTTCTTCATGCAATATTCCATTGCTAAGAAAGGTTACGGCCCTCTGTTTCAAAGCACTTTCGGACTGTCTGGCGGCCAAGGCCAATTCCGCCTCTGTTTTCGTTCTTAGCGCCTCCGCCTCCTTGCGGCCTTCTTTGATAATTGTCTCCGCTTCAATTCTGGCCATTCTAATTATTTCAGCTTTCTTTTCCGAGGCCTCCCGCAGTAATTTTTCTGCCTCAGCACGGGCCTTTGTTACTCCATTCTTATAAAGCTGATCCGTAAGCATTTGCAATTTGTCGCTCATTTCTTTCCGTCTGCCATACGGCCTATTGTACTGTCCATACCAAGATTGTTAAGAGGGTACAATAAGGATTTTTGCAAATGGAATAGTGAAGGAAGGGGAGTCTATCTACTCGTTTGAGAACAAGATGGAAGCTACTCGCACTTAACTCATGTTTTTGTAAGGAATTTTTATTGTCTTTTGCAGCTTTCTAAATGACAAATATGTGTGCAATGAGAATAGCCAGCGAAAGCGCCACAACGAAGAATCGCATCAATTTCATCAGCAGCCTCTAGATTCAAGTACATAGTATTTTCGCTGGTTTTAGGGTGAGATCAAGCTCTCAAGTCAAGTAGCCACATTTCTGCCCGAGTTTGCCGAGCTACCGAATAGACTTGGGCAACAAAAACCCCTCCCACCAAGTTCAACTTGAGGGGAGGGGCCGTACTCAAAAACGCTTTCCATCTAGTATTGACTTCTACAGTTCAATTCTCCATGTCCCTAGTATCAACCCTGTCTGCAATATCAGAAATAAATTCCAGCATAATGGCGATTCGAGTTGCCATTTGATTATTTCATTTAAACAATAAGCTTTTTCCTATCATCCAAGATGTCGATAATGTTGTAGTTTGCGGTATTTGCAACTACCATAATGGGGCTGTCCATCGGCAGCAACAAATTGTCGGCAGTTTCTTCTACCGCGATTTCGGCGGCCGCTACGGCTGGACCGGCCGTAGCGCCTATCTCTTCCTTATCACCAACGGCAAAAGCAAAGCCTCCAACGAGTACCAAAATGAGTAAGGTGAAAACAGCTCTCTTCATATTGTCTCCTTGTCGTAATTGTTCTGAGATTCGACTCCCGATACCAAGTTTAAGAGCCTATTTTTTTTGAGTACGTGAACAAGCAACTGATCGAATCTCATCACGGTTTGCAATATGTACTGTTTGTTCATTATAATCAATAGGATTAAATAAAATTTATTAAAAAACATACCACTTATTTATTAGTCTCATTTTTGTTTGGAGATTCAAACTCGACGCTTAGGCCCGGAGACAGTTCGCTGCAGATTGACAGAGAAATTGGATTACAGATAGCCTTACTGATGGCAGAATTCCAACGAGCAAGTGGAGTGTTGCTTCACCCCACTGCACTGCCCGATTCCCATGGAATCGGCACCTTGGGAACAGCGGCAATCAACTTCCTCGATTGGCTTCAAAGCGCCGGTCAAAGCTATTGGCAGATTTGTCCGCTGATTCCAACCGGATATGGCAATTCGCCATATCAAGGGCTTTGCGCCTTTGCCGGCAATCCCAATTTGATAGATCTTGAAGAACTAGTTGCCCTCAAATTATTGCAAGGCGAAGAATTAGATCCATTAAAACGACTGCCCGAGACATATGTGGATTTCTCTCTGCTTATCCCAAAGAAGAAAAAACTTCTTCATCAGGCTTGGGTTAGATTCTCCATGGGAGAGGGACCAGGGCAACTAGCAGAGGAACTAGAGAGTTTCAGGACAAGCCAATCTCATTGGCTGGAAGATTTTTGTATGTTTATGGTTCTCAAAGACCGAAATGACGGATATTCATGGGATAAATGGGAAAGAGAACCAAGATTGCGCGACAAGAAATCTCTGGAAATGCTAAGAGATGCGAGCGAGTTCCAATACCATCTCTTCGTGCAGTTTCTGTTCTTTCATCAGTGGCGGAAAATCAGAAACGAGGCCCGATTGAGATCTATCAAAATAATTGGCGATCTGCCGATTTTCGTTGCCTTTGACTCTTCGGACTGCTGGGCAAATCCTCAGCTCTTTCAACTCGATTCCAACTATCTTCCCGCCCGCGTCGCCGGAGTACCGCCGGATTATTTCAGTCCAACAGGACAACTTTGGGGGAATCCTCTCTACGATTGGGATAAAATGGCCGAGTTGGATTTTTCCTGGTGGATATCTGTACTTAGAAACAAGCTTGAACAGTACGACGTGCTAAGAATCGATCATTTTCGAGGTTTTTGCGCTTATTGGTCGGTTCCATTCGGAGAAAAGACCGCCGTAAATGGAAGTTGGATGCGCGCCCCCGGCAGAGAGCTCTTTTCGCTGATCCGAGAGAAGCTGGGAGAATTGCCGATAATTGCGGAGGATCTGGGATTTATCACCGAGGATGTTGTGAAGCTTATCGAGGATTGTGGATTCCCGAGAATGAAGGTGATGCAGTTTGCCTTCAGTTTATCGGAAGGAGATAATTATCTTCCACATAATTATGACAAGCGCAGCGTGGTTTACACGGGAACCCATGATAATGATACCACTGCCGGCTGGTTTGAAAACGCAGCAGAATGTGATCGGAGCAAAGTAATTGATTATCTAAATCTTGACGAAAACTCTGATGCCAAAGCGGTGACGGAAGCCATGCTGCGAGCCGCGATTACCTCTGTTGCCAATCTCGTAATTTTTCCGCTGCAGGATATATTGGGCCTTGGGAGCCAGGCGCGGTTCAACACTCCTGGAACCCTTGGTGATAACTGGATATGGCGGGCGCCCAAGAAATCTTTCAGTAGCGCAAAGGCCGAACACCTAAGGAAGCTTTGCAAAATTTATGGAAGATTGAATCATTCACAGAATGCAGGAGCAACTGATAGTGGCACAAATCACCGATCCCTCACTGCGCAATAAAACAGTTTATTCGGTATATATACGAAATCACTCCAAATCCGGAGATTTTAAAGGATTGATAGCCGATGTTAAACGTATTTTCAATCTGGGAGTCGACATAATATCGCTTCTGCCCATCCACCCAATAGGAATCAAGAATCGCAAGGGCACTCTGGGTAGTCCTTATTCAATTAGCGATTATCGGGCAATCAATCCGGAAATCGGTACTTTGGATGATTTCTCAAGTTTTATCGAGAAGGCTCATAAGCACGATTTAGCGGTAATCATGGATATCGTTTTCAACCACACATCGGTTGATTCTTTCATGAGAAGAGTTCATCCCGATTGGTTTTGGAAGAATCCTGGCGGCATGCTCGGTAACAAAGTTGGCAAATGGAATGATGTAATCGATCTCGATTATTCGGTTAGAGAACTTTGGGACTATCAAATCGAAACTCTGAAAGACTGGATTGCACGGGGAGTCGACGGATTCCGCTGCGATGTAGCCTCGCTTATTCCCCTGCCTTTCTGGTTGGATGCCCGTGATGCCTGCTCCCGGATAAATCCTGATACAATCTGGATAGCGGAAAGCGTTGAAAGCTCGTTAATTCATGACGCTCGACGCATGGGATTCGACTGCCTAAGCGACCGCGAAATTATGGAGGCATTCGATCTATCCTATGATTACGATGTGTATCCGGATTGGATTCGCCTTATACATGGCTCGATAGATTTAGGTCATTACATAGATCGGCTAAGAATTCAGGAATCGACTTACAGGGAATCGGATCTCAAACTTCGATTTCTCGAGAATCATGATCAAAGTAGGGTGGCTAAACTACTTATGTCCGACTTGCATAGGCAAAAAACACCACCGTTACCGCAATCTCAATGCCCAGCCCCAGCAAGGCCGTATGATACACAGAGCATTCTGGCGGCTTGGACAGCTTTCAGTCTATTTCAAAAAGGCGCCGCGTTAATCTACGCGGGTCAGGAATACATGCTAAGTGACAAACCCAGTCTGTTTAACCGTACCCCGATCGATTGGTCTGCAAGGAGCAATGCCGATTCCATAAGACATAACGAATTGCTAAGGAAACTCATTGAACTCAAGAAAGCGAGTATCGTCCGAGATGGATATTTCTGGTATCCCCCCGCTCCAGCGGGCTATATAGTGGCGGCCTACGAAAGACGGGGTTCGAACACAGAGCTAATTGGCCTGCGTATCGGGATTTTCAACGTAGAGGCTAGGCCGTCTTGCAGATTCGATATAGGCGCGAACTGGGGTGATTTGCGAGTGGATGCAGTGCTTAACAACCCACTTGACAATTCGAAATCTACCCTTGATGGCGGTATAATTGCGATAGACGATTGGATAACTATTCTGGATTGGGGAACGATCAATTGAGATATACTGATGAGAGATCGGCTTTGCTTGAGTTAACCCACGTGGCCTTAGAGCCAAGATTTCCGCCGGAAAACCTAATGAAAAAGATACGCACCTTTTCATGTGACTTATCTTCGGACATACTTCACTTGGACCACTAGTCCCCATGTAAGATTCCGAATCTGAAGAGAAAGCTTACATCCCCATGGAATATTTTCGAAATCTACGAGAACGCGCACACCGGTGCCTCCAAAAAGGTAGCTTATTGGAAGCAGTTTGCAAGTACCCACCAGTGGGTTATTCGATTAGCTTGCTTGTGTAGATTAGGCTTTCACAATGAGTTGACAAACAAAACTTCTTGCTCTCATTCGGATTCACTATCATATCGGGAAGCAATTCGGAATGAGAGGACTCGAACCTCCGATCTCCTGCTCCCAAAGCAGGTGCCCTAGCCGCTGGGCTACATTCCGAGTGTCTGAGCATTCTAGGTGCTTTGCGCGCGCGGGGTCAATTGGCCGGGAGAGAACCTAAGCGAATCCCAGGTACTAGATTGTGCAAAACATCGACTTGGTTTATAATAAAAAGGCAGGGACTTGTTAGTCTCTTCACAATTTTGCTCTACCCCCGAGGGGATACGTTGTGTTCCTTTGGGGGTATTTTTGATGATGGGTTGTCAAGATGCTTGAATCTCATAATCGGAGCGCTTAGATGGATGAAGAATCTTCAGAGAATCGAATTTCGAAGTCTTATCTCGATGAACTGATTAGACGTTTAAGCAGTGAGTATCCGAACTGGTACCCCCCGTTAGATTACAGAAACCCGTATGAACTTTTTGTGGCCGTTTCCCTCTCGGCCCAGACAACTGATGTGGCTGTGAATAGAATCACTCCCGAACTTTTCAAGCGTTATCCTAATTCGCGGGAACTAGCAAGTGCGGATGTTCGGGAATTGGAGGAAATCATCCATCCACTAGGCTTTTTCAGGCAGAAGGCTAGAAATCTGATTCTCGGAGCGAAAAGGATAGTGGAAGAATATGGAGGTGAACTACCGCGGGAAATGGAGCGGCTAACCTCACTCTCCGGAATTGGAAGGAAAAGCGCCAATGTCATTAGATCGCATCTTTGGGAACTTCCGGGGATAATTGTGGATACACACTTTGGAAGGGTTTGCAGGAGACTCGGTTTAACAGAAGAGAAAGACCCGGTTAAAATTGAGAGAACTATCGGCAAAGTCGTTCCCAAGAAGCTTCATATTGATTTCTCGATGAGAATCAACTTCCATGGCCGCAAATACTGTATGTCCAGAAAACCCGACTGCGATGGCTGTCCGCTTGGCGATATCTGTCCCAGCTATGGGCTCTATCCAATAGCCATATCGAACCCTTGATTTCATGCCTCATCGCTTATATCTCCAGGTGAGATGCTTCTTTTGTTGTTTTCCTTAATCCAGCGCGTGAGCTTAGAAAACCTCTCGGCAGTATCTTGGTTTATTGCATGTTCAATTTGGCAGGCCTGCTGTTCGGCGCTATCACCCTCGAGTCCAAGTCCCAACTTAAAGAAGTCAACCAGAATTTCGTGTCTTCGAAAAACCTCCCGGGCCAGTGTTAGCCCCTTGGGCGTTAGGTTGATGAAGGAGTTTTTCTCATATTCTACCAGGGCGCGGTTTCTCAGGTTTTTAAGGGCCCCGGTTACAGCGGGCATCTGAACGGATAGCTCATGGGCAATGTCCTTTACTCTTGCAACTCGATTTTTTTTCTCGAGCAGCAGAATCGTCTCAAGATAGTCTTCCATGCTTGGCGACAGACCGTTTTGCTGATGCATCCAGAAGATAAGTTAGCAGATTAGACTGGTCTAGACAATATGCCCTCCTCCGTTAGAAGCGCTAATGGCTCTCCGCAGTCTCCGTTTCCAAATCGGCGTCCAATAAAGCGAATGGTACCAGGGCCGGTGGACTAGATACTCAATCTTCCAACAGATTAACAGTAGGGTTCTCCATCCGCCAATCTCCTCAATATTGATTTCTGGTGTCCTCAAAAAGAAAGCTTCCTCACATTCATCTATGTGCAGAATTGGCAAACCTGAACATAGCGGAAGTATTGGTTTCTCAGAGAGCTCCTCTTCACTTTCGCTCAGTTTCCGGCGCAGGTTTTCAAACCAACCATTGGAATTAACCGGCAGTGTGAGCCATCTGCTGGCCCCATCAAGTATTAAACGCTTTCCAACTTCAATCGTCGTCTCGCAGAAGGGCATTAAACCTGTTACCGGTTCTTTAGGGCGTTCGCGACATACTAGGATCGGCACCATTGGCTCCATGGGCCAGGTACTTGCCTCAGTTCTCCGATTCTCTTCGCCTTTCTTGGAATTTTTTCCATTGATTTCTAAGTGTCCGTGCACTCTCTTTTCGATTTCATTGGGCATAATAGTTAAATCAACTACAAGCTTGCAAAATAACCGCGATACTTTGTCGGGTACTCTAAATCCAACGATATAGGCATGCAGATTCGATGACTTGCAATATAAACCCATGCTATCTTTATACTTGAAAACGGCGCAGAAAGGGCAGAGCAATGAAAATCAGAGTTAAGAAAGTAGTTAACGATATTGTGGAAATCATAAAATTCTGGGATGGAGTTCAAGCTGTAATCCTTCAGCATTTTGTTGAAAAAGACGTGTACGACCCCAATTTCTCAATCACACTCGATGTTTTCCGAGATTCTAAAATTCCCGATAGAGTCGAGCGTTCAGCAGCCTTTCCAGACATACGCTATTTCGAGACTTCTTCGAGCAAGGAAAAGGATCGTTTTCTGATGGAAGATTTACCGGTTCGAATATCCTACAAGGACACAAGCCGGGTTGAGAATGTACTCGAATTAACGCACGACGATAGCTGGCTCTCCAAGGAACGTGGCACCTATCTCTTTCATCGCATCTCCACTGGAACCGTGATTTGGTCTAAATCGGACTGGATTAACAAGGTGCTGAAAAAACTCGACAATTTGCCCGAGGTTTTCTGGCACACTTGGGTGGAATCCTGCCATCGCCGGATTGATCATTTTTTGGGCGATCTAGGAGCCGCGAATATTAAAAACGATCTACTCTATTTCCGCCTTTCTCTCTCCGGTTTTCTACGGGTGATAGTTGAAAATCTGTTCGCTGTAAATCATATGTTCGAATCAGGACCACGGGTATTCACGGCTTCCTTGGCTCTTATGGAAACCCTGCCCGAGGGTTTTGAGGCGAGCTGGGAGAGCTTGCTAAGGGAAGATGAATCGCTGCCGCCATACCGCAAGAAGGAAATCGCGGATATACTAGCTCGCGGAGTATTTGCCCTTAGACCGTAGAACAGCGACTTGGCTCGAGATTTGCCGAGCGTCTTGGGCTTTACAAATCAACCGTGTTGAGTTAGCTTTGTTCAAAAGCTATTTATTACAAGGTGAGTCATGTCTAGGAAATGCGAGATTTGTGGGAAGGGTTCGATTTCGGGAAACAATGTGCCCCGCAAGGGCCTTCCAAAGAAAAAGGGTGGCGCAGGCCAGCACATAGGTGTGAAAACAAAACGGTCTTTCAAACCCAATCTCGTTAGAGTTAGGATAGGTAGTGGAGTCAGGCGGATGAAAGTATGCACCCGCTGTCTTAGAGCCGGGAAGGCGGCCTAAGCAAGCTTGCCGCATCGCCCGAAATAGCGAATTGCTTTTGGGGATGCGCGTTGTTTCAACATCTTTGCAATGGTAAATCTCCATTTGCGGTTTGTTCTCTTCAAGTCGGACCCTTAGTAAGATGCTCTATGGTATCAGATTCTAGGCAGCATATTACAAGCGCCCCAATACCTGCTTCCCGGTTAGACCTCATCATAGTCTCAAAAAAAGGGGGGACCCCTTCAAAGCTCTTGAATCTTAGATTTTTGGGAGCATCTGCGCCCTTATAGAAGCTGTATTCCACTTTGATCAAGCAATCATTTTGAGAATCATCTCATCTTAGGTTTTGTGGACAGGAATGCTTGCGAAACTGTGGGAATGGGGAGGTTATAATTATGTCAAGTAGCCAGGTATCAAAGCCGCATTCAATCAGGAGCGATTTTCTGATTGCTTGTGTGGTACTACTACATGGATGCACAATGCAAGAAGAAGCTTATCAAAGATGAATGAGCGAACTAATACAACTTGCCTTTAGCGGGCCAGCGGGTTCTGACTCTGATTTTTTTCATTCGAATGAGGCTAGTGATTGCCTCTTCAACATCCTCTAATTCCCAGCCTCTAAGGGCGCCGAAGCCGAAAGCTAATTGAAGTCCTGAGCGAAGTATTTCCGCGGAGCGGCGGCCTACTAGAATCCGCGACAGCTTACCTTTGCTGAAACGGAGGCGATTCCATTTTACCGCCCGGATCAGAGTCTTTTCCTCGTGAGGGCTCCTAAGCGCTTGGCCGCCGCAAACATCGCAGCCACTGCAGTCTTGGGCCTTGATTCCTAACGAGTCGAGAAGAATTGTTCGACGGCAGGTATGGATCGAAATAGCGTAATGCGTCATTCCTTCTTTACGAAGGCGTGTAACTGATCGCGAATCTACTGGAATATTTCGAGGAGAGGAATAATCCGTTTCTTCTTCAAAGTTCCATTTCCTGAAGTCTTTTTTCGGATTATTTGTTTCAGCGAATTTTTTCTCCCTTTCCCTTGAGCTATGGCTTTGATTCGCCGATTCATCCGACTTATTACTAATCCCTGTGTGCCAAATCAGCCATGCATTTGCACCTTTGCCATCACGAGATGCACGGCCGGATTCTTGCAGATAGGCTTCGATTGAGGAGGGTGGAGAGAGGTGGATGACGGTTCGGACATTGGGTTTGTCAATGCCCATACCATAAGCACAGGTGGCGCAGAGTATTCCATCATCGCTATCTAGAAACCAAGTCTCAATTTGCAGTTTTTCTTCGCGGGTTAAACCCGCATGATAAAAACGTATTTCCTGGCTGCAAAGCCGATTTCGAAGAAGTCGAGCGGTATTCATCACAGAGGAACGGGTTGGACCAAAAACGATCAGAGGCTTAGGTTCGCTGAGTACTAGATACTCTAGGGCATGATTGCGGCTAAGAGTGGGGATTACGCCATATCTTATTTCGGATCTATCGGGGTTTGCCAGAGCATAGTTCGGATGTTCGCCGTTAAACAGTAGTTCTGTTATCCTCTCGCGAATATGCGGACCCGCGGTAGCCGTGAGAGCAAGCACTACAGGAGGATTCCATAGCTCAACAAGCTTACCCATTCCCGCGCAGGCGGGTCGAAAGCTCTCCCCCCATTGGCTTACGGTGTGGGTTTCATCGACAACAAAAAATTTAGGTTTAAGCTTCTCAAGACGTCTAGCGACCGACGGACTTTGCAGTATTTCCGGATTGGCGAGAACAATTGAAGTTTTACCGCTTTCAAGACTATCCCATGCGATCCGGCGTTCTTCAAGGCTGAGTCCTCCGCGAAGGGTTACGGAATTTACGCCGGCATCGTCAAGGCGTCTTCTCTGATCGGACATAAGCGAAAGCAGGGGAAATACGGCTACAGTTAACTCAGCGGACAGGAAGGCTGGAAGCATCCAGCACAAACTCTTTCCGGCCCCTGTAGGGAGAACTGCAATCTGCCGAAGCTTCTCAAGTTCATCTTGCTCCTTCTCCGCGTCTTGTATCTTGCCGTTGGCTAGTAAGGAATCCAGCACGTTTGCAATGATTAGGCGTTGCCAGGGAAATGGAGCCGATATACCGAAGGTACGTTGGCAAGCTCTGATAACTGGATCTTCATACTCTTCTCGCATTATAACTTTGTCTACATATCTTTAGGTGTTAGTGCTTCAATACTGAGGCGTAATTGTTCATTAATGAAATCTGTTTTGTTGACTCGTGAGAATAACACTGATAGATTGATTTTTGAATAAAAAAATGAACAGACCATTTATTTATTTCCTTTCCATAACGCTGGCAATATATGTAGCCATGTATTCCTTCTTATCTCTTGCCAAGCCCAAGTCTTTTCAAATTGCAAATATGGGAGTGACGGATCTTCGAAATCATAACTTTGAGACTGATAGTTATGTAAGTTTGCTTGGAGAATGGGCTTTCTATTGGGATCGTGCTGTTAGCGAGGAAACTTACGATTCAATTATCAATCAGACTCCCGATGCATACGCATCTGTTCCATCCTATTGGGATGAGTTAAGTCGAATCGATAGCAAAATCAAACCACTCGGGGTGGTTACTTACAGCCTTACAATTCTCAAAGATTTCGAGAGAGAAAACGATGTGTTCGCAATCAGAATTCGTAACATAACGCCAAACGCGGATATCTATGTTGATGGCAAAAAAATTTGTGAAATTGGCAATGTAGACTCTAATCCCGAAAAATCTGTTGCAGCGAATAGGAACCTTCTTATACCCGTTGAAGCAAGAGGCAATTCGATGACTATCGCGATTAGCATTTCCAACTATCATAATGTCAATGGCGGACTAAACAGGGTGATTTCCTTCGGTCCGTATAAAGAACTATTAGCCCTTAGAGGAAAACTTCTTGCTATCGATTCGATTTTTCTTGGTTGTTTGTTTCTGATGGCTCTGTATCAATTTTCAGTTCTGATACTCAGGAGGAGGCGCATTACTCCTTTATATTTGGGCTTACTTGCTTTATTCTCTTTGCTTTTCGCTGGATTAAAAGGCGAGATGGCCTTGCTGACTATATTCCCAAATTGGGATGGCATGTTTAGAGCTAAAATCATCTTCTTCTTGTTTTCCCTGGTTGGCCCAGTTTTCACCCTATATTGCTTCAACCTTTATCCAAGCCATTTTCATTCAAAGCTTAGAATAATCGTTATACCAATAGCATTCGTACTTCTGGTGGCTTCCGTTGTTACTCCGACTGAAATCTATTCCCGATTCATATTGCCACTGAAGCTTATCATGACTAGTTTCATAGGTTATACGTTTTTCATGTTAGTACGAGCTCTATACATAACTAAGAACGGTCTGATTATGCTTACTCTTTTTGGAATGGAGTTTCTTATTTTCAGCATTGTTCTGGGTATTGTTGATAATGAGAGCCAAACGGTTTTCCAATCTATTTCCGGCGCGTTTTTCATATTTGGCGTCTATCAAACAGTGCTCGAAGCAAAAATATTCTCTAACACACTTCTTCAAGTCGATAAGCTGTCCACAGAACGGACTAAGCTTGAGAAACAAAATGTCGATTTCTTCACCCAAATATTTATCGATGGGAAAACGGGTATGTATAACAGGGTGATGTTGGAAGACTTACTGCAATCTGAATGGACAGCCGACAAATTGGGGAAGGGACATCCCATATCGATGATTATTGCGAATGTTGATTATTTCGGGTTCTACAGGAGTGCCTATGGATATGAACAAAGCGAAAATATGATGACTCAATTGAGCCAAGTTGTATCTCAAAGCGTAACTCATATGAAGAACCAAGTACCTATTCGTTACGATGAGGATACTTTTGCGGTGGTATTGTTCGATATTGACGAGTTCAGTCTATACCGCATTGCCGATAAACTCCGAATCTCGGTTGAATCGAGAAATATCGAGCATAAATTTGCTGGCATTTTGAAGGTGCTGACTATTAGCGTAGGTTGTGGAACTATCACACCTTCTAGAGATAATAGTCCGGGAACGCTTATCAATCTTGCTAAAAAAGCGTTGAAGCTAGCAAAAAGAAATGGTCGAAATCGAGTTGAAATCATCAAGAAGACGTAACGGAAGCTAGCAAATAAGTTCTTCATATCCCGAGAGAATTTTGAGCCGGGGTGATGTTTCACCTCAAGATTGGAAAGAGATATAGCAACTGATAGCGCATGAGTTCAGGAATCTTTGAGGGATTCATTTGGTGTTATCGAAGATATTGCCGCGTCGAATTCAATGTGTATCCGGCTTTAAGAAGGGCGACATCTGGCTTAAGCTAAAGGCGCTTGATGATCATATTGATTGATGCTCAAATAAACTTGTCTATGTAAGGAAGGAGTTTATTACATTTTACCAATTAGATCCACAATTCTCTCAAGCGCCTCCCGAACGTTTTCCGCACTGTTGAATGCGCTAATTCTTATGTAACCCCGGCCCATTTTGCCGAAGCCGCTTCCGGGAGTTATAACTACATCGGCGCCATTTAGTATTCTATCAAAAGTTAACCAAGAGTCTTCATCAGTTTTAACCCAGACATAAGGACTGTTTAATCCTCCCCAGCATTGGTATCCAAGAGAGTTCATCGCATCAAGAATAGTTTTTGCATTGGTCAGATAATAATCGATGTTCTCTTTGATTTCCCTCTTTCCTTCGGCTGAATATGTTGCTGCTGCGGCCACTTGCACTGGATATGATACTCCGTTGAATTTCGTTGAATGCCTGCGATTCCACATATCCTGGAGTTTAATACCCCCGATTTCCAATGCGCCAGGCACTACAGTATATGCACATCGAACTCCAGTAAAGCCCGCTGTTTTTGAGAAGCTGCGAAATTCAACAGCGCATTTTTCGGCGCCCGGAATCTCGTATATGCTTCTAGGTATGCTCGGATCGGTAATAAAGGCCTCGTACGCTGAGTCATAGAGTATTATTGTTCTTTGATTTAGTGCCCATTGAACCCACTCGCAAAGCTGTTCTCTGGTTGCGGTTGCTCCCGTGGGATTATTAGGAAAGCAAAGATAAACTAAGTCGGCCGGATTGTTCTTCAGCTCTTCGGGAGAGGAGACAAAGCCATTTACTTCGTTTCCCTTGAGATAGATCAAACCTCTATAGCGTCCATTTTTTGCGAATCCTGCCCGACCGGCCATTACGTTGCTATCAGAATAAACCGGATACACCGGGTCTGGCAGAGCAATCCTTATGTCGGAAGCAAATAGTTCTTGAAAATTGCCCGTGTCGCATTTTGCGCCATCGGAGACAAATATATCCGATTCATCGATGGAGTCGCATCCGCGTTCGTGATAATCATTCCGTGCTATTGCAATCCGTAGGAAAAGATAGCCCTGTTCAGGGCCGTAACCCTTGAAAGTTTCTTCGCTTGCTTGGTCGTCCACGCCCCGGTGAAAGGCTCTTATTACTGTTGGAGATAGGGGCCTTGTTACATCACCGATTCCCAGCTTTATGAGCTTGCGCTTTGGATTGTCCGCAATATGTTTGCTTACGCGATGGGCTATTTCCACAAAGAGATAATCGGATTGGAGCTTCTCATAGTTTGGATTCAGTCGAATCATCAAGCCACATTATACAGCAGCAGGCTTTTTTGGGAAATAAAACGGTTTTAGAGCTGGAAATGGATAAGAAAGTCAATGGCTGATTCTTCTGCTAATCAATCGCAAATATGAAATTTCCACCGGATTTATTGACTAGTTTATTTATTCTGCTTGATCCCAGATTCCAGGACATCGGCGAGTTTTTCGAGATCTCTTCGCTTCAGAAACAGAGCTATAGGCGAATCATTTTTCAGTGTAATGGATATCCTGTTATTTCTCATAAGATGATAATCGACTATATGACTAAATGGTTGAAATTCGGCTTCACGATTATGATGCAGGTATAGATGAAGTCCATTGCTGTCTGAAATGAGTAATGGGCGGCGATTCCCTTGGATTATCAAAGATAGAACCAGAGCGAGGCCAATGCCATATATGATTAGGTCCGATGTCTGGGGATTTCTGATTAGAGGCCAAAGGGCGGCGGCGAATGGAAGCAAAAAAAGATAATGAGCCGCTCTTACAACAGGATGCCTATTTAGCTTGAGTTCCCTCATTGGATTATAGTAAATTTCAGAAGAAATCGAGTCTACAACAGAGAATTCAAACGTGCGATTTCTCCAATCATATGAAACGAGCCGGTAATGAGTATTGGACGTTTATTATCCGCAATTTTCAAGGCAGTGGCCCAGGCCTCTTCGGCATTCAGAACAAGCTTCGCATTCGCGTTTTGTGATACAAAGGACTGCATGACTTGCTCAGGATAGCTTGTTTTAAAGCTTCCTGGCTTACTTATGATTACAAGCTTGAAGATTGGATTTCTGTTGTTGCAAAGAATTCTAGCCATGGAACCGTGATCCTTACCTGCAACGCTGCCAAAAATGAGTATTGGTGAGTAGGCTGTGAATCTTGATGCGAGTTGTGAAAAACTTTCATAAGTGGCATTGATCGAGCGAGGTGTATGAGCGCCGTCTAAAATGATGGGAGGGCTCACTCTAAGAAATTGAAAACGTCCTGGAAGCATTAATCGCTCGATAGAGGCAATACCCGCTGAATATCTAGTTCCATCAAAGTCCAAAGAAGGTTCTAAGCTTCGTGCAGCGAGCAAGGCTAGCGCGGCATTCTCGGCTTGCACATGACCACCCATGGAAAGCTTGATTACTTCGGATGCGAACGCAGCCGATCGTGGTTTTCCGGCAGGAATTTGCTCTATTTCTGTTGCTTTGGGGCCCTTCCACTTAAATCTCCAAGCAAACTTGTTCAATATGTTGCCAGGGTTTTGCAGTTTTTCGATATCTATAAGTCGTTCATCGAGTTCTGTTAGCGACGATTTTGTCTCTTTGGTTCTTTGTCGTATGATAGACTTTGCGGATGCAGGCAATCTGGCAGTCCAAACCCGCGAGCAAGCTTTTATAATTCCAGCCTTTTCTTTGGCGATTTCATGTATACTATTTCCAAGAATTTCCGTATGTTCTCTTTCGATGTTCGTAATCAGTACAGCATCAGGGTTTCCTATTACATTGGTTGCATCCAGTCGGCCTCCAAGACCAGTTTCAATTATGGTATAATCGCAGCGGATATTTCTGAAAAGTAGAAAGGCAAAAAGCGTGAGAAGTTCAAAGGTTGTGGCCTCTCCTCCTCCTGGCAGCTTGCTGTTTATATCAGTGAATTTTTCAAGTAATTGGCGCGCGGTTTTCAGGGCAATCTTCTCTTTATACTCAGCACCGACTACACGAAATCGTTCTCGATAATCTACAAGATGCGGTGAGCTGTAAATGCCTATGCGCGCCCCAGTTGTAGCGAGTAATTCGCCTATGTAGGCAGCGGTGGAACCTTTCCCCTTGGAACCTGCAATATGGATTTTTTTGAATTCCTCCTGTGGGTTTCCGAAGTAGTCGCATAACCTGCGCATTCGATCGAGGCGATATATGCGATTTGGATTGCCAACCGGGAATCCCTTTTCTAGATTTGTTTGATTCTCGAAAATCGCAAATGCCTCATCTAAGCTTTCGATCACTCTTCTCCATCCCTTTCCTTACTTGGCTCCCATTCATCCAGGGCGAATTGATGTGCCGGGAATCCCTCATATTCCGCGAGCAGGGAGGCATGAGGTTTCAGTTTTTTCAGCGCCTCTACTGTCAGGTAGATTACGCTGGATCGTTTCTTGAAATCTCGCGCGGAAATACCGGACCAAGTTCGGGAGTCGCCGCCCGTGGGCAGAACTGCATTTGCTCCTACGGAATAGTTTGCCGCCGAAAAGGGCACGTTGTCGCCCAGAAGTATTTCACCGGCATTGGAAATCGAGCTAAGTGTTTCGAATGGTTTGGAGGTGCGAATTTGGAGATGCTCAGTGGCGAATTGGTTTACTAGATCTATGCCCTCTTCAATGGTTTCCACAATGAGTATTCCTCCATAACCGGATAGGACATTATTCACATAGGTTCTTCTTGGTTCCGGTAAGGCCAGACCGAAAACAACTAGGTATTCTCGCACCCGCTCAGCTAATTCAGATGAATTTGTAATTAGGAGTGCTGCAGAATCCGAACCGTGTTCGGCCTCTACAAGTAGATTCCTTGCGACGTCTTTAGCATCTGGACTTGAATCGGCCAGAATTATTGATTCTGATGGACCAGCCGGCAGACCGCAGTCAAGCTTGTCACTCAAAATTTTTTTTGCGGCCGCAACATACTTATTTCCCGGGCCAATGCACTTGTCTACCTTTTTCACGGATTCGGTGCCATAGGCTAGGGCCGCCCATGCTTGAGCTCCACCCATGGCATATATCTTCTGGATTCCGCAGAGTTCGGCTGTAAAAAGGCAGGCCGGATCAATGCGACCTGTTGAATCCGGAGGACTTGCAACAGCCATGTTTTTAACACCGGCCAACATGGCGGGAACAGCCATCATATAGAGCATTGAGGGGAAACTGCCCCTACCACGAGGCACATAAAACGCCACCGATTCGATTGGAAGGATTCTCTCGCCTGCCATAATCCCGTGACGAACTTCCTTCCAGAAAATACCATTCGGTTCCTGATTGGCATGGAATCTACGAACATTTTCAATCGAATAGGCGATGGCGTCTTTGAGCTTCTGAGGAATTTGCATTCGAGCTTCTTCGAAGTGTTGCTCAGGCACCATAATAGAGGTGTCTAGCGAGGTTCCATTGAAATGATGATTCAATTCCCTGATCGCAATGTCACCTCTTTCTTGTACATCAAGAATTATATTCGCGACAGAATCGCTAACATCAGCAATAACTGTTTTCGATCTTGATAAGAATTTTCTTTTCTCTTTGTAGCTCAGTTCTGACCATCTGCAAATATTGATCGTCATTTAAGAATCTCCGCAGTTTCAGTTCTAGATATGAATTAATCAGTTCTTCAGTAAGTACTGTTATCTTCACCATGTTTTAGCGCATCCGCGGCTAACTCTTCAATTATACTAATGAATTACCAGACAACTGTAGACAAGCCGAGTTAAGCGAACACGGGCAGCCAGCTTTTAGAAGCCGAAAATCAGTTCGCGCCTGCAGTCTCGCCACGAATCTTGTGGGTAGAAAACCCATTTAGGGGTGTTTCATCTTCAATTTTACCAAGATTCCTTCGATTACCGAGGTAAGCTGTATTTCTTCTTAGTACGGCGCTTGGCACGCTCGATTTTTCTGCGTCAAGTAGATATCTACCTGATGCCAATCTTGACTCAAGTAAGTAGTAGCTATATTCCCACACAAGCTGCATTTCACTTCGGTTCTTTCCTAAATCTATTAAAGCCATGATGTGTACATTCCTATGCTTACAATTCTGATTCTTGATGAACCCTTTTTGTCGATGTGATATCCAGTTTGGTTTGATTTATAAGTTGAATGTCTTCAGCATCTATCCAGAAACCGTTTACAATTAAACTGAGCTTTGCATCATCGTTGACAGTGAACTGCAAAGTGATTGGAAAGGGTGGATAATTGCCGATGAAGATATCTGCAAGAGTTCCCGAGGGCTTCATTTCAAATGGGAAATTTGCGCTATGGAGAGTGAATGGGGAATCGGATTGAAGCGCAACTTCAATTCTTTTCGGCTTTTCCCTCCCTCCGATTGTAACGGAAATAGTTCTGCGTCCTAGAAATGTCTGCACACTCCTCGAAATGTTCAAGGGGGGCGCTTCAAGTGGAATTTGGATTTTTTCAGTTCTTTCCGAGCCGTTTAACTGATAGATTCTTCCCCCTACCAAGATGCTTGCTAAACCGATTGGCCCAGGGCTGGATATTTGAATACTGCGTTCACTATTACTCAAATCAATATCATCGATCAAATGAACTGGCTGAGGGTTGTTTTCATTATATGGATTTAGCCTAACTATCCAAATCAATGTGATAATGACGGTAAGACTTAGAATAAACGCCGCTGCCGGTATTAGCGTGTTACTGTGTCTTCTGGAATAGCGCGAATTCCAGTAGTTCAGACTGGCCATGGCCAAGATCAATGGGAAGAGAAGCAGCGATATCACCAGATTTCCGGATATCCGTGAGAGCAACAAGGATTCTATTATGCTTGAATATGGCTCAAGTAATACCAGACCCACAATATGCGGGATTACTGAGAGTATCAGGAATACGATTTTCAGTTTGCTGTTTCTTGTACTTATGAATATCAGAAGATTGATAATTATCCAAAGAGAGTAGGCTGCCACTGTAATATCGAACGCGATAAAAATCAGAAATGTGAGAACAGCGGCTCCAATAGCGGCGTATGAGTAGAAATGTGGATTGCGGATCAGAGGAAGTCCATGAATAGCCAGTATAAACATCGTAGATAGCGTTGCCGCAATGGTCAATTTGAAGAAAACGAATATCCCAGGCGAATTCTCCCATAAGTCAGGGAAACCCGAAAGAAGCAGGGCCACTTCCACCAAAAGGGTTGAAAGAAACAGGAACAGGAAAACTATTGCTAGCAGAAAGGGTAGAGTCCACCAGTAGCGGGCAAAACGTTTGATGTTGAGTTTTATATTCCGTATCCAAATCAGTATAACAACGATGAAGATAGCCGCTACTGTTAGAAAGGCTGTCACGAAGATAGCTTCTTTAATTATGTAGGAGTTCGATACCGAACTAATTAGGAGGTATGTGCTCTCCCAGCTTGATGGAATCTCCTCAAAGATATAATCCAGAGCCAGAAGGGCACTGAGGAAGCGGCGAGTATAAGCAGCTTGCTCTTCCGCGAGTCCTAAACCGACAAGAGAAATTGTTGGGATTCCCGCATCCAGCCAAGTTTCAGGTAAGCTAGTGCTGTTTTTCAGACCCATTCGAGTAACTAAAACATCGATAAGCTCAAGAGAGAAGCGAATATTCTCCGATGACAAGGCATCGATTAATCCCTCGACAAACCAGGATGGGCTGATAACTCTGTTGCTGCCAATTTCTGTATCCCAGGTGTGAGGTATTTCATCGCTTTCAAGATACAGGGCAAAGGTATTTTCCTTCCGAGTCAATTCTCTAAGAGCCAGTCTGCTTCCATAGGGATGAAAGCGAGTAGTTCCCTTCTCAGCTCCTAGAAACAAAAAAGTAACGGTATTCCTGGGAGGATTGATAATCAGTTCCTTTGCCATCTGGAGGAGTAAGGCGGTTGAAAATGCGCCACCATCAATGGGCGTGGCAAGTATATATTGTCCACTTCTCGAACCTGGAATACCCACGATGATATTCTCTGAGAATGAATGCCCGCGATCACCAGAATCGAGAGTTTTTCTTGAATATGCTATACCTAGGGAATCAAGGTATTCTGCAATATGGTCTAGTGCGAGACGTTCAGCGGCGGTGCCGTCAGCTCTTGAGCCAAGGTTTATGAAATATGCGAAATTAGCTTCGATATCAGATATCGCCTCGGAATTCGACAATATTGTTAATGAGAAGAGAATTGCAATTAAGAATCGCATCAAGTTCAGGGTAGGTTGATATACAATTAACCGTCAACGAGATTTTAGACAGAAGCGCACTTCGAAATTATGAACAATTATTCATCAATCCATCTCCCCAAAAACCATCTAATCAATTAGAATACAAGAATAATTTGGGCTTTTGCCAATATCATGAGAGAGGATGTTGATAGATCGTGACTATTTACAGAAAAAATCACATAGAATTAGGAACAAAGGCAGTGCTAACAAACGAAGGAGCTGGCTTTTTCTTGAGGAGAGGATACAGACTCAGCAGGATATCAACCGTCGATGGCGGAAAGCAATTTGGCATCCGGTTGGCTAGAATATTGCCCAATACTCTGCAGCATATGATAAGAACCGGCTATTTCTCAAGTTTGGAAACTTCCAATGTAGAATTCACAACCGTTAGATCGGACTTGATGGACTTATCCAAATTGACGATATTTGGTTTTCTTTACAAAAGATTCGACAAGGAGGTATTCGATATTCTGGTCAATTCATCATTGGTAAGAGCCTGGAACAGGTTTAATCCAAATAGAGTTATTGATGAGAAAACAAGAATCAGTGACAGAGTTCTCAGAAGCGTTATGTCGAAGAACTATATTCTGCTCAAATCAATTCGTAAATCCATCACCACTCCACTTATAAAAACTGTTATGTCTAACACTTCGTCGCTGGCTGATGAGAAGAATGTGATGATATTTCTTGGTGATAAATTCCTGGATAATACAAGACCCTTGATTTGGTTTATTCTGATGAAGTTTTCACACGAGAAGGAATGCGAAACGCTAATCAGGCAAATAAGTGAACGTCTTGAATTGTATATTCGCCGCTCTACTATTGCTGATTATCTAACTTTGTTGCTAGTAGAGATGATATTGATTGCAGAAGTATTGAATATGCAAAAATTTTCAAAACGAGATAAAACTTTTGGAATAAGCACAGAAGAAATTCAGCATGATGCTATAAGACGAAATGCCTTATTGGAAGCGATGAAAGTTGCGAAAGTAAATTTAGTTATTGGTTGGAGATTTGGCAACTCCAGTACCACATCCATCAATTCTGATGATAAACTGCAAATTGTTGTTTACAATAGCGAAGCAAATTATCTTGATTTCAAAGAAAAGTTCAGCGAGGGCATGGAAATAAAAAACGGTGTTTCACTCCAGGAATTCTATAATGACGCATCTATTGGGAATCCGGAACTGGGTTTGCAGTACCAGGGTTATCTTCGCGAGGAGTGTAGTAAGGTTGGATTGCGCTTCACCTCAAAGGTGGGCATGGTTCGTGGTGGTGTTCCCTCAATTACCCTGACAATTCGTTTCTAATGATGTCTCCAACAACCTACTAAATGATCGTTCACTATCCCTGTTGCCTGAAGATGTGCATAAACAACTCTCGGGCCAATGAAGCGAAACCCGGCTGCTTTTAGCTCTTTTGCGATAGCTAAGGCCCTTGGAGTTGTACTTGGAATTTCGTGGATTGTTTTCCAGTTGTTTACCAGCGTTTCACCGTCGAAGAATTCCAGTATCCATTTTGCGAATGAGCCATGCCTTGCTGTTATCTCTCTAAATGCTCGAGCATTCGAAATAGAGGCCTCAATCTTTTTTCGATTGCGAATTATTCCGCTGTTGTTCATGAGTTTTTCTATCTCACACATGCCCCAGCTTGCTATTTCATCGACATCGAAATTTGCGTAGGCTTCTCTATATGCCTCGCGTTTTCGGAGTACAGTCAACCATGAGAGGCCAGCTTGAGCGGATTCAAGTATTAGGAATTCGAAGTTAACTCTGTCTTCAAATGCAGGTATGCCCCATTCATTGTCGTGGTAAGACATATAAAGAGGATCCCCTTTGCACCACGCACAGCGTTGAAGTCCGTCATCTCCTTTGATTAGGCTATATGCTTGCAATTTCTTCTTTGAATTTCCCTGATTTAACAGCTGAATTGCATTGTTTGCAGAGTGTAAGCTTCTTCCCATCATTTTCGTATTCGTATAGCAGCTTCACTCCGGTCCGCTTGCACAAAGGGCATTTCCCACGTCCGGATTGCGGGATCTCTGCTTTCAGATTCTTGCCGCGATGAGTTTTGGACATGCTCGAGTCTCCTTATCTTAGAGGCAAATGAAGCTTTCAGATATCTTCGGCAGACTATACAGACTAAGATAGGATAGAGTCAAGATTAGTTTGCTGATGAAGGAAGAACCTGCTTTTGCGTTATATCATAGGCATTTACTGTACCCGCGGGACTAAGAACTCTGGTATAATCGGAAAATTTGAGGCGATGATTATCTGAAATTAGGAAACGACTATGGACAGACAAAAAATAGAGGATATAGTTCGCAAGCTTCTTATAGAAATCGGAGAAAATCCTGATCGGGAAGGCCTGCGCAACACACCTAAAAGAGTGGCCGAATCGTGGATTTTTCTGAGTTCCGGGTATCAAGGCAATTTGGATGAGATAGCTAGTGAGGCAGTGTTTGAGTCGGATTCGAGCAATAAGATGATACTTTGCAAGGATATAGAAGTGTACAGTCTTTGTGAGCACCATATTTTGCCCTTCTTTGGCACATGCATTATTGGTTACATTCCCAAAGGGAAAGTGATTGGAATCAGTAAACTTGCTCGAATAGTCAATCACTTTTCGCGACGCTTGCAGATGCAGGAACGATTGACGGCGGATATTGCTAAGGCGGTTATGAGGATCGTTGATGCCGATGGTGTAGGAGTTATCATCAATGCCAAACATATGTGTATGTCAATGAGAGGTGTTGAAAAACAGCATAGCTCTATTACAACAAGCTCTTTTCTTGGGAGCTTTCATTCGAATTCAAATAAGCGTACCGAGTTTATGACCTTGGCGAAGAATTGAAATGACGAGCAGGTTTCAGTTTTGCTAATCAGATGTGAAGGCACTTCCAGCGAGACGAGACTATCCAAGGTTCAGATTTGGTGGAATCAGCCGTCGAATAACTTCTGCTAGGCGGCTGTTCGGCTGAGAAGCTACTTACTGATTCTGCAGTATAAACCCCCTAAGACCCAATATCAAAACTTATTACTTCTGAAACACCTTCATTAACTCTAATCTCAGCATTAAATAAATGTCCAACCTGAGTTACCCTAAAATTATCATAATCAGCCATAGTCAAAGTTATGGTCTTATCATCTATCTCATGAGATTCAATCATATTGGAGGGATAAAGCCTAATTAAGGTGGTTTTATCATTTAGAACGCAGATAACTTCATCAAATACAACCGTATTTTGAGGATAATAAATATCCATCACGGAATAAGTTAATGTGAGCTTAACTTTCATATGAAGAATATGACTTTCGTACTCATATGTCTAAGATGACGTAAGCCTTAATTTCTCAGCCTCTTGAGAGCGAACCGGCTTATCTCGTTACGATCGGCGTTCCAAGGTAGCAAATTGGAATAATCGCTTTTCTCGAGGCTCGGTGCCGTCTCGATAACCCATTTCAGATAGCCATAGGGATTCAGCTCATTCGTCTTGGCTGTCTCGATCAGAGAGATGGTATTGGTAATACACCAGTGGAGTTTCCGGTGGCCCGCCTCGGGCCAGCCACATGTAGGAGTCGGTTCTGTTCTCCCCACCTGGTTCCTTCATTACCTGTACCGTAGTCTCATCCATCTTGAATCACCGGCCCCTCTTTCTGATCTTTTGGACAAAGAGATCTTCTAGAACTTTGGGCACTTCATAGGCCTTCATGGCCCAGTTGGACATATCCTGCTGACACTGATATGGACTCCTATGCGTTCGAAACCTTTTCCTAGGCGGTAGAAGGGCAAATAGTCGGTGAATTTGTTGACTAGAACGAAGGCCAGTAGCGCTGGGGGACGCTATGCTTCCAGGTAGCAGCCGTGCTTCTCGGCCTGCGCCATTCGGAATACCGGATTCTCCTCATTCCTTAGAGCTTTCGTAACAACGACACGCATACTTCGAGTACACATGCCGCTTTACGAAAACCTGCTCTGGGATAATTTCCAACTCCTCGCCGATATCTTCACCAACTTGGCTCAAGCTAGCACCGCAGTCGCAGGTTTTCTCTTCTTCGCTTATGTCGTGGATGATTTCTTAGCGGGGGATCGAAGGATCAAGGGCTTTTGCGTCCAGCCTTCTTGCACCTGTGATAGGAAACTATGATGTCTTCGGATTCAATCTCACTGAAGGGTCCCTGCTGGTTTGGATCGAGTTTCTCGCTGGCCCTACCATACTTGCGATACAAGGCCAAGCGGAGCTCTTCAATCAGGCGATCAGTTTTCTGCTCCAAGATATTTTTCGACTGAACCAGTTTCTGATTCTTCTGTCCCAGAGAGAGTGAATGTAATCTTGTACGTACTCGGGAAGTTTCCGGAACTTTTCGACTACCACCTTGGAATTTTACCATCCTAGAATTCACCTTGGAAAGAGCATTGACTATATTGCCGAGTAGATTGCAAAGCGGCCGACCATGCCACTTAGTTCATCAATTCGTATTCGATCTTCTGGTTAGCATTCAAGAAGTCGATACCAGCTAGAAGCATTATCAATTCATCTGTGCTGATATGTCTGCAATCTACTTCGGTATTCGGCCAAGGGAAGTGGCCTTTCTCAAGTCTCTTCTCTAGCCAACCAGAATCCATTGCGCTCTTCACCATAGGCCTTTGATGAGTTTTTTCTTCCGGTTACAAAAAAGGAACAGGCTTCCAGAACCGGGATTCTGCTCCTGGCCTCTTCAGCGACAAACGAAAGGCCGTTGGCCTGCTTGTGCATATCGGTGACATCCGGACGAGTGAAGATGTCAACTGAATCCAGATCGATAATCACGAGTGGACAATCCGCGGGCCTATTACCAGTTCAGTCAGTTTTTTATGGCTTATATGAATCGGTATTTTCAGTTTCATTCCATCTTGCCATTCAAAAACATATGCCGAGCTGTTCACTGAGGGAAGAGTCCGGTGGACGAAAGGAGTATCGTCCTTGCCACGGGCTGTAGAATCGATCTTGTTGATCTTGGCCCGCCAGTAACTGAAGGTCGAATAGGAGATGTGATTCTCCTTGCAATACCTCTCTGCTGGGAAAGTCCGGATTTCCTACAGTTGGCAATGATGTTCTGCCATTCGTCAATCTTGTTGCAAATGCTCCTAGAATGTGAGATGGCAGAGGTTCTGAGTTTTTCATAAGGGGAGCTGATTTTAGACGGTTACTGTTAAACTTTGCTCCCAAGCGAATAGGAAAGAGATTAGCTCAAGAGGTTTTTCTTACCTCAACAAGATGTTGGCTCTCGTTATTGGAGATGAATACCCCAGGCTTTAAGCCGCTAATCTCGGTTATCGAATCCATCAGTGGTGCAATATAGGTCACGCCAACGTCTTCTATTATATAAATCCCGCCACTTTTTAATTTGTCATAGGAATGCTTAAACAGACTGATATTTGCTTCTAGGTTGTGAAAACCATCATCGATGATTAAATCGAAATTGCTTACTCCGATTTTCTGCCACATCTGCTTGATGGTTGCTGGATCCTGCTGGTCAACGTGGAAGGTTTTTATCCTTTCATCGCTGAACAGGATTTTTTCGTCAATATCAGCTCCGTAGATTTGGGCGTTGAAGAAATACTCCTGCCAAAGCCGTAGCGATGCGCCCGGTTTGTAACCTGAGTATATGTGCATATTTTCGACTAGGTTGGGGTTAACTGAACCTATACCACACTCAAAGACTAGTCTTATTTTTTCTCTGCAGTGGTCGAAGAGCGTAGAATAATACTCGGTATAATCGTGGGATATGGATCCGTAGCTTTGAATGACACCTTTGTCCGATCCATGGCTACGGTTTAGGATTGTAAGCATACCGATGGACTTCCAAGCTAAGACTCTTACATCGGCCTTGAGTGGGGGAAGTTTTTTCTTTCGAGAAAAAATGCGGAGGTTTGCTTTGAGATAGGACAGGAACCTCAGTAAGTTGACTACAAATAATAATAAACTACCCTTGAGGTACTTTTTGTCGAATTTTTTTACAGCAGCTTTGATTCGATGGATTCTAAACCTGATATTCAACGTGGTAGTGCCCTTTGGGATGAGTCGATTGAATCCGATGAGTATAAGGTTTATTCAGATTATAGTCAAGCAAAGAGGATTCCATAAGGAACTTATCTCCCAACGGACTATTAGGCCGCTTTTCGTTGGATTCGAAGTAACCGAGAGCAGTTGAGATCCAAGCATTCTTCTCGGAGTTGGCTGTTGACGTTTCAGGGGATTCCCGGGTGTCTGTCTCATCGGATTAGATAGCGCGAAAAAAGGTTTCGTGGGCAAAAAGCTCAGGGTTAAGGGCGGGATTAGGACGAGTCGCTAACCAACTCGCTGTGGACTTAAGGCTGGGGGCAACTGTAGGGGGGCAAATGGTTTGAGAAAATGTAATTTCAGGTTGAGATTAGGCTAATTTATTATATGGTAGTGCATTAGAGTATTATTTAGCGTGTTATTCTTGAGCAGGCAAAATGAGAATAAATGAGAAAATTTTCGTTTTCCAGGGCGAAAAATGGAAATTTTAGCACAAAGAATATCTGCTAAATCCTTTTATTTGCGCTAACTCTTTGTTAGGTTGCTAAAGGTATGGCCCTGCAGATGGGGAATGGGTTCCGGTTGCTTTGGTAAGCGATGTCAATAATATAGCTCGGTTCGAATCCGAAACTCGGCGGCCTACTTTTTCCATAGTAGTGAATACCTCGTATCAGAATCGATAACGTTTTTTCCTGCTGAAAAAAACGTATGTAACGATGACGAGTTTATACCGTTCTCTCTGAATGAGAACTGTTTTTATATCTTGTTTACTGTCTGCTGTGTAACGGAAAATTAGGTTTCCGGTTAGGATGTCTTTGTAATGGCGTCCGGATTCGCGATTGCATCTGCTGCGTTTTGTCTTAGTGTTGTAAGCATTATTGGCACATCTGCGTAGAGCGCTTGGTTGATAATGATTCGTCGGGGAGATTCGATACGTAGATGCTCCATTCGGCTTGTGAGAGCTTGTATCCGTCCATCTCTCTTTGCGATATTTGTCTTTTATTGCGGGTAGCTACGTAGCGTAGATTATCGAGGATTTCTGCCAGGTTTGAACGCTGCTTGAAGTGCTTTTTATGGCGATTTAGAATGCGTTTAAAAGCGACTTCGTAACTCTTTTTTCTATAAACACTGTCCACCATCTCATTCCGTTTCGTCTGGAAGTGACATGCCAGTAGACTTCTGAGAACAGTTCTGTTCCGTACGGGTTTTTCTATAACGGCCTGTTTTGGATGACTATGGATTTGTTCTCAGGCACTCTTCGGCCCGTGTGGTTCCCTAACGAGCGAAACATCAGGTTTTTCCCGCTGGAGAAGTGAAACCACTCTCGGGTTCTTGGGACGAAATCTGCTGCTAGTCATCTTTTTTTACTTCTGTTCCATGTTATTTCTGGGCAGAATTCGAACGCTACAGCATTCATCATGCCGTTTATGATGGTAGGAAAGTCAAAACACCGTGTCATTTCAAGGATAAGTTCGTGTGCATTTGCGGCTGTTTTTGATGTGTCTCCAGGTTCTATGCGACTAAGCGGTGGCTATTTCTTCGATTCCTTTCTGAATCTCAGGCCAATGTGCTTTCATCCTCTTTCGTAGCTTCGGGGCGTTTTCTTCGAGATATTTATCCGAGATGTGAATTACATCGAGAATAGCCCCTGAATAATTGAAGCGGGGATCTAGTTTTTTTAAGGTAGATATGTGCTTCGAAATTGCATCGGCGATTTGCGGGTTTGCCATTAGGTCGGTATCATCTTGTATCCTTGACACCCATCGCCTGAACTTTTTGGCGTAGAGGTCTGCGAGTGCCTTTGGAGAGAGGGCGAAATATCCTCTTCGCTGTTCCCAATCAAAGCCTTCCTTTCCTTTTACCTGGGACATCCACCGGTAGATTGTTTGTGCTGGGATGTCTAACTTGTCCGCGATTTCAATTACGCTGCTATCTTCTTTTACGTAGAGCCGTTCAGCCTTCTCTTTTACCTCGTTTTTATGAGCCAAAGAGTCCCCCGATGAAATAACGCATTATTAGAAGGACAACCGGTGATAGTATTGAGGCGAGTGCTACCATATATATATGGAAGGCTTTTAGTTTTGCTATATCCTTTTGACTCCGGGTGACCTGGGATTTTAGCTCCAGGAATTCTTCCTTGCGAACTATCTTTTCCTCTCGTGTGAATTCTTTTAGCTCCGCTTTCAGTTCGGCTAGGGATTTTGCGACATGTTCGAGCTCTTTCTTGAGTACCGCGAGGGTAACCTTTTCGTTTTCAATGTCATCATTCATGTTTTTGGCCTGTGTAAAAAACTATTTGTGCTTTCAGTCCCTCTATGTAGAGGCGCATTTCAATAATATTTCTCTCAAGTTGCCTGTATTCTTCGAAGGATAAAAAGAGGCCGTCTGAGTGGGGTTCGAAAGTAACTTCCGCTAGTTCTGGCTCAACCGGCATGGGTGGACGTTGATTTTCCGGAATTGTCGGCACTAGAGATGTGCAGGCACTAAGGAAATAGACTATTAGCCCTATCGAAAAGATTGATATCAAGCGTGTTTGCAAGAGCTGTTTTTTGCTCATGGGCTACCTCCTCTATTTTTTGGTTTCTGGTCTGCAGCGCAATAGTCCGGATGATTTGATCTGTGGCAATTTTGTTGCTTTTACCAAGCTGCTGATTGCGGGAAAAAAGGAATAAAACCAATCCGCCTAGTCCCACTACGGTTCCTATCAGAATTGCTATAGTGCTCATTTCTTTTCGGGCGGCTTGGGTCCGTTTAAGGTGGCTGCTTTGTTTGCCTTGATTCCGCTAACCATGACGCCGATTATGGCTATCGCGCCTGGCCCCAAAATTCCATAGGCCATTTCGTGTTGGATGTTTGAGGTTCTTTCTTTGATTAGACAGACAATAAATAGGCCACCAATAAGAGCGATTCCTAACATGTATTTCCACTTGTTGGCTACTACGAACTGGCCTTGTGGTAACATGCCAGTGCTTTTGACAAGTGCACGCAAATCTAAGGCTATGTAGGCCCCTACGACCCCAAGAAAGGCACCTGAAATTGCCCCTGCAACAATACTGTTTCCAGATAGCAATACGATTGCAGCGCTGATAACGAATGCCAAGACAACTAGTGTCAGTGTTCCAAAACGTTTCATACCTTTATCCTCCATCTCTAGAATTGTCGAAATGGAGGTTTGTAGTTAGGTGAAATATTTTACTTTTTTTAAGGCTTTAAAAGTGCGGCTTTTTCGAGTATCTCCTTTCTTTTGTGGGGAGAGGTGAGTGAGCGTATTCGACTAGATGAAAGATTGTAGGCGCGGCCTAGTTCTTCGTATGATTCTCCTTTTTCGAAGCGTTTTAATATCTCCAAGTCTCGTATCAGGATGATGACGTTTTTAGGGAAGTGAATATCTTCCCCGGAAAAAAGCTCAAAAACTTTCTTTGCCGTATTCTCTCCGATTTCATAAGATAGCAACTGGAAAATCTCATAGCCTCTCATTAGCTGTCTCCTCATTTGGGTGGCTTGTCGGGATTGAAGCCGGCTTTTTTTGAGATATCCCGCAGGGCTAGGATTACCGATTGCGCGGCCTTGCGACTTAGAAATCTCATATCCTCGACGTCGGTAATACGTTTTATCATTGCGTTTAGGCTCGGTTTTGTTTTTTCTCTTGAGGCTAGTTGCCAGAGTACTTTGATATAACAGAGTTGGCGCTCGGTACAGTGGTTTTTGGGGTTACTGACATGTTTCCATCCTGCCTGGCGGAAGCTCTTCATAAGGCTAAAAAACTGATTATCGTTTTGTATTTTGGCTGCGCTACGCACGCCTGTCGACTTTTTTAGCATTGCTCGATAGGTTTTATCATCTAGGTTCAATTCCTTCTTTGCGATGTGTATAGCGGCTAACTTGGCGTTTCTTTTGGTGAGCATTCATTAAACTCCTATCTTCTTCTTTCCTAGGTCTTGTATTTTTTCCAGGTTGGGCTGGATGCGAAAAGAATCTTTTACGTTTTTTTTGAGTCCAAGCTTAGCGATGGTGGTATCTTCGAGAGTTTCGATCTGTTCGCGATCAATCTTCTGCTCGGTTTTGATGCAAGTATTTAGACGTAGATTTTTCAGAACTCCGATTAGGTCAGCAAGCCTTGCTTTGTCTCGGGGGATGGGTACGCTTGTTGTTATACGAAATCCGATTGTTCCGAAATTTAGGTTGCGGCTTCGTTTTTTTGCAAATTCCTTTTTTTGCTGTTCGCAATAGTTAGTTATTTGCCGCTCAAGGTATTTGCGTTCGGATTCTAGGCCGGTGGCGTTCTGTTTGGCACTGGTTTTTAACTGGTTCACTGCCAGCGTGAGTTCTCCGTTTATCTCTGATAGGCTTATGTCGATTTCTCCCATGCGCTTGATTGCAACATCCGCATCCTCCCAGTTCTCAACCTTTTGATTCATTTCTTCTCCTTGTGATTTTTTATCTTTAGGACTAGCTCTCTAATGGCCAGCCCCAGTCCGATAAGAGTTCTGCTGTGGAACTTCTCTCCAGTATCTTTGATTGTTTGTGAAAGGCGATATAAAAATCCGTTCATTAGTACCTCCTCATAACTAATCGAGCGGCGTTCTTGACGTCTTCTGTTGAGGGCTCTAAATCTCCTTCACGGAGCGTATAGTCACGCAGGCGTTTGAGGATTTTCTCTAAAGTCCTCAAACAAGGTGATGGTTCCGATCTCCAACGAATTCTCGAGGCGTGCACAAGGGCGTTTTGTATGGGAGTCTTCAGCCCTGGCCAGGCGGCGTTGATGATTCTCCGTATGTCTTCAACGGTGATGTCGTCGAGCATTAGTCTCACGCCCACCCGGGAGAGCAGTTGATCATGATCGTTCCGGACATTTTGAATCATGGCAGAAAGCCGGGACAGGCCGCAGAGAACCAGGCCCGTGTTCCCCGCGTCGTAAACTACCTGCCTTAGATACTCGAGTGCTCCGTCTGTCAGGTAGTCGGCCTCATCGATGATGACTAGTGTGTCGAGGTCTTCAAGTGTATGAATGATTCTCTCTGTGAGCATTGCAGCTGAACCTTTTGAGGCAACGCCGAGCTTCTCTGCTAGGGCATTAGTGAGCTGATATTGAGTGTAGGTTTTGTCTGCTTTGATATATATTCCGCCTTTCTGTTTTACATAGGAAAGGAGTGCGACCGTTTTTCCCACACCGGCATTGCCGCATATCAGGGCGATATCGGTTTCTTCCGAGGCTACATCCATTGCAAAGTGCATTTGCCGGTAGGTTTCGATTGCTACTGTGGGTACTTGTAAGGTTCGGGCTCGCTTTTCCTCTTTGCGCAGGTAGGACCCTATCATATGAGCTAGCTTTTTGTTGTCGCCCTTATAACTCTCTGATAGCCATGAGGATATAACACTGCTTGAAACACCCAAACTTCGCGCAATTTGATTTTGGGATTTCCCTGTGCTTTTGATGTGCTTTTTTAGGGGCTCTTTTAAATCCATATCAAACTCCTTTGAAAAAACCATTCGAGTTGCGTGGTTTCTTCTTTTTTTGCTTAAACGCGTAGGATGCAATGTCAACAACATCATTAAGTCCGACTGCCCTTCGGGCTTCTGGCAATTCGTCAACTAAGGATTTGCGAGCCGTTGGTTTTTCGAGATATTGTGATAGAATTTCTTTTTGTTTTTTATTGACCTCGGCTCTTAGGCGTGAGTTCTCTTTTGCGTCTTTTGTGTCAGATAGATAATTGTTGTAGGCTATGAAGAGTTGGCGGCCATCCAAATCGAATACAATAATCGTTTCTCTGTTTCTAAAGGGGCGGCGGGCTATGAGTTTCTTTCCTATGTGTCCGATTATTTCCTCTGCGTAGTAGTCGACGTTGTCGATAGATATTCCGTATTTTGTTACTGTTCGTTTAAATTGCTCTGCAAATACAAGTTCTCTTAATTCTGTTGGCATAATGGGGCGCGGGTAGGCGGTTTCTTCCTTGAACACTTGATCTGGAGTACGTCCATTCATGCCATCTCCTCGATGCCGATGCTCTGCCGCATAACGTTTTGCCCACAGATTGAAGAGCGCAGAAACATCATCTAGCTCAAGAAGGTCGCCGCGTTTCTTCTGACCCTTGATTCTGCGGTAGTAGAGTGCTATGTCTGCTGGCCGATCTGAGGTGTTCGAACCTGTATAGGACGGGAATTCTTTTGAAAAGGTTTCACTGACAACTCGGAAAAAACGCTCAACCGGCTTGGCTTGGGCTCTATATGCTTGGGCAAAATGCACTCTTGCGCCCAGCCTGCCGAACACGCCTTGTAGCTCAATAGTCTCTTCCTCAATTAAGGGGTCAGCATTTTTGATTTTAACCTTCTGCCCATTTAAGAGCTTGGATTTAAAGTCCTTACCGTTATCGATGTGGATTTCTTTTGGAGCGCCGTAGTTCTCGATGCATTGTTCCAGAGCGGCGAGGATGGTATAGCGGTTGGGCGTGATGGCTATTTGCCACCCGAGCGGTTTGCGGCTACGATAATCGATTATCATTGTGAGCCAGGGGCGGAAGGGTGTGCCTTTTTGCGGGTGGCGGCAAAGCAAGTCTAGGATGTGGTGGTCTGCTGAAACTATTTGCATGGGGTGAAGAGCGTCAAAATCTCTTCTGATTGAGGGGGCCGCCTTATCGTTGTAGGCCTTTTCCCCTTCACGCCTTAGGATTTTTACTGCCTTGGGCAGGCTGTTGATGTAGCGGCGGGCTGTGCTGTAGTTGATATCTTTTTTGTGGTATCGCTTTATCAGACGCAGGATCTGTGCAAGAGGTGGGCGGTTCTCGTCGAAGTAGTATGCTTGGATTAGTTCTTTATCTTCTTTTTGCAGGGTTCGAGAGCCCGCGCCTTTGACGCCGTGATAGCGAGGTTCTAGCGATCTCAGGCCGCCACTTTCGTACCACTTTTTCCATCGGTAGAGGGTTGGAACAGAGAAGCGTTTGATATCCTTTTGAAGTGTCGCCTTGCCGGTGTTGTACTCTCTGACGTACTGTGTCGGGCTAAGGCCACTTCCTGCCATTTCCAATAGGATGTTTTGACGCTGATAGGCTAGCGTTTCTGCTCTAGTCATGATTCTTCTTCCCCTTTTTCGAAGTTTGGAGCTGCAAAAAGTTCATCCGAGAAAATCTGTTTTTTCCACCGCTGTATAAGTTTTTCTCGCTCCTCCTTCAAAATGCACGACAAGGCTTCCACCTCGCGGTGGAGCATCTTGGAAATTGCACGATTGATGGTTCCGGTGAAGATTGAAGCCACGAGCTTGGGGATTTCGATAGATGCATCAAGAAGGGCTCTTCTTTTTGAGTCGTACTGCCTAGCATCGTAAGAAAGGCTGGGATTATTTTCGACATGGATGTACTCGCGAACTTCATCCATTTCTCTCTTTTTTATTTTGACCTTTCTCTCCTCGTGGAGTTCTTTTTTTAGTCGCCGCTTCTGGGCGTTTAGCTCGTTCACCTTCTCCTTCAGTTCCTTTTTATTGGGGTTCTCTTTTTCGACAAATTTGAAGATTTCCTGCTGAACTTCGCTGGGGAGTTCTTTGATTCTTCGAAAAACTGTCACGTCTCGCGTGGTGATTCCTGGTACCATCTCGCAGACTCGGTTTCGAAGAGAATCACCATTCCGTGAATTATTCCCGGAATGGGTGAAATGGCCCTTTTCGTTCCTTTCGCGGGTTTCCCGCCGGTCTTCCATCCGTTCGAGCAGATGGATGGTAAGGCGGTATCGTTCCATGGTGTTTAGCTGACGGGCGAGGTTGGTGCTAAAGAGGATGTCTGCCTCATTTTCAACGTCATCTATGGCGATGGCTGGGACGTTTTCCAGCCTGATAGCCTTTGCGGCACGGAAGCGCTGGTGGCCAGAAAGGATGGTATACCCCCCTTCTTCAGTGCCAGTTACAAGTAACGGCTGTAGGATTCCGTTTCTTTCTATGTCGGCTTTGAAGAAATTCCATTCTTCGCCTTCGATGTCGTTGAAGTACTTGCCGTTATCGAAGTGAGGTTTGAGCTTGCCAATGGCGATGTCTAGGACTTTCTCCATCCTTCCTCCCAATGAGTTTTTTTCATATAGGCAGTCAGATTAGCTAGTGAGTGTGGCCTACATTCGGCAGAGCATTTGATAAATGTGTGCAAGAGTGCATCGCGTTCGTTATCGAAGATGCGAAGGCCAATCATAAGATTACTCTGATCTTTTTAAGCTCGTTCCAGCTCTTATAGCCGAGTTCATAAGCGATGGCATGTTGTAGCCTAGCACCGTTGCGGATGCCCGAGATGGTGCGATATATTGCTTCCTTTTTAACGCCATATTTGCTTGCGAGCGCGATTTGCTTTATGCCTTTCTTTCTTAACAGTGCGAGGATTTTGATAGCGGTGTGCTCGTCCCGTTGATTATGTGCCGGTTTGGGTTGTATGATTACCACATTAACCTCGTTAGAGGGGTTTTGGCTGATGCCCCTTTTTTGGTTTAGTTAGGAAGCTCGCATCCTACGCCTCCTAATAATAACTCTTGTAGAGGTTTTTGCAAACCCTGTAAGAGATATATTGGAGAAAATTCTGTCCTCTAGGTTAAGAATAATAAGAAAAGCACTTAATAAAACTCAAAAAGAGTTTGCCGAAGCTTTAGATACGGTTCAGGGTGTCATAAGTGATATTGAAAATGGAAGGAAGCAGCTATCGAGGGCTTTGATTACCAGTATTGTAGAAAAATTCAATATTGATGCTACTTGGCTTATCACCGGCGAGGGGGAGATGTTCCGCGAAAAAGCGCCGCCTATAGAAGAAGATGATGATGACGATTTTCCCGAAGACCCTGAGCAAGGGATGGCTATGCTCGATTCGATGTTGGGGATGCTAATCAAGAAGGGTGTAATAAGCGAATCAGACATACCTCCTCCACTAGCTGGAGTTAAACGCAAACACTTCAAGATGAAAGAAAACGCTAGAAAAATCCTAGAGCGTGATTTAGAGCGAGCAAGAGTAAAAGAGGCAAAAATCAAATCTGAACAAGCTCGCATCGAGGCTGAGTTGGAGAAGTATACAGATGCGGATGAGGCACAGGAAAATGCTCCCAAATATGGTCCTTTTGTAGAATTACCGTTATACGAGATTGGAAGCGATGGCCACTTTGATGAAAAGGACGTATCCGATGAGCCCAAAACCTCTCGTGTTGTGATGGTGGGAAAAGTTGCCGCCGGCATTCCTATAGAGATGATCTCAGATGGAACGATGGTGACGATTGAAACGGCATTTCTACCAGTGGATGCCAAAGAGTGCTTTGCGGTTCGGGTGGAAGGAACTAGCATGATTGGCGCGGATATTCACGATGGAGATTATGCGTTGATACGTTCGGCCAGTGTCCCGGTTCATGGTCAGATTATGCTAGTTGCCCATGATAACGAATCCACACTCAAGCTGGTAAAGGAAACACCCGAGGAAGTCCGGCGCTTCCATCTTTACTTCGTTGACGGTAGTGGCCAGGAGATATTGGCAGAAGAAGACGGAACTGACTGGCGCATTATTGGGAGTTATGTATGCACATTCAAACCTAAGTCTAATTAAGTTGAAAGATGAGGTTGTGAAGTTGAAAACTATGCTCCTAGTTTTCTCGTTTTCTTCTTAGCTGCCACTTTTTGCCGAAGCCTTCGGTGATTTTTTAGATGTTCAGTTTGTCCGTGTTTATGATGATGATACTTTTTTATAGTTATCGAAGGAACTTATCCGCTTCTCGGGGGGAAGATAGGCATCCGTGTTAGTTAATAGTGTTGAGCCTGGGAGAGCTAATTCGGAACTTGCAGTTAGGTGCGATGGCAAGGAAGGAACGCACGACTGGTACGATTCTCTATAAAATTTCGCAAGGCTAATTACAGCCCTCTACGGGCCTTTATTCCTTGGATGGAAGCACAATATCTTCTTTCTTAAGAAGATAAAATTTAAACAGCATTTAAATGCGCATAGCACCTGATTTCCTGGTGAGCCGTGGTGAAATTCTCGCTATGTCGATGAAAATAGTCAAACCATCCCAAAATACTAAAATATTTTAACTAACTACGAGCACTGATGATTGCTAGTCTTCCTCTATGAAGCTTGAGAAACAGCATCTAAGTTTCAATCCGTATTCAAGGCCGGGGGAGAAGCTGGACGGTGTGAAGGCCCTAATTATTCACTGGGTTGCCAATGCTGGAACGAGCGCCCAGGCGAATCGGAACTTCTTTGAGTCCAGACGGGCTGGTAAGTTAGGTTACGGCAGTGCCCACTATATCGTGGGCCTGGATGGAGAAGTAATAGAATGCCTGCCTACTTCGGAAGTAGCCTACCATGTAGGTTCTGAGTCTTATACCAGATTCACTAGATACTGCCTGACGCCTGGGAATCCTAATTTTTGCACAATTGGAATTGAACTTTGCCACCCTGGCGCGGATGGAGTTTTCTCGGATTTAACCTTAAACGCCGCAGGCGAGCTTTGCAGCAAACTGTGCCAGGACTTCGGGCTTAATCCATACAAGGCCATAAGCACCCATAAGGCGGTTGTCGGCTGGAAGGATTGCCCGAAGAGTTGGGTTGAAGACCCTGGAGAATTGCAACGCTTCCAAAAGCTTGTTTCTAAGAGAAGAGGATGAGCTCGTGATTATAAAGATTTTCAAGGTTGGAATTATCCGATGAGGGAACTGGGATGGAAACCGAATTCGCGCACGGCTGGGTATCGTGTGAAATCGAGGGAGAAGTTGAAAGTTGAAGAATACTGGAATAGTGGCCTTAGTCTCAAGGTAGAGGTGAAGGATTTCAAAGAAGCAGATAGGTTTCTTTTCCGGTTTTCGTCTAGTCGACTAAGGGACTTGGCTAGGGTGGCAGGTGTGGAATTCGTGAAGATTTCGAGAGCGGCCTTTGATTCTCAGAAAGACCCATTTGATGATTCTAGTTGGAAAGCAAGTGTGAAGAGGAAATCCGGCGGTTCGACTCTGCGCGATACTAGCAGGCCGATGCGTAGCGTGACATCGAGGGCAGAGTGGAATTCTGCTCTTGTAGGCTCGCACCTAGTATATGCCCGCATGTATCAGGAGGGAGGGCGTACTGGACGCGGTGGAAGTGTAGAAATTCTCCTACGTCGGTATTTGAACCAGGATAAGAGTGGGGCAGAGAGCTTCATGAACACGCCTTTGAGGTACGGAGGCTTCTCACGTGATTACTGAAGTAAAGGACATTCTGGGGGCGACTCTTGTTAAGGCCGGTATTACTCGCAGCAAAATAGCCCGCAACGCACGCGAAGAGAAAAGTCTCATAAGTAACACGAGCTTACCTATAGCCTCGCTTGTTAGCGAGCCTGGACGATTCGAATCGCCTGAACACAAGGAGGTTCGACTGCGCATAGGTGGTAGAACACTCTACAGACAGCTTCGAACGAAGCGTGTGATGCCCGTTGCTGTGAAGCTTATGGCTTCTGATGAGTCCGGAGCCGAAGAGTTGATTAATAAATTTCTGGCCAATCTGCCTTTTATCTGGGAGTACCAGGGAATTCAGGGCCAGATGGAGCCAACCCGCGCAGAGTATTCGGATTGTGAGAGTGGGGTGAATACCCGCTATGAGGCGCTTGTTGTAGTGGAATGTGCCGTTGATGTCGGCCCTGAGGGCACTTCTGCTCAAAGAATCGAAGGAATCAATGAGCAAGAAGGAGCGTATGAGGAAGTGAATAGATGAAGAAAGCAGAGAATGAAGAAAAATTGGAAAGGTTCGTAGAGGAGAGTGCAGAAGAGGAATTTATTGAAGTATGGGCCAGAGAGAAAAAGATTGATGCAGCATTAATTGCTGGAGTTATGGAGCTTAAAGGTTGGAGAGAGGGGCGAAAAGTTTCAAAGGCAAACCTGGATAGTGCATTGAGGCAATTCTTAGGCCTCAGGGCCGGATAGGAGGATTTATGGGAATTTTACCGGATATCGATATAGAAATAAGAGACGGTGGACTAGGTGGAGCAGGTGATAGCGCGGATATTCTTGGAGTGGTGGGGATTGGTTCAGTCACACAGAGCAGTGTCGTTAGTTTATCGAACTTCGAGGATGTCGATTCTAATGTGGGAGATGGACCTCTTAGGGATCTTCTAGAGGGTGTTTACAGTCAGGTTTCTGTACCTTGCTATGCGCGGGTTTTACCCGGAACTGGCAGCACCATCACTGCTATTACGCCCGGCAGCGCCAATGAAGGAGTTGGGAGCATCACTGCCTCTGGTACACCGGCAAATGCCTATAGCATCGAAATTGATATTGTAATTACAGGCGGTTTAAATAATGGGGCGTTCCGAGTTAGCAAAAATGGTCTTTCTGGAAAGGAAGTTACCATTCCTTCTGGGGGCAGCTATCCTATACCAGGAACCGGCATTAACTTAAATTTTGGCGCGGGTTCGCCTTCGGGCAGCCAGGTATCTTTTTCGAAAGGTGACACTTTTGAGTTTACTACAACAAGTCCTTCTACTACCAACGGGGCCCTTCTTTCGGCTATAGACGATTTAATTGCAAAAAATGTCAACTACAGACATATTGCTGTGGCTGGGATAACCGATGTTGCCTTTTGGAGCGTTTTTGCTACTAAGCTTGAGGCTCTAACTGCAGCGCATCGTTGGACTTGGGGCTCGGCGGCTGTTCGTCCAAGAGGAGAGAGCGAGACTACAGATGCGTATATTTCGGCTCTCACCGGGAGTGAGCGGGGCTCTGTGGAAAGCAAGCGTCTGATGGTTTGCGCTTCTTGGCTCAGGGTTTTGGATATGGAAGGCTATAAGGTTAAGCGCAATGCTCATGGGAAAATAATAGGACGCATATTCGAAAATGGGGTAGCAATTTCACCTGGCTGGACTAGGCTTGGCAATTTGCCTGGTGTGGAAGGCTTGCTTTACGAAGTTAGCCCGACACAGATAAGGGCGCTCGAAGATGCGGGATACGCAACCTGCCGCCACTACGATGGCAAGAAAGGTGTGTATGTATCTGAGAGTCACTTGATGACCGATGCAACTAGCGACTTCGATACGTCGGTTCGCATCGAGGTGATGAACAAAGCCTGCCGGGTGGTGCGAGAAGCGCAGTTCCCTTATTTGAAGCAAGGCTTTGATGTGCTCTCAGATGGTCGCGTACCGGAGCTCGATCAGGTGGCGGCCGCTGGAGAGCAGGCCTTGGATTTGATGGTGAAGGAGAAAGAGATTTCTTCAGGTCGCATTGAGTTGCAGGACAAGCAAAACATTCTTTCAACCAAGAAAGTGACTGAGAAAATATACATTATTCCACTAGGTTACATAGATGAAATAATGGCCACCATTCAATTCGAAAATCCACTTCTGGGAGGTGAATAATGGATGGAAGTGTAAATGGTAAAAGATATGCATATGTTCACATCAAGGTAACTTTTCCCTTTGGCCTTGTTAGCTTGCTCGAGTCTATCGAGTACGACGATGAGGAAACTGGCGAGGTGGTAACCGACATTCGCGGGCTACCGGCTGGCTATGTGCCTGGAGAGTATTCTGGAACTTGCAAAGTGGAGATGTCGTTTTCGGAGGCTCAGAGATTTGAGAAGGCTGCTTCGTCTTCTGGTGGGTTTTACAACATGCCTCCTACCCCCATTTCGATTACTTATGGAGATCTAAGCTCAGGCCAACCTTTAATTTCTGAATCACTGGTAGTGAAGTGGAACAAAAGGGGTAAGGGAAATTCGAAGGGGGACAAAATGCTAAAGCGTTCGTTTGAGGGGGCTCTGACAAAGCCAATCGTTTCAAACGGTGTGCCGGCACTAAATAGGGTGTAGTAGATGGTAAAAAAAGAGGTAAAAGACGCGATTATCAAGAGCGCCAAAGAGCGATACAAGGGCCAATTATTCTTAGCCGAGTATTCCTTTGTCGACCGCGACGAAACCACGGTGGAGTTGTGTTTTGCCTATCGAGAGCCGACAGCGGGCGAAATTCAGGCTTATACCGAGATGGCAGGGAGGGATGCTGTGGAGGCTAGCCGCTGGCTGATGAAACAGTTGGTGGTTTCAATGCCGGATGATAAGGATGTTTTGGATGTTGTTGGGCCGCATAATGCGGCGGTTGCAACCTTCATGACTGAGTATATCAACCCTTTGTACGGGAAGGTTCTGGAGATCAGTCCGATTCAGAGCCTATAAGCGATGTTGAGAAGGAGCTGCTTTTTATAAGGCGTTTTTTAGGTGTGGATGCAGCGGACGAACCTGTTTCTAGGTTGCGGCGTTTGATGGATAAGGCACTCTTTGTAAGGGATTTAGAGGTAGATGTTGTTGTCAGGGCAATAGCGGAGGTTTTCGGGGAATGACCTTAACGATATTGATGCTGCCTTCGAAAGAGATTCCTTATTGCAGATTCTGATTCCGATGCTTGTGATTGTGTAAGAATAAATCGCTGGGGGGAAAATGGTGCAAACGAAAAGGGTAAAAAGCGACTCCGTGATATCGGGAAGAAGGGATAAGAGAAGAATGCCTTCGCCACCCACCAAAAAAAGCCACGAAGTCGCCTTTGTAACCTTTGTCAATGTAGCGATTATGTATTTCTCATCTTCTTGGCTTATCGCTTTCTCTTCGTCCGCAACAAGAGTATAGCACATGGCTGATTTCATATCCAGCATCAAAATCAATTTTGTCGACGGTATTACAGCAGGAATAAACAAGGCAAAGGCCAGCATTAACGGGATTACGCAGAGCGTTCAAAAGATAGGCAATGACTCCCAATCTCTTTCTGTGGCCGCGGACTTGGCAGCGGTGACTGGGCAGATTGAGAGGTTTGCCAGCAGTATTACTGCAGCGGCCGCGGTACCAGGCACTCTGGCGGCATCAGTCGAATTCTCTATGTCCAGGGTTTCAACTGTTCTTAACCAGGCGAATGCGATAGGCGGGGATGTGCCTGGCACGCTCCAAACGATTAAAGAAAGGGCGCAGGAAATGGCAGGCGGTATTGGACCTGCAACCCTTGGGATGGAGGAGTTCAATAAATCGACTTTCAGTTTGATTTCCTCAGGCCTAAAGGCCGAACAGGCGATTGCTGGGGTAACTCAGGCGACACTCCTGGCTCAGGCTACTGGGGATAGCGCAGCGGTTGCGGTTAGCATTCTAGGTGCTGTGTACAAGAACTTCGGAAATAAACTACCTAACCCGGCGGCGGAGATGGGCAGGCTTTCTGATGTGATTGCCCGTACCCAGCAATACTTTGCCTTTGAAAATCTGGAGCAATTCTCAGCGGGCCTTGCCAATGCTGCAGGTACGGTCATTGGGTTCAAGGTGTCTTTCGAGCAGAGCGCCGCGGTAATTGGTCAGCTAAACAACAATATGATTGACGGTGCCAACGCCGGCACGGCTATGAAATCCATCTTGAGTCAGATGGGAAATGCCTCGAAAAAGTTGGGTTTTGAGATTGTCAACACCAAAGATGGGGGCATCGACTTGGTGGCCACCTTGGAGAACATCGCGGCTGCTGGGGCGAGTGGAACAGCTCTTACGAAAGCCTTTGGCACCGAGGCCGGACCGGCTGTCGGGATTCTAACCGAGAACCTCCGGAATCTCCAGGACGGCTACAATGCCGTGTTGAATAGCGCCGGTACAACCTTGGTTGGCGCAAAGAAGATGACCGATAACCTACTTGCCCGACAGGAAAGGCTGGCCAATGCCACACAAGTGTTTAACGAGCGTATCGGCGTTGGCGCGAACATAATCGCGAATGCGGGTGTGTCGGTTAAATTAGTTGGGGTTGAATTTCTAAATTGGGCTTCATCGCTCCCTGTTGTTGGCGAGGGACTGGCGGGTGTGTCCGGAGCGCTTATGGCGATAGGAAGCTCGGTGCTAAGCGGTGCGTCTGGGTTCCTCAATTTCGCCGGTGGGATTGCCTCCTCGCTGGTAATGCTTGAAAAAGTGGGGTTAATTCCAAAAGTTGTAAGTGGCGGGATGAAGAACGTCGCGGGGGGGATATTTAAGATGGGCAAGGCGGCAATTTTTGCTATCCCCAAGCTTTTTACCATGGCCGCCGCCCACTGGGCCATGCTTGGGCCGATTCTTCTCATTGTGGCCGCGGTTGCGTTGCTCGGTGCCGGGGTATATTTGATTATCAAGCACTGGGAATCGGTGAAGACGTTCTTTGTGAATCTCTGGGAAGGCGTGAAAAATGTCTTTAGGACGGCGGTGGATTTTGTGCTTGGTCTTCTTGATAACAAATTGGTGCAAGGAGCCCTCGTGGTCGTGGCGCCGTTTATCGGGATTCCGTTGGCGATTATGAAAAATTGGGATGCCATAAAGGCGTTCTTTGTGAATCTCTGGGAGGGGATTAAAAGTATTTTCTCGGCGGGGATTTTGTGGGCAAAGAATGTCTTAAGCGGCATTCCGCTGATAGGCAAGCTGTTTGATAGGAAAAACAATCCCGGAGTTGAGGCGGTTGGCACCCTAAGCGCCGGCGTTGGGGATGCTTTGCCAGTAGCTGAGCGGGCGGGGTTTCAAATCGCCAACACTATCGATGAGTATCTGCCCCACTCCGATGCCAAAAAGGGCCCCTTATCGAAGCTGAGACAATCTGGAGGCTCATTGGTAGAAACCTTGCGCCAGGGCGCTGAGAAGAGGTTTTTTGGCATCTCAAACTTGTTGGGACTGGCCACGGGTCGCCAGAACGCTGACGGGCCGGAGCAAACGATAATCAATATCGAAAATCTGACAATGCAGGCTGATGACGCCGAAGACATTTTCCGATTCGTGCGCATGCTCCGTGTGGCCGGAGGTGTGGCATGATTTTGCGGGCGGATACATCCTTTTTATCTCTTAATGGCCAGGTGGTGCCGGGAATCTTCGAGTCTTTAAGTATCGGTTCGAAGCTTTTGGTGGACTCCAAGGCGGTGGAGGGCGGTTCGGGTAAGCAGTATCAGGTTAACGGTTTTGACGATGCTTCTGTTAGCTTCTCCTTGCGGCTGGTGGACGATGAGAATATTAGCAAAGAGGATGCGCTTGGCACCTTAACGCGTCTGTTTAAGAAATTCGATGACTCCGGGAAGTCGATGTTATACACGCTGAACTTTCCTCAGGCCAGCGCCTGGAATCTTCAGAACTGCTTGTTTTTGTCACTCGACTCCTCGCAGGCTGCCAAACGACAGGAAATCAAGGTGAGTCTGAAATTCGCGGAGTATCGGCCGGAGATTGCCAGGGTGCAGGAGCAAAAACAAGGTCCATCAAAGGGAGCTGGTATACCCGATCCACCCGCCGCGCCGGTATTAACAGAGCAAGAAGAGTTCGACATCCTGCTGGAGCGGACGCGATGAAGATAGACCGGCTGGAGTGTGAGGTGAATATTGGCGGGAAGATGGTACAGCCTTCCAGAGTTATAGTTGAGCAGCATTCTTTCTGCTTGCCTTTCTGCTCGCTGCTGCTTTCAGGAGAAAACCGAAAGAACGATGTAGCTGGCCAGAGTGTTAGTGTAAGTTTGAACCGCAAGAGACTCTTTAGCGGGAGCATTCTCGGGGTGGGCCGCGAGAGGGGAGGAGAATTGCTGAAGTGCGGACATAATTTGGCTCCCTCAAAGACTAACTTCCGCAAAGAGAAGGCCAAGTACATTTTCGGTGATCTTGTAAAGCAGAGCAGAGTCGAAGATGCGGCCGCTGAAATTCCGGATGTTGAATTCCCGCACTTTCACTGCTCGGGCGGCGGCTGGGCTAATCTGATGTACTTTGCAAAGACCTTGGAAGATTTTTCGCATGCGCCGTACGATCTGTTTTTTGATCCCGAGGGCACCCTAAACCTCATACCTATGCCCTCAAAAGGAAGCGCACAAATCGAGTTCAAAAAGGGTGTAAACGCTCTTTTAATTGGCTATAAACGATTGAAGGCTTTCCCCATCCCACTGCGATATGGGGATTTCATAGAGATAAACAAGGGAGCATTCAGAGTGTGGGGACTGCGCTATGTGATATCGCCCAGAGATTCCCTGATGGAGCTGATGTTTTGAGCATCCGCGAGATTGTAGCGCAGTGGCTGGATGCCGCGATGCCTAATCGCCAGGGGCCGCAGATTGGGAAGGTGCTGTCTTTTGGCTCGGGTTCTGGCGAGGGGCGCTACTCGGCGCGGATTCGCGTGCTTAGGCCGGGGAGCCTGGAGGAGACAGATCGTATCTTGGAGGATGTTCCGGTAAGCCCTGTTTGGGCTGGCTCCGGTGGCACGGGGGTTTACGCTCCATTACCTGAAGGAACGCTTGTAATTGTGGGTTATGTGGAGATGAACAGCGCCTATCCTTATATAGAGGGTGTCTGGGGCGAGTTCTATCAGGCGGCAGATTTCAAGCCCAAGGAATTCCTAATCACAAATGGGACTATCAGCATCACCGTTAAACCCGAAAAGCTGCATCTAAACGGCTCTAATCTCGGCGGCCTTGTAAAAGTCAATGAATTGATAAGCAAGCTCCAGATGAATGAAAAGTTTCTAAAAGGAATTAAAACCGCTGTTAACGCCGCGGGCACTCCTGTTTTGTTACTGGCCGGATTGAAACTGCTCGAGGAGTTGCCATTGGGTGATTTTTCCAGTGCTTCTGATTTCGAGAACTCGAAGGTGAAACATGGCGAGTGATTATGGCAGCGATATCCGCCTCGATGCCGATGGTGATGTTGTTTTTACCGCGGATGGCGATATCGAAGTGGCCTCTGGGGGAGCCTTAGTGGCCCAGGATATTCGCACCGATGCGATTCTATCACCTGGCAGTTGCTTCTGGGCGCCGGAGTTTGGGCAGGGATTAAGAGATGCGCTAAAAGGCATTAATGAGATTGATATCGAGAGTTTGCTTCGGACAGCGGCATTTAACGACGAGCGAGTCGATTTTGAGTCGGTGGAAACCAGGGAGCTGGAGAACGGACGGCATTTGCTTTCTTTCCAGCTCATTGGCGAGGTTGACCCTCTTGAGCTGTATTTCGACTTAAAGGACAGAGTTAAATGACCTGGATTAACAGAACCGAAGACGAAATCCGCGATTTTATAGTTGCCATCGCCAAAGAGGAGACGAACCTCACTTCATTCAAGGAAGGTGGGGTGCTCCGAGGCCTAATCGAAACCTACACCAAGGCCACTTACTCGCTTTACCAAGATGTCATCAATTTCTACGGCGGTCAGTATACCTACCTGCAAGCCAGTGGAACGATGCTGAATTTACGTGGGCAGGAGCTTGGTGTTTCCCGCAGAAATGCCAGGAAAACCCTTGGCGTTATTCAAGCGATAGCTACCAAGGCAGGCAGTATTGCCAAGGGCACTTGGTTCCTGACAAATTCCGGCTTAAGATTCAAATCCACACGGGAAGTTGCTTTCTCAGCCGGGAGTAACGATGTTGCGGTGGAAGCCGAATTCGCAGGCGCTCTTTATAACATTCTTTCAGGCAGTTCCTTACGTTCCACGACAGTTCTAGATGGTATCGGGAATTTCGCGACTCGGGCCGATTGGATAACTCAAGGGGGGCGTGACGAAGAGTCTGATACGGATTACCGACAACGAATCGCGGCTAAGTGGGATGGCTTGGGAATGGACAATCGCGTTGGCAAATACGAAACAATCGCCCTTGGCATCGAGGGCGTTGACGATGTCAAGGTGATTCGTACGCCTCGAGGTTCAGGCTCTTTGGATGTGGTGATTGCGGGCTATGCCGAAACCCCTTCTGAGAGTGTCCGCGATGCCGTGACAGCCGCACTCTCGGATTTCTATCTTTTAACCCGGGACATCATGGTAAAATCCGCGATCGAGCAAGAGCAGGAATTCGTACTCAGTTTCTCGGGTAAAGCAATGGTAGCGAGCGTGGAAAACACGCTTAGATTTTGGCTCCAGCGACGAAAAATAGGCGAAGATATCACTATGCATGCCCTGTATAGGGAGGCTCTTTCCTCTCTCGACTTTGATCATTTGGAATTCCAAAGCCCCCGCCGGGATATCTTAATTGAGGACTCATCCAAACTGAAGCCGACGGCGATCAGAGTAAGCAAGAGGCAGTGATGGGAGCGATTTTTGACTGGATCGAAAAGGAATTAACCCCACCGGGGATTCGCCAGGATAACAGGCGGAAGCTGTTCAAGATTGTTGGGAGAATTGGCCAGCAGGTAGCCGAAGATATCGCCGCATCGAAGAGAGAGTTTTTCGCCTACTCGGCTTCGGCTACGGCGCTTGGCGCACATGGTAAAAGCAAAAACATCCCGCGCTGGCCTACCGATACCGATGAAAGCTACCTCGCTCGTCTTGTTTCGGCTGCCAACGTGCTATCCCAAACCGGTGAAGAGGCCTCGCTGAAGAAGTTTTTGAACACATATGTGCCAGGGCGTTGGATCTTGATGGATATCGCTAGAGGCTATTTCCAGGTTGGTAGCGCCAGGGTAGGCAAGGCTCATCTTGGACGAACGGCAGCGCTGGTTTTGTACATCATCGATTTAATACCAGAAGAAGAAAAGAATATCAGCGCCTTTTTGGACTGGTTTCTTGGTCCCGATATTGAGTATGTACTGATGCGACATGGAAGGGCCGACGAGGAATCTCTGGAAAGATTTTTGAATAAATATGTGCCAAATCGCTGGAGTCAGAGTGATATGACTTCGGGGTATTACCATGTCGGCTCAGCCAGAATTGGAGCTACACCCATCGCAAGCCAAATAGAGGTAGTTTTTCAGATTGCCGATTTGACTGGCGAGGAAAAAACCGAGATTGAGGAATTCCTGGCCTGGTTTTATTGGGGTAGTAAAGAATATACGGTGCAATCGACTGCAGCCGAAACCAACTAGGGAGAGGATATGGATAAACGAAATTTTGTTTACAACTACGTGATGAAAAAAAGTGATTTCGACAACCTGCAAAACGATGTCGAAATGGGATTAAACAGACTTAGTGAAACGATTGCAGGTAAGGGCATTTTAAGTGGATTAGAAGTTACCCTTTCAGGAACAACTGCTGAAATAAGTTCTGGAATTGCCTTCGATGGGAATGGCAAAAGAATTGAATTAGCCAGCTCTACCACTGTGGATGTCAGTTCGATTATCCGCCCGGCGGCTGGCATGATTAAATGGATTACACTGGTATTAAAGCACAACTATAGAGAGCAAGGAAGCGTTATTGATGGGAATAACAAAACCTGGCCTGCCAGGATATTGGATTCCTATGGGACAGAGATTTTAGAAGGAACTCAAGCGGCAGAGGCGAGTGCTACTAAGCCTTCTGTGAGCAGCGACAAAGTGCTGCTAATTGACATCAAGGTAGATAGTTCTACCCCCTGGGCCAGTTTGTCGACTGGGACCGATAGGCGTCCGAATTCTCTGGCAAATATTCTCAACTTAGTTTATCCGATTGGTTATACCTATGCACAATATCCAGGATGTTCGACACCTGGGGAGATGCTTTGGCCAGGTACGTGGACAGCACAATTTGAAACCGAAGGGGTATTCTTTAGAACACCCGGCGGGGAGGCCTCTGTATTCGGCTCGGGAATCCAGGAAGATGCGATGCAGCGGATAACAGGGAGAACGGGAAAATCAGTTCAACATCAAGGAAATGGGCATCAAGGGCGGAGTGGCGTTTTTTCTTCTTTTACAGAATTCTGGACCGGGAATAGATCGGGTGGAAGTACGGCCGGGTCTTACCATTTCGATTCTTCAGGGTCGACATCACCCAACCCCGCCAAAACCGACGACAAGGAAACTCGCCCTCGTAATAGAACCTTCAGAATATGGAAAAGAACGGCATAGCAAAAAGGAGTTAGATATGTATGCAGTCGTAAACAACAATATCATTACTAAAATCATTTCATGCCCGGAAAATGACAAGCCGGCTGGCGCAGCAGCATATCCTGATGATGCTCAGGTATACCAGGGCTGTGATGTGCGCTTTTTTTCTTCTGCGGGCCTCAGGCTAACCGTTGCCGAAGCGGTGTCCGCCAGTTTGATAACTCTAAGTTCAAATCAGAGGGCCGTATGGGAAAATGGGAAATACGTGGTTAAGCACGATTACACCAGCGTTCGCTACTGGGAAAAGGCAACTGGAAACCAAAGAAAACTAGAACTCGGTGAAAGCCCAGATTCAACACTCACAACCGCAGAACCACCAGATGGCGAGGCCGTGTGGCAATCTGATAACTGGGTTGTACCAGATGCAGTGAAGGCAAGAAAAGCACGGGAGAAACGAAACGAGCTGCTACTGGATAGCGATCCGGTGATACTTGAGGACTACCCATTGACAGATAAAACCGCATGGAAAACCTATCGCCAAGCACTGCGAAATGTGCCGCAGCAAGCCTCCTTCCCCGGCAATATCAACTGGCCAGTAGCGCCAACATAAAACTGGAATTTAGACAGGCCTCCGAGATATCCCCGGCCACACCGTTTTCCCCAATAACCTGTGTTGGCCAACTCCCCCTGCACTGTAAAAGTTTCAGTTTCCGATAAACTACCGCTAAGAATTATTATTCTTATGAAAAATTCTCATTCTGCTTGCAAAAAATTCTCAAACTGCTTGCCGCGTTACAATTAGCCCGGGAAGTCAGTCGGCAATGCTTCCCTTCTTTGAATAAGAGCTATCTTCCTGTCCTTCAGCTAAAAGGCAACTAATCCAATTACATCTTTCTAGCCCGCTGGTTTCTACTTAAGAGGGTGGAATGTCGAACCGAAGAGATGGTGTTTAATTCGAGGAGGTCTAATAATGAGTCTCAATTAGAACTTTTCCCACGTTTTGAGATGATTTCAATCTTTCAACTGGGTAAACTGATCTTTGTCAGCCCCGCAGACGGGGCATACCCAGTTCTCGGGGAGATCTTCCCATGCCGTCCCAGGTGGCACTTGGAATTCGGGGTCGCCCTCAGAGGGATCGTAAATATAACCACAAACATTGCATACGTAGCTGGCCATAATGCTCTATTCCTCCTCTGCGTCTAGCATCGATCTCGGATCCAAGAGCCTATCCGCTTTCTCTTCGGGGAGTACTGCCTCGCTTTTTAACGTTTCTCTTATAGTTTTTCCGGATTCATAGGCTTGGTGAGCAAGCTTGGCAGCTCTGTCGTATCCGATTTCCAGAGCCAAGGGCGTAACTAGGGCAAGAGAACTCTCTACCCACTCGGCAATGCGATTGACATTCGCCTCGATGCCGTCGATGCAGCGTTCCCCTAGAGCTTTGGCGGCGGCACCTAGCACTTCCATGGCGCTCAGACTGCTCCAGGCGATTATGGTATTCATCATGTTTAGCTGCAGAGGGCCGGTTGTACCTCCTATGCTAACCGTGAGAGTCTGCCCCCGCGCAAACGCTGCCGCCTGAATTACCATCTCCGGTATTACTGGATTTACTTTTCCAGGCATGATTGAGCTCCCGGGTTGGAGTCTTGGCAGTGTAATTTCTCCAATTCCGGAGCGAGGACCAGAAGAAAGTAATCGGAGATCGTCCGCGATTTTTCCAAGTGAAACGGCCACGGTGTTCACCGCCCCCATCAGTTCAACCTGTGCATCCCTGCAGGCAATGGCTTCAAAGCGGTTTGCCGCGGCTCTAAAGGGTATGTCTGTTGTCTTGGCAATGTAAGATATAGCCTCTTCTGCAAATCCCGCTGGGCAGTTAAGGCCAGTGCCGATAGCCGTACCGCCCAGGGCCAATTCCTCCAAGTGAAAGAAGGTGGCGGTAAGTCTCCTGATTCCCTTTTCTATTTGCTCCTTAAATGCTCCGAATTCTTGGCCAAGTGTCATTGGAACCGCGTCTTGCAGGTGAGTTCGGCCCAATTTGATTATCTTTGCAAATTCTCTTTCTTTCGCGCCTAGAGAGGATCTCAATATTTCAAGATTTTCGGTGAATTCCCTGGCGCTCAATCGATTAGCTATATTCAGGGCGGTAGGAATCACATCGTTAGAAGACTGTGCCTTGTTTACATGGTCGTTTGGGTGTATTGGACTACGAGTACCCTTTTCTCCGCCTAGGGCTACATTGGCCCTGTTGGCAAGAACTTCATTCATATTCATGTTGGTGCTAGTTCCACTGCCGGTTTGAAATACATCAACGGGGAATTGACTCTCCAATCTACCATTGATTACCTCGTTGGCGGCATCCGTAATTGCTTTGGCTAACTTCCCGTCTAACTTGCCGATTTTGTGATTGCTTATCGCCGCGGATTTCTTCACCAAGGCAAGGGCTCTTATAAATGAGCGGGGCAGTCTTAGAGGAGATATTCCGAAATTCTCAATTGCTCTTTGGGTCTGGGCGCCGTACCATGAATCTTCAGGCAGATAGATTTCTCCCATTGAATCTGATTCACTGCGCTGCTTCATATGCGGCCCCCGAAGCTTCACGATTAAGCGTCACAAAGCCATCCTATTCCCTATTTCCTTTTTCTGGCCAGGGAAGGTTGATTTCGCCGGTATAAAGCGCTCTGGGGCGGAAAAGGCGATTGTCGGCGCGCTGTTCGAGAATATGGGCCAGCCATCCGGGTGCCCGGGCCATTGCGAATACAGGCGTGAATAGATTTGAGGGAATGTCTAGAAGAGAGTAAACGGCGCCGGAGAAGAAATCGACGTTTGGATAAATGGGCTTGCCTTTTACCTCCATGCGATTGCGAAATACTTCTTCGATTTTTCTGAGTATCTCGAGTTTGCTATGATCGTTATATTTGCGGGAGAGAGTTTGGAGGAATTTTTCCATTATTACTGCACGCGGATCTTTGGCCTTATACACACGATGCCCCATGCCCATAATTTTCTGCTTTTTAGCCAGGGAGGAATCTATCCAAGAAGTCACTTTTTCGACATCTCCAATCTCTTTAACCATGGCGATTACTTTTTCGTTAGCGCCGCCGTGAAGGCTGCCATATAAGCTGCCGATTGCGCCTGAAATCGAGCAGTAACAGGTGGATAGGGTGGATGCAATAACCCGGGCGGTGAATGTGGAGGCGTTAAAAGAGTGCTCGGCATGGAGAATTAAACACTTGTCCATTATTTCGCCGTCTTCTCTATCAGGTTCAATTCCCTTAAGCTGCCAGAGAAAATTTGCTCCGTGAGATAGATCCTTGCGGGGTGGGATGTAGTCCAGTTCGTTCTTGAATCTGTGAAAAGCCGAGATTATCGCGGGAAGCTGAGTTATCTGGTGAAGAGTTTGACGGCAATTGCAGGTGGGGGAGTGTTCGATTTTGTGGTCGACATAACCGGAGAGAAAATTGATAGCAGACTGCAGTAGTTCCATTGGGTGAGAATCGCGTGGGAAATCTCTGATCATACTGAGTATAGGAGGCTTCAGATCACGGCTTTCACGCATTCTTGCGGAGAATTCCGAGATTTCCTTGGAGGTGGGAAGTTTGCCATATAGAAGTAGGTATGTAACCTCTTCAAAGGAAGCTTTCTCGGCTAAATCGGTTATTCGATATCCGTAGTAGTAGAGTCGGCCGTTTTCCCCGTCAACCTTGCATATTCTACTTTCACTCGCTATTACGCCTTCTAGTCCTTTTGCATAGCTTGTTCCTGCCAATTTACAGTCCTCCCTGTCAAATTTGTACTTTCTAATCTTCCTTTATTTCCTATGTTCTGTGAAGAGGGCGTTCTAGCAGTGACAATGCTGCTTCCTTGACGGTTTCCGATAAGTTTGGATGAGCATGCACTGTAAGAGCGATATCTTCCGCACTTCCTCCAAAGGCCATTACGCTGACAATCTCGGCAATCAGTTCGGAGGCATGGGGACCTACTATTATCGCGCCGAGGAGTTTTGCATCGTTTAGACTGCTTAGGAGTTTTGTGAATCCTTGCTGAGAGTTGGCCGCGAGTGAACGAGCGTTGGCTGCAAAGGGGAAACTTCCCTTTATGTAGGGTGTGGAGGATTCCTCAAGAGATTCCTCGGTTTCTCCTACCCAGGCGAGTTCTGGCATCGTGTATACAACCGATGGCATTGGGCCAGGCCATGGTGGATGGGGTTCTCCCGCAAGAATGGATGCGAGGGCCAGCGCCTGTTCTTCGGCCTTGTGTGCCAGCATGGGGTTACCAGTCAAATCGCCAATTGCATACAGTCCGGTAATCGAAGTTTTGAAATCGGAATTTACTTCGATGAATTTGCCATCCGGGCTGAGAGAGGGATTCACATTTGGCGAGAGCGCGGATTTAATAGCACTCCGACGGCCTACAGCAACCAGCACCTTGTCCACCTCGATTTTTTCTTCAAACGAAGTGGCTCCATTTCTCTTCGATTGATTCTGCACATTCAGTGTAACCATTTTTGAGTTGATCTTTGCATCCTTAACCTTAGATGAAGTAATAATGTTCATGCCCTGCTCTGCCAGAGCTCTATGTAAAACTCTCGCTGCCTGAGAGTCCGCCCCGGGTACAATCTGTTTCATCGCCTCAATTATCGTGACTTCTGAACCCAGACGATTCCAGATACTGCCGAGTTCCAAACCCACCGCACCTCCGCCAATAACCGCAAGTCGTTTTGGAATTTCCTCAAAAGACAAAGCGTCGGTAGAATCAACAACTTGCTTACCGTCAAAGGGGATATTTGCCAGGGATACCGGAACACTTCCAGTTGCTAAAACAATGCGAGGAGAAGATAGTTCATCTATCTTGTTTTCAGTTTTTACAGATACCTTCCCGGGCGAATTGATAGAGGCTCTACCGTGAAAAAGTTCAACCTTCCGCTCTTTCATCAAAGTAGATATTCCATCGCTTAGCTTTTTCACGACGGCGGCCTTCCTGTCCATCATAGAACTGAGGTTTAGATTTATTCTCTCTGCATGTATTCCATGAACTTCAGCTTCGTGTAGGATTTTTGCATAGAAGCCGCTAGATTCCAGAAGTGTCTTCGAGGGAATGCAACCTACGTTGAGGCAGGTTCCGCCAAGGGTTTTCCGTTCTTCAACAAGTGCGGTTTTGAGGTTTCTTCTCGCACATTCCAGGGCGAGCGAGTATCCGCCGGGGCCGCCGCCGATGGCAATGACATCATAAGTATAATCAGACATACTATATATCTAAGAGGAGGCGCTCCGGATTTTCAATGCCCTCCTTGATTTTTCTTAGGAAGCTCACTGCCTCTTTACCATCAATTAGTCGATGATCATAGCTCAAGGCCAAGTACATCATCGGGCAAATATGCACCGCGTTGTCGATTGCCACCGGGCGATCAATTATCGAATGCATACCGAGTATGGCGGTTTGCTTCGGTGCGGGCAGGGGCGTTGAAAGTAGGCTTCCAAAAACGCCTCCGTTGCTAATGGCGAAGCTACCACCTATCAAATCTTCTGGTATCAAAGTTTTATTGGACGCGCGGACAGAGAAGCTTGCGATTTCCCTCTCGATTTCGCCAAATCCTTTGGTTTGAACATTGCGAACTACCGGTGTCACCAAACCCCTGGGAGTTGAAACCGCCACGCTGATATTTATGAAATCCCGATAAACCACTTCGTTGCCGTCGATATAGGCATTGAGCTCAGGAAATGAGGCTAGAGCTACCGCCGAAGCCTTCAGAAAGAAACTCATGAATCCGAGTTTAACACCGTGTTTCTCCTGAAAGGCATCCTTATAGCGTCCGCGTATAATCTTGATTGCGCTCATATCGGCTTCGTTGAAAGTTGTAAGAAGAACAAGCTCAGACTTTGTCTTAGCTAGATTTGCCGCGATTAATCTCCTGATTCTGCTAAGCGGTTTGCGATGTTCTCCTGAGCTAACGGCAACGCTGTTGTCCTTTTTCTCAATTTGGCCGGGTATTGGCTTAGAGGTAATGCTAAGCTGAGATTTCTCAACTTGCTTATCTTGAACCGCGGGCACATCATGGGCGTCTGCTAGGTCATCACTTGAAATCGAGGCGATAACATCGGACTTGTTAATCAGCTTGTCACGGCCGCTTCCGGAAATATTATTCATTTCAATTCCACTTCTAGCGATTTCGGCCTTTGCCGATGGACTTATCCGCTGGGCCATTCTCTCTTTTTTGACTTCGCTCAGACTTGCTTGCTCCGTTTGGGTATCGTATTCACCCTTCTGACTGTCTGTTCCACTTGCATCAATAGTACCTATCACCTGATTGATTTCGACTTCCGTTTCCTCGGATACAGTGATTCTAAGGATTCCGGTTGCCGGTGCCGTTATATCGATTGTTGTTTTATCAGTTTCAAGTTCGCATATGGCCTGGCCCTCGATAACGGTAGAAGCGTTTCTTACCGACCAGCGGTTTAGAAATCCCCTGGTAATTGATTCTCCAACCGAGGGTACCCTCACTTCTACTTCTTTCATTTCATTCTTCCATATTTGTTTGTTCCAAAGGTTTCTGCAATTAGATTGGATAACTCCTCTTCATGTTTCTTATGAGAGCCGCTCGCGGGACTGGCCGATTCGGCTCTACCTGCATAGAGCCAGTGTTCACCGCTGATATCGAATAAGCGCCTGGCGAGGAAATTCCATGCCCCCCTGTTTGCCGGCTCTTCTTGGGCCCATATGAAGCTTTTAGTTTCGGGGCTCTCCCTAATCAGATTTCTCAAGGCCTCTTCAGGGAAGGGATAAATTTGCTCTAATCGGATTATTCTTGTTCTCCTAGCGGATGATTTCGGATTTTCGGCGATAAGCTCTCTACGGCTAGAAACTAAATTGTACCAGAGATGTCCACAGCAGATGGCTAGTCTCTCCGTTTCCTCTGGAGGCTCTGGATCGTCGAGGACCGTTTGGAAACTTCCGCTGCAGAAATCAGTGATTGGAGAGCGGGCGTTGGGATGTCGAAGAAGGCTCTTCGGAGACATCACTATCAAAGGTTTTCGGAATTTCTGAATTTGCTGTTTGCGAAGCACGTGGAAATACTGGGCAGGCGTGCTCGGGTTAACAACCTGCATGTTGTTTTCGGCGCACAGCGAGAGGTACCGCTCTAAATATGCATTCGAATGCTCTGGTCCCTGTCCTTCATAGGCATGGGGAAGTAGCAATACCAACCCACTGTGCCGCGCCCATTTTGACTCACCGGCGCTGATGAATTGATCGACTATTATTTGCCCGCCATTGGCGAAGTCTCCAAACTGGGCCTCCCAAAGAACAAGTATTTCGGGTATTGCAAGAGAATAGCCATATTCGAATCCAAGTATGGAAAGCTCGGAAAGAGGGCTGTCATACACGCTGAATTTGGCATTACCCCTGGCTAGGTGAATAAGCGGGGTATGCTGCCGCGGAGTCTTAGATGATATATCCCACCATACCGCATGGCGCTGGCTGAAAGTGCCTCTGCCGCAATCTTCCCCAGAGAGCCGCACGGATTGCCCTTCTCTTAGAAGAGAGCCGAATGCCAGGCTCTCCGCGAAGGGCCAGTCAATGCCAACTTCGGTCTCGATCATTTTTCGACGATTTTCCACAAAGCGTTTAAGCTTTGGGTGAAGCTCAAAACCATCGGGAATTTCAATGAGTTTTCCGGCGATTTCCCTTAGTTCTTTCTCCGGTACGCCGGTGTATGGGAAGGCGAAGCTATATCCGCGTTTTATCTTAGACCAACTACCCTTCAGAGTTTGGAATCCGTGATAATCGGTAAGCTTCTTAACTTCCTCCCGGGCTTTCTTCAGCTTCTCTAAATAGCTCCTTCTGAAGATCTTTTGTTCATTTCTTGTAAATACGCCATTTTTATCTAGCAGACTGCCGAATATGGTGGAAACGGTATTATGGTTACGGATTAATTCGTACATAATCGGATGGGTGAAGGAAGGCTCATCTGCCTCATTGTGGCCAAGCCGTCGATATCCGACTATATCCACCACCACATCCTGGCCGAATTTTTGTCGCCATCTCAGCGCCAGCTCTATGGCACGAATTACAGCCGGAGGTTCATCACCGTTGACATGGAATATTGGAACAGGCATCACCTTTGCGATATCAGTGGCAAAAAAGGTAGATCTAGAATCCGAACTGGCAGTTGTGAATCCTATTTGGTTATTCACAATTATATGTATGGTTCCGCCTGTTCTATAGCCCCTGAGTTGAGAAATATTGAAGGTTTCGGCCACTATGCCTTGGCCAGAAAAAGCGGCATCTCCGTGTACTAGCACGGGAAGAACTCGCTTACGAGTCTCATCATCTTTTAACCGCTGTGTGCCTCTCGCCTTTCCTTGAACCACGGGATCGACGGCTTCTAGGTGGCTCGGATTTGAAACCAGACTGATGTGAATTGTCCGTCCATCTCCGATTTCGAAATCGGTGCTCTGTCCTATGTGATATTTGACATCGCCGGCGCCGCCATAGGTATGAGGAAAGTAAAGTCCTTCGAACATCGCCAATATCTCGGTGACGGGCTTCCGCATCGCGTTTGTTAGCACATTGAGTCGTCCGCGATGGGTCATTCCAATTACAATATCCTTTATATTTCTCCTGCCTGCCTGAGTGAAAAGGTAACGAAGAGCAGGAATCAATACATCTGTTCCCTCGAGGCTGAATCGCTTCTGTCCGGTGAAACGGGAATGAATAAAGGTTTCGAATTCCTCGGCGCGAATCAGATCGCGCTGCCAGCTTCTCAATTCCTCATCTTCCCATGGCTTCAAGGCATCTTGGTTTTCTATCTGCTGTATCAGCCACCGTCTCATGGGTCTGTTTCTTATATGGACAATTTCAGAGCCCATGGATCCGGTATAGACTCTATTCATCCGATTGATAATCTCACGCAAAGTGGCTCGGGGAGGATTGAAAGAGGCCGGAGCGATGAAAACCTCCTCCATTTCGGAATCGCTCAAGCCGTATGTGGAAGCTTCCAATTCCTTCCCAATTCCCTGCTGAGTTATCCAGGCATATCTGAGATTCGGCGGCATGTATGAACCAAGGGGATTGATGGCTGCGTAAAGATGGCCAAGTTCTCGATAGGTTTCTACCAGCGCATCGACTCGGTGTTGGAGGTCTTTATTCTTGTCCGCAGTGCTGAGCCTATCAGTTTTCTTATCGGTATCTGTAAAGGTATCGAGAATCTTCTCCCATTCTGGTAGATTTTTACTGCCTTCAAGCAGGTTTTCTAGCCAAAGTGTATCTGTTCCGGATAGGAATTCGTGCACTGCTACCTCTCCAATTGATTTGAAATCAGTTGCGGTATCTCACTTGGCGTTTCTGCCACCATAACACCGGCGGCCCTGAAAGCGGCCACCTTGACTTCCGCGGTTCCTTGGCCGCCGGATATGATGGCCCCGGCATGTCCCATTCGTTTTCCTTCTGGAGCTGAGCGGCCGGATACAAAGGCAACAACGGGCTTCTTCATTTTTCTTTTGATGAAATCGGCTGCTTCCTCCTCCGAATTGCCGCCAATCTCTCCGATTAGAACAACCGCATCTGTATCCCTGTCGGCTTCAAATAGCTTCAGAAGCTCTATGTAGCCAGTTCCGATTATAGGATCGCCTCCAATGCCAACACAGGTGGATTGTCCCATATCGGCTTTGCTAAGAGCATTCACCACCTCGTAGGTTAGGGTGCCAGAACGGCTGATTAATCCGATATTGCCCTGCCGGTGAATTGAGGCCGGCATAATGCCTACCTTGCATAGCCCCGGGCTAATCAAGCCGGGGCAGTTCGGGCCGATTAGCACAGATGAACGAGAATGAATCAGGTGGTATATCTTCACCATATCCAAAACAGGTATGCCTTCGGTGATGCATACAATGAGCGGAATACCGGCATCCGAGGCTTCTATTATGGCTGATGAAGCAAATCTGGCTGGTACGAATATCACGCTCGCATTTGCATCGGTGGTTTTTTTTGCCTCGGCTACACTGTTGAATATTGGAATCGAATCCAGTTTCGATTTACCCTTGCCGGGAGTTACACCGCCGACAATGCTGGTTCCATCAGTCTTCATTTTTCTTGAATGGAATGATCCATCTCGGCCTGTTGCCCCTTGAACTATCACTCTTGTATTCCTATCTATCAGTATGCTCATAAGTTTCTCCGGGCTGCTTCGATAACCGTTTTTACCGCTTCATCCAAATCGTATATGGCATCTAGTCCGGCTTTCTTGAGGATGGTTCTTCCTTCTTCCTCATTGGTACCCACTAGCCGTATAACCAGCGGCACATTGATGTTTAGTTTTTCCCGGGCCAGTAAAAGGCCATTGGCTATGTCGTCGCAGCGGGTTATACCACCGAAAATGTTTATTAGAATGGCTTTGATCCTACTGTTTCTTAGGATGATGCTTAGGGCATCCACCGCCTTCTGAGGGCTGGAACTACCGCCTACATCCAGAAAATTAGCGGCCTCTCCCCCATAGAGTTTTATAAGATCCAACGTGGCCATCGCCAGTCCGGCTCCATTCACCATACAGCCGATATCTCCATCCAAGCTTACAAAACTCAAACCCTTCGTTTTGGCTTCCATCTCGTCGACGCTGCTTTCTTCGGGATTTCTAAGAGCCTCTATTTCCGGATGCTTGTATAAGGCGTTATCATCGAAATTTATCTTGGCGTCTAGCGCCAGCATCTTCCCGTCGGGCGTTAGAGCATAGGGATTGATTTCAACCAGGGAGCTGTCTTTTTCCAAGAAGAGCGAATACAGATTCCTGACGGTAGAAATGGCCTGCCCGCGAAGTTCTTCCGAGAAGAAAGATTTGGCCAAAAAGGAATCCAGAATCACCTCGTCGATTTCTTTATGAGGATGCAAGGTGAGTTTATGAATAGCGTCAGGATCGCTTTTAGCCAATTCCTCAATATCAACGCCGCCCCTATCTGATAGCATTAGCGCAATTCCTTTGCGAGATCGATCCAGTATCAAACCCAGATAGTACTCCTTTTCGATTGGCGCGGAATCACAGACCAGTATTCTGTCTACAGAATACCCTCCTATCTCAAGTTCCAAGATAGCCGCTGCCTTAGCTTCCACTTCTTCAGGAGAGTTAGCGAGTTTCACACCCCCCTTCTTGCCGCGTCCTCCAGCTAGCACCTGCGCCTTTACGACAACCTGTTTCCATGCAATCGATTTCTCGCGAGCTTCCTTAGCATCAAAGACAAGTCTGTAATCATTTACGGGAATATTGTAGGCTCTAAACAGATCGCGTGCCTGATACTCGTGAATCTTCATGGCCCATCCTTTATTTTTATGGCCCGCTTCATGAGGTTTATCAACCTAGTAACCTTGATTCCTCTCGGACAAACCCTGCTGCAGTTGAAGTGATTTTCGCAGGACCACACTCCATCCGGGCTATCTAGGCTTTTCAAACGCTCCGGAAGTCCTTTATCGCGGCTGTCGAAAACAAACCTTGCCGCTGTAACCAGGGCCGCTGGACCAATGAAATTCGGATTGGCGGCAAGTACGGGGCAGGCTGAATAGCATGCGCCACAGTTGATACACTTTGTGGCCTCATCAATCAACTCTCTGTTTTCGGCCGATTGGATGTATTCCGCGAAGCCAGGCGGAGCTTCCTTGGGTTTCAGGAAGGGCTCAACGGAACGAAATTTTGCAAGGAATTCGGTTTGGTCTACCATCAGATCTTTCTGAACCTTCATGTTGCTTAGGGGCTCAATGGTAATTGTATCGCCGTCATTTTCTGCCACTTCTCGTACCAAGGTTTTGCAGGCCAGGCGCTCCTTACCGGATATCCTCATCGCATCGGAACCGCAGATACCATGTGCGCAAGATCTGCGAAAGGCCAAGGTGCCATCGATGTTTCTGGAGATGTGCATGAGTGCATCTAGAATCCGATCCGTGGGCTGAACCTTCACATCGAAGCTCTGGTATCGAATCTCATCGGAATGCTCAGGGTTGTAGCGGTATATATCCAACTTCACATTCATCAAGGTTTCCTTTTCATTAGCGAATCGTAGTTTGGCAGAATGCAATGAACTTCTAATAAACCCGAGGTTTTGGTTTCCACTTGCTAACATCCACCGACTTTGCATCCAATCTAATACCATCTCCTTCTAGGTAACTCAGAGTGTGTTTCAACCACTTCTTGTCATCCCTATCCGGGTAATCCTCTCTTGAATGAGCTCCCCGGCTCTCGGTTCTGGCCAGCGCCGCTGAAGCTGTATGAAGGGAAAGATCCAACAGGTTTTCGAGTTCGAGTATGGTCAAGATTTCACTGTTGAAATTGCCGCCCCTATCCTGGACTCCGGTTTCGGAGTAAGTATCTCTTAGTTTCGTTATGTCTTCTATCGCCTTTTCCATGGATCTGCCATTTCTGTAAACGCCTACGTTCGCCATCATGGTTTCCTTCATAGATTCATATATGTACCCCGGGCTCCTTCCACCTTCCTTCAGTTCGGCGATTCGTTTTTTCCAATCCTTGATTTTGTGTTCTACGTCCGAACTGGGTCTGGTAGATTCCACTCCGCTGGCAAATTCCGCCATTTTCCGCCCGGCTCTTCTCCCGAAAACTATCAGTTCAACCAAACTATTTGTTCCCAATCTATTCGCCCCATGAACAGATAGGCATGCGCATTCACCGGCAGCATATAGGCCCTCCCAAACTCTTTTTCCATCCGTAACCCTGCCATCTATGTCAGTGGGTATTCCCCCCATTGCATAGTGAGCGGTAGGCTGAACCGGCATCGCTTCTACGGCGGGATCCACGCCAAGGTAGGTTCGACAGAAATCGGCAATATCGGGAATCTTTTTCTCGACGATATCTCTGCCCAGATGGCTTGCATCGAGGTTAATCCAATCGTCCATTTTCTTGTCGCCCCTAATTCCGTTGCCCGCGCTTATCTCAGTCATAATGGCTCGGCTTACCAAATCCCTTGGGGCCAGATCCATGAGAGTGGGCGCATATTTCTCCATAAAGCGTTCGCCTTTTCGATTAAGCAGTATTCCGCCCTCTCCGCGAACGCCCTCGGTGATGAGTATTCCCATCTTCTTGATTCCTGTCGGGTGAAATTGGAAGAATTCCATGTCAATAAGCGGCACCCCGGCTCGGGAGAGCAGGGCGGGGCCGTCTCCGGAGTTCGCAATGGCGTTCGAGGTAACTTTGAACATCCTACCAAAACCGCCTGTTGCCAGAAGAACGGATTTCGCACGCACATGATGCAGTTCGCCCGTTTTCAATTCGAGCACAATGAGTCCGGCCAGCTTGGTCCCTTCCAGGTGAACATCGATTAACTGCCACTCGTCGTGGAATATAACACCGTTCTTTATGCACTGCTGGTATAGAGTTTGGAGTATCATATGGCCAGTGCGATCGGCCGCGTAGCAAGATCTGCGAACCGGGGCAAGGCCAAATTCGCGGGTATGTCCACCGAAGCGTCTTTGATCGATTTTCCCTTCAGGAGTACGGCTAAATGGAAGGCCGCGATTTTCCAAATCGTATATGGCGCGGGGCGCATCCTCGGCCAAAATGAGAGCCGCATTCTGGTCAACCAGATAATCGCCACCCTTAACGGTGTCAAAGGCGTGCCATTCGGGCCTATCCTCTTCTACATTGCCAAGCGCGGCGCCAATGCCTCCCTGCGCCGCGCCGGTGTGGCTTCGTTGGGGATATAGCTTAGTGATAACTGCGGCCTTATTTGCCTTGGAAGCTTCAAGAGCGGCATATAGTCCCGCTCCTCCGGCTCCAACAATCACTATGTCATACTCGATAAGCATTGCTACCCTTCTTGATTTCTATTTCCGCAAATTCCTTAGTAGATATGTGAGAATGCCACCGTTCTCCCAGTAGTCCATTTCCATCTGCGTGTCAATTCGGCAGAGAACAGGTATTTCGATTTCCCCTCCCGTGCTTTTCTTTGCTGCTACTATCAACTTGCAGCCGGGTTTGAGATCTCTTAGGCCGCTAATTGAGAATTCCTCTGTTCCATCGAGCCCCAGGGAACTTGCCGAAGCTTCGTTTTGAAATTCCAGGGGAAGAATTCCCATTCCGATCAGATTCGAGCGGTGAATTCTCTCGTAACTCCGCGCGATAACGGCTTCTACGCCCAGAAGCATTGGTCCCTTGGCTGCCCAGTCCCTGCTCGAACCGGCACCATAGTCTTTTCCGCTTAGGATGATGAGAGGCACTCCCTTTTTCCGCCAGCTCTCAGAGGCATCGAAAATAGTAGTAATCTGTCCGTTAGGTCCCTTGGTGTAACCACCTTCTCTTGAATCCGCCATGGCGTTCTTTATCCGGATATTTGCGAAGGTACCTCTCATCATAACCTCGTGATTACCGCGCCGGCTGCCAAACGAGTTGAAGTCTTTGAATCTGACACCTTTACCGGCGAGGTATTTTCCTGCTGGTCCGTCATAGGGAATGCTTCCGGCGGGAGATATATGATCTGTGGTGGTTGAATCGGGGAGAATGGCCAGGCAGCGAGCATTTGGGATGTCGTTCGCCCTTTCAGTTCTGGCTATTTTGTCAAAAAAAGGAGCCTTTCGTATGTAGTTGCTATCTGGTTCCCATTCGTAGCGTGCGCCAGAGGGAGCCTCCAAAGCCTTCCATTCCTCAGAGCCAATGAAAACTTCAGAGTAAACCTCCCTAAACATTTCTGCTGAGAGATATGTGCCGATGATTTCCTTGATTTCCTTGGGCGAGGGCCAGATATCTCTTAAATAGACAGGCTTCCCATTTCCATCTCTGGCAATCGGTTCGCTCTCTAAGTCTATCAGTATTGTGCCCGCAAGAGCATAGGCAACAACCAAGGGAGGGGATGCCAAGTAACTCGCCTTTGAATCTGGATTCACACGGCCTTCAAAGTTCCTGTTTCCCGAGAGAACGTTAACTGCAACAAGCTTCGCGGAATCAATGGCTTTTTTTATTTCAGGAGCAATTGGGCCTGAATTTCCGATACACGTAGTGCATCCATAACCGATAAGTTGGAATCCCTGTGCATCCAGATAGGTGTTGAGTCCTGATTTCTTCAAGTATGAGGTAACCACTTGGCTTCCAGGCGCAAACGAGGTTTTTACCCAGGATTTTGATTTGATACCTCTTTCAAAGGCCTTTTTAGCCACCAGTCCGGCCGCTATGAGAGCCGAGGGATTAGAGGTGTTGGTACAGCTTGTTATCGCCGCTATTACCACATCCCCATGTTTTAACTCGTGCTTCATACTTTGAATGGGTGATGAGGCCGCAAGCTCCGCTTCTTTTATTCCATATAGGCTGCCCAGGGCTTGGAGAAAATTATCCGGCACTTCCCTTAGAGGACTTAAATCCTGGGGACGACTGGGACCAGCCATCGCCGGGAATATATGCCCTATATCGAGGCTAATCACCTTGCTGTATTCGGCTGGGGCGGCATCATTGCGCCAAAGCCCCTGAGCCTTGGCATAAGCCTCTACCAGCGCCAAGTGATCGGGTTCGCGCCCCGTTAGTTTCAGATAGGAGATTAATTCTTCGTCGATAGGGAAGAAGCCACAGGTGGCTCCATATTCGGGAGCCATATTGCTTATTGTGGCTCTGTCGGCAAGTGATAGAGAATCAAGTCCTTTTCCAAAGAATTCAACAAATTTGCCTACAACGCCTTCTCTTCGAAGCATTTTGACTATGTGCAAAACAAGATCGGTCGCGGTGCAGCCGCTTGGCAGCTTGCCATCCAAATGAAACCCTAGCACCTCCGGTATCAGCATTGTCACCGGTTGTCCCAAAATCGCCGCCTCCGCCTCGATACCGCCAACACCCCAGCCCAAAACCCCCATGCTGTTTACCATAGTTGTGTGACTGTCAGTGCCTACCACTGTATCAGGATAGACAAGAATTCCATCTTCCTCATTTCGAGAACAAACTACCTTCGCGAGATATTCAAGATTAACCTGGTGGATTATTCCCGTACCCGGGGGCACCACACGGAAGTTCTTGAAGGAACCCTGTCCCCATTTCAGAAATCTGTAGCGTTCCAGATTTCTTTCGAATTCCAGTTTCACATTGAGTTTGAAAGACTCCGCGCTTCCGTGATAATCGGCCGCGATTGAATGGTCTATAACAAGATCTACGGGGATTTGGGGATTGATTTTCAGTACGTCCTCTCCGAAATCCTCGAGTGCATCTCGCATTGCGGCAAGATCTACCAGGGCTGGAACGCCTGTAAAATCCTGCATCACTACTCGCGCGGGATGGTAGGATATTTCCCGATTGGAAACCTTGCCGGGTTTCCACGATGCCAGGGCCCGGACATCTTCAAAGCTCACTGAGCCTCCAGCCTTGTTTCGAATGAGGTTTTCTAGAAGAATCTTGAGTGAAAGAGGGAGTTTGTCGATACCGATATCCTCGGACTCAAAGTAATCCTTGATATCATGGTATTTGTAATTTCTGCCTCCCGCCTGTAATTGACCTTTAGCCATCTTCCGAGTCTCGCTAGGGGTATACCTCTGTCAATGGTAGACTAGTTCTTGATGTATATCAAGGAATGGCGGATAAGAGCCTTCTAGAATCTCTCGGGCTTGAATCGGGATTGGAATAGTAGGGCATCCTTAACTTTCTCGGGAATCTTGATTTTCGCATTTAGGAAGTATTGCTAATCATTCTCATCATAAACCTCGATTTTTATCGGGATTCTTTCTCCTCTTCAGATCTGCTTCTTATGATGTTCTTAAGGGTGGCGATTTTTGAAATTCTGAGCGGCAAAGAAGCTGAAGAAGATTCCATTTTCAAGGGCATCTGCAATAATCCTGGCCAATCTGTTTGCACTTGGTTTAAGGCCTTGTTCGTTCAATCTCGCACATCCAAGCTAATCTCGGTAAGCTCGGCGAGTTAAGCCTGAAAGATATTATTTCACTTCCGTACAGGTTCAAGGTAGATTATTTCTCTGTTATTCAAGCCCAATCACAAGTTAGTGTTACGTAAATGCTCGAGGATGCCATATGCGTTAAGTTAAAATGCGGTGCCTCTTCGGCGAATCAGTCTAGGCATTTTGGAACCGCCTTGCGTTTTTTAAAAGCCAAATAAGTCTTGAAGTAACGGCTGAAGGCCTATCATCGCACTCCGTTAGGTTTTTTAGATTGTAGAATTTAACTTGGAAGAAAAGAGCTGATAATGAGGTGTCCCGCGGACGATGAAAAGAATGGCCTGCGAATGGACTACATCATTTCGCCTAGCTTTTTCAATAGATTCATCCTATGCCGCGAGTCTGCTTCTGCTTGTTCGAATAGTTTCTCAGCCTCAAGGGGATTTGTTTTTCTAAGGGCGGTGTAGCGTCGTTCGCCGCGGATAAATTCCTGGAATCCCAGCACGGGCTCCTTGGATTCCCACTGAAACCTTCTCTCTACTTCCAAGCGAGGATCGAAGCGAAAAAGTGGCCAATATCCGGATTCCACGGCCCGCTTCATTTCTATTTGGCTCATTGACATGTCAATGCCATGTGTGATGCAGGTGGCATAGGCAGATATAACCGAGGGGCCGGGATAGGCTTCCGCTTCCATCATTGCCTTCTGTGCTTGAGCACGGTTCGCTCCAAGAGATATGGATGCGACGTAGACATGACCGTAAATCATGCACATGAAGGGCAGATTTTTCTTGGGTAGTTTTTTACCGCTATTGGCAAATTTCGCCACGGCGCCGATAGGAGTCGATTTTGATGCCTGGCCCCCGGTGTTGGAATAAACCTCGGTGTCAATTACCAGTATATTGACATTCTTTCCGAGAGCTATCACATGATCCAAGCCGCTATACCCGATATCATATGCCCAGCCATCGCCGCCTATTATCCAAATCGACTTGTCTATAAAATAATCCTGAAGTTCGATTATTTTGGCTACGATTTCGGATGCAACGCCCCTTGCCGATGATTTTGCAGTTGGTAGAAGAGCTTGGATTTCCGACTGGTGGTCTTTAGCTTCCTGATCTGTTCTGTTGAAAATCTCTAAGGCCTTCTCGAGTTTGGAGCTGAGCTCGGGGGTGGTGCCTACTTCAAGTAGCTCTTCCACCTTAGCCTTGAGAAGAGAGCGGTTGTTGTCCACCGCCAGGCGCATGCCAAAACCATATTCGGCATTGTCTTCAAACAGACTGTTTCCCCAAGCTGGCCCTCGGCCCTCGCTATTTTTGCAATAGGGTATGGTTGGGAAAGTTCCGCCATAAATCGAAGAGCAGCCAGTTGCATTTGCAGCCATCATTCTGTCTCCCGCGATTTGGCTGATCATTTTCACATACGGAGTTTCGCCACAGCCCGCGCAGGCGCCGGAGAATTCGAAGAGCGGCTGCTTGAATTGAAGACCCTTGATTGAGGAATTCGGGGCGCCGTCTAAGACATCCTCGGGTAGGGAAGAGAAGAAATGCTCATTCAAATTCTCACCTGCTTCCCGCTCCACCTCTATGGGACTCCATTCGAGTGCCTTGTTCTTGGCGGGACAGGTTACCAGGCAAACGCCGCAGGACTGGCAGTCTTCTATATATACCTGGAGTCTGTAGCGTAGATTTTTTTCGTTCTTTGTCCTGGATTTCTGTGTTACGAAGTTCTCAGGGGCTCCATCTAGATCTTTGGGCGCTATTTGCTTTGCGCGAATTGCGGCATGAGGGCAGGATTGAACGCAGTGGTTACATTGGATGCAATTCAGTTCTATCCACCTGGGCACTCTGGGGGCCACGCCTCTTTTCTCAAGTTGTGTGGTGCCTATGGGCAGAGTACCGTCGAAGGACATCTTGCTAACCGGAATACTGTCTCCCTTCAACGTCATGGTTGGAAGAATGACGTCTCTTGCAAAAGAGCCGGCGTCTTCTTGAATCAGATTGGGAGCCACATAAGAATCCGCTAAGGTTGATTTAGGAACACTGACTTCGACAAGGCCTTCACTGCTTCTATCTATCGCATTCCAATTCATTCTTACGATATCTTCACCCTTCTGAGAAAACGATTTCTTCGTGGCTTTTTTCATCAGCTCGATGGCTTCCTGCTCTGGAAGTATTCCCGCTATTTTGAAGAAACAGGCCTGCATCACGGTGTTGATTCTTCTGCCAAGACCAACCTCTCCGGCAATTTTCAGAGCATCAATGACAAAGAATCTGATTTTTCTTCTAATAATGATTTCCTGTTCTTCCACGGTCAGACTGGCGAACACCTTATCGGGCATGACTTTGGAATTGAGCAGGAAGGTTCCCCTCTCTTTGAGCGGACTGAGCATATCATAGCGGCCGATATATGCCGGGTTGTGGCAGGCAACAAAATCGGCCCTTTCTATCAACCATGGCATGTTCACCGAGCTTTTGCCGAATCGGAGATGGCTAGTGGTAATACCGCCTGACTTCTTTGAATCGTATACGAAGTAGGCCTGGGCATTCATGTCGGTATTGTCGCCAATTATTTTGATTGAGTTTTTGTTTGCGCCAACCGTACCGTCAGAGCCTAGGCCCCAAAACATACAGCTTATAACATCGTCTGACGCAACGCGCAGCTCTTCTTTTATTGTCAATGAAAGGTTGGTGACATCGTCGTTGATTCCAACCGTGAAATTGTGAGTGCATTTCTCGCCGAGATGGTCAAAAACCGCCTTGACGTGACTCGGAGTAAATTCCTTGGATGACAGACCATAGCGCCCTCCGATTACCTTGATATCCTTTTGTCCAAGAGCGGCGGCGACATCCATATAAAGTGGTTCGCCTATTGAGCCGGGTTCCTTGGTGCGATCTAGCACCGCGATTCTTCTACAGCTCTTCGGCAAGGCCGCGATTAAGTGTTCAGCGCTAAAGGGACGATAGAGTCTAACCTTGATTCCGCCTACCTTCTCTCCCCTCAGGTTGAGAACTCTGATGGCATGATCGATAGTATCGCATCCGGAGCCCATTGCAATCAGCACTCTTTCCGCCGCAGGATTGCCAACGTAGTCGAATAAATGATATGTACGCTTGGTAATGGCGCCAACTTTGTCCATATATTCCTTTACTATTGACGGAAGCGCATCATAATACTTGTTGACCGTCTCCCTTCCCTGGAAATATACATCTGGATTCTGGGCAGCTACCCTGGCCACCGGTTTTTCGGGGCGCATGGCCCTGTTGCGGAAACGTGCGATGTATTCGGGCTCGATTAGACTCCTCATAACATCGTATGAAATTTCCTCAATTTTCTGGATTTCGTGGCTTGTTCTGAAGCCGTCAAAGAAATTCAGGAAGGGAATCTGGCCCTTGAGCGTAGAAAGATGGCTTACCACGGCGAGATCCATAGTTTCCTGGACGTTATTCGCGGCTATTAGTGCATAGCCCGTGTTTCGTGTTCCCATCACATCCGAATGATCGCCGAAAATGGAGAGAGACTGGGCGGCGAGCGATCTTGCAGACACGTGAAATACAGTTGGCAGCATCTCGCCGGCAATTTTATGCATGTTGGGGATCATCAGCAGAAGTCCCTGACTGGCTGTGAAGGTGGTGGTCATTGCACCTCCGGAGAGCGCTCCATGTACGGCCCCAGCGGCCCCGGCTTCGCTCTGCATCTCAATAACATCCACGCTCTTTCCAAACACATTTTTCAAATCCATGCTTGCCCAGGCGTCCGCATATTCTCCCATTGGGGATGATGGCGTTATGGGGAAAATCGCTGCCACCTCGCTAAAGGCGTAGGCCACATGTGCCGCGGCTCCATTGCCGTCGATAGTAATCTTCTTAATATCTGACATTTATCTTCCTATTTCTAAGAGATTCAAGTTTCATGATATCCGCAGCATAGCTGTGATTCAAGGGAAAGCTTAGTTTCGGATGGTGAAAAGGGTGGATGTTTCATTAGGATTAAAAGCCTCTTAGTATAATATGGCAACTTCTCATACTTAGATGCTAGCATAGAAAGCCGCTATTTGAGAGGAGTGTTTATCTAGCATACTGGCATACTGGAGCGATTGGTGAGCGCAATTTGTCTGACATTGGACGCCCCCGATGTAGAAGGCGCGATTTTGCAAGTAGAAGGGAATCGCCAGTACATAGATCTTGCCGAACTGAGAATAGATTTGCTTAGGCCATCCGAGCGAGTTAAGGCGGCCGAACTGCCAAACAGATTACAGATACCCCTGATCCTGACAATCCGACTTGCGGAAGATGGGGGACGCTGGGGAATTGATGGAGAGAGCGAAGCCGAGCGGATAGATTTGTTTTTGAAATTGCTGGAATCCGCATCTTGGAGTTTTGTAGATCTCGAAGGGAATCACCCGCTACCAGAAGTCCGCAGAGTCGCCGAAGCACTCGGAACTAAAATAATCCGATCCGTGCATGATTTTAGCGATAACTTGCTCTGTGGCCCAGTTCCTGATTTGGCCAATCTGATTTTTTGGCTGGGCGCGGAAGGCGATATCCCTAAGATAGCCGCAAGTTGCGCGGATAGCTCAGCGCTGCTCAATTTCGCCCGCGCCGCTATCGCCACGGAAGCTCTGGAGAGGAAAATACTCATAGCAATGGGTGAATATGGCGCTCCTTCCAGAATTCTCTCGCAGCGGCATGGCTCTCTTTGGACCTACGCAACTTTGGCCAAGGGAGCAAACCCGCGGCTGGGACAGCTACAGCCTGAAACTCTTGAAAGGGTTTATCGATTTCGTAAGATAGACAGGGCCACTCCCCTTTATGCAGTGCTTGGGAATCCTATCGCTCACAGCAAATCTCCTGCAATCCATAACCGTTGGCTCCAGGAATTGGAAATGGAGGGAACCTACATCCCTATCCGCACGGACAAACTATCCACTACCATGGAAATCTGTGATATCTGGGGCATAAGTGGATTATCAGTAACAACTCCGCATAAGGAGAGGGCATTGGCTCTTGCTGATTCTGCTGGCGATTTAGCCCGGAAAATCGGTTCCGCTAACACGCTGATAAGAAATCCCGGTGCTTGGAGGGCTGAGAACACTGATGCGGAGGGATTCCTTCAACCTTTGAAGGAGGTCATGGGTTCAGAGGGAGGGCTTTTTGGGAAGAAGGCCCTGATAATCGGCGCCGGAGGCTCCGCTCGCTCCGTGGTTCATGTTCTCTCTAACGCGGGAATGAAGCTGATAATACTGAATCGGAACATAGAAAGGGCTAAAACCCTTGCCAAGGAATTCAAAGCCGAATGGGGTCCGCTTGATGAGAGGGCTTTATTGAAATTGACATCGGGGATCTTTCTTGCGGTTCAAACAACGAGTCTGGGCATGCCTCCGAACGAGAAGATCGATCCTGTTCCGTGGTGGAATCCTGTTGGCTGCTCCTTTGTATATGATGTGGTTTATGAATCTACTCCCTTCCTTAGAAAGGCCCGCAAGGCCGGCTGCAAAACCATAAGCGGCATTGAGATGTTTAAATTTCAGGCCCAGCTTCAGTTCCAGTTATTTACAGGACACGCCGCCCCTGCAATGTGATTCTCCAACGCCCCTTCAAAGCTAATCTGGATTTCTGTTAAATGGGCCACCGACTGACTGCAAGTGAGATATCTTAATCAGGAAACAGGGCCAGACTCGCCGTGAAGTTTTTTCATTTAGGCATGGCTACCCGAATCTCATACTGCAGTTAGTTTTCGTTTCCAAATACTGCAAAAGATATTGTATACAATTTCCCCGAAATTTCTTCGTTTATCAGGGGAATCGCCAGAAAACCATAATAAACGTCAGTTTTCACTCTTAGGCGCTTATATGGGATGCAAGTTCTGTGACCTCTAGGTGAGTGCCTTCTGCCCTCCATGCCTTTTGCTCTCAAGTTTGTAATTCAAGTGAGGAAGCTGTGCGTAGTAGGGGGAATCAACCGCTTTTCAAACTACCTTACATCTTGTTATACAGAGGATATAATCCAAATTGCTGTTATCAAGGAAGTAAGCAGAATAGCAGTAATCACAAAAAGAATTAAGATAAGTATGATATCTACTAAGTCGAAGGCTCCAGAGGCTCTGGATCTCTTGTTTCTGCCTGACATAGCTTAGAAGTATAGATTTAGCTTCTCTTCTAAATCAATAACTGATAAAATGCTTCTGACAAATCATCGATTAGAGTAGATGATATCGGTGGCTCTTGTCCGTTTTGGTTTCGATCTGACACTGTTCCCTTTAGGAATCAGGAAGCAGTTTTGGCCTTATACAGAGTATTCTTTATAATCAGCTTGACTTCGACGCCATCTGGCGGCTTCGCTTATTTCAGTTTGAGTTTCTATGGCCGGCAAAGGCGGCCGAATCCTAGAGACTTAAGAATGCCATGATTTCTCAAAATCAGCGTGGGAGCCAGCCGATTCTTACTCCAAAATGCCGTTAAATGCATCTTTTTTAGGAGCAAGGCTTCATAAGCACTACAGCTATAATTATCTATTTGCTAAACTTAAGGGGCATAAACCGGGTTAGCACCGCATGGTTTAATAACGATGCGAAGTTGGAATTGCGAAATCCCTTTTAGGAAAGGGTTGGGCGGCAATACTCCATCTGACTTCTTTGAGGATTGAATGATTTTTAGAATATGAGAAAACCGCTTATCATCGGACATCGAGGCGCACCCGAATCTGCCATTGAAAACACTGAATCCTCGTTCAGGGCTGCCTTGTCTGCCGGAGTCGATGTTATAGAAACCGATCTTCGCCTAAGTGCCGACGGCCACTTGGTTGTTTCTCACGACTCCGATTTCTCCAGACTGGGAGGACCTTCAAAACCAATCTCGATGTGCAAGAAATCGGAATTGGCAAGGATAGTTCTTAAAGATGATGCATATGGAATCGAGAAACCACTATTCATGGAGGAAACCTTGGACATGTTTCCAAATGTCCATCTCAATGTGGATTTGAAAGATTCAAACAAAGATATAGTTCGCGCCTGGGCAAGTTTGCTTATGGAGAGTAATGCCAAAACTCGATGTATAACCGCCTCGTTTCGGGATAGAACGATCAATCTCTTCTCCAAAATCTGTATGGATGCACCGACATCTGTTGCTCGCTTTGGCGTGTTGAGCATTCTTCTGCTCTCGTTCTTCGGAATCATAAGGCGTCCCAGGAGAAACGAAATGTTTTTACAGGTGCCGGAGCAGGCAGGTTTAATTCGAGTACTGACGGAAAGTCGAATAAAGAAATTGCAGAAACGAGGCTGGAAAGTGCATGTATGGACGGTTGATAATGAGCAGGATATGCGTAGATTAATAGAATGGGGAATTGATGGTATAATAACAAACCGACCGACTTTGCTAAGGAGACTACTCGAATCTTAAGATATCGGATAGGTGTAAGAAGAGGGCGAATCGAAACTAAAATATCGGTTTATCATCGATGCCATTGTTATCGTTTCGAGATTCCCATTCTTCTTCGGAAGAAGGGGAAATTCGAATACAGCTACGCTGTCAAGAACTTTCAGAGCAGTCCATCTTAAGTGCTTTTGAAGTCACGGTAGGTTGAATTTGGATTACTCGAGTTTCATCCTGCTATACTTGCAGGAAGGGCTAAATAACCAGCTCAAGGGGAAGTGAACTGGTGGAAACTTACTTGAGATGCCTTCTATTGTAGCATCTAATGAGCGAGCGTAGCCTAAGTAGTCCAAGCTAATAGCGGAGTTGCCATGAGCGAACGAGTTTATTCACAGGCTATGAGAAACGAGTTAAATAGCTTGATGGAACTTGCAGCCTCTCGCGAGAGAGAGAGTCGGCTTAGGAAAATCTCCACGGCGGTACAACGCTGGAAGAGGGGCAGGAATTCTGCCCGAAGAACACTTCTTGAAATCCGCGGCTTATCAACATCCAGCCATGGCATATGGACTTCCGGAGCAGATCCTGGAATGCCTATTGCTCATGCCCTTGCCGCGGGTTACTTACAAAGAGAGGACATATCGGATAACACCTGGAAGATGATAGAAGTTCTTGTTACTTTGGCGGAAGTTTGATGCTATCTTCGGCATGTGGGATAGAGAGAGCGCGAGAGGCTGAATGCGCCGGGATGAGCGCTATATTTTTTTAGCCGTGGCGAAGATGCGCGCCATAAGCCCGAAGATTGGATGGGATGCTCGGAAATAGCTTGAAGCCTCCAAGATATGAGGCACTAAATTTCAGTTAGGCTGAATGCGCCGGTAGCCCGCGGATGAGAAGCAGGCTTTTTTTTTGAGTCTCTTGGGACAGGATTTAGATTTCGATTTATTGATGTTGTATATTTTTCTAATACTGCTTTCACAAAAAACCGATAAAGTTTGGGCAAACTGTTCCGATTGATGCGGAAATCGAGGTAGCATTTTGGAGACTATGAATCCACTTCGGGCATATAAGCAGACGAATGTAAAAACCGCTTCAGGCGGAAAGCTGATTGTTATGCTATATGATGAGTGTATCAAGCAACTGAAGAACGCCTGCAGAGAACTTGATGAGGAACATCCCAAGCTGGATTTGGTGCATAATGCGATCATAAAGGCCCAGGATATCATAGCTGAACTTATGGTTTCTCTTGATTTCGAGAAGGGAGGGGATATAGCCCAAAATCTCTTTCATCTCTACATGTACTTCAATCAGAGATTAATCGATGCCAACTTGTCCAAGGATAATTCCAATTTGAAGGAAGTTTGCAGCCATATGCTTGAACTCAGGGAGGCTTGGGCTTCTATTGAGATTACTGCTGGCGTGCGGGAAAACCGGGAGAAAGGTGGCGTTGATCTGGCCGGATAATCGATTGAGGAAAGAGGTAGTACCGCCCTGGTGGGAGGATGTCGATCGTTCTATTCGCCTGAGTATAGCGGAGTATGAATTTGTTATAGAGCGCTTGGAAGCGCAGCTCGCCGGAACTCTGGATAAATCTTCAAAATTTGCAATGTCACGCAAATGGGAGAATCTATTAATTGAAGCGAAGTTTGTTGGGCAGAAAGTTGCGCAGAGCTTTGCATTGGCCGCAGCAAGGCAAAGAGATGCGAGTGCCGTCGGTCTCATTCCACCTAAAAGTCGGGAATTGGCAACTAGAACTCGAACTGCCTTGGCTAAATTCCATGTGGCAAGCGGATTGGCCCGGGAGCGAATGGCTTATATAAGGGATGAAATCAGGAAACTGCACAGACCGAGAAATCGCCCGAGCGTAAGCGCTTCTCCCTCACAGATTGATGTCCATGTATAATTAACAGAATGAAGGACAGATTATTTATCCTCGATGCTTACGGGCTGATTTACAGAGCGTTTTTTGCCTTGATAAACAGACCCCTTACCGATAGCCATGGTAACAATGTTTCTGCAATATACGGATTCTTTCAGACGATTTTTTTTCTAAGGAAAGATTATGGAGCGCGTCGAATTGCAGTTGCAATGGATACGATTGGACCGACACATCGGCACAATCTCTATCCGGAATACAAGGCGACTCGTGATGCAGCTCCTGAAAGCTTGCATGCACAGGTTTCAGTAATAAAAGATATCCTTGGTAAGCTCGACGTGCCAATTCTCTCGGCGGAGGGTTATGAGGCTGATGATGTAATGGGTTCGATGGCAGAAATTTGCCGAAGAGAAAACCGAAGCTGTTCCCTAGTTAGTGCGGATAAGGATCTTATGCAGCTAATTGATGAGGATGTTCGAATGCTAAGGCCTAAAAAGGGGGGCGGATTTCAGGAGATTGGACCTATTGATGTGTTGGAGGAGAAGGGAGTTAGGCCGGATCAAATGGTTGACTACTTGGCTCTTATCGGCGATAGCTCGGACAACATAAGAGGAGTAGAGGGCATTGGGGGAAAGACTGCAGCGGCACTCCTTGCCAAATGGGGCAGCCTCGATTCTCTCTATGAGAATATTGATGAGGCTGCAAAGGGATCGCGCCTGCTCAAACTGAAGGAGGGCAAGAAGAGCGCATATTTCAGCCGGAAACTGGTCAAGATTGTGTGCGATGTGGCATTGGGGGAAGAACTTGCTTCCATTGACAATGAAACTATTGATTTTGCTTCGGCGGCCAGAGAATTTCAGAGTAGGGATATGATAAGTCTTGCCCGGGAAGCGGCTGCACTTGCCGGGTATAATGCGGCGGGAATAGAGGCACGGCTGGAGAATAAGAAATCTGGCACTATAGAAACCGATTACTCCCCTATCTTGAATCGTAGGCAGATGGAGGAGTGGGGCGAGCGAATCTTGAGAAATGGATTGGTGGCGCTAGATACCGAGACAGATAATTTAGATCCGATGCATGCCAATCTGATTGGCATCTCGGTTTCGGTTAGTGAGGGAGAGGCAGGATACTTGCCGATTAAATGCGCCGATTGTAGTTGCATACCTTTAAAGAGAGTAGTTGATTGGCTGAATGAAATTTTCGGACATAAAGGGGTTCGCATTATCGGGCAGAATTTCAAGTACGATTTGAAAGTGCTGCAGAGAGCCGGAGTTCGGCTTGAAAATGCATGGTTCGATACCATGATCGCTGCTTGGGTAATCGATGCCTCCTCGTCGGTTGGAATGGATGAGCTGTGCGATCGTTATCTGGGAGTCAGTACGATAAAATTCGGTGATGTGGTGCCTAAGGGAGCCACTTTCGATTCCGTGGATCTGGAAAATGCTGTTTCCTATGCAGCGGAGGACGCGGACATTACGCTACGTCTCTACGGAGTTTTTGAGAAGATTCTGAAGGCGGATCCGAGAAGAGCATCGATTTTCTGGGATATCGAGATGCCGCTGCTTCCGATTCTGGCTGATATGGAGATTGAAGGCATCAATTTGGAGTTCTCCGCGCTAGAACGATATGGAGAGGAATTGGGGAGAGAAATCGAGTCCGTGGTGTCGGAGATTCATGGCCTCTGTGGGCGAGAATTCAATGTCGCCTCTCCGAAACAGCTCCAGGAGGTTCTTTTTCAGGAGCGGGGTTTAAAGCCGGGGAAAAAAACAAAGACGGGATATTCAACGGATAACACCGTGCTTATGAGCTTGGTGGGAAAAGATCCGGTTCCAGAGAGGATTCTTCTTTATCGATCTCTTAGCAAGTTGAAATCCACTTACGTTGATGTGTTGCCGAATCTGGTACATCCAGAGGATGGGAGGATTCATACAAATTACTCGCAGGTGGGTGCTGCAACTGGCCGTCTTTCAAGCAATAGCCCCAACTTACAGAACATACCCGTAAAGGACGAGAATGGCAGACGGATCAGAAATGCTTTTAGAAGCAAAGATGGCTATATCTTTGTTTCCGCGGATTACTCTCAGATTGAACTGGTTGTGCTTGCGCATCTGTCGGGTGATGGAAATCTTGCCGAGGCATTTGGCAGAGGCGTCGATGTTCATGCTCAAACCGCATCTCAGCTTTTTGGTGTTGAGGTTTCGGAAGTTACCGCCAAACAGAGGAATATGGCAAAGGCGGTTAATTTTGGCGTGATGTATGGGATGAGCGCCTTTAGGCTTTCGAATGAAATGAGCATCAGCCGAAAGGAAGCCAGCCATTTTATAGAGGCTTATTTTGCCAGGTACGGCAGGATTAAAGACTTTGTAAGCCAAACGGTGTTAGATGCAGAGCTAAACGGCGGCACTAGAACACTTTATGGGCGTTTTCGTTCCCTGCCCGGCATAAATAGCAGAAACAGAGTTGAGAAGGCGGCCTCGGAGCGGGCGGCCGTGAATACCCTTATTCAGGGGACCGCGGCCGATATAATGAAAAAGGCGATGATTGATGTCGATGTGCTGATTAGGAGCCGATTCTCTGGTGCTAAAATGCTGCTCCAGGTTCATGACGAGCTTCTGATAGAATCTCCAATTTCGATTGTTCCAGAATTCAAAGAGGCGCTGAAGGACACTATGGAGAATGTGGTGAAGCTGGGTGTTCCGCTTCGTGTTAGCGTGGAAACTGGGAATTCCTGGGGCGATATCCATTGATATTGCTTGGCATTGTAGGAAGAAGCGGCTCGGGGAAAAACTATGTGGCTGGTATTTTGGAGGAACTTGACTTCAGGAGCCTGGATTTGGACATCGTGGGGCATCGATGTCTCATGGCCTTGAGCAGGCAAATCGAAGATGCTTTGGGGCCTGGTCTACTTGTTGATGGGATTGTGGATCGCGTTAGGCTTGGACGACTTGTGTTCTCTGATTCGCTTGCCCTAAGACGCTTGGAAGAGTTAAGCTACCCATGCATAGAAGCGGAGGTTAGAAGTTGGCTTGCCGAGTATCCGGATTCTTGTCTTGCTGTTCATGGCGTAAATCTTCATAGAATCTCACTTGCAGAGAAATGCAGTGCTTTCATCTGGATCGAAGCGCGTTGGATTCAGCGCTATCTGCGGGTTCTGAAGAGAGATAGGAGATCGTTGCGGGATACTTGGCTTAGATTTCGAAGCCAAAAGGAGCTGAAACCTAAATTCTTCTCCAAGCACGCCGAAGTCTATAGGGTAAGGAATGTCCGAAACAGCGAATATCTGCGCTCTTCGTTGCATGCTATTCTTTCTGTGATTAAAAAGGGAGAGAGTCAATGAGCCCTGAACGAACTGGAAATTCAAACTTGGTAATCGTTTTAAGCATATTGGCGATATTAACCATCTCGCTTGTTGCCGGCTTACTTTTGATGCAGAAGGAAAAGCTTAGCGAACCCGAGCTTGAGAAGAATATCTCTTCGAAAATCGAGGAGAATTCCTCCGATGAATTTGATCCTATCAGTTGGGCTAGGGAGGGTGCCGAGTATCCTCCATTGACCGAAAAAGAGAATGAAGATTTTGTAGCCGATTATTCGGGTGCAAAGAGTGTGGCAGGCAATGAAATTCCGGAGTCCACCGCGATATTAGAAACGCAAAGAGATGAGCCTGTAAAAACTACTCCGAGTAAGAGAGCCGAAGAAACCGAGATGAGCACTTTTAGAGAGGTGCAAGAGAATATGTATTGGGTTCAGGTGATAGCTACCAAAACGATAGCGAACGCGGAGAGAGTTCGCGATGACTTGACTGGCATGGGCCTTCCTGTACGAGTTTTCACTAAGGATGAAGGAGGCAATCTGATATACCGTGTTAGAGTGGGTCCCTTCAGTTATGAGAGTGAAGCGGAAAACAGCGCGAATGTGATACATGAGATCGACGACTTTGCCGATAGCTATGTTACGATTGCGCCGGTAACCAGATACATAGAAAACTGACTTATGAGGCAATCCGGCCCATGGGCGATTTTGCCGAGCTTATTGGTGAGACTAAGAGCAAAGATTGATCAAATCGAGAAGAAATCCGGACCGGATCCATCGAAGTATTTACTGCGTATCTTATAGTCTGCCTTGCGATTATACACCACTGAGTAGGGGGGAAGAGAGCTGGTTATCCATACATTCCCGCCTATAACAGAGCCCTTGCCGATGTGGGTTTTCCCGCCGAGTATTGTAGCGCCGGCATAAATGGTTACATCGTCTCCGATTGTAGGATGGCGTTTCTTGTCTGCCAATTCCTTGCGTATGCTAAGAGCACCAATAGTAACGCCCTGGTAGATTTTTACATTTTCGCCTATGTGGGAAGTTTCGCCGATTACTACGCCCGTGCCATGGTCTATGAAGAAACTATCACCTATCGTTGCGCCCGGGTGTATGTCTATGCCTGTGTCCTGGTGTAGTAACTCGCTTAGAATACGGGGTATGAGAGGTATGCCGGCAATTTGCATCTCATGAGAAAGTCTATGGCAGATTATTGCCTGTAGGCCCGGATAGGAGAGTATCACCTCGTCGCGGCTCTTAGCAGCCGGATCTCCCTGGAAAGCGGCCTCAACGTCACCCACGGCCTTTTCTCTTAGAATCGGTATTTTCTGCAGAATGCCAAGGGCGAGCTCTTGGACTTCTGACTCAGGCTTATTATCGAGAGAGAGAGCTATTTGAGTTGTAAGTTTCTGAAGAAGTGATTGGGTAAGTGCTTGGATGTTCTTTCTTATCTCAGGATCGTCTTTTTTTCTCCCGTACTGAAACCCTGGAAAGAGTAGAAACCTGAAAGCCTCGAATATGCTTCTTAGAACTGCAGTTGATGGAAAATTTGGGCCGGCGAATTGATTTATTTGATCAATATTGCTAAAAGAGTCGATTATATCTTCATTTACCTTCGCAAGGCTACGAACTTGCTTATTGGTCATTATCCATATTAGATTAGCAGAAAAGCGGAACTTGTATTCAATGAAGTGCTTGGAATTGGTATGAAAGTGTATGAGAGATGATACCTCACATCTTATTTGGACGAATCTAGACAGTTGGCTTAGCTATGATGCTGGACTTTTCAGTTTGATGACCTCCAAACGCCGGTCGTCAAGGGGCGAAGAGGCGTCTTTCGTTTCAGTGAATTCACCGAACTGGGTTACAATTATTCCGGAATTTGCCGATGAAGCTGAGAAGCGGCGTTTTTTATTGGTAAGGCAGTTTAGACATGGAACACAGAGAGTTGGGTTGGAATTTCCGGCTGGGGCCGTTGATCCTGATGAGAGCGCGGAAGATGCAGCCGCGAGGGAGTTACTGGAGGAAACCGGTTATAAGGCGACGACTCTAGTTGAGCTTGGTTCGGTGAGTCCGAATCCCGCCTTTATGGCTAATAAAACTTATACTTATCTTGCTAGAGGGCTTAAAAAAACAGATGGGCAGAAACTGGATGAGCATGAGATTCTCGATATAAAGATTCTGTATGAAAATGAACTTGGGAAATCTATAGGCCTTGCGCCTTTTGACAGCGCAATAACAATTCAAGCCTGGTTTTTTTATTTGAGATGGGCAGGCGGGGTATGAATGGTAGAGCCTTGCCATAGAACCGGCCCCTCGATGACGGATCTGCGGATTGATAAATAAACGTGCTTCACCTGCCATACCCCTACTATTTCAGAGTATCCAGATTGCTGTAGTTTCGGAGGACTAGACTCCCAGAGGGGCGAGTTCGGGATAATTGTAGGGCTCTATAATTTCCGGAAGGTTTTGATTTTCCCTCATACGAGAGGCCAAAGAAGAGATTGACCAGGCAACCAAGGGTTTGAACAGAGGCGATATTTCCGACGCTATGCTCCGGAAATTCAAATTCTTATCGAGCCATATTTCACCTGAGTCTCTATCTAGAATCAAGGGCATTCTTAATTTCGCATTGTGCACCAGGGCGGGGATTCCTTGAGCCTTGGTTGTGATAACGGTAAAGGTTTCGATTGGCGTGTCGCTTTCAGAGGCCTCCCAGCTATCCCAAAGTCCGGCAAGGAGGAAGGGTTTGCCGTTCTGGAGAGAGATGCGGTATGGGTATTTCTTGTTTTTGTATGAACGCCACTCTACAAATCCGTCTACAAGTACTCCTCCTCGTTTTCGATCTACAAGGGCTCGGAATGAAGGCTTGGTGTTGATGGTTTCGTAGCGAGCATTGATGGTCTTTTTTCGGAAATCAGCGGCTGCATCAGTGGTTTTTATCCAGAAAGGGATGAGACCCCAGGTTGGAAAACTGAAACTCCTGGGTTCGCCTTGTTTGAATATTGGCCATGGCGGGTGTTCGAAGGCAGAGCGAAAGTAGGTTGGAAGCTCAAAGCGTTCTTGGGGGAACTTGTTTCCGTGGATTTCCTCGATTATCGCGGCCTTTGAGACTAAAGAAGCATTAAAACACATATCTTTTAAGATAAATGATGGATTATTGAGGGCTTTCTGGCAATGCTTCGGACTAGGGGAATAAGAATTGTTTTAGAGAGTTTCTTCGGAGGCTGATATCACCTTGGGTGATGCTTTTGGGACGAGTTTGGGCACAACTTCGCTTTCGCTTATGGTTCACGGAGTCGGGAGAGTGGGCATATTGTCCAAGTGCTTCTTGAAATAGAAGTGCCGGTAGAAAGCAGATTCTAAACCCAAACACTTTTTCTAACAGCGTTTTCAAGTAATAAGCTGAGCACGAGTTCAGATTCATCTAAGGCAATTTGTACTCTATCTTCCGGATGCGGTGATTTCTTGCATCTGTAAATGGGTTTCATTGAATCTTAAGTTGGAATATCTGCTTAAGATGAAGAAGATTTCGTGGTAATCTTCGCCAAGAACAATATAAATAGTTTCTCGTAAAGGATTTATATAATCGGATAAAGCGCGTGGCAACTGGAGCATCGTGGGGCAGCACGGAGCGATTTGGGTTGGCTAGTAGAGCGAGCTTGAGTAGTTTAAGTTGAGGAAGTTCACGCATATCCAGTTTTATCGCCAGGAGTTCGGGTAGTAGGTTGGGAGCAGTTTGGAGCTCTCTTGAGATTTTGTTGGCTCTCCATCAAATCTTCTATCTTGTAGCAATCCAATCTAGCTATAAGTTTGAATTAGCGTGAATCTTTCCAATGTAAATTTGCTGATGTAGGATGAATACCTCTAAGCGATTGGCTTGGCGCTTTTTCGTTACACGACTACAATTTAAGCCTGTTTTCTTAAATGTCGAATTGATAGGTAAAAAATGATGAGAGCGATTGTTGTTAGAGAGTATGGTGGGCCTAAGGTTTTGGTTGATCGAGAGATTGGTATACCAGATGTTGGACCGGGAAGGATTTTAATTAGACTGATGTCTGCGGGAGTGAATCCGGTTGATGCCTACATGCGGGAGGGAAGTAATGGGTATGAACCGATTCTTCCTTTTACCCCGGGGATGGCGGGGGCTGGGATAATTGAGGATGTGGGAGAGGGCGTGATTGGCTATGAGCTTAAGGAGAGAGTCTACGTTATAAATTCGGTTTCGGGAACCTACGCCGAGTACTGCATCTGCTCACCGGACCAGATTTTCCCCCTACCGACTGAAATTGGATGGACTGAGGCAGCTTGTCTTGGAGTTCCATATTTCACGGCGGCGAGGGCCTTGTTCACTAAAGGGAGGATTATAGGAGACGATTCTGTTCTAATCCATGGGGCAAGCGGGAGTGTTGGATTGGCCTGTTTACAACTGTTAGCGGGCAAAGCTTCACGGGTTTTTGGAACCGCCGGTTCTGATGCCGGTATGAAATTGGTTTTAGAGAATGGGGCGGATGCCTGTTTCAACCATAATGATGCGGGGCACTGCGAGAAGATAAAGAAAGCTAGCGGGGGAGTTGATTTGGTTGTGGAAATGCTTGCCGATGTCAATCTGAAAAAAGATATCGCCGCGCTTTCACCGGGCGCCAGGATTGTTGTGGTTGGTAGTCGGGGAAGAATTGATTTCTCTCCGAGAGATTTGATGGGTGGGGAGCATACTCTGATTGGCTTGAAGATAACCCAGGCAAGTCTGGAAGAGAAGATTTCATATGCGAAACTAATTGAGGAGGGGATTGAACGAGGGCAAATCAAGCCACCTATTAGGGCCGCCTTTGCATTAGAGGATGCCTATAGGGCTCATAAGGCACTGATGGAAAGCCCATCGACCGGTAGCATAGTGCTGGTATTCAATAATTAGATGGCTTTAACGCAGTATGAAGGTGCGGTTCTTGTATGTGAATATCGAATGGCTCAGGTACAGTTTAATGGCGTTTACAAGTGTTTGTCGTTCGACATCTTTTCCTATTTGTATAAGGTGGTTGATGGATGAGAGATCGCTCACATGAATAACTTCCTGGGCAATAATTGGACCCAAATCCAGAAGTTCATTGGCGAAATGAGCGGTTGCGCCGATTATTTTCACTCCCTTGTGCCAGGCCTGATGGTATGGTTTTGCGCCCGTGAACGAGGGCAGGAATCCATGATGTATGTTGATAATCCGGTTCTTCCAACTTCTGATGAACTCCGGACTTAGAATCTGCATGAATCTGGCCATCACCACCAGGTTGATTTCGTAGCTTTTCAGAAGTCGCTGAATCTTTTCTTCGGCCGCATCCTTCCCGGATTTGTAATCGATGTGGTGAAAGGGAATTTCGAATTGCTCTGCAATTCGCCTGTTATCGGGATGATTGGATACTATAAGCGGTATTTCACATTCAATTTCCCCGTCCTGATGTTTCAATAGAAGCTCCCAGAGGCAGTGGTTTGTTTTGCTAACCAGTATTGCCACGCGTTCATTTCGGCTGATGTCATGGAGTTCCCATGCCATTTTGAATTTGGTAGCAACTACCTTGAAGGCTTTCTCGAATAAATCCCGATTGAAGGGTGTTGGCACTTCAAACAGTGTTTTAAGCATGAACACATTGACGTCGGAAGCGGTGTGCTGGGTAAGATCCAGAACATTCGCACCGTTCGCTGCCATCATAGTGGTTAGAGCGGCAACTATGCCCTTATCATCCGGGCAGGTGCCCCTTAAGATGTATCTACTCATAACCTAGGTTCAATGACAGGTAGGCATGGGGCAGGGTGTTTAATCCGCGGGCTCTTCTGGATTCTGGTACAATGGGAAAAAATACTGATGTAGATTTGAACATTTAGGAGGCGCATTAGGATTTTATGCTGAGAATCACTTTGCCTCTGGAATGACCACCACCGTAATGTCGGAAAGCCGCCGCAATTTCATTTAGCGGATAGCATCTGTCTATCAGAGATCTAATCTGTCCATCTTCGATAAGTTGACGAATGAAATCCAAATCCGCGTTTGGTTTCACAAGCATGTTCAGGAACCTTTGGCCGTCTTTTCTGGATAATATGGAGCCCAGAGTTGCGTTTTGGAAGAATTGTCTCATTGAACCTCCGGTTATCACAAGCCGGCCTTTAGGCTTCAAGGCTCTTCTGTAGTCATAAATCGAGTAATTTCCTACACATGCAATAATTGTGTCGAATTGCTCGTTCAGTTCACTTAAGGTTTTCTTTGTGTAATCAATTACCTTGGCCGCACCTAACGAGTGGGCAAGCTCAATATTTCCTGTAGAGCAGAATCCAGTGACATTGGCCTGATAGTATTTGGCGAATTGAACGGCGAAGCTACCGATGCCGCCGCAGGCTCCGATTATCAGAACCTCCTCCCCGGGTTTTACCTTGGCGCAATCTCTGACAGCCTGCAGGGCCACATGGGCGGCTTCGGGAACAGCGGCGGCTTCTTCAAAGGATTGATTTGAGGGTTTGATTGCAATTGCCGTTTCGGGTACAGATACAAATTCGGCAAACCCGCCGCGGTTTATATCTGCGATATCTCCGTAAACCTCGTCTCCAACTCTGAATCTCTTCACTTCGCGGCCAATCTTTTCCACTCGCCCGGCAATATCTGAGCCTGGTATTTTGTATTTGGGTGAGAACATTCCTAGGCCGAATAGTCTAATGATGAAGGGTTTACCGGTGATAAGCGCGAGGTTGGAAAAGGTAATAGATGATGCATATACGCCTACCAACACCTCGTTGTCGGCAACCTCCGGCATTGGCAGCTCTTTGATCGCTATATCTTCAATGCGCCCATACTTTTTAACCACTGCTGCTTTCATAAGCACTATATTAGCGAGGTTCAGCCCCAGGCACAAGGCGCCCATCATATTTGGATTGCGAAAGATATGCCGCTGACATTGATCACGAGAGCCGTGCTATATTGAAGTAGCCGAATTCGAAACTCCCTTTTCGAGTTTTAGCGTACTTGTAGAACCCTCACTGATTTCACCGTAGTACTGGATTGGACCTGGATACTTATAACAGTTTTTGAGCGCCCATTTTTCCCTATTGCTTGCAAATGCCTTGAAAGGAGCGCTCTCTAGTTCAACCAGAGCTTTGCGAACTACGGGTTTTAGCTCGCCATGACGGCGTTCCATATTCATCATCATAGTAAGCGGAATTCCACCCGGCAACCAATCGGCGGCGCTCAAATGGAGATTTGCTATATTGGCGATATAACCGGTTAATCCGGCCGAGATAAGTAAGTAGGAGGAGAATCCAAGCCCATAGCAGTAATCCGAATCGAAATTGCTTGGGAAGGCGCAGCGCCCTTCGTAGCCGAAGAAATGTGCTAGCGCGCTGAACTTTCCGTGGTATTCCCCCGTCAGTTTCATCTTGGCTAGGCGCACGCCAACCAATTCGATTAGCAGTTTCTCGGTTTCAATGCGTGAGACTTGGACATTGCCGTGGGGATCACGATCTTCAAGAAGCTGAATCTGAATCTGGCGCGGCAGGGAAGAGAAAGCATAAGAGGAATCCTTCGACAGTTCGCGATTCACCCACTCCCTTGCATCTTCAAAGGTTTTGATGGTGGCAAAGTACTCAGCTTCTTTGGCTAGCAATCTGTTTAGCTCGGCTATTAATCTGCCTATTTCCGGGATGAATTCTATCAAGCCTTCAGGGATAAGGGCAACGCCGAAATTTTCTCCTCTTGCGGCGCGCATCACGATAACCTTGGCAATCGAATTTACCACCTGATCAAGTGACATGTTCTTTGCCCTTACTTCCTCGGAGATTATGCAGATGTCGGGATGTGTTTTCAAGGCGCATTCGAGTGTGATATGGCTAGCACTGCGGCCCATCAATCTGATGAAGTGCCAGTACTTTTTGGCACTACTTGCATCTCTTGCGATATTTCCAATCAATTCGGCGTAGGTTTTTGTGGCGGTATCGAAGCCGAAGGAAGTTTCGATATACTGGTTTTTCAGATCGCCATCGATGGTTTTCGGACAACCAACCACGGTAATCCCGGAGTCTTTTTTCTTGAACCATTCAGCAAGAATAGCGGCATTCGTATTCGAATCATCTCCGCCGATTATCAAGATTCCAGTGATGTTATGAGCTTTGCAGTTTGCAAGGCTGGCCTCGAACTGCTCAAGACTCTCAAGCTTGGTTCGACCAGATCCAATGATATCGAAACCTCCTGTATTGCGATAGTCGTAGATGAGTTCGGAAGTAATTTCCAATAATCGGTTTTCGACAATTCCCCTGGGACCGTCTTTGAAACCGAATAGCTGATTCTCCGGATTGGCCTTTTTCAATGCATCGAAGACACCAGCTATCACATTGTGTCCGCCGGGTGCCTGACCGCCTGAGAGAACTACTCCGATTTTTAGGGGATTGGTCCGCGTGGGATTTCTTCCTTCGATAAATTTGACTATCGGCGCGCCGTAGGTGAGCGGGAAGAGTTCGCGCAACTTGTTCTGATCGACCATAGCCTCGGTAGCTTTGCCCGTGGCGATAGCTATGTTTTCAATTGGTGCGTTAAGCACCCTAGGCAATTTAGGTTTATAGCCACGGCGTGCTTGCTGGAGTGGCGATATACTGGACATCTTGAGAGTTCCTTATGCCCTATGATATAGGAATGATTAGGGGTGCAGGTCAAGCGTAGGGGATGAATCTGGACTCAGAGCGAGGATATCAGAATTTTCTAATGTATAAGGAAAATCATTTCAATTCGCCGGCCTTTTCTTGCCTGATTGAAAGCGGTATAAGGGCATCATCGCCAAAGTAAGCTTCTATGAATTCTTTGTATTCCTGATACTTTTCCTCTGGCATGAGCACCTGAATTGCTCCTGCAAAACCGCCGCCATGAACTCGTGCCGCTCCCGATTCGCCCAGAAATTCTTCGCTGAGCGCCATCGCAATCGCCATCGGTTGTTTAACGTATTGCCCGGGCAAGAGCACATTCTGTAGGAATCGGAAGGATGAATTTCCAGATTGACGCATCCCTTTTAAATAGGCCTTCATATTGCCCTCCTCCAGGCAACTTGCCATAGTCTGAACACGGCGGTTCTCTTTGAAGAAGTGCAGGGCGCGTAAAACAGCGCGATCGCCACATTTTTCTCTTAACTTCCCGATTTTGGACATGAAACTCTTTTCACTAACTTCTCCAAGATGTTTTGCTCCCAAAACAGATGCAACGGCATGCATTTCCTCGGGTATAGCAGAGTAATCAGAGGTTAAATCCGCATGGCTGCAGCCGGAATTGACTATCGCCAGGGTGAAACCTGAATCCGAGAGATTGAAGTTGATTTGACGTACGCCAAGCTCAATTGGTTTTGTGAAGTCAATGATAATCGCACCCCCAACGGAGCAAGAAATCTGATCCATAAGTCCGCAGGGCTTGCCAAAATAGTTGCGTTCTGACTCAGCTCCTATCTGTGCCAGTTCCAAAGGGAGAAAACGACCGTCGTTGTAGAGCTCGTTGAAGATGGAACCTGTCAGAATTTCCAGCGCGGCGGATGAGCTTAGTCCTGAACCCTTTAACACTCTGCTGCTTGTGCTCGCTTTAAAACCACCGATGCGTCCACCTCGGCTGGCTATAGAAGCAGCAATTCCTCTAATCAGAGCCTCGCTGCTTTCTTCTTCGGCCTTCACCTTGTCCAGTTGGCTTAAACTTACCTTTACCGGTGGGTATCCTTCAGAAATTATCTCTACGATATTTTCCTCTTCTACTTGAGTTACCGCGGCTATTGTGTCTAGTTGTATCGCCGCACTGAGCACAAATCCCATGTTATGATCGGTGTGGTTGCCGGATAGCTCGGTACGCCCCGGGGCGGAAAAAAGTCTGGGAGAGTAATCATGGTAGCGGCGGCTGTGAATCTCAATTAACTTTTTCCATCTTCTTAAGTGAAAGCTGCTGCTCTCATTTCTGTAAATGCTTTGAAATTTCGTTTCGAGATTCTGAAGTTCTGTTTTATTCACGGCCATTAATTTGAAGCCATATGGTGATATTGGCAATAGCACAACCTTGAAAATAATTATACTGCACTTGAAGAGCGTTATGGCCCGGATTTAAGAACTCTGATGCTATCATCGATAGCTATAGGAATTCGGGCAGGCCTCCGTTACCGCATCTAACTTGATTCGGCTCTTGGGTGCGAGGAGATTCAACTACTGAATCTTCATCATCTCGGTTTGTAATTTTTTAACCGTGATGAATATGGGGAATATATATGGCCCTTCTTCGCCTGGCCTGTAGAGCACATAAAGCGGCAGGCTGGCGCGATTATAATCTGCCAGAGCGCGAACCAGGTTTTCATCGTATGATGTGAGATCGGCCTTTATATGAGTTATTCCCTTCCGTGTCATCAGATCGAGAATTTCCTCATGCCTTAGTACGCGCTGATTGATTTTACAAGTGGTGCACCAGTCGGCAGAGAATTCCAGGAAAACGGGCCTGCCTTTTGATATAAAAGATTGAAGCTCCTGCTCGTTGAATGCGATGGCTTTCGTTTCACCTAGCCTCCAAGAGAGCTCCACCTCGTTTTGCTCTGCAAATGCCAAATCGGCATTTGGGAGGTCGACGAAGAGGAATCCCGAAACAATGGCTATTACAAGGGCAAGTATTTGCCCGGCTAGACTTAAGGCTCTTTTTACAAGGAGACCTCTGGCTTTGCCCAGCAGCCATGCGGAAATGCCGAGAAAGAGTAACCACCATATTGCTCCGTTAACCGCGGTAGGAACCAGCTTGATAAAAGTTGTAAATAGGTAGACGGCAAAGCCGATAAGCAGGAAGCCCATCGCCTCCTTGAAAGTGTTCATCCAAGGGCCGGGCTTCGGGAACTTGTTGGCTAGGCCGAACCCGAGCAGAAGAAACGGAGATCCGAACCCCAGGCCGATCAGGGCAAATATTGCGATTGTCATAGGAACTTCCTGGGAAAAGGCGAATCCCAGTACTACGCCGAGCAGCGGCGCGGTGCAGGGCGCGGCAATCAGAACCGCGAATAGCCCCGTGATAAAACTCCCCCCAAAACCACCTTTTTTACCCGCGTCGGATATTCTGCTTCTTCTTGGAGCTTCTATTACAAATACATCGAATAGGCTAAGGGCAAATATCCAGATTATGGCGATTAGAATCAATACAAATAGAGGGGATTGTAATTGAAATCCCCAGCCAAGAAGATGGCCTGAGGTTCGAAGCGCAATCACGATGGTTGCTAATGCGAGAAGAGATGTCTCGATTCCGGCAACATACAGCACTGAGTGCATAAATATGGCTCTTCTACTCTGTCCGGCCTGATTTACAAGATTTAGAGCCTTGACGGAAAGAAGCGGCAGAATGCATGGCATTATGTTTAGAAGAGCGCCTCCAACTAGGGCCATAAGCAGAATTAGAAAAACTCTGATTGACGTAGTGTCTCCTTCATTGAAGCCAGCATTGGGGGGGGTATTCGCACCTATAGGCAATATCCCTTCTTCGCTTGTAGACCAGTCGAGTATGGCAAGGGTTGTTTCGCTTGGTTCTAAGGTTGGCGCGAGAGGATCGAAATCCACATATTGGAGTTCTGAATCCGGGAACAGGCAGGTGCCTTGAAAGTTACAAAGTCGGAATAACGCGTTAATGGCGAGCCTTTGTACTTGGGAGTTCCGGGAGGCTCGAAATTCGATTAGCATTGTAGTCTCTTCGTGATACTCTGCAAGGCCGTTCTTGAAGATGGGCTCGGCTTTTAGAGGATCTCCGAAAACTATGCCCGAAGAGGGCTCCGGATTGAGACTGAAGTAAATCGGATCGTCAGCTTGGTAATATCCCTCGGGAAAATCATAGTGAACGGCAACAAGTCCAGTTAGAGTTTCCGGATTCCAGGAAGCAAGAGAGGCCGAGGTTTCGGTGCGTATCTCTGCGTCGAGGTTGAGAACCTCCGCTAAGCTCATATCTATCTCCCCCATCTCATTCGATTGGGCGCTCAAAGATTGGACTATGGCTAATTCGAACAGAAGAAGAGCGGATGAGAGTAGCATTTTAGGAATCCGCATAACAGTGTTCATTTCGTAACTTATATAACTATTATACAGCTATAATTAGAAGAAATAGGCGGATTGCACGGAATAAGTCGATTTTAATATCGAGCTTTTTCAAGCCTGTTCTGCTTATTGCCATTTATCTCTTGCTCAGCTTCGAATTCTCCAGGTAATATGTGCATGCAAATCGGGCGGGTAGCTCAGATGGCTAGAGCGTCGGTCTTACACACCGGATGTCCTGGGTTCGAGTCCCAGCTTGCCCATCGATGAAACCGGGGTTTCATCAAAGCTTCTTAATAGGATAGTCTGTGCTAAGTGGCGGAAACTGGCAATCTAACGGTTGCTTTCACCGGTGGTGGGAGTGCGGGGCATGTTTTTCCTGCCTTTCCAGTGATAGACAGGCTTCAGGATAGCGGATTCAACATAATTTGGCTGGGCTCTTCTCGTGGCATGGAGAGGAAGTTGCTTTGCGGTATTGATGTGAAGTATTTTGCAATCCCTTCTGGGAAGTTTCGTCGTTACTTCTCAGTTAGGAACTTCATTGATCTCTTCCAAATCGCCATAGGTTTTTTTGCTTCCCTCAAAGTACTGCGCCGCGAGAGGCCGTTTGTACTCTTCTCTAAAGGCGGATTCGTTTCTGTTCCCCCCGTTGCTGCGGCGGCCATACTGAAAATTCCTACCCTCACTCACGAATCGGATCCTAGCCCCGGCCTGGCCACCCGCTTGAATATCAAGCTTGGCGCCCGGCCGCTTCTTGCACATAAGCGGGCCTTGGGCTACCTTCCCAAGTTGGCCAGACAAAGCGCTGTTGTGCTTGGAAATCCTGTGCGCGATATTCTTTTAAGTGGAAAACCCGAGGAGGGAAGAAGACTAGCTGGCCTGCCAATAGAGGATAGACGTCCATTGATCCTTGTCCTCGGCGGTTCCCTTGGCGCCAGTGAGATCAACAAGCTGCTGGAAGAATCTCTAGATCGGCTTCTTCAAATCGCGGCCGTAGTACACCAAACAGGCTCGGACCGCCCTCCCCGCCAAGATTCAAGAGGCTATATGAGCCGGCCATTCTTCTTTGATGAACTGCCACCTCTTCTTGCGGCCGCGGATCTAGCGATTGCCCGATGCGGCGCCGGTTCTCTGTGGGAGCTGGCCGCAACAAGAACTCCAGCCGTGTTCATTCCACTTCGAGAGGCCACGCGCGGCGATCAAATACTCAATGCCGAGCTTGCCGAAGAGGTAGGGATGTCGATAACCCTTGAGGCGGATTCTAATAGGCTGGAAGAACTTGTTGTGGAACTTTTATCAAACCCAGCGAGGCTAGCTAGAATGTCGGATGCCGCAAAAGCTTTCTCATCTCGGGAAGCCGCCGGTAGAATTGTTGAGATGCTGTTGGAATACAAGGAGTGAACTTGCCGGACATAATCATCATTATGATTCTCTTACTTGCTATCGTCATGGGGGCTCATCGGGGATTAAGATCAGGACTTTATATCATGACAGCCCTGCTATCGATAACACTTGTGGTTCTTCTTCTGACTGCACCCATGGAAAGAATCATTCTCAACTTCGCTGGAATCGGCCCTGAGAAGTATCCTGATGCCCCCCCTGTCGCTGTGCTAATTCTGGAAGGGAAGATAGAAGCCGCATATGTTGCGGCGCTGCTTCCACTCTTCATCAGTTTCTTTCTGCTCTTGGGATTTGGCTTTCTTGCTGTCCGCACTGGCAGAAGGCGTCGTGGAACGAAAACCGGAATTTCATCCCGCATCTTTGGCGCCACACTCGGGTTCTGCGCGGGATTTCTGCTTATTCTCCTGTTTTCGGCCCAACTTCTACGCCTGCCTTGGCCGCTTGCCAATCAGATGTTTCGGGAGAGTCTGATAATTTCAACCCTAAATCATATTGCAAGGCCAATACTTTCGGTGATGGCGGGAAGTTCCTAGTGTTCGAGAATCTTCTATATCAGAAGAGGATAACGACTCAATTGAAGCAGGAGCTTATTGAAGGTTCTCTGGCGCCGGCTCTGTTATTCTCAGGGCCGATGTTTTCCGGGAGACTCACCGCGGCGCTTGAGCTGGCGCGCATTCTTTGCTGCGAAGATGGCAAGCAATGGGTTTGCCAATGCAATTACTGCTGCGCCCATAGATTGCTATCGCATCCTTACACTGTATTGATGGGTCAGCGCAATCTGATCCCTGAGATTTCCGCCTGTGCCGAACTGATGAAGAGCGACAGTTCCGATAAGGCTCGCCTCTTGTTGATTCGTTCCGTTAAAAAACTGCTGCGCCGTTTTGATCCATTTCTTTGGGAGGGAGAGGGGAGGAAACTCGCAAAGTTGAATTCAGTTGTGGAACGCATGGTTGAATCGGTTGACTCCATACTGCCAGGTAATCAGTTGCCGGGAAGAGGGAAACTAAGAGAGCTTCTAGGAACCTTGGTAAACGATTGCATTGAGATGCAGAAAATGCTTCCGAAGCTTCTGCCAATAGCTCAGATTTACAATGTTCGCCACTGGGCGCACCACTCGGCAGGGAAAAATCATAAAACTGTTATCATTGACAATGTGGAAAAAATGCTTGATGCATCCAGGAATGCCCTTCTTAAATTTCTTGAGGAACCTCCTGCGAATACAAGCATCATATTGATTGCCAATAATAAATCGATATTGCCTCCAACCATGGTCTCCCGTCTAAGAAATTATTCATTTAAAGCACGTAGTCGCTCGCAAGAGGCTGAGATTCTTCGCCGAGTTTTCAAAGAGGAAGAAAGAAGTGGGTTAAAAGAGTTTTTCGATTCTTGGCAGCGTGGATCTTCCAACATGAATATCGCAAAACAGTTTGTCGAACAAGTTGGCTCCGGCAATCTTATGATGCCGAGGGAAATACTTGAAATAAGAGATTTGGAGCTTATGCGTGATTTCTTAGAAGCACTTAGCGCTGAGATTCGCGATCGTTGGAAGAAAGCCCCATCACCCGAGCATCGCCGCTTCATTAGTAAACTGAAATGGATTAGAGATGCGAGATTCCGTGCCGAGATTCTGAGGCTCCCCATCCCCCTGGTGCTCCGCGCACTCTATAACTTGATGGGCGACCCTTGATGAGAAAATTGATTCGGAGAGCGCTTAAGAGTCTTGATCGCCTGGATCATGATAGACTGCATTCCCTTGTTCAAGAACTGGTAGAGAGCAACGATCAGCTGGAAATAGTTCTCTCGTCGATACCAGGAGGGATACTGGTTACAGGACGAGATAACCGCGTAATCATGATTAACAGTCCCGCGCGAAGGCTTCTGCCGCTCAGTGCAAGCGATCCCGTGGATTTACTTGTGTGGGAAGTTATCGCATCCGAGGATATAGCTAAATATATAAAAGCCGCTCTGGACGAGGATAGGGGGGCGCCTATGTTGGATTTCACCATCCAACGACGCGATCGCAGTATCATCTTGAGCTGTGGAGTTCTTGCCCTTGTAGATCGCGGACATATTGTGGGGAATGTGATTTACATAGAAGATGTAACTGAAAACAGGGCTGAATACGCCAGGCTCAAACGGGCGGAAAACTTAGCCTCGCTTACCACGCTGGCCGCGGGCGTAGCGCATGAGATAAAGAACCCCCTCGCATCGATGAGCATACATCTTCAGTTGCTCCGAAGACAGCTTAACAAGGAGGGTGAAATCCCGCTTCATCTGGAGGAGCCTTTGGACATTCTTGAAGAGGAAGTTGAGAGACTAGCCAACATAGCCTCAGATTATCTCTTCACGGTTCGGCCTCAGAACGCGCGCCCTATGAGAGCGAGTTTAAATGAACTTATACGTGAGTTGGTTCAGCTGCTTCGCTATGAGATGGAAGAGGCAAAAGTGCGAGTACTTCCCGTATTAAGCAGATCTATACCTCCCATGCCGCTAGATGAAGGGGCAATGAAGCGAGCATTACTGAATCTTATAAAGAATGCGATGATCGCCATGCCAAACGGTGGCGAATTAAGGCTGGAGACTCACAAGGAGCAAGAAAATGTGATAATTGTAGTGAGCGATACAGGAGAAGGCATCCCAGAAGAGTTGCAGGGGAAAGTATTCGAACCCTTCTTTACAACCCGCGATACGGGTTCCGGGCTGGGCTTGACGGTGGTATACAAGGTGATAAAAGAGCATGGCGGTGATTTGCATATGGACTCTCATCCGGGTAGAGGAAGCACATTTCGGATTACCTTGCCCATCCCCCAGGTTGAAAAAAAGCTGATTCCGGAAGGAACTCTATGATAGCTCTCACTTTTCTTTTGCCATGAACTCTTCGCTAAGCAATTTAAGGGGGAGAGTGTGATTTTCAGAATTCTGGTTGCCGACGATGAGAAAAACATCCGCTCTGGACTTGCAAAATCTCTTGAAATGGATGGTTATGAAGTTGTCCAGGCTGAAGATGGACAGGAAGCGTTGAAGCTAATGCTCAGAACTGAAGTAGATCTTATTTTGGCCGATTTACGGATGCCAAAGCTTCCTGGCGATGTATTACTGAAGAAGGTTGTTTCTGCCTACCCCGCGGTTCCGGTAATTATCCTAACAGGACATGGAACAGTGGACAGCGCTGTAGAGGCTATGCGCAGCGGCGCCTATGATTTTGTTACAAAACCGGTGAATCTTGAACGACTCGGCCTGCTTGTAAAACGAGCACTTAGCCGAAGGGAATTAGCCCGCAGGCATCAGGAACTTGAGGCCGAGGTTTCTAGGTTGGAGAAACAGAAAATGGGTGCTGAAATACTGGGCAAGAGTGCATCCATGCATCATATATTTGAGTTGGTTGGACAGGTTGCTCCTACAAAGGCAAGTGTGCTTATCACGGGTGAAAGCGGCACCGGCAAGGAGCTGGTGGCAGATGCCCTTCATGATCAATCACCTAGAAGCAAGGAACCTTTGGTTAAGGTACATTGTGCGGCATTATCTGAAAACCTCTTGGAAACGGAGCTTTTCGGGCATGAAAAAGGCGCTTTTACCGGCGCGGTAAGTCAACGCAGGGGACGTTTTGAGCTAGCTGACAGAGGAACAATCTTTCTCGATGAAATAGGAGAGATCAATCAATCCACACAGATTAAGATTCTCCGAGTTTTGCAGGAGAAGAACTTCGAAAGGGTAGGTGGGGAATCAACCGTATCTGTCGATGTTCGGATTATCGCGGCCACCAATCGGGATCTGAAGGGAGAGGTTGCCGCCGGCCGCTTCCGAGAAGATCTTTATTACAGGCTAAATGTAGTAAACATTCATCTACCCCCATTAAGGGAAAGACCCGAGGATATACCTCTGTTAGCGGCGAGATTTCTAAAGGAATTTGCCAAAGAGAATAGACGTGAAATTCTTGGTTTGGAGCCCAAGGCGGCGATGGCGTTAAGAACTTATAGCTGGCCGGGGAATGTGAGAGAACTAAGAAATATAATCGAAAGTGCCGTGGTAATGAGCAAGAATTCCTATCTGGGCCTCGAGAATCTCCCGAATTATGTCACCTCGCGCGGCAATGAGGATGGTATAAGAATCAAACTTGGAACCCCAATGGTAGAGGCTGAGAAGATGATTATCAGAGCAAACCTAAGTGCGTTTGGCGGTAATAAGAGCCGCACATCGGAGGCACTTGGCATCGGCAGGAAGACACTGCATCGTAAAATTCAAGATTATGGCCTGAAATCCGAATTGGATGAATCCAAAGCTTCTCCTTGATGATATGTGAATGCAAATGTATACTTTGAAATGAAGTGTGTGAAGAAATCGATACTTTGCCCCTTAATGAATTATCTGAGGTTCTGGCTCAGGCGAAAGATCCTAAGCTAATAAAGAATTTCTTGGATAGTTTGCTTACCAAAAGTGAAGTGGCGGCCATATCTTCCCGATGGGCCTTGGTGCGATTGCTGAGCATGGGTGTATCTCAAAGGACAATAGCCCGGGAATTGGGACTTAGCCTTTGCAAGATTACACGCGGATCCAAGGAGCTGAAAAAGGTAGACTCTCCCTTTGCAAAGATGATAGGAATTTATAAGAAAAGCCGCGCGAGTTCTAGCTTCTAGCCTCGGTTATCCTTATGGTTACCTCTCGCTCCGCGAGGATGGCATCAAGGGGAAAACCAATTGCCAACTTCCATACACGTCTCTCACCCCTAGACATCGCGGGGTTTTCCGTTTTAACTGGATCATGAGAAAAACTTGGGAGGTCTGGGCCCAAGGAGATGTTAATGGATAATCTGGAGATGTCCAGAATCCCACTGTTCGTTAGTACAAGGTCCATTGCCAATATCAATCTATCGTAAGCCTCAATTACTTCGAAGCGCCTAATTTCCGCATTGATCGAGACATTCTCGGGCCTAGGCGTATTCCAAACCAGAATGGGCTTCTTCCCATCCCAATTTGGCTTCTCTTGCAAGAATTCGAGCTCAAAGGGAACAATTTCCAATTTATCGATAAGGATTTCGGAGTCAGCAAGCCGGCGAAATAACATGAGAGGCGTACTGTCGCCCGGGAACATAAGAGGTGAATCATTGTCTAGAACGGTCCAGGGTATGGTAAATTGCGTATTGCCCGATGCATCCTTGCCTCTAACAAGCAGTTGCATCTCTTCTACATATTCATCTGATGTTCTTAGAGTTCCTAGAATTTTCACAAATGAGTCATCGTTTCGCCGTCCTAATTCCGCCTGAAGAATTTCCATTTCCCAATTGCCTCCATCAAAACCGTTGATTACTATATCAACTTCTCTTCTTGTTTCAGAAAGATTGCTCTTTGCGGGTTGCAATGCACCTGAATCACTCTTAACCGTTGTTTTGGGAATGTTATCTCTTTGCCATACAGCTATCGTTCCGGCTATCCCGACGAGCAGAATTGCTGGCAATATGTATTTACGATTTCTTATCGCGGAGAAATCGGAGTTCATTCTGCGATAATTCTGAAGAAACGATTTAGCCCTGTTATCCGCGGGGTTTTGCATTAGTGCAGCCTTAGCAATCTTCATCGCTCTTCGTCGATCGTCTCTTTTGTAACCCCTTTCTAGGGATCGTTGAAGATAGATATGAGCCAGTTCAAGTCGATAACTTGAGTTCCGTGGTTTCAGTTTAACCGCCTTGGTCATTTCGATTATGGCCTGATTGTAGGCGTTGCTACTTAGGGCTGCTCTAGCGCGAAACGCGTAGTTGCCCGCCAGAGAATCTACCCTGTCCTTTTCGGCTCCTGTTAGAGGTATTTCTCTTTGCAGGTTCATCAGAGCGGTTGCAGTTGGCGCCTTATCTTCAGACCATTTCTCCAGCCTGTTGATATAGCGGCTAATTGTTTCGCTATTTACGGCATCTTCTTCCAACGTTTTGTCCTGAACTAGAAGTTTACAGCCGAGGCCGAGGGCAGAGCAATATAAGCTCCCAGTTATTGAAGGCTAGTAGGGGGATTGGTATTCTGGATGCCGCGATATGTTCAGAGTTGCAACGGCTTACTGAGTTCTTCTTCAATTTGCAGAGATGCACGCGCGGTAGTTAGCATTTCCGCTGCCGGCGTGAAGGATGGATCCAAGGAAATGGCATTTTCAAAATAGCTAATTGCCAGATACAGGTTCCCCTCTGAATAGGCGCTCAGCCCCTCCAAATAAAGAGCTTGGACCTCATCTCTGATCAGCAGTTGATTTACCGTATCCAGATTGAATTTTATCGCTATGCTCATCCTATCGAATAATTCAGGTCGACTGGCGAGATCGAACGTATAGTTTGTCTGAATAGTGAAATCCTTCAAGACTATATCTGTCCCAACCGCGAACCTTGGTTTGCCGGTTTTGAAGAGCATTCCGGTATGAGCGGAAATGAACTCCGCGATATCAGCATTTAAGCCAAATGCAAAACTAATTCTTCCGGCTGTGCCTCCATTCAGATTGAATGGTAAGCCTAAGTCAAAGGCCAGAGCAATCGGGCGTACCGGTTTGTAAGAAAAACCGATATTGGCTGAGGTAGGCGGGGGATCGGGGTCGCTTATAAACTCCATCCCGAGATTCTTCAGGCAGAACCCGACGCTCCAGTTCATATCTCGCCCTACATAGGTTTTCAGTGCATTGAAGCGTGTCATTACTCCGAAATCGCCCATGAGGATCGGAGCGTTCTGTTTTGGCTCCAAAGCCGAACTCACTCCACGATATCCGGCCTTGAGGCTGGCGCCTACTGAAATACCGCCAAAATAGAAGTTTCTTAGGAAATTGTAAGATAGGGCTGCCGTGGCCAATAATTCCGTGTACCAACCGACAGTGGATGAACCATGTCGATCATACTGAGCTCCCCAGGAATTGTATCCCACAAACGGAACATGAAAGAATTTTGCGCTGAAGCCAATTCCGAAGTCTTCGTTCTTCTCCGGCCTGAACGCAAAGGTAATTGTCTCAAGTCCGGAATCCGCAATCCAATCCAGATGGGAGAAACTGAGTATGGTTTCAGGCAGGAACGATCCACCCGCGGGGTTTGATTCCAGATAGCCTCCGTCAAGCGCCATAGAGGTATGAGCGGTTGCCATTCCCTCGTTCTTGCCTCCGCTCGGTATGCTAAGGATGAGGAAAGAATTCTGACCGGCGTTTGGATCTATTCCAGAAGCGCTGGATAAACTCCCGTAGATATCGTTTCCATCACCCCAGATTGGAAGAGTTATTATGGCGACTTTCAGTACCATAAGTAGCAGCTTCATATATTTCTAGTGTATCATATCTCTTATTAACTACTTATAAGAAATCTGCGGTTTTCAGCGAAATATGTTTTGTCGATATACTCTATAAAATGACAGAAACGCTGACTGAGTAGTTGCGGTTGTCAAAAAACCGGCGAGGAGAACTAAGGCACACTAGCAATAATATGAAGAGTTCGAACAAAGGAAGGATCCTTCCTTATGTTTTTCTGCTTATGGGCTCCACTGTTCTCCTATTTGCCGGCGGAGAGAGTAGCATTGAACAGGATTCATCGCCGCTTTCTGAACTAGAACTTGCTTCAAATCTCATCGAAGAAGGGCAGTTGGATAAGGCCATGGGCATTTTGGCCGATATCGGTAAGGCTTATCCCAGCCAAATAGAATTGATACAGAGACTTGTTCTTAGAATTATGGGTATTAAAGGCGAAATCACAGAACTCTTTAGAGAGGTACGAAGTATCCTTGATACGGAAGAACTGAGTTTAGATCAGAAAATTGCGGCAACTGAAGAAGTGATGCAAAAAATCAAATTGAAAGATAGAGATTCCGCCGGCGATACCTGGAGGAAGATATCAATAGTTGAAAGCGCATTGGGGAGGGATTTGGATTTGCTGCGCCGAGAAATTTTCTTTGCAAAAGGAAATGAGAAACTTGAACGGAAATTGTATCTTGAAGCTATCCATGAGTATAAAAAAGGGTTTATTGACGATTCTTTCGGCGAAAGCCAAACTTATGAGAAGTATAGAGACGCCGTTAATCCCTCGGATATCGAGGTTATTTCTTCGTTCCCTCAAAGGGAACAAACGATATTTGAAGCGTATAAGCGCCATGCCCCTGAAGGTGACAGAGTCATTTCGGAACTTACTTCGCTAATTGATAGATGGACTTTAACCGATCTGAGTTCTTCTAGAAATGTCAATGAGGAGCCCGCTGCTCTCTCTAGCGACAATCTTGCCGGCTGGATTGGAAATGACTCCGTTAATTCACTTAATCTCGAATACCAGGAAGCAGAAACGATGCTGCTGCTCGGCTCCCAATTAAGCGAGGTAATGGACCAGCTTTATGAGAGCCTTGATGGTATTCCTGAGGATTTTCGCTACGATAGGGTGCTGTCATTTTTGAACGGTAGAAATGGTAGAGAAAATGCCGAGGGAATAATCCTCGCTCAGAGGCTCCACTGGGAAAGCAAATTTTTCGAAATTCTCTTTTCAATGCTGAATCTGGTTTCTTCTACATACTATGAGGGTCTTGGTAGCTATCAATCTAGACTATGGACTAAAAGCATGGACTCGTTCTTGCTCTCTGAACTAAATTCAGGACACGCGGTGGAATTCACCGCGCTGGCAGAAGACTATTTGGAAGGACTTCCCGATGCCGGTATCTCTAGATTTACCAATCAACTCGAACCCCTTTTGCTGGAGCTTCAAACCATTACGGAGGCCTCCAAAATCCGTATGCCACTGGTTGAAATCGCGAGTGAGTTACCGGAGACTGAATCGGAGAATCTGTTGAATGCCGATATAGAGTCGGTTAGGGTTTTGTCCGGCGCCATGCGGGACTCGGTGAATCAAGTTGAAAACCTTTTGGTTGATTGGGATAGGTATTCAAATCAGATTGCAGAGAATGAGAAAATTGTTAATGCAAACGTACAGAAAATAGTCAATGATCTGAAAGCAGACCTATTAGGATTGCTGCAATCTCTATCCCTGGAGAAGAGTAGCGCTTTTTTCCAATACTTCGAACCCCGTTACGAAATGCTGGACAGCAGGGTTAGAGATTTGATTCAGGAGAGTGAGAAGAGCATTGTCTTTGTTGACAATCTTCTAGGCGAGATTAGACCCAGGGCAGCTATAGATCTTCGAGTAGCTCCTTTTTTGGAATCGATAGAAATCCTTTCGGAAAGTATTGATGATTTTATCCTAACGGTTACCAGCACACAGGAAACCGAGCTCGATGATGATATTAAACGAAAACTAATTGATTATGGCGACAAAACCAACGCATTGCTGGCAGATATTGCACAACTTAGGAAGCAGTGGCTGGATATCCAAGGTGATGTGATTGCCAGGCAGAACGCCGCATTGCGGGCCGAAACAGTGGCGCTCGCGGCTCTTGGTGAAGCAGACGAATTATTGAAGGCGGCGCGAGAAGCTGATATCCAGGGACGGGCCAGCAACAACATAAACGACTCCTATCGAGCCAAGGATTCCTATTCTTTGTTAGTAGAGACTCTATCCCGCGTCCGTGATTTGTTTCTGGAGATAGGCAGCAACGATATAGATATTGCAAGTGATTCAGGAATACAGGAGCGATTAACAGAACTAGAAAGAGCTGCATATAACGAACCAAGAAGTATTGCGGTTACTGTTCGAGAATATGCCATTTCCGAGGCTGATAAGTTTTTCGCCGAGAGACTTTTTGATGACGGACTCGAGCTTCTACTTCTGGCTCAGGAATTCTGGATTAGCGTATTTGGCGAGGAAGACACAAGATTGAAATTACGACTTGTTCGATTTAGAACGGCTCAACGCTCGGCTTTGAAAACCAGAATCGAACCTTCAGATCCTCTATTTAGGGAAATGAATCAATATCTCAATCTGGCTAATCAGCGTTATCAGGTTGGAATCAGTAGACTGGAATCGAATACTGCAGGTGTGCGAGATGCAGATGTCCTTAAACTATTTTCTGAGGCCGAGGCTTTGATACAGCAAGTATTGAATATATTTTCCGGCAATGCGGCGGCATTGTTGCTGCAGATGAAGATTTTGAAAGTCAGGGAGCCAGATGAGTACAATAGAATGGTTAGGAAGCTGATTGAAGATGCAAATACCGCCGTGAGAAATGGAAATGAAAAGGCATTAGTTACCGGAATCGGATTCGTTCCGCCGATCGATCCCAAGTTGCAGGCTGTTTCTGCATTTGATCCGGACTTCCCGGGACTGTTTTCGACGATCGAGAGGGTTGATATATACCTCGGTAGAATCATTTTGCTTCCAACACAGGCGGAGATAGAGGAAAGTGTCCGCATCACCGAGTCAGTTAGAAATGACTGGCGACAGGCCCTTGAACTTAGTGTCGATGTGATTGAGGCAACTTCCCCAGGTTTGATTGAGCGTCTAGATAGCGCGCTAAATCTATGGGAAAACAACATTGATGCGGTGAATCTTCAAGATGAAATACGCTTCTACACACAGCCGCGAGCTCTGCCAGATAATCTTAGAAACCTTATTACGGTGGCCGACGAACAGAGGCTCCAGAATAACAGGAGTTCTGTTGAAGCCATCTATCAGTCCATAATCAGCTCATTTCCAATTTTTATCAGACATCCTGAGGTTATGAGGATTAAGTATTGGCTGGATATTGAGTAGTGTTAGGAATCAAACCCGTTTACAGAAATCTCGCCTCACTGTTTCTGTATTTTCTATTGATTGTATCAGTTAGAACATATGCCCAGGAATACTTGTTCTGGGATTTCCCGGAGCCAGTAGAGAGGGCATTCGGAGGACGTTTCCCTGAACTTATCGAGGCCAATGAAAATCTGGCTGTTCTATGGCAGGAATTCGAGGGGGAATCCGATAAAAGAAATACAACGGTTGCGATCCGTGCCCAATTCTACAACGACAGAGATGGTTGGATGGGATCACCGATTACCGTGATCGAGAATCTTCAGTATAGCTGGTTGGAAGAAGTTCCTTTATATTCAGCGGTGGCGGACTCTGATGGACGTTTGATAGTTGCTGTTGCGAGCAATGGTGTAAAAATTTACAAGCAAAGGCAGACTGCAAACAAGGGGGAATTTCAACAGGTTGCATCTTTTCCTCCGGGTTCTGATTATGCTGACATCCCAGTAGCTCCTATTCTGGTTACGAATAACGAGGATGAGTTTCGTATCTTCTTTACTAAGCGAATTTCGATTCCGAACATCACGCCTAACAGAGATTCCATGCTTACCATTTTTTCAGCTTACTCAGCCGATGGGTTTGTTTGGAGCCCGGTAGAGAGGTTTATAGATATTGATGAAGATAGAGGCAAAGACGGTGCAATTCTGGATCAGAATTTTCTTCCGGCATATCTGTCTTATAATAACCAGGAGTATGTAGTTTTTCAAACCCAGAGAGCGGGAATCGATAATCTGGTTTATCAACTCTACCTCAAACGTCGTCTAAAAGGCGAGAAGTGGACCCCCGCGATTCCGATAACAGAGGAAATACTCCCTGAGGGGCCGGGCAGCAATCCGCAGGAATGGGATAATCAGCGGCCCTCTCTTGGCGTCGATAACAATGGCGAAATTCTCGTAACCTGGGAGCGAAGGAAGGGGGAGCGGTTTTCGGCAATAGCCGCGGCTGTTCTAAATCCAGATGGTAAGCCAAAATCCGGTTCTGTTGAAATAGTTTCGTCCGAGTCCGATCGATCGAGTTTTTCATCGAGAATTGTCAATATCAAAGGTAGAACTTGGCTTTACTGGTTTGATGGAAGTGGCATCAGAATCGCATTGAGAGAGGCAAGAGCCGATCTCTTTGAAAAACGCTATCTGGTTCAAGCCACCTCTTTGGATTCCGAGGCAAGAGGCGCAGACCAAAATTCCGTATCCTTTCCCAAGGCCTCCTACTATCGGGGCGGCGTCTATTTCCTTTGGGAAGATAGAAGCGGAGGAGTCCCTCGAGTCGTTTTTCTTAGGCCCGATCTTCATGTAATCACGCCTACTCTGCGCTCAGCGAATTTTGATTCTGGCAGAGCCGGGAATATGAAATACGTGGTGGTTGAGTGGAATCCGCCAAATGATTCGTCAGGAATCCTCTCATATAGCTGGCGTTGGTCCAAGAATCCAAACGATTTGCCCTCAATGGAGGAGGTGGATCAGGTATACAACGTGAATCAGGCGCAAAAGGAGCTTGACGAAGAGGAATATGAAGGAGACTTATATTTCACTCTGATCGCAAGAGATATGGCCGGTAATTGGTCTAGGCCTCTGCGTCTCTCATACACCTTGGACCTTACTCCCCCGCCGCCACCCGTCATTATACCGCCCCCCATTAGAGCTGACGGATTTCTGGAATCCAACACTTTCACGCTCGCATGGAATAGTGGAGAAATAGAACCCGCCTCCTACTATCGATGGCGCAGGGAAAGACTGTCCGCGGATATCAATTCGGGAATTCCCGAATCCCAACAATCGATACTGCCTCTTGAAGGCGATGAAGTAACCGAGACATCCGAGAATTCATTGGAGCAGGTGAATATTGACAACGGCGTTTGGGTTTTTTCGATATCGGCTGTTGATCAGGCCGGCAACGAAGGTAAGCCAAGTATCACGATGCTCAAAGCAGATAACTATATTCCGGTTACCTACATATCGTTGGTAAGCAAAAGAACAGACAATAACGAGCAGGTATACCTGAACTTGATAGGAAGAGGTTTCCAGGCCAGAGGATACCTGGCCGAAGGAATAATAGATGAGGATGGGCAGGAGCCTTGGGATTATCTTTTTAGCTTGGAATCTAATTTGCTGCGCGTTCAAAGCGATATTCAGGCAGAAATAGGCCCCATAGATAATCTTCGCGAGGGTGACTATCTCATCGGCGTTCGTCACCCCTCAAGAGGCCTCGCTTTTTGGGAGTTGGAGATGGGCCTTGATTCAAGCGGCAATGTGAAATTCGGACCCTACGATGCCTATACGTATGAATCGCTCTGGCATCCGCTGGTCTTATCTGTAAGATTAAGTGGAAATCAGTTGCTGCTTGGCATCTTGGTTCTGCTACTCGCCCTTGCAATTGCATTGACGATAATCAGACTCAATTCCATTGCCAAGGAGACTCGTGCTCTTAGAATCAATGCCGAGGCAATCTTGAATAGAACTCCGTTAATCACCACCACACGAAAGGAAATAGCCATGCTACTCAAGAAAAAGGGTATGGGCCTTCAGGCCAAATTTACTCTTGCTTTCACCCTTATGGTTCTGCTGACCATACTTATGATCGCCGTGGTTCTTGGCGCCGTTTGGGTAAATATGGAACGCGATATACAGGCCGAGGGACTCGAAAATGAATCGCACCTGCTAACCGAAACTCTCTCTTCGAGTGCTAGAACAAATATTCTTACCGCTGATCGCGGCAGCCTTCTTTTGCTCCCCGATCGTATTGATGCTCTTCCCGATGCTCTTTGGACTACCGTGACAGGTCCCAAGGGTGAAATAGGCAATAATGGTTTGCGGCCAACTAGCGACGGTTATAACTATATCTGGGCCACAAACGATCCGAATATTCTGAGCAAACTGAAGATTCCTGGAGAATTGAGTCAGAGCGAGTATTCTCAAGTTATGGCCGGATTGGACAATGAGAAAAGGGAAGTATTCCAGGATGTGTACAAAGTCGACTACAGCGGCATTTACACTCTTCAGGGCTCTCTCGCCGGGGCTAGCCGCAATGTCGTGGTTGATGCCCTTCGGCTTAATAATTTGATGTCGCAGGAGCTTGAAATTGGCTTTAACGCCTTAGATGATGAACTAAGTCCATCGATTCAACTGATGAGAGATGCCGTATTGGAAGCAGCTAGGGATGCAGATTTGGATTTGATGGTTAGAACGCTGAACGATCTGAGGGATATTTACAACCGCGAACTAAACAGAATACTTCCTAGTTTCAATTTCAGCGATCCTGCCTACATCGAGGCCGAAGGCGCACTTGCCGCCCAGCGCAAATTAATAGAGAACATGTTGCTGGTTATATCGAATCGTTTTTTCAGCGTATATCCGGAATTCAACGCGGGAGTTCTTCGCGGAGATCAGGTGGACAGCTTCATCTTTTATAAACCGATACTCTACATTGACGATCAAAGTCCAGATATTTTTAAGGGCATAGTTCGGCTCGCGGTTTCGGTTGAAGGGATAAGAAATTCACTTAGTCAAATACAAAGACGCATTCTTCTAATTACACTTGGTGCGTCAATTACTTCTCTCATATTGGGAATTATTGCTGCGCTTTTCATGTCTTCGCTGATGCTAAAGCCGATCCAAGCTATCATACAGGGGGTTAGTTCGATTCGGGATCAGCCAAATATGCTGGAGCACGAATCATTTGAAATCGTATCTAAGACAAAGGATGAACTCTCAGAACTATCCGATACAATCAACGGAATGGTTCGGGGGTTGTTCAAAGCGGCGCTCGAACAGAAAGAATTGATTGCAGGCCAAGAAATTCAGAAAACCTTCCTGCCTCTGGAGCAAAATGAAACTGGTGTGAAGCTCTCAACCGGAGGGGCGAGAACCCCCTTCTTTCATATGTTCGGCTATTATGAGGGTGCGGATGCCGTTTCGGGCGACTATTTTGATTTTCGTCAACTTGATGAATATCATTATGTGATGATCAAGCTAGATATTTCTGGTCATGGGGTTACAGCCTCGTTGATCATGGTGCAGATTGCGGCGCTTTATGTCGATTACTTCAGGAAGGTGAGAGAATCCGCTAGGAAGTCGGGGCGACTCTCTTATGATCTTCGGAATTTTACCTTTGGGATCAACGACTTGATCAATGAGGTGGGATTTCAGGGACGGTTTGCCGCATTCAATCTCTCTGTTGTAAATGTGAGAACTTCCGAGTATGAAATGATTCATGCGGGAGATAATCTTGTCCATGTATTTGACGGTAAGAGCAGAAAAATGAAGCTAATCGAGCTCCCGGAAGCGCCGGCAACGGGGCAAATCGACTCAAGTTTGATAAAGATGAAACCTACTATGTACTCAGTGATTCGCGGTAAGCTGAACAGAGGAGATGTCCTCTTCCTATATACGGACGGCATTGAGGAAGCTCACCATGTATTTAGAAATGACAACTTTGAAGTGATATCTTTTGAAGAGCTTCCTGAATCCGTTCGGAAGGCCGACGCTGGATTTACTGAGGAGGGGTATAAGGATCCTGGCAATACGAACGAGGAATTTGATTCGATTCGCATTAGGCAGGTGATTGAGGCGGCTATGAACAGGAGGAAGTTTGTCCTTGAAAGGCGATGCGATTTAACCATTGGTAGGCCATTGCATTTCGATTTCTCCACTCTCAGGGGAAATGGTGAAGATACAATACTTGCGGTAGTATCTGTTGAGAAAGTCTTTCGCATCGTACCCGATAAGTCTGGTGGACTTACCACGCGTGTAAGGGTTGACAGAAAGATTGCTAATTTTTTAAGAGAACACTTTGTGGAGTACGGCGAATTCTATAACCATCCCGTGGAAGACGATGGCAAGTCCCCCTATGTGTACTTTTCTCATCTCCAAGAGGATCCGCAGGATGACGATCTCACACTTTTGGCCTATGAGTGCTTGTAGTAATGGGTGAAGCTTACTACTGCGAGGTCTGCAAGACTGAAGTTGACTGGAATGCAAAGTCTTGTCCTCTTTGCGGAGTTTATTTTTCAGGTGTTTTTTGCCCTAAATGTGAAAAAATTGGTAGCAGCCTCGAATTTGCTGATGGATGTCCAAAATGTGGAAGCTCAGGTGAAGGGAGTTTTTTCGATAAGGCTGCAGATAGAACCGCCGCGCCCAAAGTAAGCGATAAACACGAAAAGAAGCAGACCCCATGGCGTCCATCCTTGTATTGGTTACTAAGTATTCTGATTATATTGATCGTTGGTTTTATAACAAGTTACTGGCTGAGAAGCTAGCGATTTCTAAATGGAGCCTAGCCGATTAGGCCCACTTCGAAACCAATTTTCACTACGGGATTGATATCGAGGTATCTAACACCGCTGAAAACCGCTAGGTAGGAGGCCTCTCCCAGTAGATTGAAACGGGCTTCCAAGCCGCTCCAAAGTGAGAACCCAACAAAGCCTTGTGGGAAGTCTGGCCCCCTGAGCGTCGTGGAAATTCCCAGGAGAAACTTTTCATTCTCATGATATGCGCCCAGACTAAGTGACTGGAGGGTTCGAATCGGACTCGCCAATTTCCAGTTATCTTTGTCCGTTCCGATAAAGGTAAGGGAGATAGACGGCGTTAGAATCAGATTCCAGCGGTCAAGAGAGAATTCTATCGGGGTTGCCAGATGAAGCCCTGGTAGGATCATTTCGAAGTTTCTCTGGGGTATGCGATCGAACTTGGAGGCGAGCCCATCGTGAGAAAAAAGCAGGGCTAGGTTGATTTCAAATGGTCCTGGCGTTGAGTTAATTCGCCACGAACCGGATAGAGACGAGTGAATTGCTACGGTGTCGGATGGAATTCGCACCCCAACGCCGAATTTAGCGCCGAGCTCCCACCTACTATTCGGGGATACTCTAATTCCCACCTTTACAGGAAATTTGCTTAAGGCGTTGGGATTTTCGCTGTCGATGTTTGCGCCAATCTCTGTGGCAATCTGCCAGAGTCCCTTAGGCAGTATGGATGTTCCTGGTGCATATAGGAGCCCTGGCAGGGTATTTAGCATAAGGCGAGCCTCACGCTGAAATCGTGAGTCAATAACTAGCGAAGCCGTTGAGATACTGCCTATGTTATCTTCGCCAATGCCGCTCGCAACTACTTTATATGTGCCCTCTAGCAGGGCAATCCCATCCTCTTCAGCCGGCAACCAATGTATCGAGCCCCGGGGAGCCGAAATAGTTATCGGCATCTCGGCTATCAGCTCGTTATTAGGGCTTAGAATTTCGAATTTGGCAGTGCCACTTGAACTTGCCAGCCAGCTGATCTTGAATCCGAGTCTATCGGTAGGCGGAAGCGACTTAGGCACAATTTTGAGCTCCTCAAGCTTAAAAGATTTCCGCCTTCCGTTGTAGCGCCATTCAACGCTTCCACCAAGCGGAATCTCTATGGCCGATTCGCTAGTTTCCCATCCGAAGGCGCTTACCCTTAGACGCCGCTTGCCTGCTTCCACCGAAATCTCACTCTCAGTGTACGATTCCCCATCGATTTCAACTTCCGCATCACTTGGCATATTTCTTAATACCAATGTTCCTCTTAGCTTTCCTATTGTGAGGATAATCACGGTGCGACGGTCGTTATGCACAGTTACTGTGAAATCACTTAATTCAAAATCTTTGAGTATCAATTGAACTCTATATAGGCCTGGCTCCAGGTTGTTTTGTTCCCAGGGCGTTCGGCCAACCTCCTCGCCAGAGAGCAGAATCTTGATGTCATCCAAGTCGGTGATTATTTCCAAGCCTGGCTGAAATTCAAAAACTGACTCTCTAGAATAATCTTCCTCTTCCATCCGTGGATGGCGGATATAATTCCATAACTCGTATTCGATTACATTGATGGATCTAGAGCTGTTACAGAAAATTCTGCCGGCAATCAACAGAAGTAAAGAGAAAATAATCAGACTTCGGTAAACGGCCGGCATGCAATAATCATGTACCTAGGCAAGATGTGTTTCAACCGCAAATCCTATCTTCCAGCAGCTAAATAGCCGATAAAATGGCTAGTGCCGCAATCTGAACGAAGACACTGGAGCTTGTAATAAGTTTGAGAGTAGCAAAGAAATTTATGGAAGTTGGGTTGGTTCTTGTTCTTCTGGAGAACCTAGGGTCCCAATCCCTCGAACCCCAAACCTCGGATATGGAAAATCCTGATAGGGTTGTAAGTGCTATCTCTCGTACATACAGGAATTTCTCTCTTGGGATGAGTTCAACTGAGGTTAAGGAAAATCTCAGATCGGATAACTGGTTTAACTATCAGGGCGACCCGGATTTAAGTCTGCTCCAGCGTCCGCGCGCGTCTGTGATAGATACTGAAGGATCTCTCTTCATAAGCAGAGGTTTATTCCAGTTTGAAGAGAATTTGCTAATTGCCATAGTTCTGGAGCTAAATTCAAAGAGGCTCGATTGGTATTCGGTTTACTTGGCACTCGAAGGCAAGTACGGCGCGCCTTCAGATCTAAGCCCAACTAAAATAGTTTGGGAAGATTCTTACACCAGACTGACAATGGAAAAACCCCTAACCGTGAAGTATTTGGATAGAGCTGCATTTGAGAGGGCCCTCGAAGAGGATTTGAATCGGAAATCCTGGCTGGCCCAGGCGCGCGGAGAGTTTCTCAATGAGTTTTAAGATGTTCGGAATCAGCCGCTCAAAAAGGTTCTGCGGTTCGTGGAACCTCCAATTCGGAATAGAGGCAGATTCAGATGTAGCATCAATCAATATCCGTGCTTGGATTCTTCCTATGCTCCTACTTGTGATTTCAAGCTGTAGGGCAGGAGCCCTTCCTAAGGAAGAAATTTATATTTCGGGGCACAAATTGGAAGTCGAAATAGCAGATGAACAAGAAGAGCGTCTAAGGGGACTTATGTTTCGCAGACGATTGCCAAGAAATCAAGGCATGCTGTTTGTGTTCGAAGAAGAATCAAAAGTATCATTTTGGATGAAGGATACAGTGCTGCCGCTCTCAATCGCATTTATTGCTTCTGATGGGACAATACGAGAAATCCGGGATATGATACCTTTGAGCCTCAATTCCATTCAATCGAGTAGAAATGTCCGATATGCCCTGGAAGTAAACCAGGGGTGGTTCGCGGAACATGGGGTAGTAGCCGGCGATGTGGTTCAGTTGCCTTAAAAATCAAAGAAACTAGAACGGCTCGAACTCCGCCTCTCCACTTCCATCTAGCGGAGGTTCGTTCGAGAGAATCTCAATTTTTCTTTCGAGGCCTTGAAGCTCCTCTTCCAGACCCTTTGACAATAGAACGCCTTCATCGAACATTGCCATGGCCTTCTCCAGCGGAACATCTCTCTCACGTATTTTCGCGGATAGATTCTCTAGACGAGCCAGTCGCTCTTCAAATCCTTCCATTTGCTAATCCTTATTCAAGTCGCGTTCCAAGAATTTCTGCATCCCCCCCCCCGCGTGCGAACTCTAATTCTATTCTATCGCCAATTGCAAGTTGAGAGGAATCGTCGATCCCAACGCCATTCTTGGTTACTCGTGCGAAACCACGCCTCATGACTGCCCTTGGAGATCCATCCATTAGCGAACGCGCCGCGATTTCCAGTCTGTGCCTAAGCTCGATATGACGGTTTCTGGCGGCTTCTGCCATGGCTTCTTGGGCCTCATCGCTCCTTCGCAAAGCATCCTCTAGACGCGTGGTGATTATTCTTGTCAATTCGCCAACACTTAATCTCTCAAGACGCAATCTGATGGCGTTAAGGCGATTTTGAATTGCCCAGATGACATCCTTTCTTACTCCCCTGACTCGAAGTAGCAAGTCCTCAGAACGATCGCTAACCAGTTCAGCCGCCGCAGATGGAGTAGCCGCTCTAACATCGGCGGCAAGATCTGCAAGACTCACATCAGTCTCGTGGCCCACGCCGCTTATAAGGGGAATAGAACAGCCGCTGATTGCACGAACGACAGTCTCCTCATTGAAGGCCATCAAGTCTTCCAGAGAACCGCCTCCCCTAGCTAGAATCACCACATCTCCCAAATTGTAAACCGATGCTCTTCTTATCTGAGCGGCAATAATCTCCGGTGCCTCGGCCCCCTGTACTAACGTGGGCAGAATCGTAACTTTGGGTGCGGCCGAACGTCTAGCCAGTACTTGAAGGATGTCCTGCAGTGCGGCACCAGTAGGAGAGCTTATAACGGCAACTCTCCTCGGATAAAAAGGGATGGGTTTCTTACGTTCCTGATCAAAGAGTCCCTCGGAAGCCAGCTTTTTCTTCCGCCGCTCAAGGGCTTCAAGAAGCGCCCCACGACCCGCGGCAAGGATTTCAACCGCTATAAGCTGGTAGGAACCGCGGGGCGGATAAACATCAATCCTGCCGCTAACTACCACCATCATTCCGTCCGCGGGCCTTGTCTTTACCCGCAAAGTTCTGCCTCGAAATAAGGCCACTGAGATAATCGCCCCTGAATCCTTCAGAGTGAAGTAAATATGCCCACCGCTGGAGAGTCTGCAATTCGATATCTCACCTTCGACGCTCACCGCGGGAAAGGATTCCCCGAGCCGCTCCTTGATAGCCGCTGTCAGTTTAGTGACAGAGATTACTTGTAAACTCCCATCTGGCACAGAAACATCACCCAAAATTTCCTCCACTTCTAGGGACTAGTGTTCCCTTCTAGATATGAAAGGGCCTCGCGAAGATTCGTTGCCGATTCTGCCGTATAAACTAGAGCCCCTTGGAACACCCGTATCGAAGAGGATGCCGGTATGCGTGTGATATAAACCAGAACCTGTCTCCCATCCGATGTAACCCCGGCCAAAGCCCATGCTCCCAAGATTCGGGACTCCCAAACATCGGCCAACAAATTTTCGGCAAGGTCATCGGGAAGCTTCTTTGGAATTCTTCCAACCACCGACCACATGCTTCGCACCCGAACCTTATCGCCAGAAACAACAGAGCTTATTCCAACGATTGCCTCCCTACCGTCATCGAGTCTAACATTTACTCGGAAATCCCCCTCCTGATCCAGGGTGTATTCCAAGCCAAGCCTTCGGAGAATTCGTTTAACCGGCATCTCTCTTGAACACGACATCGATAGGGAGATTGACAGTAGAATTGACAGTAGAAGTGGCAATGAAAGGAGATCAAGAAAGCAATATCCGGATTTTCGCCTAGTTGCCATTTGAGTTTTATATGATATTCTAATCAGAGGGAAACAAGATAATCAAGCATTATTGCAAGCTAAGCTTTTAGGATTGTGAGTTGAACGGTCGAATACGAGCTGCAAACCCAAACAGCCAGAACTCCACTAAGTCTCAAACCGAGAAAAATGTGTACACATGAGCAACTTGGCTGTAATCAACATTGCAAGCAACACCCCGTTATCATATCAGCCGGTTTTTGGCGGGCTATCGGCATTCGAACGAGTTATTCTCTGGGCAAGCTCAATACCCGAAATTGCCGGCATCGTTTTACTTTCTGAGAGTGAAACAGAGCTTCCAAGGAAGGTTATTGAAATTCAGAGAGCTTCGGAAAACTACCCTTTTGCCTCGATACGAGTAATACGCAGAT